>RCUM01000694.1_pt1 | contig 17226 bp, 15 predicted proteins | sample 2166141 | NCBI WGS metagenome assembly RCUM01 (sample SAMN09932756, study PRJNA488358) | compost metagenome | isolation source: compost soil in crotonic acid-enriched | place: Germany: Experimental Botanical Garden
TCACCAGGCAGTCCACCAGCCCCAGGCGGGCATGGCGATAGGCCTTGGGCAAGCGGCCAACGGTTTCGAAGCCCAGCTTGTGCCACAGCGCCACTGCCACCTCATTGGTGGCCACCACCGAGTTGAACTGCAGGGCCAGAAAGCCCTCCTGGCGCGCCTGTTTCTGTGAGTGCTCGCACATCAAGCGCGCGACGCCGCGGCCGCGTGCCGCTTCACAGACCATGTAGCCGCAATTGCCCACATGCCCACCAGGCCCGGCGGCATTGGCCTTGAGGTAATACGAACCCAGCAGCTCGCCGTCTTCCTCGGCCACGAATGTGCGCACGGGTAGTTCCAGCCACAGCTGGCGGGCCTGATCGAAGCTCAGGGCCGGGTCGAATGCGTAGGTTTCACGGGCCTGTACGACGGCCTGGAAGGTGGGCCAGAAGCGTTCGAAGTCTTCCGGTGTCATGGGGCGGATGTGGATCATGCGGGTTCCTGCAAGGGCTGGGCCGCCCAGTCTGGGTGGCGCGGCGCCGTCGCGCAAGGGCGGCGACGCCAATTGCGTTCAGCCGTTGGCCTTGCCCACCGCATCCATGGCACGTGCCGAGTAGACCAGCGCGGCACCGGCGTTCATCGCCACGGCCACGCCGAGGGCCTCGGCGATTTCCTCGCGGCTGGCGCCGTGCTTGACGGCCTGCTGCGAATGCACGGCGATGCAGCCGTCGCAGCGTGTGGTCACGGCCACGGCGAGGGAGATCAGCTCGCGGGTCTTGGCGTCCAGGTGGTTGGTCTTGGCCCCTGCGCCGCTGGCGGTCATGTAGCCGGCCACGGTGTCAGGGGAAAGCTGCTTGAGATCGCCGATGCCGGCCATCAACTGCTTACGGTAGGCGTCCCAGTCCATCATGCTCATCGTCTTCACCTTGGGGAGGTTGCGAGTGGAGCTTTCAGGCTAGTCGAAGAGTGGAAAGTGTGAGGCTTGTACTTTGGTTGGTTGCGCGCAGGCCTTTTGGCTGCGCGCAACCACACCGATCAGATGTAGATGAACACCAGCACCAACGCCGCGACGAACGCCCACTTCTCCAGGTAGTAGCGCGTGCGGTTGCGCTTCTTCAGCGCCTTGCCACGTTCGCGGATCTTGTAGATGCGGGTGAACAGCCGGTTGATGCCACCGGTCTTGTCGCCGGCATCGTTGGGTGCGGCGGCAGCGGCCATGACGTTGCGGCTGAACCAGCGGTTGAACGCGGTCGCCCAGCGGTACTTGAGCGGGCGTTCCACGTCGCAGAACAGAATGATGCGGTTGTGCTCGGTGGTATTGGCCGCGTAGTGGATGTAGGTCTCGTCGAAGACCACGCCCTCGCCATCGCGCCAGGAATACTTCTCACCGTCCACGTCGATGTAGCAACCGTCGTCGTTCGGCGTGTCCAGGCCCAGGTGGTAGCGGTACGAACCGGCATACGGGTCACGGTGGCGCACCAGCTTGGCGCCCGGCGGCAGGGTGGCGAACATGGCGGCCTTGACCGTGCCGATGCCTTGCAGCAGCTCGGTGGTGCGGGGGCACAGGGCCATCGCCGATGGGTGGCTTTCGCCGTACCACTTCAGGTAGAAGCGCTTCCAGCCGGTCTTGAAGAACGAGTTGAAACCGACGTCATCGTAGTTGTCGGACTTCTTGATCTCGCCCACATGCAGCAACTGCTGCGCCTCGGCGCGGATCTCCTGCCAGTGGTCCTTGAGCGGTTGCAGCTCGGGGAACGCCTCGACCGGCAGGTAAGGTCTGGCCGGGTGCTTGGAAAACAGGTAGAGGAAACTGTTGACCGGCGCCAGGAAACTGGAATGGTCGCCCAGCTGACGGGTCAGCTTGTGGCGTACCCGACCGCGCAGGTGAACATAGGCGATCGAGAAGGCGAAGATAAGTACGAGTGCAATTTTCATGGACGTTTACTTGTCGAAAAAATGGCCATGCGCCATGGCATAAGCCCGCCAGCATAAACAATCATGGGGGTAGTTTGTACTTATTGTTACGCCTCTGCAGGGCGACTTAGGTGTAATGCCCTAGCGCTTGCGCAAACGTTTCACGTCAAGGAGTTCACATGGTTCAGGATATACGCCCCAGCGGCGCCCCCTTCAAGCGGTTGTTCTTCGCCTTGCCGGTCAGCGACGCCCAGCGCCGCGCCCTGGCCCAGTGGCGGCGGGCGTTGAACCTGCGCAGCGGCAAGCCGGTACCGGCGGAGAACTTCCATGTGACGCTGCTGTTTCTCGGCGATGTGGATGCGGCTCAGGTGCCGGCAATCTGTGCGGCGGTCGATCAGCTCAAGCGACCGACCAGCGCGCCGCGCTTGCTGCTGGACCGCTTGCAGGTGTGGCCGCGCGCCAGCGCGCTGGTGCTGGAGCCGCAGCAGACGCCGACGGCCTTGCTGCAACTGGTCTACGGCCTGCACCAGGCGCTGCTGCCGTTGGGGGTGGAGGCGGCGAAGCGCGAGTATCGCCCGCACCTGACCTTGTCCAGGGACTACCGCGGCCAGCCCCCGGAGGCCGCCACGGCGCCGGAATGGTTCCTCACCGCGCGGCACTTCACGCTCTATGAATCGCGCAAGGGCGCCTACTGGCCGCTGGCGCAATGGCCGTTGACCGAGTGAGCCGGCTCACAGCTCGGGCGTGTACTTGACCGTGAACATCACGTTGCGCGGCTCGCCGTAGTTGTTGCTGCCATTGAGCTGGTTGAACCCCGCGACCCAGTATTTCTTGTCGAACAGGTTGTAGGCGTTGATCGCCAGGTTCACTTCCGGGGTCAGCTGATAGGCCAGGCGTGCGTTCCACACGGTATAGCCGGGCACCGAGTAGGTGCGCTCGTACCCCAGCGTATGGCTCTGGGTGGTAAAGCCCAGGCCGGTGCTCCAGCGCTGGCCGTCCAGCGGCAGGGTATAGTCGGCCCAGGCGCGCAGCATGTGCTTGGGCGTCCACTGGCTGAACGTGCGGCCCTTGTTGTCCGGGTCTTCAAGGAATTTGGTGGTGTTGTAGGTGTAGCCGGCGATCAACTGCAGGCCGCTGAGTACCTCGCCGCTGATCTCGGCTTCGACACCCTGGCTGCGCACTCTGCCCGAGGCGGTGGAGCAGTACCCGTCGTCACAGGCGAAGCCCGAGGCGGTATCGGTGACTGCGCGGTTTTCCTGGTCGTAGCGGAACAGCGCCAGCGAGGTGTTGACCCGGCCGTCGAGCAGTTCGCCCTTGAGGCCGGTTTCGTAGTTGCTGCCGATCACCGGCTTGAGTGGCGAGTTGCCGACGGCGCGCTCGGTCTGCGGCACGAACACGTCGGTGTAGCTGGCGTACCAGGCCCATTCAGGGGTCAGGTCATAAATGAAACCGACAAATGGCGTGACTTCGCCGGTCTCGGTCATGCGGCTGGTGGGGTTGGCCTCACCTGGGTTGAGGCCGCGATAGGTGGTGCTGGCATAGCTGAAGTCGAACCAGCTGACCCGCGACCCGAGAATCAAGGTCAGGCGGTCGACCGGCTTGACCCGCCAGACGCCGTACAGGCCCTTTTGGCGAATATCGTAGCCACTGCTTTCGGCACGGCCGAAGGGGGCGGCGAGCAGGCTGTCACGGCTCGGCTCGGGGCGGTCGTGATCGATGTCGAAGATGCTGTCGTTGCCACCGAAGGTGCGCCAGTAACCATCGTCGCTGGTCAGCTTGGAATAGTTGCCGCCCAAGGTCACTTCGTGGGCCACGGTGCCGGTGTCGAAGTGGCCGACCACGTTCATGTCCAGCCCAAGCTTGGTGGAATGGAAGTCGGTGATCCAGTCGGCGTACTCCAGGCCAGTGCCGTCGGGCTCCAGGCCTTCGCCGACGGTCTGGGTGCGCTGGTGGGTGGAGGTGTTGGTCTCGTCCATGCGCACGGCGGCGGCCTTGAAGGTCCAGTCGTCGTTGAAACGGTGCTCCAGGTCCAGGTAGTAAGTGGTGACGTCGGTTTCCGCCCGGTTCCAGTGGGCGCCGGTGTAGGTCGAGCGGGGCAGGTCGACGGGCTTGCCGGTGGCGTAGCGCGGGATGCCGCGCAACATCGGCCGTGACTCCTGGCGGTTGTAGCTGATGCCGCCACCCACCGTGGTTGCGTCGCTCAGGTCGATGTCCAGTGCGCCGTAGAGCGAGTGCGACTTGCTCCACTTGTAGTCGATGAAGCTGTCGCTCTGGTCCTCGTCGGCGACGATGCGCCCGCGGACCCGGCCATCGTCGGTCAGCGGGCCGCCAGCGTCCAGCTGCAGGCCATAGTGGTCCCAGGAGCCGGCCTTGCCGGTGAGGGTGACGGTGGGTCTGGCCTGGCCGCGTTTGCGCACCAGGTTGATCGCACCGCCCGGGCTGCCGGTGCCTTGCAACAGGCCGGAAGCGCCGCGCAGGACTTCCACACGGTCGAAGAACACCAGGTCCTGGGTCGCCCAGTTGCCCAGCGAATAGTTGTTGCGCGGGATCGGCACACCGTCGTACTGCCAGTCGTCGATCTGGAAACCGCGCGAGGTCACCACCACGCCCGGGCCGATGCCCTGGGCGCCGACGATCCCGGTGGTGTGGTTGAGCGCCTCTTGCAGGTCGGTGATGCCCTGGTCATCCAACTGCTTGCGGGTGATCACCGTCACCGACTGCGGGGTTTCCTTGAGGGTATGCGTGCCTTTGCCGAGGGTGACCGCACGGGCGGTATACGAGCCGCTGCCTTCGCTGGTGGCATCCAGGTAGTTGTCGGAAATGCTGGTGCTGCCCAGCTCCAGCACATCGCCCGGCTGGCTGGCCGGGGCCACGCTGAAGTGGCCGCTGCTGGTGACCCGCAGTTGCAGGCCGCTGCCGGTCAAGGCGGTTTGCATGGCTTGCTCGGCGCTCATCTGGCCGACCACGGCGGGCGCCTGCTTGCCGCGTACCAGTGCGGGTTCCAGGGCGATGATGGTGCCGCTCTGGCTGGCAATGCGGTTGAGGGTGCTTGCCAGGCTCGCAGGTGGTAGGTCGAACGACTGGGTCTGCGTCTGGGCAAAAACGTTGAGGCTGGTCAGGGCGGCGACGAGGGGCAGGGCGCGGGGCCAGAGGTTGTGCACGGAATTCTCCCGAGTGAAAGGGGGTTGTCAGGAGATAGGTGCAACGAGAAATGAAAACCGGACACGCCTGCGAATGATTTTCAAAAAAAGTCCGGCATCGTCACTGGGGGCCGATCAACATCAGCCACTGGCCATAGCGCTCGACCTTGATCGGCAGGCTTTCGGCGAGGGCGGCCACGGCCTGCTGTGGCTGATCCAGCGGAAACACGCCCTGCACCCGCAGATCGCGTACGGCCGGCGCCACCCGGATGTAGCCACGCTGGTAAGGGCGCAAGGCATCGATCACCCGGTGCAAGGGTTCGTCGAGCACTTCCAGGCGACCTTCCTGCCAGGCGGCACGCTGCTGTTGTTCGCCCTCAAGGCGCTCGATGGACGCGCCGTGCAGCAGCGCCGCCTGGCCCTGCTGCAGGTCTTGCCATGCGCCATCGGGGAGGCTGGCGCGGACACTGTGCTGCAGCACCACGACCCGCGTGGCGGCGTCCTCCTGGCTGACCAGAAAACGGGTCCCCAGTGCCTGCACCTGCCCTTGCGCAGTGCGCACGCGCAAGGGCCGTTGTCGATCCGCCGCGACCTGGATCAGCAGCGCGCCATGGCGCAGCAGCAGCAGACGCTGGCCGGCATCGAAGCGCAGATCGACGGCGCTGGCGCTGTCCAGGCTCAGGCGGCTGCCATCGGCCAGGGTGAAGGTGCGTCGTTCGCCGCTGGCGGTGTGCAGGTCGGCCAGCCAGCCCTGGGCCGTGTCGCTGCGCCAGCCCCCCCACAAGGCACTGCCGAACAGGCCAAGGCTGGCCAGGGCGCCCAGCACTTCGCGGCGCGAGCGGTTGGGTTCAAGCAGCACCCGACGTGCCTGGGCCACATGCCCCGGGGCGCGCTGCTCAAGGGCGCGCAGCGTGGCGCAAGGCTTGCCCAGGCGCTGTTGCAGCCGATCCCAGGCCAGCTGGTGCGCAGGATCCTGCTGCAGCCAGTGCGCCAGGCGCTGCAGCAGCGCATCGTCGGGCGTGCGGGCATTGAGCGCCACCATCCAGTCGATGGCCTGCTCGCCGATCGGGTCAAGGGTGCGCGTGCTCATGGTTGCAGCTCGCACAGGTAGCACTGGCGCAGGGCCTGTTTCATGTAGCGGCTGACGGTACGCTCGCTGATCTGCAACCGGGCGGCGATATCGACATAGCTCATGCCGTCGAGCTGGCTGTAGAGGAAGGCGCTCTTGACGATGGCGGGCAAGCCGTCCAGCACCCGGTCGATGGTCACCAGCGCTTCGATCAGCAGCAATTGCTCTTCGGCCGACGGCGCCACCGGCTCAGGCAACTGCGCCAGACGCTCCAGGTAGGCAAGTTCCAGTTGCCGGCGGCGGTGGCGGTCGAAGATCAGCCGACGGGCGATGGTGGACAGGTAGGCGCGCGGTTGCTGGATGCTGTCCGGATCGACACGGGCGCCGAGCATCTGGCAGAACGCTTCGGCAGCGGTGTCCTCGGCATCGGCGCGGTTGCGCAGGCGCTTGTGGATGTGTTGGAGCAGCCAGCGGTGATGGTCGCTGAAGAAGAAGCCCAGCTTGCGGGTCGAAGTGCTGTCCAACGGCTGACGTCCAGTTGTGAGTGTGAATCGTTCTCAATATTAACCGGGTCGTTTACGCAATCGCAATGGGCCACCGTCAGACGGGCAGACTCTGGTACGGCAACTCATCGCCCGGGCTGCGGGCAAACTGGCGCTTGTACTCGCGGCTGAACTGCGACGTGCTCTGGTACCCCACCCGATGAGCGGTCTGCGCCACCCCGAGGCCTTCGCCGATCAGCATCTGTTGCGCCTTGAGCAAACGCAGGCGCTTGAGGTACTGCATCGGTGCCATGTCGGTACAGCGCTTGAAGTGGTCGTGGAAGGTCGAGACGCTCATGTTGGCGCGGGCAGCCAGCACCTCGACGCTCAGCGGCTCGGTGTAATGCTCGCGCAGGTGGGCCAGGGCGGCGCCGATGCGGGCGAAATGCCCCTGTTGCTCGACCAGCGCCCGCAACACCCCAGCCTGCGGGCCGCGCAGGGCGGTATAGAGTACTTCGCGCACCCGCGCCGGGCCCAGCACCTTGGCATCCAGCGGGTCCTGCAGGCAGCGCAATAGCCGTTCGACGCATTCGCGCATGGGCGCATCCAGCGCAGCCGAGGTCATCGACTGCGGCGTCTGCGCCTGCACTGCCGGGTCGGGCGCCAGGTCCATGCTCTGCACCAGTTCACCGAGCACGCCGCGGTCGATGTCCACCGCCACCCCCAGCAGCGGTTCGTCGGTAGTGGCGAAGGTCTCGCACATGAACGGCACCGACAGTGCCTGCACCAGGTAATGCCCTGCGCCGTACTCCAGCGTGCGCGGGCCAAGGCGCGCGAGCTTGCTGCCCTGGGCCAGGATCATCAGGCTGGGTTCGTAGATTTGCGGGCTGCTGGCCACATAGTGGTCCCAGCTCAGCACCTGGACTTGCGGCAAGTGGCTGGGCACGAAGCCCGGCCGCGTGGCGAGGCGGCGGATCAGCGCGCAGAGCGGCGCATTGGCGTCGACGTGGCGGGTCAGTTGCATGATGGACCAAGGCAGAGAATCAGACAGTTGCATCATCGCAGATTGAGCGTCCAGCGCCAGGCGTTGCGGGGCAACTCCGGAGGATCAGGCATGCATGCCGGAGAATCAGCCGTGGGCGAAGGGCGACCCGGCGCGCAAAATGCGTCGCCTGAATCGTTTCACTTTCTGCGAGGCCCTGCATGTACACCGCCATCGGTTACGCCGCCCAAACCCCGACCAGCCCCCTGGCCCCCATGACCTTCGAGCGCCGCAGCCCGCGCCCGGATGACGTCGCCATCGACATCCTCTACTGCGGCGTGTGCCACTCCGACATCCATCAGGCACGCAACGAGTGGGGCATTGCCGTGTACCCGCTGATGCCCGGTCACGAGATCATCGGCCGGGTCACCGCCGTAGGTGCCAAGGTGTCGGCGCACAAGGTCGGCGACCTGGTGGGCGTCGGTTGCATGGTCGACTCCTGCCGCCACTGCGAAGCCTGTGCCAAGGACCTGGAGCAATACTGCCTGGAAGGCCCGACCATGACCTACGCGACCCCGGACCGGGTCGACGGCAGCAACACCCTGGGCGGCTACTCCAGCAGCATCGTGGTCAGCGAGCACTTCGTGGTGCGCATCCCGGCCGGCATGGACCTGCCCAGCGCGGCACCGATCCTCTGCGCCGGCATCACCACCTATTCGCCGCTCAAGCATCATGGCGTCGGTCCTGGCCACAAGGTGGGCATCCTCGGTATGGGCGGCCTCGGCCACATGGGCATCAAGCTGGCCAAGGCCCTGGGCGCTGAAGTCACGTTGTTCACCCGCTCCCAGGCCAAGGCCGAAGAAGCCCGGCGCCAGGGCGCCGACCATGTGATCGTGTCCACCGATGCCGAGCAGATGCGCGCCGCTGCCGGTCGCTTCGACTTCCTGCTCGATACCATCCCGGTGCAGCACGACCTCAACCCGTACCTGGAAACCCTGACGTTCGACGGTGTGCATATTCTGGTCGGCCTGATCGAGCCGATCGAGCCCGCGCTGCATGCGGCCAATCTGGTTCTCAAACGCCGTGTGCTGGCCGGTTCGCTGATCGGTGGCATCGCTGAAACCCAGGAAGTGCTGGATTTCTGCGCCGAGCACGGCATCCGTTGCGACATCGAGATGCTCGATATCCGCAACATCAACCAGGCCTACGAGCGGATGATCGCCGGCGATGTGAAATACCGCTTCGTGATCGACATGGCGACGCTTCACGCCTGAAACAGTCCGGCCTTGTGTCGCGACGCAAGGCCGTTCACCCCAAACGGGGAAGGACTGCTTACCAGACCATTGCCTTGTCCCAGCCCTTCCAGAACAGCCAGCGCCGTACCTCGCCATGCTCCCCGGTACCAATCTGCCATTCAGGCCGTCCGCTCTCCAGCGCGATCATCGACACAAACCCAGCATGGCTCGCCGCCACCAGCGTGCGGCCATCGGCACTGATGTCCATCGCGCTGATGGTCGAACCCAGGAAATGCTGCCAGCGCTCCTCGCCATGCTCGCCGAACGCCCGCAGGTACCCGTAGGCGTCGCCGACGATGTACTCGCCCTCGCGCGCCACCCCGGCATACACCCGGGCGCCCTCGTGCAGCAGCGGTGTGCGCGGGTCTGCGCTGTAGTAATCGGTGTCCAGCCCCGGCAGGTCGGCGGTGCGCACCCCCAGCGTGGCGCCGTGGTAGAAGTGGCAGGCATTGACAATCAGCTGATCGCCTCGGCGATTGAACAGCGCGAAATGCGGGTACTCGCTGCCCGGCCCGATCTCGGCCACGCGGTTCAAGTGGTGGTCCAGCACCAGGTGGCGACTGCCTTGTTCGCCCAAGGCGATGAAGCGACCGTCCGGCGACACCGCGCCGTGCGCCATGGCCAACCCCAGGCCGATGTCATCCGGGTCGGTGCCTTCGGCGAGTTCGTCGAGAATCTGCGCCTGGCGCGGCAACAGGCGAGTCGCGCCGTCTGCCGCCAGCAGGAACACACCCTCGGCGCTGACCAGCAGCACCCGCTGACCATCCGGGAAGGGCACCAGCGCGGTGGGCGTCGGCGGCAGGTCGAACGGCTCGAACGGGTAGCCGGCCGGCAACCCTTCAAGCCCCGTAGGCCAGGCCAGGCGGGCTACTTGCGGGCCGCCCCAGCCATCGGTAACGCGCACCCCTTCGGCATTGGCCAAGGCGAAGTAGCGCCGTGCCGGGCACCGGCCAAAATGCTCGATGCCGATGACCGGCGTCACCGCACGCTGATCGATGCGCACCACCTGGCCCCTGTCGTAGGGCATGCCGATGCGGGCCAACAGGCTGCCGTCTTCCAGCAGCAGCACGCAGGAAATACCCTGGCCGTGTTCATCGAGCAACGCCAGCAAGGGGTGCTGCGCGGGCGGCCAGGCATCACGGAACGCCTGGCGTTGCTGTGGGTCTGCAGGATGACGGTTGATCGCCTGCAGCGCAGCTTGCCAGGCGTCGAGCAAGTGCTCGGTGGCAGGCGGCTGCGGTTCTTCGAGGTGTTCCCAGCCTTGGGCGCGGCCTTGCGCCACGTAGCGGTTGACGGCCTGGGCATAGGCGACGACCGCCTGCTGCCACTGGTGTTGCTTGTCCATGAGCGGATCGGGCTCCTTGTGCCGCGAAGGGTTCACACAAAGCGCGCATGGTACGCGCAATCCTGGCCTCGCGGTTGTGAGGCCCGAGCTTGACGCGTACCATGCCGAACATTCCTTTTAATAACCAACCGTGCGCCAACGCCCCTGTAGCTGGGTGGCTGGCGGGCGTTGTGTTGCCTTGCCTGCGGAGCCTCGATTTTCATCCATGAACGGACCCCTACCCACCGACGTGCCACCCACAGCGGGCAGCGGCAGCTGGCTGAGCGTCATCGCCCTGGCCCTGGCCGCCTTCATTTTCAACACCACCGAATTCGTCCCGGTCGCGTTGCTCAGCGACATTGGCCGCAGCTTCGACATGACCACCGCCCAGGTCGGCCTGATGCTGACCATCTACGCCTGGGTGGTGGCCCTGGCGTCGCTGCCGATGATGCTGCTGACCCGCAACGTCGAGCGGCGGCGTCTGCTGCTGTTCGTGTTCCTGGTGTTCATCGTCAGCCACCTGTTGTCATGGCTGTCGCAGAGCTTCGCCATGTTGCTGGTCAGCCGCATCGGCATCGCCATGTCCCACGCCGTGTTCTGGGCCATCACCGCATCGCTGGCGGTCCGGGTGGCACCACCGGGCCAACAGGCCAAGGCCTTGGGCCTGCTGGCCACGGGCACCACGTTGGCGATGGTCCTGGGGATTCCGCTGGGCCGCGTAGTGGGTGAGGCGCTGGGCTGGCGCGTGACCTTCCTCAGCATCGCCGGTGTGGCGTTGGCCACCATGCTCTGCCTGATGAAGTCGCTGCCATTGCTGCCGAGCCAGAACTCCGGCTCGCTGCGCAGCCTGCCGATCCTGTTCAAGCGCCCGGCGCTGGTGATCACCTATGTGCTGGTGACGTTGGTGATTACCGCGCAGTTCACTGCCTACAGCTACATCGAACCGTTCGCCCTGCACGTAGCGCAGATAGGCGGTGAGCGCACCACGCTGCTGTTGCTGCTGTTCGGCGGTGCCGGGGTGTTCGGCTCGTTGCTGTTCAGCCGTTACAGCGACCGCTTCCCGCATGGCTTCCTGGTGGGCTCGATCGGCCTGCTGGCGGCGTGCCTGTTGCTGCTGTTGCCGCTGTCGGGCAACTTCTACGTGTTCGCCGCGTTGAGCATGTTCTGGGGGGTGGCGATCCTCAGCTTCAGCCTGTCGCTGCAGTCCAAGACCCTGAAGCTGGCGTCCGATGCCACCGATGTGGCCATGGCGCTGTTCTCGGGTATCTACAACATCGGTATTGGCGGTGGCGCGTTGCTGGGCAGTATCGTCAGCAGCCAGCTGGACGTGGCGGATATCGGCCTGGTGGGCGGTAGCGTGGCGGTGGCCGGGTTGCTGCTGGCCGTGGCCAGCACCCGGCGGTTCCGCGAGGCGCTGACGCACTGATCTGGGGCTGGCGCGTTCTTTGTAGGAGCGGCCTTGTGTCGCGATGGGGCGCGCAGCGGCCCCCGGCGATATCCGCTGTAACGCTGAAATCCGGGGCCGCTGCGCGCCCCATCGCGACACAAGGCCGCTCCTACAGGTTCTCTGCAGGCCTGTGGGAACAGCTGTTGCAGGCTCAAGCCAGTACGGCAGCCCACGCAGAAATCAACAACACCCCCGCCAACACCTGGTTGAACACCCGCAACCGCCGCGGTGCCTGCAACCATCGCGCGCTGCCCACCCCCAGCAGCGCCCAAGCCGCCATGCATGGCAGGGCAATCAGCAAGAACACCAGCGCCAGTTGCCATACCGGCAACGACGGCGCGGCAAACACCCCGACCACCGCCACGGCCATCAACCACACCTTGGGGTTCACCACCTGCAACGAGGCCGCACTGAGTGCACTGAAGCCTTGCGCCGTGGCCGCCTGCAGCGGGGCGGCAGCGCTGCGCAGCATCTTCCACGCCAGCCAGCTCAACCACAAAACCCCAGCCCAGCTCATCAACTGCTGGGCCAGCGGGTGGCGCAGCAGCAGTTCACCCAGCCCCAGGCCCACCATCAGCACGATCGCCGCTGCTGCACCGCAAGCCGCCACGATCGGCGCCAGGCTCGCGCGCAGGCCAACGCGGGCGCCATGGGCGAGTATCAACAGGTTGGTCGGCCCCGGGCTGATGCTGGACACCAGGGCAAACAGGATGAAGGGCAACAACGACTGCGACATGATCAAGGGCTCCGGATAAACGAAGCACCATGCTCGCTGCCTGCCGCCTTTCAGTCTGGAAGGTTTGAGCAGCGCCTGCGGTAGTCGGCCGGGGTCAGCTGGTAGGCACGGCGGAACCAGCGCCCCAGGTGGCTCTGGTCGGCAAAGCCCAGGGCCATGGCCACTTCGGTGGGTGTCTGGCCCCGGGCGAGCAGGCGCCGCGCCCGGGCCAGGCGCAGCTGGATCAGATAGGCATGTGGCGCCAGGCCGAATGCGGCCTTGAACGCGCGGGTCAGGCGGAAGCGGTCGATGCCACAGGCCTGGGCCAGGTCTTCCAGGCCGATGTCGCGCTCCAGGTTGGCGTGCAGGTAATCCCGCGCGCGCTGCGCGGTCAGCGGTAGGCGCGGGTCCGGGTTCAGGCGTCGGCGCCAGTGCAGGTGGCGGGTCAGGCAGGCCAGCAGGTCGTCCATGGCCGTCTGCCGGACAATGCGCAAGTCCTGGGTATGCACGGCCTGGAAGGCGAGGGCAGTGGCACGCGCCAGGCGCTCATCGTGGCACAAGGTATCGGCGAAGCTGGGCAGGCTGTCGCCCGGCGCGTGTTCGAACAGTGCCCGCAGTTGGCTGTCCACCCAGGTGGGTTCCAGGTACAGGGTCGAATAGGTGAAGCCGTCCTCGGTGGGCGCATGGCCGTCATGGATTTCACCGGGCTCCAGCAGGAATACGTGCCCCGGCGTGCTGCGATGGCGTACTCGCCGGCAATCGAATTGCTGCACACCTTGCTCGGTAACGCCAACCAGGAAGCTGTCGTGCCAGTGCGGGTCGTAGGCATGCCCGACGAAATGCGCACGGACCGACTCGATGCCGGTGTCGGCGTCTTGCTTGAGGTCGATCCAGTTGCTCATGGGGGCGTGCCGTGGCAGAAATCGCTACCTTAGCGCAACGGCCAGGCTCAGTCTGGAACGATTGTGCAGCCGTTGGTCAGCGCCCGGTTACGCAAGGCCTCGAAGCGTTCGCGCAGCCACAGGTGCAGTTGCGCCACCGCGGGCGTGAGCTGCTTGCGGTGCGGGCACACCAGGGTGACCGGGGCGGGCTCACCGAGGTGCTCGGGGAGGATGATTTCCAGCTCGCCGGCCGCGATGTTGGCGCTTACGTCCAGCCACGACTTGTAGACGATGCCTTCGCCCTGCAAGGCCAGGCGGCGGATCACGTCGGCATCGTCGCTGACCAGTGGCCCGCGCACCTGCACGGTGCGGTTGCCCACTCGCCACTTGTCGTAGACCCGGTTGTGCTGCATGTACAGCAGGCAGGCGTGCTGCTGCAGGGCGTCGGGCGTGAGCGGGCGGCCGTGACGGGCCAGGTAGTCGGGCGCGGCGACCAGCACCCGGCGGTTCCAGTCGGCCAGCGGCAGGGCAATGTAGTTGGCGTCCTGGTTGAGGCCATAGCGGATCGCCACATCTACCGGGTCGCGGTTGAGGTCGGCGATCTGGTCGGACAGCAGGAAGCGCAGGTGCAGGGCCGGGTGCTCGCGGCGGAAGGCGCTCAGCCACGGCAGCAGCATGTTGCGGCCCAGGTCGGACGGTGCCGACACCTGCAGGGTGCCGCGCAGGGTGTTGGCGTTGCCATGCAGGTCTTCACGCCCCTGGCGCAGGCTCTCCAGCACATTCAGGGCAGTCGGCAGGTACAGCTCGCCTTCGGCAGTCAGGCGCAGGCTACGGGTGGTGCGGGCGAACAGGCGCACGTCCAGGTCGCGCTCCAGGCGCTTGATCGCGGCGGCCACCTGCCCCGGCAGCAGTTCGGCTTCGTGGGCGGCGGCGGTGAAGCTGCCCAGCACGCTGCTGCGGACGAACAGTTCGAGGTCGGCGATGCGCAGCATTTTCACTCCTGGGATGAAAGTGTTGCTGCATTGTGCCGGTTTTTCTTTTCTGCAGGAAAGATAAGATGCCCGGCAAATCCCCTGTTCATTCCCGGAGTTGTTGCATGGATACCGTCTCGCTGGCCAAGCGCCGCTACACCACCAAAGCCTACGATGCCTCGCGCCGTATTCCCCAGGCCACTGTCGATGCCTTGCTCGAACAACTGCGGCACAGCCCGTCTTCGGTGAACTCGCAGCCCTGGCACTTCATTGTTGCCGACACCGCCGAGGGCAAGGCACGCCTGGCCAAGAGCACCAACGAGCGATTCGCCTACAACTCGCCGAAGATTCTCGATGCGTCCCACGTCATCGTATTTTGCACCCGGACCGAAATGACCGAGGCGCACCTGGACGCCTTGCTCGACCAGGAAGCCGCCGATGGCCGCTTCCGTGACGCACAGGCCCGCGCCGCGCAGAACCAGAGCCGCCGCCATTACGTCGACCTGCATCGGTACGACCAGAAAGACCTGCAGCACTGGATGGAAAAGCAGACCTACCTGGCCTTCGGTACCGCGATGCTCGGCGCCGCCGCGCATGGCCTGGATGCAACGCCGATCGAAGGCTTCGACAGCAAGCTGCTGGATGCGGAGTTGGGCCTGCGCGAGCAGGGCTTCACCAGCGTGGTGCTGTTGAGCCTGGGCTATCGCAGCGAGGCGGATTTCAATGCCGGCCTGAACAAGTCGCGGCTGCCGGCTTCGACGGTGTTTACCTTCCTGTAATGGGGTTTGGGCGCGCTTGGCGCGCCTTTCCCGGGCGGCAGGTCACCACAACGCTGCCGAAGCGGCGGTGACCACCCGCGCAAACACCTCGAGCGCCTTGTCGACCTCGGCTTCGCTAGTGAACCGCCCGATACTCAACCGCACGCTGTTGCGCGCCCGTCCTTCATCCAGCCCCAGCGCCAGCAACACATGCGACGCGGCATTGCTCGCCGAATTGCAGGCCGACGTGGTCGACAAGGCCAGCTCGCTGGACAATGCCAGGCTGTTGAAGCCCTTGGCCTCGACGCACAGGTTCAAGGTGTGGGCAATGCGTTGCGCAGCACAGCCATTCAGGCTTACTCCGGGCAAGCCCAGCAAGCCGTCACGCAGCCGCCGGGCGAGCTGCTCGATGCGCTGATGCTCGCTGTCGCCGGGCTGTCCGGCGAGGGCGAAAGCGCTGCCCATGCCGACGATCTGATGGGTGGCCAAAGTACCGGAGCGCAGACCTTGCTCATGGCCGCCGCCATGCATCTGTGCACGCATGTGCGAGCGTGCCCGGGCTCCGACGTAGAGTGCGCCGATACCTTTGGGCCCATAGACCTTGTGTGCCGAGAATGACATCAGGTCCACCGCCATCCGGCTCAGGTCGATGGCCAGCTTGCCCACGGCCTGGGCGGCGTCGACATGCAGCAGCGCGCCATGCGCCTGCACGTGCTCGCCAATGCTGGCGAAGTCGGTCACGGTGCCCAGTTCATTGTTGACTGCCATCAAGGAGACCAATCGCGTGTCTGCACGCAGCGCGGCCTGGACTGCCGCGGGCTGGATCAGTCCCGAGGCATCTGGCGCAAGGCGGGTGACGGCCCACCCCAGGCGTTCGAGTTCGGCGACGGTGTCGAGCACCGCCTTGTGCTCCAGCTGGCTGGTGATCAGGTGGCCCGGCTGGCTGAAACCCTGGGCGATACCCTTGAGTGCCAGGTTGTTGGACTCGGTGGCGCCGGAGGTCCAGATCACTGCGTCAGCGTGCGCGCCTACCCGTTCGGCGACTTGCTGGCGCGCCTGTTCCACCGCCTGGCGGGCGGCCTGGCCATAGGCGTGGCCGCTGGAGGCGGGGTTACCGAAATTGGCCTGGCGGCCGAGGCAGGCCATCATGGTCTCGATGACACGGTCATCGACTGGAGTGGTGGCGGCGTAGTCGAAATAGAGCGGGGCGCTGGGCATGGGGGCGGATCCGTGTCTGTCGCCGTGAAATCGACGATCGTTGGAACAAGCCTATCCGCTCATGGGCAGATTTTTTTTGCCTCATTGCTACCAAGGCAGGTGAGGGCCAGAAAAAAATTCTCCATTGCTTCAGGAATGGAGAACTTTTTGTTTGGCGGCGTTTACCCGCACGGGGTTCAGGCAGGTTCGAACGTTTTCTCTTCTTCGGCCACCACCCGCTCGCACAACTCGATGATCTGCTCGCGCATCCAGCGGTTCGCCGGATCCTGGTCGGTACTCTCATGCCAGTACAAATGCGTTTCCAACGCAGGCACTTCAACCGGTAGGGGCTGATAGCGCAACTGATGACGGCGGGCGAAACGCTCGGGCACGGTCATCGCCATGTCGGTCTGCTGCAGCACTTGCGAGGCCATCAGATAATGCTGGGAGCGCAGCGCGACCTTGCGTTGCACGCCCATCTTGCCCAGCGCCAGGTCGACATAGCCCAGGCCATTGCGACGGCTGGAGATATGAATGTGGGTCATGCCCAGGTACTGGTCGAGGGTGAGCTTGCTCTCGGCCAGTGGGTGGCCCTGGCGCAGGGCGCAGACGTAACGGTCTTGCATCAGCTTGACGTGGCGCACTTGCGGGTCGGTGTTCAGCGGCGCATCCACCGCGAAATCCAGGCGCCCGGCGGCCAGTTCCTTGGTGGTCTCGCGGCGCTTGCACAGGAAGCTTTCGATCAGCACCGACGGTGCCAGGCGGCGCAGGCGCTGGAACAAGGGCGGCAGAATCACCGCCTCGGTGAGGTCGGTCATGCTGATGCGGAAGGTCTTGTTGGCCTGCTGCGGGTTGAAAATGCGGCTTTCCTGCACCGAAATGCGCAACAGCGCGAGGGCGTTGCGCACCGGGGCGATGATGTTCTGGGCCATGGGCGTGGGCACCATGCCCTGGGCGGTGCGTACGAACAGCGGGTCGTTGAAGGTCTCGCGCAGGCGCGAGAGGGCGTTGGACACCGCGGGCTGGGTAATGCCGACGATCTGCCCGGCGCGGGTCAGGTTGGCTTCGGTGTAGA
>RCUM01000695.1_pt1 | contig 17221 bp, 16 predicted proteins | sample 2166141 | NCBI WGS metagenome assembly RCUM01 (sample SAMN09932756, study PRJNA488358) | compost metagenome | isolation source: compost soil in crotonic acid-enriched | place: Germany: Experimental Botanical Garden
ATCAGAATAATCGAAATTTCTGAGTGTAAAATAGTCGAACGTTGTTTCACTCAGAATTCTTGGAATATGTGCCCAGGTTTTGTTAAATTCATCCGTTCCTCTTGGATCTAAAATTGCACCAAATGATTTATCTTTTGGTAAGGTTAGAAAAATATCAGGTGCATTTTCTGAAATCAATATATCCAAATCCATAAATAGACACAAGTCGTATTTGAGAACTAAAGATGGTAACAATAATTTTTGAGAAAGTAGGGATCTGTGAAAAGATGTGTCTGGAGCTTCCGTAATGAGGACTAAATCAGCATTGTATTTTTTTGAGTATGTTTCGAATTGTTTTTTTAATTTTGAATAGATTGCTTGATACTTCTCTCCAATAATGAACAAACAGATAGCCCTTTTTTCCATAGTTACTCTTATTTTATTTTATCAGCTTTCTTCTTTTTTTTGTATGAAAAATAAAGATTTAATAAAAGATTGTTATGTATTTTTGATGATTCCATTTGGAATCCATGTTTCTTGATTTGTTATAGAATTCGATAGTATCTTTTCATTTTTTATAAGATCACTTTTACTGTTCTCTTTATGATAAATATGGTAAGCAATTCCAGCAAATTTTATAAATAATTTTTTAACACCATTATTAATTAGGCGAATGGCCAAATCTGCATCTTCGCTTCCCCATCCTTGTATTTCTTCATTGTAACCATTGATTTTCATTAAATCCTTTTTCCAAAAAGACATATTACAACCTCGTAGAGCCAATGGTTTATTTTTTTTGTAGCTACTTGCAATAAGTTTTCCCAGTTTCGGTATCCTCAGTCCATTCAATATAGAGGACATCGGAAATTGAAATAGATTTAGCTGATTAATATCGCTAGAATTTAATATTTGATCACTATATTCTTTAGGTATCCAAACACGACTTCCGCATAGAAAGGCACTTTCTTGGTGGAAATGCAGGTGGTCTTCTATAAAATGACGCTCCATTATTATATCACCATCTATTTGGATAATATAATCTCCAGAAGCTGCATAAATAGCTTTGTTCCGTATCGCAGCTAGTCTAAATCCTTTATCATCATGCCATATATGTTTGAGCTTGACCGTACAGTTTTTTGCAAAATGATCAATAAGTTCTTTGGTTTTCGTATTTGAACCATCGTCAGCGATTACTATTTCTGAAGGAAGATAGGTTTGCCTTAATACACTTTTTAGACATTTTTCCAAAGCTTGAGGCCAATTATAAGTGGAAATGATAAGGGAAACACTAGGGAAGTTCGATGCTATCATCACAAATATTGATTTATACCAATGGGAGCCCACACTGTTTTTGAATTCAAAGTCTTTTCTAGGATTACTCTATTTTTGCTTTCTTGGAGATTATTACGATTCTCAGGATGGAATATATGATATACAATAGCCGCGAATTTGATGATTGATTTTTTTACTCCATTATTCATCAATCGAAGTGTCAAATCGCTATCTTCATGTCCCCATCCTTCAAAATTTTCGTTATAACCGTTTACATTGATAATATCTTGCTTCCAGAACGACATGTTGGCACCTCGAGCATAATAAAAGGGGTATCTATTTTTATACCGATTTAAGAGAAAATTAGAAAGTAATTTTATTCGAAAGCCATTTTCACGACGGCTAATATTGGCATCAAAGGGGTTAATATGCTTCTTTTCGCCTGTTAGTAGGCGCTGCGATATTGATTTTCCTAACATAACACGAGACCCTTGTAGAAGGTATCCTGGACGAGCCGCCATGAGGTGGTCTTCAATAAAGTTTTCATGTAATATAACATCTCCATCTATTTGGATTATATATTTATTGGAGGCTCTTGCAATACTTTTATTCCTTATTGAAGCCAACCGAAAACCAATATCTTCATGCCAAATGTGAATTAACGGTATCGGAAAATCCTTTATTAGGTCATTGATAAGAGATCTTGTATCCATAGCCGAACCATCATCTGCTATTATTACCTCATTTGGTAAAACAGTTTGACTTAAAACACTTGAAAGTGTCAATCGAAGTGCTTCTTTCCAATTGTATGTGGAGATAATAAGGGTACAATCTTTATGCATTTTTATCTTTTAGTCTTCCTGCACTTCCCATAGTAGCTATAATCCCGGCAAGTTAGAATAAGCAAAAATAGTGAATAGAAACCATAAATCTAGTGTTCATAAGTAGTTGTAGATTTAATTAGTATATACTATTGTTTAGAGATATTGATCTATTCCTTTTTTTGTTTTATAGTCCTTTGAGTTTATAGTATTTTCGAAGATTTTGTTATTTGATGGAGAATTTTGACGCGATGCTAGGGGATGCCATATATGAAATGCGATTCCACTAAATTTCAAAAAAAGTTTTTGCTGGTTTAACTTAAATAAACGAGCGACCAATTCTTCATCCTCTGACCCCCAACCTCTAATTTCTTCATTATAGCCATTTACTTCAAGTATTGAGGCTGTCCAAAAGGACATATTACATCCTTTGGAATAATATCTATACTTACCTTTTGTTTTGTAGCTTTTTGCTATTAGTTTTGTCAGTATAGGAATCCGAATTGCATTAAGCTGGTTGGAACAGTGTGCTTTTAGCTTTTTTAAATCTAAAACATTTTGATTTTTAGTTAGTTCCTGTGAGAAATCCTTATTTAATAAGGCCCTGCTGCCAACAATAAAGTGTCCTTGCTCACTTAGTCGAATATGATCTTCTATAAAATGGTGTTCCATAACGATGTCGCCGTCAATTTGGATAATATACTCAGCGCTACATGCTGCAATCGCTTTATTTCTAATTTCTGCTAATCTGAATCCATTATCTTCATGCCATATGTGTTTGATCGGAATTGACGTCATTTCTCGAAAATTATCGATGGCCAGTTTCGTATCTTCAGTAGAGCCATCATCTGCAATTAGAATTTCATATGGTTTTAATGTTTGAAAAAGAACGCTTTCAAAACACCTAGTCAATGCTTCAGGCCAATTATACGTTGAAATTAATAAAGCAACTTTGATACTATTATTCTTTTTAGTCATTTAGATGATATCTATAATATGCCTCAATTTATCAATTATATTGGTCCAGTTATAATTTTTGTTTACGTAGTCGATAGCTTTCACACTATTTTGTAGCAAAAGCTTTTCATCGAAGGCATATTGATGTATTTTATTTTGAAAATCTTCTTTGTTAAGGTAGTAGACTGCTGCGTAATTACTCTTGATACAATGTCCTCTCATAACATCTGATTTTCCATTTACTAACGCCATCTTCCCCAAATTCATTGCTTCCAGTAATAATAGCGATAGGCTTTCATTTTTGGAAGGATTAATAATCAATTTTGCATTTTTTACCAGCGTTATTTTCTCAAGCTCTGTTACGAAACCGGTATAGATAATAGCCGGATGTTCGATTTTGTCCTGGAAAAGCCTTCCTGTTAGTACTAATTTAAGGTTGTTAGGGTATTTATTTTTATAATCAATAAACCACTCAATCAAATTACCCATTTTTGAGCTACAGACTCGTCCAAAATAATGAAGGTAGGGCGAGTCGATACCAAATTTATTAAGGACATCCTGTTTGGTATTAGTGGATTCTTGTACTTCTGTTTCGACCCCTACAGCCACAATCGAATGCTGTGCTATTTTATTGCCAAAGACTTTTAGAGCTAAATTCTGTTCTTCTTCTGTATTAAATGCGATATACCGAACTTGCGTGAAAAGATGAGTTTGGATTGATCGGAATAAATCACCTTCATTATGTGCAGTGGGTATTAGAATGCTTTTTGACGGCGCAATGCTAGCTCCAAACACTGAATGTGGATAAGGATAGGACATGAATATTATTTTCCTATAGTTATGGTGATTCTTTTCTAAAAAAGATAACATATCTGGAGAATAGAATCCATGATTTTCCAATAATTTCCTTTCCTTTTCTATGCCTAGATCCCATACTGGAATCAAGTTAGCTATAGGTCCTAATAAACCAAATCTAAATAATGTTCGTCTGATTTTTCTAGACCATTTTGATCGTTTCCACCAAATATTGTAGGAAGAATTATCAAATTTGATACAATCGAAACGCAGGACATTAATATTGTTGATGAGCTCTTGCGACTCATTATAGTACTCCTCAAATGTGTTATAATTTATAATCTTAGAGGTCAATATATCAATGTCATAATAATTTGAAAGTCGCTCGGCTAACATTTTGCAATGTATCTCGGCTCCTCCGTTTACCTCTTTACCGTACTGACAAACTACAAAACAGATCTTTTCCATCAAATTTAATAACGTTGAAACTCAAATGATAGCGACAAATATAAGGTAATTTTTAATCTATAGTTTTACGCTTGATCCCTTGAGATTATTTTTTCGATCACCATTTCCGGTGTAATTAAATCAATCGCCTCTGTACCATCGCAATCACAAGGTTTGTTGCCGTAGACAGCACTTGGGCGGTTGGGATGTTCGACTTGGATACAGTCATCATATTGCTGCCCATAACCCGTAAATCCCGCGTATGGGTGAGTTGCGCCCCATAGTGATAGACATCGTATTCCCATCAAAGAAGCCATGTGCAACCCGGAGGAATCCATGCTGATCATCAGATCCAGATTTGATATGATATCCAGTTCTTCTCTCAACGTAAATTTTCCAATGGTATTGTAGGTGTTTGGAAAACTTTCAGTCCAGTTTTGCGCGATTTGAAACTCTTCCTTACCTCCTCCAAAGAGCAATACATCATATCCATGATGTGTCAGATGGTCTATGATCTGTCCCATCTTTACGAGTGAAAGAATTTTATATTGGTGTTGCGCAAAAGCCGCAATACCAATTTTTTTTCGTTCGAAATTGCCAAACATGCTAAATGCTGCTTTGGGGACATCCTGCAAATTAGAAGCCAATTTGTGACTTAGTTCAAAGTGAAAACCTAAAGCACGGAATACATCTGCATAGCGCTCTACAGTTAGCTTCAATGGATGCTTAACCTTATTTTCTTTGCGCGTCAGGGCTTTCTTTTCTGCGCGACCTTTGTCCAGTTGTTTGACCTTTATTCCAGAAAGAGAAAATAATACATCTAATACACGCGAACGTAAATTAAAATGTAGGTCAGCTACAGCATCTGCACGATATTGAGTAAGCTCATTTTTTAATCTGATTAATCCCAAAAGGCCTTTATGGGTTGTCTTGGGTTCAATTGCATGAAATTTGATATTCTTTATGCCATCAAAGAATGGTGCAAAGAAATGGCGGCTCACCATGATAATCTCTACCGTAGGGTATTGTTGACAAAATTCGTTCAATACAGAAGCCACCATGGCGACATCGCCCATGGCCGAAAACCGGGTTACTATGATTCGCTGCGGCAAAGACATGTCTTTATTTTCCGGATGTATAAAGTACAGGGTTCAGTTCAGGATCGTTATACATTTTCATCTGTTTATAGACCTTCATGTATTTTTCACCTGATTCAATCGCTGTCAACAATTCGTCGATACTTTGTGAAAGATCTGTACGTTGTTCCAGCAAGATGTTCAATTTTTGCTGACAAGCAGAAATATGTGCTTCAGAAGCATCTGAGCGAAGTGTCTCCTGCTCCATATGATAAATCTTTAGCGCCAGAATGGATAGTCTGTCAATGGCCCACGCTGGACTTTCAGTGTTGATTTTCGCTGAAGGCAGTGTTTCGATAGTTTGGTATTTCTGTAAAAAATAGCTGTCGATATATTCTACTGTATCTGTGCGGTATTGATTGGACTCATCGATGCGTCGCTTCCAGTATAAACCGTCCTTGGGATCAATGGCAGGATTACGTACAACATCTTCCATGTGCCATTGAACAGTATCAATCCAGCACTTTAGGTACAGTAGATGTTCTAGGGATTGTTTGTCATACGGATTCTGGATTGGATGATCAATCTGATCGTATACGTGGTAATCCTGGATAGCACGTTGAAAAATGGGATTTGCTATTGCACTAATCATGTTACAAATATAAAATATATTATGGAGTTATCCTTAACTTCAGGTGTAGTATAAAAACAGTAAAATGAATGGGAAAAACCAACTATTGAGAAAAGAATTAAAATGTTTTTTTAAAATAAAGACAATAATATGTCTGGGAATAATCCAAGCAAGATCACTGCAATCGTACAAAATAGACCAATGCCGAGGAGCAAAGGATTAGACTTGACCGAATAGTGGTCTACATTGTCTCTTAGGAAGGCATTCAACGGAATCTTAAAGTAATAGAAAAGTGAAATTACAGATGTCAGTGCCCCTACGATTAATAAAGCAAGTAAACCAAAGGATTGGAAGTTTTGATACTGCTCGAATACTTTTGAAAATATGAGTAGCTTCCCGACAAATCCTGCGGTAGGTGGCAAGCCTATCAATGCGATTAAGACGATCGAAAATGAGGTGAATAATATAGGAGACTGTTTGCCCAATCCTTTATAAGAGTCTATTGAAGTGCTACCTAGACTGACCTCCAAGTTGTTGATAAAAATAAAAACAGCGATATTCATCAATGCATAAATTGATAAATAGAACAGCAAAACGTTTGACTCATTGTTTTGATAGACCAGTACTGCCATCAACAATATGCCCGTGTGGCCAATAGAAGAATAGGCCATCATACGCTTGGCATCCTGTTGACGCAGGGCCGCCAGATTACCGATCAACATGGTCGCAATGGCTATAATGATGATAACATAAGCCAAGAAATCACTGAAATAAAAGGATACTGCAAGCCAGGCAGCAAGCAACTTGGATAGTAGGACGACAACGGCAATTTTAGGTACGGTCGCTAGGTACGTGGTAATCACGGTTGGTGCCCCTTGATAAACGTCAGGACTCCAAACATGAAACGGGAAAAAACTCAGTTTAAAACCAATACCGGTCAATAAAAACAGGAGGGCAATACTGATCATTAGCTTAGGGGCTTCCATCAGACCTGCAATATGACTTGGCGTATCAAAATTTAAGTTTCCCGTGAAACCGTAAAGCAGCGATAGGCCATAGAGCATTACGGCAGCACATATAGATCCGAAGAGGACATATTTCATCGCTGCTTCGGATTGTACTTTAGTGGACGAAAAATAACCGACCATAATGTAAGAGCTGATCGATACTGTTTCTACTGCGATGAAGATCATCAGCCAGTTGCTCGACATGGTCAAGAGGTTTAATCCCAAAGTTGCTGTCAATACAACCGCATACAAATCGCCCAAAGGACGATCGTGCTGATGACGTTGTTGAATAAAGATTACAATCAATAGGGTCGACAGCAGGATAATCACGCGTGCCGATGTTGCGAATGTATCAATGTGGATCATGTCAAAGAATCCGACCATTTCCACATGGCTTAACCCTTGTCCCAATAGGTAACAACCACTCAACAATAATCCAGCTATTGTAAAAGTAAAAGATGCTTTGTCCCAGTATTTATCAACGAAAAGACTCGCGATAATAGTGCCTATAAAAGTAATGATCAGCGTTAATTCCGGTTTGAAATAAGGAATACTAACGATAATTTGATCAATAAATGAACTGATATATGGACTGAATGCGAGCATGCTGAATTAAATAAATTGTTGGATAAAGCTGACGAGATTCAATACACTTGCATTTAGATTGCTAAATACCAAGGATGGCATAATACCCAGTAAAAGCGCAAGAGCCAAGGTAGGAAATAGAATCAGTTGTTCACGGCTGTTGACATCGGTCAATTCATTGGCCCAAGATTCGCCACCTTTGAGTCTGATCTCTCCAAAAAACATCCGTTGAAGTGTCCATAGCAAATAGGCTGCACTCAAGAGGATACCAATTGAACCTGCTAAGGCCATCCAGCGAGGGAGCCCTGTGCCAACACTGGTCGCATTGAACGAACCGATGATAACAAATGCTTCACCGATAAATGCGGAGAACCCAGGGAGTCCCAATGAAGCAAAGAAAGCAACAGCAACATAGCCGGTATACTTGGGCATGAGCTGGGCTAAACCTCTGAAGCTATAGATGTTTCGATCATGCACACGGTCATAAACCACGCCAACAAGAAAGAAAAGTGCCGCTGATAGAAAACCATGGGAAATCATCTGGAACATCGCACCAGAAACTCCTTCGGCTGTCAAAGAGGCTATACCAAGCAATACAAAACCCATATGAGAGACCGATGAATAGGCGATCATCCGTTTTAAATCTTTTTGAGTCAGGGCGTTTAATGCCCCATAGATAATGGAGATGACGCCAATCAGTCCAAGCCACCAATTAGATAGTGCGGCCATGTCCGGGAAGATACTATAGCAGATACGGATAATACCATAGCCTCCGATTTTCAACAGGATACCTGCTAAAATAATCGATACTGGTGTGGGGGCCTCTACGTGTGCGTCAGGTAGCCAGGTGTGTAATGGTACAATCGGTACTTTGATCGCAAAAGCAAAAAAGAGCACCACAAAACCAATCAATCTGGCCGAAATACCCAATATTTCCTGATAACCATCCCAAGCGAAGATCGAGTCTCCTAAATAATTCTGGGGATTCATCATGTAGATCATATTGAAGGTATGTGCCCCAGTTACGGGGTTGATAACCGAAAAATATAAGCCTACAATGATCAATAGCATAAATACCGAACCAAAGAGTGTATAGAGAAAGAATTTTATGGCTGCATATTCACGTCGCGCCCCGCCCCAGATACCAATCAGGAAGTAGAGTGGGAGGAGCATGACCTCATAAAATAAATAAAACAGGAAGAAATCCAATGCACAGAAAATACCCATCACAGCCATGTTGAGTACCATAAGTAAGGCGAAATATCCTTTGGGGCTTTTCTGTATATTCCAAGAAGCACCGATCGCCATCAGCATGACAAAAGCGCTCAATAGTAATAATGGCATGGAAATACCATCTATTCCGATGAGATAATCTATCTCTAATTTTCCAATAGAGCCCAGATCCAGACGAATCCAGGGAAGTTGTTCAACAAATTGGTATCCTGCAAGGTCCTGGACGCCTGTTTGGCTCGCGTCAAATTTTGCATAACAAATACCGGCAAGTACAAATTGCACTGCGGTAAATGCTAAAGCAATATATTTGTAACTCGATTTATATCGTGTTGGTAGGGCGAGGATAAACGCCGTCGCCAGAAGCGGTAAAAATATCAGTAAGGATAAAATAGGCATTTCCTAAAAAAATATAAGATAAATTAAACCAAGTAAAACGAATAGAAAAACGGAATACAATGTCGTCTGTAATTTGCCGTTCTGTACCAAGCGAACTTGGTTACCAGTCCAGTAAGCTACAGAAGCAACAGCATTGACAAAGCCGTCTACAATATATTTGTCTATCCACACACTCAACTGGGATAGGGATAAGACGATAAACTGAATAAAAGCGACTAGGGCATCTACAACAAAGCGATCAAACCAATAACAGAACTTAGCCAGTTTTAGTGTGCCACTAACAAATATCCATTGGTATAGTTCATTGATATAACCTTGATTGAACGATGCTTTCAGTGCAAAGCTAGATGCATTGAGTGGATATTTGTTTTGTACATACCATTTCCAGCCGATTGTCCAGCTGATGACCGAACCGATCAATAAGATTAATGGAATAATCAAGTGAGCGCTATGGCTAGGTGCAAAGGTATATTCATCTAATAATAGACCATCCATCAACCAGGAGTCATGATAGGATACAGGGTTGAGAGAAAATAGCGGGAATAGGCAACAAATACCCAATATTAACATGGGGATCAACATGGTTTTGGGTGCTTCATGCAAGGCCGTACCATGCAATTTATCCTTGACTTGCTCCAGCATTCGGAAGTCACCGAAAAAAGCCTTAAAGATTAAGCGACCAATGTAAAACGCGGTCAGAATACTGACTGTAATAAGACTTATTGGGATAATAAGGTATAAGTCGCCTTTTGACAGAGCCCATTCAAAGGAAGATATGATAATACTATCTTTGGAAAGATAACCTGATGTGAGTGGAAACCCAGCTAGTGCCAATGAGGCAACACTCATCAGGATAAAAGTTTTCGGCATGTATTTTTTCAGTCCACCCATGTTCCTCAGGTCCTGTGGATCGAAGTCAAGGTGGCTGTGTGCTTTGAGGTGTGCCATCTCATGGATAATAGCTCCGGCGGAAAGAAACAAGAGACATTTAAAGAAGGCGTGTGTGACCAAATGGAATAGTGCGGCATCCCAAGTTCCTATCCCAATTCCCACCATCATAAAACCCAATTGTGAAATGGTCGAAAAGGCTAGGATACGTTTAATATCGTATTGACCTAATGCAAAATAAGCAGCGGACGCCGCTGTAATCGTACCTATGATAGCAATAAACAACAATGCACTTTCGTTGAATAGCGGAAATACTGTGGCGAGTAGAAACACACCCGCCGCGACCATGGTGGCAGCATGGATGAGTGAAGATACTGATGTTGGTCCCTCCATGGCATCTGGCAACCAGACATGTAGAGGAAATTGAGCTGATTTGGCCATAGCGGCAAGGAAAAATGCCAGTCCGGCTATCGTTAACCAAATTTGATCCATGCTGTTGACCGGAGAGACCCATAGTCCGCCAGTGATGCTAGATTGATAAATAAGACCTCCTTCACCAAAAAGGTCGACCAAATTGAGGGTTTTGAACTGTGTGAATATTATGGCTAGGCCGATCAGAAAACCGAGGTCTCCGATGCGGTTTACTATAAATGCTTTCTTGTTGGCCTGTACAGCCGTTTCGCGTGTGAACCAGAAACCAATGAGTAGGTAAGAGGCAAATCCTACCAATTCCCAAAAGATATACATGAGCAACAGGCTATCCATAACGACCAATCCCAACATAGCAAAACAGAAGAGGCTAAGATACATCCAATAACGATGGATTCCCGTATCCCCTTTCATATACGCTCTCGAATAGATGTGTACAGGAAGGGCAACTGTCGGAACCAGAAACAACATGAGTGCATTCAGGTTATTCAATAGGATGCCGACTTTAAAAGTAGCTTCACCAATGGTAAACCAGTTTATTTGGGCAGACACGATCGGATGATTCCAGATTGTTAACCAAGTAAGTCCGCCAAATATAAAACTCAAGATAATGCCGATCAGGGAGATAACCCCTGACTGATCGCGCTTGCCTGCCATTGTCTGATATAGAAATGCAATAAATGGCGCAACGACTGTAAACAGTGCTGTGTATAGAGGTGATATGTGAGCCAGTTGATCCAATTCTTACTTATCTTTTAATTCATTGATTTCATCCGGATTGATGGTCTTATAATGCCTATAGACATTTAATACCAATGCTAATCCAACCGCAACCGCAGCAGCAGCAAGAACAATAGCAAATAGGGCGAAAATCTGCCCACCATAACTGACTTTATCGTATTTGCCGAAAGCTACAAAGTTTAGAATGGCCGCATTAATCATCAATTCGATACCTACCAAAATCATAATGGCATTTTTCTTGGAAAGAACCGTATAAAGGCCGATACAGAAGATGCAAGCACTGACAACCAAAAAATGCGTTAATGTAATCATCTGTTGCGCTCCTTTCTGGATAAATGTGATGCTCCAATCAGGGCCATCATTAAAAAGACCGATATGACTTCAAAGGGTAGTACATAAAAAGTCATAAATCGTAATCCAATTTGTTGGATATTATTATCTGTTGGAACAATCTCAGTATTATTTTCTTTGGCTTGTTGGATCCAGGTAGGAATGGACTGATGCCATTCTGCAATACCAAAGATCATGAGTCCCAGAAAACCTACCGCCAATACAACTGCTTGCCACCTAGGCATGCTCAAAAATGAGCCACTGCTGTCTTGAAGATCTTTCAATAGTTCTTTGTTGGAAAGCATAAAGGCAAATAGCATAAGGATCAGCACACCGCCTACATAAACCATGATCTGTGTGATGGCTACAAAATCTGCCAATGCAAATAGGTATAGGCCAGCCATGGCAAAGAGTACAATGAAAAATAGAAATAGGGCGCGGGCTATATTTTTAAGATTTACCAGTAAAAGGGCAGATCCGATTGCCAGTGTGGCAAAGGCATAAAATAAAATAGTTTCCATGCTTTTATTTTTGCTTTGCCGCCTCCTTTTCAGCTTGAAATTGTGTCCATTCTGCTTTTCGTTGTGCAACTTGTTCGTCGGTCATATCTGAAAAGCCGTAGATCAGATCAGTTAACTTTTGCGAGCTACGATCGTATTCATTGGTCATGACAATGCATTCGGTAGGGCAAACAACCGTACATAGTCCACAATACATACATTTGGCCATATCAATATTGAACTTGGCTGGATATAACCGCTTGACGCTACCGTCTGAAGTCTTTCCGATCGCTTCTGGTGATTTGATTGCTTCAATTTCAATACAGTCTACGGGACATGCTTTGGCACAAAGGTCACAGACGATGCAATCATCAATATCGACTTGCAATTGATAGCGAGCGACTTCGGGGATAGGCATTTTTTCGACAGGATATTGTACTGTGACAATGCCCTCCTGACGGTCGAAGTAGTTGTCGTTTTTGATATTTAATTCCTGACGCGAACGTCGAGCGCCAAACAAGTGCTTGACAGTCAAAGATAACCCTTTGATTGCCGTACGAAATGCGTGGGAAGCCGTCTTAAATATCATATCTTATGCTATAATTAAAATTCTCCAAAGGGCAGAAATAGCCATGCAAATAAAAGCTAAGGGTGTCAATACCTTCCAACATAAGCTCATTAATTGATCGGCACGTAATCGGGGTAAAGTCCACCGAATCCACATTTGTACCCCTACAATAAATAATGACTTGGCCAAGGTCCAAAAGATTCCCCAGGCTAGGCCTGTTGTCCAATCGGCCAACCGTATCGCGCCAATATTTGGGAGTGGTGTATTCCAGCCACCTAGAAACAGGACAACACCCAGCATCGATACCAAAAACATCATGGCATACTCGGCAAGGAAAATAAAGGCAAATTGAATTCCGCCATATTCCGTGTGAAAACCACCCACCAATTCGGATTCCGCTTCTGGAATATCAAAGGGAGCCCGGTTACATTCGGCAAGTGTTGCGATAAAAAATATGATGTAGGTTACAATTAAATGTGGTGCTTGAAAAATATTCCAAGCGAAGAAACCACCAATCTCATTGACTTCCCAAAAGCCTAAAAACTTGATGCTTCCGTTGGTTAGAATGCCTTGACCAATAGCAATTTCATTGAGGTTTAGGGTCTGTGTTAACATCACTACGGTGATCAATGAGAGCCCGACCGGTATTTCATAGGATACCATTTGGGCAATTGCACGCATGGATCCAAGTAGTGAATATTTGTTGTTGGATCCCCAACCAGCCATTAGAATCCCTAAGGCATCAATGGAGATAATAGCCATGATAAAGAATAGTCCCGTGTGTGTATTGGCTGGAATAAAATCTTTAGCCCATGGAATAACAGCAAATCCAGTAAAGACAGCCACAAAAATAATAACTGGGGCAATTCTAAAGAGAATTTTATCGGCTAAAGAAGGGGTGATTAATTCTTTTTGAAGCAATTTAAGAATATCGGCTATAGTCTGGAGACTGCCATATTTCCCGGTTTCCATTGGTCCGAGACGATCTTGTACAAATCCCGCAATCTTACGTTCGGCATATACTGCAAATAAGGTAAATGCTGCTATAAAGGTGAAAATAGCAATGGGAACCAAGATATGTAGTATTGTATCTAACAAGTCTTATTTATAATGATTTTTAATAAGCGTCCAATGAATACGCAAACTTAACGAAAAACAGGGAATTTCGATAGGGAAAAATTAAAATATACTTAACAAGTAGATTATCGTGACATAATAGAGGTATTCGTATTTAGATTTGAGTATTAAGATTTCGATTGTGTAAGCCGCTGGTTGATGATGTTCTCATAACTATAATACACTTTGTGTTTATATAACGTGTTATAGCATAGTATTTTTGAATGGGATCTGTAACCTGATCACCATAAAAAAAGCATCCCTCGGGATGCTTTTTTTATGGTGATCAATCGAATTAACGATTTGAGAACTCAACGTAATTACGTTCGGTATGTCCAACATATACTTGTCTTGGACGGCCGATAGGTTCTTTGTTTTCACGCATTTCTTTCCATTGCGCGATCCATCCTGGAAGACGACCCAAAGCAAATAATACTGTAAACATATCTGCTTTAAATCCTAACGCACGATAGATGATACCTGAATAGAAATCGACGTTTGGATAAAGTTTTCTATCGATAAAGTATTGATCATTCAATGCTGCTTCTTCTAGTTTCTTGGCAATATCCAATACTGGGTCTTGAACACCTAATTTTTCTAAAATATCGTCACATGCTTTTTTGATGATTTTAGCACGTGGATCGAAGTTTTTGTATACACGGTGACCGAATCCCATTAAACGGAATGGATCATTTTTATCTTTCGCTTTTGCAAGGTATTTTTCTGCATCACCACCATCATTTTTGATCGCTTCCAACATTTCGATTACCGCTTGATTGGCACCCCCATGTAAAGGACCCCATAATGCATTGATACCAGAGGCAACAGAAGCATAAAGGTTCGCATTGGATGAGCCTACGATACGAACTGTTGATGTCGAACAGTTTTGTTCGTGGTCAGCATGTAAAATAAGCAATTTGTGCATAGCATCGATGACAACAGGATCGAATGTTTTTTCGTCGTTAACTTCGCCGAATAGCATATTCAAGAAGTTGTCAATATAACCCAAATTGTTTTTAGGGTAAACGACTGGATGACCTAAAGATTTCTTTTGAATCCACGAAACGATAGTAGGCATTTTAGCCAAAAGATTGATGATCGTTTGATCTTCTTCTTCGTCAGTTAAGTTTGGATTTAAAGATTCAGGGTAAAATGCAGATAATGCGCCCACTAAACAAGAAAGTTGGCCCATTGGGTGGGATTTGGATGGGAATCCAGCGAAGAAATTCTTCATATCTTCGTGGATCATCATTTGCTTTTTGATGTCAGCTCTGAATTTTTCCAATACCTCTTTTTTCGGAAGTTCTCCGTAGATCAACAAATAAGCAACTTCTAAGAACGTAGATTTCTCCGCCAATTGCTCAATTGGATATCCTCTATATCTCAATATACCTGTTTCACCGTCAAGGAAAGTAATCGCACTTTTTGTTGCACCCGTGTTTTTGTATCCTGGGTCTAATGTAATAAATCCGCTTAGATCTCTTAATTTTGAAATATCAACTGCTTTTTCATTTTCAGTACCTACAATGACCGGAAGGTCATAAGAAGTGCCGTCTAAATTTATAGATGCTTTATCTGACATGTTTATATGTTATCTTATATCTGATTTTGTATGCTAATCTCACAAATTTAACTATTTGATATTTAAAACTGAAAGTTCTTTTGGAATTTAAATGACATCATTGCGTCATTTTGGATAATATTGAATAACTATTTACTCAAATAAGCAAATAGTTTATTCAAATTTAACACTATCTTATTATACCTAAAACGTTAATCTATTTTTCGCTGGGCGACTTTGCCTTTATCCTCATATTTGCCGTTTTTGCCCGAACCAAAAAAAGGTAAAATAACGAAGCATACCAAAATAATAGATGTAAGGGTAAGTATACCTGTTGTCCATAGGATCTTGCTGAAATTTTCAGCATCCAGGAAATGGATACCCCAGAGGCCTAATAGAAAATAGGTGGCCACAAATAGGATAACCAAGGTGAATAATATACCAAAGATGTATTTCATGATGGGTTATATTTTGTTAAGAATCTGTTTTTTGAGTGTGTCGAATTCGTCCTGTGTAATGATGTTTTCACGTAACAGTAATTGTAGTTTTTGCAGTTTTTCGACAAAATCACCTTCTTCTTGTATATTGCCTTTGATCTCTTCTTTTTGAAGATCAAATTGCTTGCCCAGCTCCATGCCAACACCCAGTTGTGCACCAATGCCGGCCAGGCCACCTTCATTTTTGGCGGCATCTCGGAGCGCACGTAATTTTTCCAATTCCACATAGCTCAAACCTGCCTGCTGTGCGGCCTGATTTTGCGTCGTCAAATCAGCAATTTCACCAATTCTACGTTGTGTGTTCGCATCAAACTGGGTTCCTAATATTTTAAAATCTGTAATTTCTAATCCGAGATCTTTAAAATCCTGTTCGACAGCCGCTTTTATGTCATTAGACAGAACAGGGAGTTGGCTATCAATTTCATTATAACCCAATTTCTTCTGGGCAATCTGCGCGACAATCTGTTGCGGAATCCGATTGTTGATAACATCCTGAATCGCCGCTGTGCTGACTGTGTTTTGATTGGCAACGATGTTTTTATAGAAATGTACGGGTTCTTTAATGATGTAAGAAAAAGTACCATTCAAGCCTATTTCCACCGGAAGATTATATTGTGGGTCAATGTATTTTATTGGATTTCCTGTTCCCCAAGACTGATTGACAATAGCTGCAGTACGAAAGAAGTAAATATACAGCTTGTGTTCAGACTCAAAATTTTGTCTCAACCTTGCCAGGGTTGTAAAGAAAGGGTGATTATCCGTTTTTAAATTATAGGTACCTGCCTCTGTAAGTAGGCTTTCACCTTTTCCCTCATAAACAAGGATACAGCCCTGCCCTGGGGCAAGAATAAGTTTACTGGAATTTTTAATTTCATTTCTTTCAGAAGGAAATTTATACCATAATACACGGGGGTCTTGATTTTTCCACTCAATGACCTCTGATAGTTGGTTGTTAAAAAGATTGAATAGTCCCATAATATTTAATTTAATGAGTCGAATTTGGGATTATACCCTTCGAATTTATTAATTTGTTTTCCGCTATTATCAAAATAATAATAGTCGCTTGAACCTTTGACAATAAAACCATCTTTGAGCATAGAGCCATTTCCATAAATGGATTTAAGTTCTGTGCTGATTGTTTTCTGTATAGCACCAGTCGAAATATCCAATAGTTGGATTTGTAAAGGATCGTCTTCCGCTGGCGTTGGTTTGTATGCAATCAAAAGTGTTTTGTCATTCTGAGCAAGCACGACGGGCTGAAAATAGAGTCTTCCCGGTGTGAAATCTTTAAAACTAATCAGACGGGCTCCTTTAAATTGCCAGGGATTGATCAGTACCTTTTTGTAAGGATCGCGGTCGGTAAAAATGCCTGATCCGCCATAATCTTTATCC
>RCUM01000696.1_pt1 | contig 17196 bp, 10 predicted proteins | sample 2166141 | NCBI WGS metagenome assembly RCUM01 (sample SAMN09932756, study PRJNA488358) | compost metagenome | isolation source: compost soil in crotonic acid-enriched | place: Germany: Experimental Botanical Garden
ATCCCTGGATGTTCACCGAGATCGCCGCTCTGCGCCCCTTCAATGAGCCCGCTAAGCTGCTGGCCGATCGCCGCGTGTGGTCACCGCTGTATGACAGCGATCGCCTGCTCGACAATCAGGTACCGGTATTTGCCGCCATTTATTTCAGCGATATGTATGTCGATTTGAAGCTCTCGCTGGCGACGGCGCAACAGGTGGGTAATTTGACGCCGTGGATCACCAACGAGTATGAGCATAACGGCTTACGCGTTGGTAATGTTTTTGGTCATTTGCAGACGATGGCGGAGAAAGCGGGCATTTACGCCCCCTCATCCCAACCCTCTTTCGCAAGGATAGCGAGCTGATGGGCCCTGCTCTTTTGCAAGTAAAGCGATAATCTCAAGCAAACTCTAAAGCTGTTTTGGAAGTAGAAGCAAACTCAATAACCTTCTTTATCCAAGGTAAGTCACTACCATTTCAAACACGCTCGATCTGTCCCCTCTCCCTGTGGGAGAGGGTTAGGGTGAGGGGAGAGGCATCTTAGTTCACCAACTCAATGGTGATCAGGCGGCTATCGGCCCGCCCATGATCGTCCACCGCCCGGATGCGATACTGGCCATTGTTTACCGGCCGCCAATCGATGGCGGTTTTACTGGCGCTGCTGCCAAGATAAATATCATCGACAAACCAATACACCGTTTTACTGTCCGCGTCCGTCACCGCATTGAAGGAGATTTTGTCACGCCCCTGTTGAGATTGCCGCAAGGTATAGGTGGTATTTTTCAGCGGCGAGGTAATGCGCGGCGGGCTGCCACCGATCGCCACCGCATTATCCTTGCAATGGTTTACCGGCGGAGCCCGCTTGGGTAATCCAGCCTGCGCAAACACGTTAGCCAGATCTGAAGGCCAGAACTCAAACACTTCGGTGCGGGTTTGTGTTTCATCATACGGCGGGCAGGCCACCTCACCGCTGTTAATATCCAGCACCACCGGACGATAGACGGTATCGACCTTGATCGGCGACTTGCCGGGGATAAACCAGGTTTTGCCTTTCTGCTGGCACCATTGCGTCGGCAGGTTGCCGCTGGCCAGGCAAATATCCACCCGCTTCAACTGTTTCGGGAAGGGATGTTTCGGCTCCTGCAAGGCCGGATAGCTGGCGTTAATGCTGTCGATAATATTGAAAAATAGCGGGGCTGCCGCATCGGCCCCCACAAACACGTTGTTGCCTCTGCTGTCGAAATTCCCTTCCCATACCACCAGCACGTAAGGCCCGAAGATCCCGACGCTCCAGGCATCGCGGAAGCCCCAGGAGGTCCCGGTTTTCCAATAGACCGGCAGCGATGACGAGCGTTGTGCCAAAGTGTCACCAGGCCGGCGGTGCTGGCGCAACATATCCAGCGTAGTGAAGCTGGCTTCTTCACTAATCAAACGGATTGGTGGCGGATAGGCATCACTCTTTTGCATCCGTAATGGGCGCAATGCGCCCCGGTTGGCCAACAGCGCATACAGCTTCGCCAGTTCCTGTGCTGTGATTTCACCGCCCCCCAACACCAACGACAGCCCATAATGGTTTTCACTGGCCAGGTTGGCGATGCCGGACAGGCTTAAAAATTGATAAAACGTCGGCTGCCGTAGCTGGGAGGCCACGTACACCGCTGGAATATTACGGCTGAAATTCAACGCGTCTGTCGCCGTTACCGGCCCCAGGAAACGTCGGTCAAAGTTTTCTGGCGCATAGGCACCAAAGGATGAAGGCACGTCCTTGAGGATGGTCATCGGATGCAACACGCCCTGCTCCATCCCCAAGGCATAAATAAAGGGCTTGAGGGTCGAGCCAGGGGAACGCTTGGCATTGGTCCCGTTCACCTGCCCCTGGATCTCGCGATTGTAATAATCGGCAGAGCCCACCAGCGCCCTTATCCCCATATCACGGCTGTCCACCAACAGCACCGAGGCATTATGGATCCCCCGGCTATGGTTACGGACGATAAACGCGTTCACCTGCCTTTCGATCAGCCGCTGGAGCCCGGCATCCAACGTGGTATCCACACGGGTATCCAACTGCACTAACTGCTGGGTCTGTTGGCGCAACTGTTCGATAAAGTGTGGAGCAATGTACGGCATCCGTTCTGGCTGGCGCAGTGCCAAAGGGAGTTGAAACAGGGCACGCTGACTGCTGTCGGTGCTATACACGCCTTGCCAGCGTTGAAACAGGCGGTTACGGGCCTGCGTCAGGGCTTGCCCCAACACGCCGGTTTTAGGGTCGATACGATAGCTGGGTGACTGCGGCAACACCGAGAGCGTCAGCGCCTCCGGCAAGGTCAGATCCTGCGGTGCCTTGGCAAAATAGATCAGGCTGGCCGCACCGATACTTTCAATATTGCGGCCATAGGGGGCGTAATTGAGATAGGCTTCCAGAATATCGTGCTTGGAATAGCTGAGTTCTAACTGAACGGCCCGCAGTACCTGCATCAGTTTACCACCAGGTGTGCGGGTATTCAGATGCCAATGCATGCGCGCCAACTGCATGGTGATGGTCGAACCGCCCTGCATCTTGCCACCGGCTACGTAGCTGCGCCAAAAGCCACGCAGCAGGCTGACGGGGTTAAATCCGGGGTTGTAATAGAACCAGCGATCTTCATGCAGCAAAATACCCTGCACCGCCAGCGGCGAAATCTTTTGCAGCGGCGTCCACAGGCGATAGCGATCGTCATTGGCTAACGTGAGGCGCATCAGCGTCCCGTGGCGATCGTAGTAAACTGTGGAGAAGGGCACGCCCTGCGAAAGAGGAGGATGCGGCCACAGCCGCGCACCTACCAGGCCCAGAGCCAGCAGAAATACCGCCATCAAGATATTTTGCAGCCAGCGTTTTGCCACAGCAGATGCAGGAAGGATTGTCATGGAGTCTCGGTACCCACGAACCCCGCAGCTCAACGCTGCGGGGCATCGCGATGGCTTATTGACTTTCCGCCGGTACAACCACCAGTTTACCGCTGCTGGCCGACATGGCCTGCACTTCACGATCGTACATGGCTTCACCATAAGCCGGAGGGATCACAAAGCTACCGGTGTTGGTCGCTTTAATCTGGTAGACAAACTCCTGCACGTCGGTGCTGGCGCTACCATAGATGATCACTCGGTCTTCACGGATATCGCTGTAATCAGGTGCCCAAGTGGAACCCGAGGCAGCCAGTGGCGACTGCCACCCTGCGTCCGTATCCTCGTTGGCTTCACCGTCTTCGCCGGTCGATTCTGGCTCTGGTGCCGTTTGCTGCACCACTTCAAATCCGCCAGGCAGCAGATCGACAATCGCCAGGTTGCTCTGCCCTTCTTTCGAATTGGCGCGGATTTTCAGATGAACGTTGATCTTCTGCCCCAACGTTACCTGAGTGACAGGTTTACCCTGTTCATCGGTGTAATCACGGGTAATTTCCAAACCGCGAGCAATGGCTTTCTGTGGAGCAGCCAGATCGTAACCAGCCTGAGTGACCACATACCAGGCCGGAGCGTCGGCGCTGTTGGTAAAGCGAATAGCCTTGGCCTCGGCGGTAAACTGACCTTTGGCAAACAGCCCTATCATCTCTGAAATCACCTGCGGATCGACGTTACCTTGCTTGCCAAGCTGCGCAATCGTCAGCGAATCTGTGGCATTGGCCTGCGCCGCCACCTGAGCCGAGTAGCTTTCCAGCGCCAGGATACTCATCGCCGAAGAATAGGTGGTGTAGCGCTCTTCTTTCAACGCCTTGACCATGTTCTCCAGCACTTGCGGAGGGATGGAAGAGACCTTCTCCGGGAAGTGACGAGCGATCAGATACAGACGCGTTGCGTCCTGCACCAGTGGATCGAAGTAATTCTGCGTCCACCAGCCTTTGTCATAGGCTTTGCTCAGTTGCTTCCAGCTAGGCTGCAACAAGGCATTAGCCTCATCGTCCATTTTCAACAGACGGTAAGACGATGCCAGATACAGGGCGCTCAGATCGGTTTTCCAACTGTCTGGATACAGTTTCTGCAACGTATCCTGCACCGAGGCCAGCGAGTTGGTGGTAATTTCGCCCTGCAAGGTCAGCAGGTAGACCGCCCAGGTACGCAGACGCAGATGATACATATCATCATAACGGTTGGCTGCCAGCTCACGCAGCGCGCCGTTGGCATCTTCCAGCATCCCTACCGGCAAGGCATAACCCGCCGCTTTGGCTTCCAGCAGGTATTGCACCACGTATGGCGTGACGAAAGGATCGGTCTCCGGCGATGAACGCCAGGCACCAATGGCCCCGCTGTCGTTCTGGCGGGAACGCAGTACGCCGAGCAGGTTTTTCAGCTGTTTGCTGACTTCGGCCTGGCTCAGGCTGCTTTTCATTTCCGGATGCTGGCTTTGCATGATCAGCGGAATGGAACGGCTGACGATCTGCTCAGAACAGTAATACGGATAATCCGCCAGATACTGCGCCAGGCCGTTGGTCAGCACCAACGGGGAGTGAGAGACCGCCGCGCTACGCTGCGCATAGGCATCAAACATCTGCCGCAGATTATCAATATTCTGGCTACTGCCGCTCATGCGGCCCATCACCGTCTGGGTGCGGTAAGGCATTGCCGGACGTACCGAGGTGCTAATGGTACGGCGGCTGGTTTTATCACCATAACGCGCATCAAACACCAGCGGAGCATCACCCAGTGCCGCCTTGGCACGCAGGCGGAAGTTGATCACGCCTTCACGCTTCTCCGCCAATGACAGGCTTTGCTCGGCCTTACCCACCACTTCCAACTGCGGCGGTGGCGTCAACTGCACGGCGATCGCCACAGATTTACCGTTCAACCCTTCGAGATTATTGCTAACCCCGACGCTGACATCAAACTCATCCCCCGGAGCCACCATGTAAGGCACGTTCGGCGTCATGATGAAGTTGTCACGTACCGTCGCGGAGGTTTGGGCCTTGCCAATTTTGCTTGGCGTAACCGAAATGGCCATCACGCGGATCTTGCCGTTGAAGTAATCCGGCACCGGATAGGTAAACTGCTTCTCGCCGTTGACTTCGGTAATGCCAGACCAGTAGGCCACCGGCTTGTCGCGCTTGCGCTTGAACGGGTTCAGGTTGAGATCCAGCCCTTCACCCGCATCACCGCCCGGTGCCGCCGAAAGCGCCATCAGCTTGCTGAATTCCGGCAGGATCAGATCGAGGATCTGCGAGCTTTCCACGCTCAGCTCACGCTTACGGAAGAAGTACTCCAGCGGATCTTTCAGGCGGTAACGCGCTACCTGCAAGATCCCTTCATCTACGGCAAACAGTGCCACCTGCTGAGGACCATCGGTTTTCACCGTCATCGTCAGGTTTTCACCCGGCTTAATCACCTCAGGCGTCACTATTTCCAGGCCGTTTTGCCGGGCTTTAGTGCTGATTTTAAACGGCATGACGCCATAGCTCAGCGGGCTCATAAAGATCTCGCTGGAGTTCACGTCGCGGACAAACTGCACGTTGATATAACCGTTGCCTTCCATCCCGGCCGGAACCCGGATTTTCTGCACTGAGCTGGTAGTGTCGGTGTGGAACCACTGCCAGGCATAGACACGGTCTTTTTCGATGGTGATCAAACCACTGCCGGTATAAGGCGCGTTGATCGCCACTTCAATTTCTTCACCCGGCTGATATTCCGCCTGATTCAGTTTCAGCTTCAGTTCGGCATTGCGATCCAGCGAACGGCTGAGGTTAGCATTGCCCGCCACGCTATAGGCGATACGGTTGAGCACCTTGCCCTGTGCATCTTCGATCACCAGGACGAAGTCCCCCGGGGTGTCGGTTGCCAAGGTCAGATCGTTGCCCTGCTCGCTCAGCGCCAACGGCTGCTCGGACAACTGCACCTCTTTCATCTTCGACTGGTATTTATAAACGCCAGAATCCTGCTTGGTCAGCACCGAGATGTATTTCTGCTCGATCAGCACCTGTTTCAGATCGGCAAGTGCAATCTGTTTCAGGGAAGGATCGACGGCAATCACGTTCAGATTTCGCGCCGAACCCCGGTTGATATAGCCTAAATCACCGTCTGGCTTCACGCCCACCAGATAGTCATACGGCGATACCAACACCCGAGCGGTGGCGGCAACGGAACGTCCACCGCCGGCCACAAAGGCTTCCGACAGCAGTTGCAACTGATAGGTGGCATCCGCATAGGACTTCAGATCCAGCGGAATGTTCGCCACGCCCTGCTCGTTGGTAGTGCGGTCTTCCAGTTCAGTTTCAAAACCGTCGCTATTCTGGCGGTTCTCAAAGAAGGCGTAATCCGGGAAGCGATCAAAGCTTGGGTACATCGGGCGCAGCGTCAGCTTCGAGGTAACTCGGCGATCCTGGGCAGGTGTGCCAAACAGGTTCTGCACATCGATGTTCGCCTGCAGCTCAGAAGGTTTTACCCACCCTTGCTGCCGGTTCGGCGTCAACTCCAGCTTCACCTTCAGTTGGTCTGGCTCAAACTCTTTCACGTTGACCGCGGTATGGCCGAGCAAGGTCGAAGTGTCGTTATTTTTGCCAATCAGATACAGGTAGACGTTCCACTCACCCGTTGGCGAGTTCTCATCTGTGGTGTAACTCAATTCATTGAAACCGCTGCCACCGAGAGTCAGCGGCACCGTCGTCATAAGTTTGTCGCGCGGATCGCGGATCTCGGCACGCACTGGTACGCCAGCCAGGGCAACGCCCCAATCGGCCGCACGGGTAATCAGACCAATATTGAAGGTATCGCCTGGACGGTACACACCACGATCGGAGAACAGGTAACTGCTCAAAGTGCGTGGATCGATGGGGGTCTCTTCCCCTTCAATATCAAAACGGGAGAAATCCAGCCCGCGGTCGTTGTAGCGGGTGGTCGGCAAGAAGGAGACATCGCCCTCTTTTTCCACCAGGAACATCACCGGCTGGCGTTCGTTGGTATACACGTCCAGCGATGGGAAACGCACGTGACCATTGGCATCGGTCACCTGGCTGAGCAGCGTCACACCGTTTTTGGCGATCACCGAAACTTTGGCGTTACCGACTGGCGCACCGCTGTGGATAGATTGGACAAACACATCGCGCGTTTTATCCTGCGAACGTTTGGCAATAATCCCCAGATCGGTCACGACAACAAAGCGTGAATCTCCCACGCTTGGTGAATCATCCCCTTCCTGCTCGCCCTGATAGCCTTCATCCTCTGCGGCCTGCGTCTTTTTCTTTTCCGGCTGCCATTCCGACAGCGTCAGCAGGAACACACCGCGATGGGAATCCGTGCTGGTGGACAGGTAACGTGAGAGATCGATGCCCTTGTAGCTCACTTCACCCGGCTGATCGTTGTTGATGACCGTTTGATATTTAAAGTGTTCGGTAAAATATTCATCGTTGAGCTGGTTGAACTGGGCCGAAGAGTATTCGCTGCTTTTGAATGAGACGATATGTTGCAGCTGGCTTGGGATCACCCGCTTGATATCCAGACGCAGGCCGGGCACGTTACGCGCCGCCACGCTGATTTGCTTATCACCATTCACCGACAGCAGAGAACCCTGTGACATAAACTGCAAGGTTTTCGGGAAATCGGGTACTTCGACGATACGGTAGACCTTCTCCGGCATTTTATATCCGCCCGAAGAGGTCATCAGGTTGGTGATCTCCAGCAGCATAAAGCGGTGAGCCGGTGCGTCAAACTTGAAGCTGAACTGCGGTTGATAGGTCTCTTCCGCTTCATTCAAGGTCAGCGTCAGCGGCGTAGACTGGGCCATCACGCTGTTTTCGATGCTCTCAGTCCCGCCCCACTGATAAAAATCATCCGGTTCGTTACTGGCTTCGGAATCGTTAGGGTTATGCTGCGGCAATAACCAGGCCTTGACCGCACGCCCGGCATCTTTGTCTTTGATCGCATCGCTGAAGGCGACGATCAGCGCACGTTGGCCTTTGGTACCATCACTATCCACCACCTGAGCACTGGCATCCTTCACCGTGAGGCTATACAGGGTTGGCACCGATACCCAACCGTCTTTTGATTGAGCGATCTCATTGGCAGACACCACCGACTTGATGCCCTTACCCAGTACCAGATGCACTTTACCACCGTGATCCAGCGCTTTCAGCGGTTCAGAATGCACCCAGGCGTTCAGCTTCTTGGCATCGTAGACCAGGGAGAAATTGAGTTTCTTTTCAGATTTGGCGTTGGCTTCGATCAACCCCATGGCGATCTGCTTTTCAAAGCTGGCCACGTCTACTGGCGCATTGAATTTGACGTTGAAGATAGCGCTGCGCTTTTGCGGATCTTGTGGGTCTTGATAATACTCGGCTTGCCCAAGTTGATAGTCAAAAGCCGGGGCACTAAAGCTGTAGTTGGTATTGGCGAGTTTAATCTGCGGGGCCAGCAACACGGCGGGTTCGAGCTTAACCTCATATTTGCTGCCCATCGGCAATGGGTTTTTCGGCGTGAAGACCAGGGTCCAGGCGTTATTCCACTTCCACTGCCCTTCAAGGGCCGGGCTGATGGAGATACCTTTTTCCACGGCCTTGCCGGCATCGGTCAAGGGTGCCACGGAGTTTCTAAAAGTGAGGGTGACCTGCTGTGGCGCAGATTTCTGCACGGCATAGTTAACCGGTTCAGGATCGGATACCCGCACGCTGGTTTCCTGATACACCATCGGTGCCGGTTCAATCGGCTGTGGCCGATTCAGCCACCAGTGCCATCCGTAGAAGGCCCCACCCGCGGCGCACAACAGCACCAGCAACGACAGGCTAATGGCTTTGGGATATTTATCTACCCCACCTTCCAGCCGCAGGAAGCCACGCTTCGCCCCGCCGGATACCGCTGCCCACCAGGCAGGTGCATTCCAGTTCAGGTTGCCCACCACCGGCTTGAACAGCCGCCCCAACAGGCCAAAAATCACGGCCAACAGGCGGAACAGGCCTTTTATCAACGTAAAAGGCAAACGGAGGATAAACTTCAGCAAATCCATGATTGCAGCACCTTATTAATCCTTGAAAGACACCCAGAGACAAGGTTCCCGACGGCGGAACCTAAGCAGCTAACAGCCTGCACCAATTCCAGAAATCAGTGACAATACCAATACAATAAGAAGAATGGTCATGATCACGCCAAAAGCAAACATGGCAATTTGAAAAGCCAGCGTGCCAATACCGAGCATTACCGCAGCAGAAACCGCGCGCGGGTTTTCCTTACACGCCCCAGCAATAGCGCCCAGGATCACGGCACCCACCGCCAATACGGCAGTGACGATCTTCAATATCCGATCCACATCATAATGAGGCCGCGAGACCTTTTCAGGGATTTGATGGCCAGCCAATGAGGCCAGCAGTGATTCTTTGATAGCCACTGCTTTGCCCGCAACGAGGCTTTCCAACGTCTGCTGAGGGGCAAATGGCCCGGCATAGAAATGCACCATCGCCAATAACAGCGCCAAACCGCCTAGCGCGATCCCCGACCAACCGAATATATTTTGTCTGAGCAAGCGAAACCCTCCTTGGTGACTCGCGGTAATGTGCACATTATCCACTAGTTCCACACGGCGGTGGAAACTCTATTTTAGCCATACCGCGTGAATTGCGCATTGCTACGCATAAATCGGAAATTGCTGGTAAAGCCCACAACAGAGAGGCTAAGCGGGCGCAGCATGCAGCGCCCCTACGGTCGAACATACAGGGCTAATATACAGATCGAACATGCAGGTCTAACTTACAGCGCGATTACAGCTCGATATTGAGCAGTGAATCCAGCTGTTGTAGCAGCAACAGCAGCGGTAGGCAGTTCGGCTGTTTATCCTTTAGCGCTTCTTCAAAATAGGGGGTAATGGCAAAACGCGTTGGCAGTGGCGCATTGGCATCGAGCAGCGCGTGCATCCTTGGCAACAGTATCCACTGCAACCATTCTTCGGCTTGCATGCTGTCGATGCAAAAAGGTTCCGTGCTGGCAAAAGCCTCGGCTTGCGGCGGCGTCAACTGCCACAGCGCCAGATCCCGCATGGACTGTTCAATCGCCTGTAAATTGTGGCGAACCTGGTTGGATATACTCATCGACATTCCCGAACAATTTATCCCCGTCATCTTTCAAGCTGTGGCTAGGCCACAACTTGAAATCTATAGGGTATAGGTATGTAAAATCAGCCTATGGCTGAGAGCCGCAAAGCATAACATTTAAGCCCAAAGCACCCAATTTTATCTGGTGGCGCCACGCCTGGCACGGCACAATACGCGCACCCAAAAATCACTCATGATAAAAGACATGCCCGCAACATCACTCAATAAAAATCACGCTACGCCCGGTAAAGCCATGCTGGCTTCGGTTACCGGTTATGCTATGGACGGCTTCGATCTGTTGATACTCGGCTTTATGCTGCCGGTGATCACCACTGAACTGGGTCTTACCTCATCACAAGCCGGTTCGCTGGTGACCTGGACATTGATCGGCGCAGTGATTGGCGGCGTGATCTTCGGCCATCTCAGCGACCGTTTTGGCCGCATCCGCGTGCTGACCATCACTATCCTGATGTTTTCGCTGTTTACCGGCCTGTGCGCCGTTGCCGTCGGCTACTGGGACTTGCTGGCCTATCGCACCCTGGCCGGGATTGGGCTGGGTGGCGAATTCGGTATTGGCATGGCGTTGATCGCCGAAGCCTGGCCCGCAGAGAAGCGCAACCGCGCCTCGGCTTATGTGGGCATGGGTTGGCAGCTCGGTGTGCTTGCCGCGGCCTTCCTCACCCCGCTGTTGCTGCCTTATATCGGCTGGCGTGGCATGTTCCTGGTGGGCCTACTGCCGGCGTTGGTTTCCTTCCTTATTCGCCGAACCATGGGCGAACCTAAAGAGTTTACGCAGCAAAAAACCAGCGAACAGCAACTCTCCTTTACTCAACGATTAAAGCTGCTATTTAAAGATCGCGCCACCAGCAAGGCCAGCCTGGGGATCTTTATCCTCTGCTCGGTGCAGAACTTTGGCTATTACGGGCTGATGATTTGGATGCCGACCTATCTGGCCAAAAACTTTGGCTTCTCGCTGACCAAATCCGGCGTCTGGACGGGAGTCACGGTGATCGGCATGACCTTCGGTATCTGGCTGTTCGGCGTATTGGCCGACCGCTTTCCCCGTTGGATCATCTTTGTCATTTATCAGGTTGGTGCCGTGGTGATGGTCATAAGCTATGCGCAGCTCACCGATCCCACGCTGATGCTGTTTGCAGGTGCACTGATGGGGGTGTTTGTTAACGGGATGATTGGTGGCTACGGCGCGCTGATTTCTGACACCTACCCGGTACAGGCTCGCGCCACGGCGCAGAATATCCTGTTCAACCTGGGCCGTGGCGTCGGTGGGCTGGGGCCATTGGTGATCGGTGCGCTGGTCACTCAGGTTTCCTTTACCGCTGCGATCAGCCTGCTGGCCGCTATTTACCTGTTGGATATTTTCGCCACGCTGTTCCTGCTACCGAAGAAACAAAGCACGGGCGATACGTTGGGGGCAATCGGGTAAACCTTGAGGGGGAAGTCAGGCAGAATTTGCTGTCTGGCTTTGCTCCAGACAAAAAGTTGGGGGCACTGCGTTAACAGTGCCCCCGGTTCGTTTTATAGCTAATCCCGCTACAAGTGTGCTCCCTGCTCAATCCCTGAAAACTTTTCCTTTCGGCCATCCTGACCAAAACAATCCTTCGCAAAATCCTATAGCATCGTCCTGACGCGGTTCCTCGGCCTTCCTGACCCACCAACAATCCTGTGTTGGCTCTCTATCTCCGTCCTGGAGGTGTCCTTGGTTTCAATCCTGAAACATCCTGTGTATCATCCTGATACCAATCCTTTCCACTCTTCCTGAGTGCATCCCTTTCTTCTTCCTGAAGCTGCATCATCCTGACGCTTTCCTGCTCCATCCGGCTTCCTTCCGGTAGACATAAGATCGCTTATTTCCTTTCCGTTCACAAGGGCATGTAGGACGGATTACAGTAAATCAGACTTAACCCACACCAGCGAAAATACATAACAAATTGATATATATAGTTAATAATTAAAAAAAGGTTAAATATAGTTAAAAATTAAAAGCGATCTCTCACAGCTTTTGTAAGAGATCTCGCACACGCACTAAAGGCAAATTAGCCGATTAATTAACTCTGGGGCGTAAAGCATTGAGAAAATCCCCCAAACAGGCAGCTAATAGCGTGCGTTTTTTGCTGCCAAATTGCTCAAGCAGCACGTTGCCGCTGACATTACACAGCGACACCACCGTCATTTCCGATTCTGTGGTCGCCAGGAATAACGTAGGCGAGAGCTTAAGGCGTTTTTGCGTCACCAGATGCCCAATCAGATTCTCCTGCAGCCGAATAAAGTCGTCTTCACTCCAGACCTGCAATAGCGTCAACGGATGCTCGCCAAACTCCGCACTCATATCACCGGCATACTGTTGGGTATAGAAGATGTGGATATCCGGCTGTAGTTGCAGTTCCAGCGCCTGCTCCACCTTTTCCAGGCTGGACGTTGGCGTAAAAGGCTGCGGCAGCCACAGCACCGTATCATCGCGATTTTCGACAATACAGGGGGAAGCCACGCCGTACAGTTCCTGGCTAGCCGGGGCATGGCCATACTGCTGCTGCCATTTGTCGACATAGCGCTGGGTAAATTCACGCAGGGCGTGCGATACATCATGGTCCATATTTTTTCTCGCATACGGTAAACTGGTGCCTATTGTACCTATCTAAGACCAAGGTGACAGCTCATGTCCTCCTATCAAGATCATCAGGCTCTGGCGGCACTGACGCTGGGCAAGCCAACCGCATACCGTGACTGCTACGATGCCTCACTGTTACAAGCTGTTCCTCGCAGCATGAACCGGGAGCCGCTGGGGCTTTATCCCGATAGCCTGCCGTTCCACGGTGCCGATATCTGGACGCTGTATGAACTGTCCTGGCTCAATGCCAAGGGGCTGCCGCAGGTCGCGGTGGGAGAAATCAGCCTGAATGCCAACAGCATCAACCTGATTGAGTCCAAAAGCTTCAAGCTCTATCTCAACAGCTTTAACCAAACCCACTTCCCGGACTGGGAAGCGGTACGCTCTACGCTGCAACGCGATCTCGCCGCCTGCGCGCAAGGGGATGTCAGCGTGAGCCTGTTCAGCGTCGATCGGCTTGAAGGCAGCCCAATCGCCCGGTTGGAGGGCGAATGCCTCGACCAGCAAGACATCAGCATTGATAACTACGAGTTCGATACGGGCTACCTGGAAGGCGCTGCCGGTAGCCAAATCGTTGAGGAAACGCTGGTCAGCCATCTGCTGAAGTCCAACTGCCTGATCACCAACCAGCCCGATTGGGGCTCGGTGCAAATCCGCTATCGCGGTCCGCAGATCAACCGTGAAGCCCTGCTGCGCTATCTGGTTTCGTTCCGCCATCACAACGAATTCCATGAGCAATGCGTTGAGCGGATCTTTAACGATCTGCTGCGTTTCTGCCAGCCGCAACAATTGAGCGTTTATGCCCGCTATACCCGGCGCGGTGGTCTGGATATCAACCCTTGGCGCAGCAATGTGGCGTTCGAGCCGTCGCATGGCCGTCTGGCCCGCCAATAATGCTCAACAACTGAGCTAACAGGCGGTTTGTATTGGTAAAAATCCGGAGACGGCGGTAAGGTTAAATCAAGAGTGCCCGCTTTTTGCTCAGGCATTCCAGTAGGCAATACAAAATTCTTACCGCAGTGCACAGAGACAGGTAAGGATTATTATCGCCCTGTTTATGGGCGCAAAGGAGTTACCTTGATTACACATATCAGCCCACTTGGCGCTATGGATTTGTTGTCGCAGCTGGAAGTTGACATGCTGAAGCGTACCGCTAGCAGCGACCTGTACCGTTTGTTCCGCAACTGCTCCCTGGCGGTGTTAAATTCCGGTAGCCAGACCGACAACAGCAAACAGCTACTGTCGCGTTACGAAAACTTTGATATCAACGTGCTGCGCCGTGAACGCGGCGTAAAACTGGAGCTGGTGAACCCGCCAGAAGAGGCTTTCGTTGATGGCCGCATTATTCGTTCACTGCAGGCCAACCTGTTTGCGGTGCTGCGCGATATCTTGTTTGTCCACGGCCAAATTGACAGCGCCGAGCGTTTCCAACACCTGAATTCGGAAGACTCCATTCATATCACCAATCTGGTGTTCTCCATCCTGCGTAATGCCCGCACGCTGCACCTCGACGAAGACCCGAATATGGTGGTGTGCTGGGGTGGCCACTCGATCAATGAAAACGAATATCTGTATGCCCGTAAGGTCGGTAGCCAGTTGGGCCTGCGCGAGCTGAATATCTGTACCGGCTGTGGGCCAGGGGCCATGGAAGCACCAATGAAAGGGGCCGCCGTCGGTCATGCTCAACAGCGTTACCACAACAGCCGCTTTATCGGTATGACCGAACCTTCCATCATTGCCGCCGAGCCGCCGAATCCGCTGGTTAACGAACTGGTGATCATGCCAGATATCGAAAAACGTCTGGAAGCCTTTGTGCGTATCGCACACGGCATCATCATTTTCCCTGGTGGGGTCGGTACGGCAGAAGAACTGCTGTATCTGTTGGGCATTCTGATGAATCCGGAAAACAGCGAACAGGTCCTGCCGCTGATCCTCACCGGGCCAAAAGAGAGTGCCGATTACTTCCGCGTGCTGGACGAATTCATCATGAATACGCTGGGCGAGGAAGCACGCCGTCATTACACCATCATCATTGACGATCCGGCCGAAGTGGCCCGTCAGATGAAAAAGGCCATGCCGCTGGTGAAAGAAAACCGCCGTAATACCGGTGATGCCTACAGCTTTAACTGGTCGATGCGTATTGCACCGGACCTGCAGCTCCCCTTCGAGCCAAGCCATGAAAACATGGCCAACCTCAACCTGTACCCGAATCAACCGGCAGAACAGTTGGCTGCGGCCCTGCGCCGTGCATTCTCAGGGATCGTGGCGGGCAACGTGAAGGAGAACGGCATTCATGCCATCGAACAGTTCGGCCCTTACAAGCTGCATGGCGATCCGTTGATGATGAAGCAGATGGACAGCCTGTTGCAGGGCTTTGTCGCCCAGCACAGGATGAAACTGCCGGGTACCGCCTACGTACCTTGCTACGAGATTGTAGCCTGATCATCACCTCTGGGCGGCGTCATAGCCGCCCTTATTTTCTGACGTTGTTGCCTTCACTCTATGGATTTCAAGCTGTAGCTAGGCGACAAGTGCGTTCATCTCCAGGAGCTTAGTAAGCTAAGTGACTGGAGATGAACGCACGCAGGTAACAACGCTACAGCTTGAAAGACGACGAGTATATGCCTATACATTTACTGATTGTCGATGCTCTGAACCTAATCCGCCGCATTCATGCTGTGCAGGGATCCCCTTGTGTCAACGCTTGCAAACATGCGCTACAGCAGTTGATTCAACACAGCCAGCCCACCCATGCCGTGGCGGTGTTCGACGAAGACGACCGTAGCGAGAGCTGGCGCCATCAAATTCTGCCCGATTACAAAGCCGGACGTTCGCCGATGCCGGAAAACCTGCATCAGGAAATGCCGCAGCTGCGCGAAGCGTTTGCCGAGCTTGGGGTGGCCAGTTGGCATTCTGCAGGCAATGAGGCGGACGATCTGGCTGCGACCCTGACGGCCAAAATTGCCGCTGGCGGGCACCAGGTGACGATTGTCTCTACCGACAAAGGCTACTGCCAGCTGCTGGCACCCAGCGTACAGATCCGAGATTACTTCCAGAAACGCTGGTTGGATATGCCGTTTGTGCAACAAGAGTTTGGCGTGTTACCGCAACAGCTCACGGATTATTGGGGGCTGGCAGGCATTGGTAGCAGCAAGATCCCTGGCGTTGCCGGTATCGGGCCAAAAACGGCGGTATTGCTACTGCAACAGATGGGAAGTCTGGATGGTCTGTATCAACACCTGGAGCAGGTGCCGGAGAAGTGGCACAGCAAACTGTTAGAGCACCGCGAGCTGGCCTATATCAGCAAAAAGGTCGCCACTTTGCGTACCGATTTGACGCTGGACGGCAATCTGCAACAGTTACGTTTGCCAATAAATTAAGGGCGCTGCCAGCAGCAACGCCCTTATGCCTTACTCGCGCTCGTCGCGGCGGCCGGGAATGGCCGACCACATGCGGCGCACGTGTACGGTGATCTCTTCACGATCGTGGTACAGCTGCTTGGCGTGGATCTCTGCGCTAATCCCCTCGTTGGCCAAGGCTTCGTGGATGCTTTGCAGGTTCTGCGCCACCTCTTCGTAGCGCTTTTTCATCGGCAGCTTCAGGTTAAAGATCGCCTCACGGCACCAGCCTTTGAGCAACCATTGGATCATCAGGCTGGTCACTTTTGCCGGTTTCTCCACCATATCGCACACTACCCAGTAGTTTTTGCTGGTGGTCGGTTCAAAGCGGAAGCCGTCGACACGGTGATGGGTCACCTGCCCGGTATCCATCAGGCTCTGGGCCATTGGGCCGTTGTCCACCGAATGCACCATCATGCTGCGTTTGACCAACTGATAGGTCCAGCCGCCAGGGCAAGCCCCCAGATCGACCGCAAACATTCCGCTGCCTAAACGCTCATCCCATTCGTCTGCCGGGATGAATACGTGGAAAGCCTCTTCCAGCTTCAGCGTAGAGCGGCTTGGCGCATCAGACGGGAACTTCAGCCGAGGGATCCCCATATAGAACGGGGAGTTGTTGTTGCTGTAGGAATACCCCACGTAGCAACAGCCCGGCGCGATAAAGAACACGTGTACCACCGGGCGAGAGGGATTCTCACGCGCCATCAGCACTTTCTGCTCACGCAATGCGCCGCGCAGCGGCACAGTCAGCTTGCGGCAGAACTTCAGCAGCTCTTTGCTTTCGTTGGTATCTGGCACTTCGACCCGTAATTCACCGCCACGGTCGACCACGCCCATCAGCATGCCGACAATCGGTGAAACCCGATCTTCCGGCGGCAAATCACGCAGCAGTTCTCCCACCACCAACATCTGGCGGGCAAAGATCAGCTCACGGAACGGGATTTCTTTCGCCAGGCGATCGGCATCGTCCGGCTGATAGCATTCAAACAGCACATAGCCGCTGTTGTCTTTAACCCTGGCAAAGCCAAATACTTCCAACTGGGCGGCCTTGTCGGTAATTTCCGCCGCGCACTCTTTCTCAAAGCCTTGGCGGCAGTACAACGCGATCTTATTCATGGCGCTCGGCCTTTTTCCTCAGACGCAAAGCGCCAATCAACAT
>RCUM01000697.1_pt1 | contig 17174 bp, 11 predicted proteins | sample 2166141 | NCBI WGS metagenome assembly RCUM01 (sample SAMN09932756, study PRJNA488358) | compost metagenome | isolation source: compost soil in crotonic acid-enriched | place: Germany: Experimental Botanical Garden
CAATTACTGACCACCTGGCCATCCGTGGACAAACGGAAGACAAAAAGCCGCTTTACATCAAGTACACTGGTCCCATCAATAATCTGGGCGTACCGGGAATGCGTTTGGATATGGCATTTGCGCCAGGAATAGGTACCACAAAAGGGAATCCTTATTTTGAGCGATTGCTACCAGACAATGCGCCAGTTACCACAACTTATGTAGATTTCGCAACCACGAAAGACCATACATTTTTCTCCTTCTGTTTAGGAAATAATGATGTGCTGGGCTATGCCACAAACGGTGCTGTAACCACTGATCCAACAAATGCCTTGATTTCAGAACAGACCTTTACAGTGCGTTATACTGAATTTATAACCAAATTGACCAGCAAAGAACAAAAAGGAGTTGTTGCGACCATTCCTGATGTGACGGCCGTTCCTTACTTCACAACAGTAACACGTCAGGCATTATTGGCTGCAGCGAATGCGGCGTTAAAAGCACAAGATCCCAATGCCGCACCACTCACGGATATCTACATTAAAACAAAGACAGCCCCTTTTCGTCCAGCAACGGATAAAGACATGTTTATTCTGCCATTTTCTTCGGCTGGCTTATTGGGTAGACGAGATCTCAAAGATCCTGTAACTGGCATTGTCAATCCAGCTCCTTACGGTCTACATCCGGCAAATCCTGTTGGCGACAATTTTGTATTGGATGAGGCTGAGGCAAAAATGGTCCAAGATCGTATCGTCGCGCTAAACACAACGATCAAACAGATTGCGGACAGCAAAAAACTTGCAGTAGCGGATATCTACAGCTTCTTGAACAAAGTAAAATCGGGCTATCAGATTAACGGTATCGCCATCAGTAATAAATATATCACTGGTAATATATTTTCGTTGGATGGTGTTCACTTAACACCTATGGGCTATGCCATTATGGCCAATGTTTTTGTTGATGCGATCAATGCAAAATATAGCACCAAATTAGGGAAAGTAAATGTCAGCCAGTATGGTGGAGTTGCCTTACCTTAGTGCTATAAAATAGCCAAAAGGATAACAAAAAAAGGTCATTTGAATTGAACATTCAGATGACCTTTTTTTGTTAGACAATGCTTATTTTTGTTTAACATTCATCCGCTTCAAAAGCTACACCTAACAAATCTGCATAGGATAAGAATGGTACAGTGGAAGTCATCATAGTGGCCGCGTGGATGCGTTAACAGAGAAATACAATACGCATAGTAAATAATTATTCTTATGAAAATCAAATTAAACCGTGTCAACCAAGCTGTGCATTTCGAAGCCAGCAGTGAATTATCTTCCGTCAAAGTCAACATCGATGGTTCTGAAGCGATTGGTGGTGAAGGAAAAGGTGTTCGCCCCATGGAGTTGGTATTGATGGCATTGGGTTCTTGCAGCGTTTTTGACCTACATAGTATTCTATTAAAACAACGTCAGCAAATTGATGATGTCCAAGTGGAAGTAGAAGGAAAGCGCCGTGAAGAAGTGCCCCAAGTGTTTACGGATATTCATATCAACTTTTTCCTCAAAGGGGAAATTGATGAAGTGAAGGCGGCGAAAGCAGCCGAGCTAGCTGTCAAAAAATATTGTTCAGTACATGATATGCTTGCAGCGGGTGGTATCAACATCACTTATTCGCTAAAAATAAACTAATATTTTAGGCTGTCTATTGTTCAGATTTGTTTGCAATAAAAAATCTGAACAATAGACAGCTATATAAATAATAATGCGGGGCTAAAGTCTTGTTTGCTCTTCGGTCTTATTCGGTTGGTTGCCGCTCTTGACCTTTTGGTTCCCAAAGTGATACCGCAATGTCACATTTACCTTTCTTGTATCCCGATAATCATCAAAATAATTGTTTTGATCGGCATATTTTGACGATATTCTCATTTTCTCTGTCCTAAAAATATCCATAAACGCAAGGTTGACCTCTAATCGCTTATTAAAAAACTTTCGATTGGTCATCACGTAGGTACTGGAGTAACCTGTAATTCGGAATGGTCCCTGAATAGTCGGTGAGGTAAACGTATTGCCGAGTTCTAGATTCCAACCCGCATTTTTGTCCAGGATATAGTTTGAACTTATGTTACCATTACCGATATAAACATCGTTCTTATGCAACACCGCATCGGCCCCCATAAAATAGTTTTCATTGTACATTCCTTCCAGTTGAAGATTTAATCCCCAACGGGAGGTCAATTGAAAGCTCTTCACCAAATCTATTCCTGCCCCTTGCCCTTTCTTAATATTGGTATATTGAAAGATCAGCTGGTGATTGATGTTATCCTGCAAAGCAATTTCCATATTAGGCCATTTTTCAAAACGATAAAATAGATCCATATTCCAATTATCCTTTGTCCAGGTCAGGTTGAGATTATGCACAATCGTAGCCCTCAAGCGGGGATCTCCCTGGAAATATGAAAACAGGTTATAATAGGATTTCGCCGGATTAAGCCATGAATAAGCGGGACGGCTGATGCGTTTACCATAGGAAAATCCGAATTGCTGCTGATCCGAGAGCGCATATTGCATGTAGAAAGTGGGAAATAACACAAAATAATCCTTTTTATTCATGTCCTCCGGTTCTGAAACCCGTCCTTCTAGATCGGTATACTCCCCTCTTAACCCCGCTTTCCAGCTCCATTTCTTCCAGCTATAGTTAAACGATGTATATAGGGCGGCATTACGCTCATTATAATCAAACAGGCTGCTCTTGTCGGGCCGGTATTGAAGGGTACCTGATTCATCGTCCGAAAATATTAAGTCACTTGTTGTTTTGACAGCGCTAAACTTTCCACCGAACTCAACCTCTAGCCCTTTAATCTTTCCCGTAATATCCATTTGTGTGGAAAAAAGTCGGTTTTCACTATCGTTATTACTGATAAAACGCGTACTTGATGGTTTTTCCCCCTTAAAATTCAATGCTGTCAAAACATCTTGATCGTTGGTCGCACTGCTGGACGTGAAATAAGAAGACCAATTGATACTCCATTTGGAACTGAGTTTCTTGGCCACCTGGAGATATAGATTGTTGTTTTTATTGGACCGTTCATGATCATTTGTTGTAAAATAGCTGGATTCCTGCACATGGTCTTTGTTATAGATTACTGTAGGCACCTCATAGATGCCGTAGGACCTCGGCCCATAATAACCCGTTAAGCCCATATTGATTGACCATGTTGTGTCTGGTGTATATTCCATAGAAAGCACATAACTATTTTGGCTATTATTGGTATCGAAACGATCCATCGTGCCTTCCCATGAAGTCTGTTCCTTCGGGTAATACACGTAGTTTGTTTCATAACGGGCATAGGTACCGCGTCCAAAATTGTATGTTGCCCGTAGATTGAATTTTTCATTCTTGTAATACTGTGTCAGTCCAAACAACTGTTTCCAGGTCGTGCTTTTTTCTGCCAGGCCCACTACCGTAACCCGATAGCCATATAAGGTAGATTTGGAAAGCTTGATATTGATGATTGTACTTCCCTCCGCTTCATATTTTGCAGGGGGATTGGTAATCACCTCGATGGACTGGACATCGTTGCCCGCGGTATTCTCTAGATAGGTTTTCAGTTCCTCACCACTGAGCAGAATCTTGCGGTCATTGATCAGCACCATAATCTTTTTACTTCCGCGGACCATTAAGTCCGAGCCACTCGCCATCACCAAAGGTGTACGTTTAAGGATGTCCCAGGTATTGAGCGCAGAGAGGTTACTATGCCGTACGTTAAATTCTAGGCGATCCAACTTGCGGATCAATCGGGGTTGCCGGCCTACAACATTCACTTCCTCAAGCTCTTTCGCCTTAGGAAGAAGCGTCACGATCAGCGGACTTTTTATGGTATCGCTGTAAAAAAATAATTCCTTGGTGCCAAAATTCAAATGTGATGCTTTGAGATAGTATTTCGTATGCTGTGCTAATGCTAATTCAAACTTCCCGGAAAGATCAGTCTTCATTTCGCGAACCTGTTGATAAGTGCTATCCAATAACACAATAGATGCATCAGCCAGTCTCTCGCCATTTCCATTTTCAATCTGTCCCCCTACTTGTTTAGTCTGTGCTGTAGAAAGCAAAGGTGCTAAAAGCAAAAATAATAATCCTTTCATATTTCGGTATTTAATGCTCCAAAATTGTCCATTACCTCCGCTAAATATGGTTAATGAAGAGTTAATGCTGTGTTAAGGTGTCTGATGTTGCTTGCAAGCAATTATATTTGTATATGGAATTGAAACCTAAAAACTATATTATTCTTTTCATCTTATTTTTTGCTGTTCTTATCGGCATCCAAGGTTATCAATTGTACAACACCTACCAACTCAAACAACGTGAGATGCTCGGGATGGTCAAAAAGAATCTGGACAACTTAGATGACTCCGATTCCATTTTTGACCACAACCTATTAAGCAAGGATATCGCTAGAGATTACTACATCAAATTGGTCAAGAAAGAGATCACAGAAGAAAGCCTAAAAAATCTATATCAAACACATGCGCATAAAACTTCCAGAGAGCTGACTAAATATGTCGACAGTATATTCCAGCCCTTGGGTATGCATGTCATCCTTAAACAGGAAATACTAGGTATTTATTATAAAGATGCTGTAAAACCATTGGCCAAAGGACCGATCACCGTCTATACAACAAGCGGTACCTTTCACAATCCCACGGAATTATCCACAAGCAAATGGGTTACGGAAAAAACAGAAACAAATAAGATAGAGGATCGTATCGAAAGCAAAGAAATATTATATATTTTTTCAGTTCCGCGAAAGACTTCCTTTGAAGTGGTCAATCTGGGCTGGATTTTATTTAAGGAGCTGGCTTCCCTCCTGTTAAGCACCTTATTGATTCTGGCAGCATTTATCTGGCTATTTTATCGAACCATCACGAATCTCCGAAAACAAGACAAACAGATTGCGGTATTACATGATGTCGTAGACAATATTTCGCATGAGCTAAAAACACCGGTTGCGACCTTAAAAATTGCGGCTAAAACACTCCGAAAGTCTACCGATGATAACATCATCACGGTTATTGAACGCCAGGTAAGCCGCTTAGAGCAAACGCTAGATCCATTAAGCGAGAATCAAAGCGCATCAAGCCTATCCCCAATAACAGCAGGGGAGCTACAGGCGATTTTTAGTGATTTTCAGCTTTGTAATCCAACCATCCAGCTCATTTTAGAGCCAGGCCCCAAAGCGCAAATTTGCCTTAACGTCACTGATGCTACGACATTATTTAATAACTTAATGAATAATGCTGTTAAGTATGGTGCCACACAGTTGGGTATTCGTCTTGAAGAACAGAAAAATTATCTATCCATTCAGGTCAAGGACAATGGTCAAGGTATGGCAGAAAGCGAGTTGCCCTATATTTTTGAAAAGTTTTACCGTATCCAAAAAGACAATATCCATGATACAAAGGGATTAGGGATCGGTCTGTTCCTTGTTAAGAATATCGTCAAGAAATACGGTGGGGAGATCAAGGTTATGAGTAAATTGCAACATGGAACAACTTTTACAGTGCTCTTACCACGCTAATTTATCGGGTTATGAAGAATAAACTATTACTGGTAGAGGATGATCCGGATTTTGGATTTATGTTGAAACAATACCTGGAGCTTTCGGATTTTAACGTGGATTGGATTGAACAACCGAATGATCTTACTGCCAATTTTCAAAGGCTCACGAGTTATGATTTAATTATTTTGGATGTTATGCTTCCACAAGTGAGCGGTTTCACTTTAGCAAAAGAGATCAATACGCTTTTTCCTTTACTTCCTTTTATTTTTTTAACAGCCAAGGAGCAAAAGATCGATAAACTAACGGGCTTGAAAATCGGTGCTGATGATTACATCACCAAACCCTGTGATCCCGAAGAGTTGTTACTTCGTATACAGAATATATTAAAGCGTAATCAAAAACATGTTTCATCAGGTTCCATTTCAATTGGTTCATATCTATTTTCACCAGACCAGCTACTGTTAAGTCATGCTCTTGAACACTATAAGCTCACAGAACGTGAAGCACAGTTGCTGTTATTCCTGTGTCAACACAATGGTCAACTCGTAACGCGGGAAGATATTCTCGAAAAAGTATGGGGAACTGCTGATTTTTTTACGGGTAGAAGCATGGATGTCTTTATCACACGTATTCGAAAATACCTGAGCCATGACCCCACTCTTAGCATTAGTTCGAATCGTGGTGTAGGGTTTACCGTTCATTTCTGAAACTTACACCAGAGGTTGTTTTTAACAATGCCATCTATTGGAGGATTCAATTGTTATTACCTTTCAAGCTCCTCTTTTCGTCTATTCCACAGTTTTTCTGCCCAGCGTCCGACAAACCAAAAGGAAACTGCCAAGATCAGGAAAAATACAGCTCTATTGATATTATCCCATAGGTACTCGACATAGCGTGTATAGATATTCAGTACCAAAAACACAAAACCCACCTCACGGGTGACATTATCTTTTGCTTTTAGCCCATAAATAACGAGAAAAGCGGACACTGCTGTAGATAAAATACCCCAATAAAACATATGGTATTGACGTACGGTGGTCCATTCGTAAAAATCCGAATAGTTACCAAAAATGGACAGTGTCCATAAGGAGACCATGAGGTAAATCAATCCAATAATATAACTGACCGGCTGAAAGATCTGCAAGCGTTCGAAACGCGGTTGCAACCAAACCGCTGCTGCTGTGATCATTGCACCGAAAATAGTAAAGCGCAACGGATAATTCATTCCCCAGAATTTAAATCCCCAGTTGCTGTGATAGGCTGTCTCGGTAGCGAACCAAACGCCAAGGGCCAATAGCATAAACGTCCAGATCAGCTTGCTATCGAGCTTTACGGCGAGAATTCCGTAGATCGCGACGGACAATAAAAACAAAAGCGAATAATGCATGGTATCTTTATCCAATACCTTGCCCATAAATCCGATGCAGGCTGCCGTTCCGAATACTCCGATCAACATCATCGTTTCTGTGGAAAGATTCTTATAAGGATAACGCTTTTTATAACGAAACCCCAGTGTATAGAACAGTACAGCAACCGCAGCAAAAAAGAAGCAGAATAAAATGTTGGGTGCTTCATAGAGGGTATCCACAAAAGCCAGGAAAGAAGCGTCTGTAAATAGCGAAAAAACAGCGAATACCAAAGAGGCTAAGGCGATCCAAAAAGCATAACGCGCCAGTTGCCCCCAATCAAAACTTTTAACATCGAGGCTATCCATCAGTTCACTGGCTTTTTGTTCATCCAAGAGATTCTCCTTTTTCCAAAATTGGACAATATCTTCGATGGATTGTTTCTCCTGTTTGCTGACGTCGTATTTTCGCATTATTTATTGTATTAAGTATTGAGCATTGAGACCCTAGTGAAACATAACTCTGGTCTACAAACTCGTTGAATTGGCTTTTTTAATTTTAACGTTTTATTTTCGAGACACTTCCTGTATAAACTTACAGCTTACAAGGTTGTTGTAACGATCCAAACCGACCACAAGATAACAATAACCTTCGTAACTTTCCTAAATCATTGCAGCATCACAAGAGCTCCGCATCACCTGTATATCACATTTTATTCCAAAAGTCAGATAGGCTCGCATAATTCCTTTAAAATCTGTAATTTTGCATGTTTTGCATTTTATCCCTTTACAAGGGTTTTAAGGAGTTTTCATGGCAGTAAAAAGAAGCCCAGATTTGGGCGAACAGAGTGAAGTTCAAGTATTTGGAGCGCGTGCGCACAATCTAAAAAATATAGATGTATCTTTTCCGAGAAATGAATTGGTCGTCATCACCGGTTTAAGTGGCAGTGGAAAGTCTTCCTTGGCTTTTGACACCATTTATGCGGAGGGACAACGTCGGTACATGGAAACTTTTAGTGCCTATAGCCGTCAGTTTTTGGGGGGTATGGAGCGTCCGGATGTGGACAAGATATCGGGTTTGAGCCCTGTGATTTCCATTGAACAGAAAACAACGAGCAAAAATCCAAGGTCAACCGTAGGAACCATCACTGAAGTATATGATTTTATGCGTCTTTTGTTTGCCCGCGCAGGTGAAGCATTCTCCTATGTCACTGGCAAAAAAATGGAACGCATGTCTGACGACCAGGTTATCGACCGTATTTTGGACGAGTTTGAAGGGCAAGCATTAAATATCCTCGCTCCTGTTGTAAAAGGACGTAAAGGACATTATCGGGAGCTTTTTGAGCAAATTCGTAAACAGGGTTATGTCAAAGTACGTGTAGACGGTGAAATACTGGACCTTGTCCCAAAAATGCAAGTAGACCGCTATAAAATTCACGATATTGAGATTGTCGTTGACCGTCTGAAAATAGAACGCGATGACAAAAAGCGGCTACAGACTTCGGTTATGCAAGCCATGAAAACGGCAAAAGGCATTATCAAAGTGTCTACCAAGGATAATCAGGAACAATTTTATAGTCGCTATCTGATGGATGCGGAGTCAGGGATCTCTTATGATGAACCCCAACCCAATACCTTCTCATTCAACTCACCTTATGGCGCCTGTCCGACATGTGATGGGTTAGGCTATATCTTTGAGATTGATAAAAATGCCGTCATTCCTGACAAGAAACTCAGTATTCAAAAAGGGGGGCTGGCACCATTGGGGCCAACACGGGAGAACTGGACTTTTGAAGTACTTAAAGCAGTAGCCAAAAAATTGGATTTTGCGGTAACAACACCACTGGAAAAATTGAGCGATGAGCAGATCGACCAACTTTTGTTTGGTAATAAAGAAGAACCTATTGTCGTCACCGTATCCTATGGAAGTTATGGTACCCGTGAATATCGTGTGGAATTTGAAGGTATCTTCAAAATGCTCGAGGAATTTTCGGGAAAATCTTCTGATGAAGCACCTTCACTGGATGATTTCAGGACCAAAGTTACCTGCCCTACTTGCGAAGGAGCACGGTTGAAGAAAGAATCGCTTCACTTTATGATCGCAGACAAGAATATCCATGAGCTATCAACATTAGATATTTCTGCGTTAAAAGAATGGTTCGATCAGGTAGAGAGCAAACTGGATGAACGCCAATTGGTCATTGCTACAGAAATACTTAAAGAAATAAGGGCTCGTTTGGGCTTTCTTTTGGATGTAGGCCTGAATTACCTGACATTGGATCGTACAGCAAAAACCTTATCCGGAGGGGAAGCGCAACGGATCCGTTTAGCCACCCAGATTGGTTCACAGTTGGTCAACGTACTTTATATTCTGGATGAACCGAGCATCGGATTACATCAACGCGACAACGAACGTCTCATTAAGGCGCTCAAAAACTTACGTGATATAGGCAATTCGGTCTTGGTTGTTGAGCATGATAAGGATATGATCTTACATGCGGATTATGTGATTGATATGGGCCCGGCGGCGGGTGTTCATGGTGGTACAGTCGTTGCTGAAGGCCAACCCGACGAGATCTTAAAATCAGACTCCTTGACCGCAGCTTATCTTAATGGAAAAAAAGAGGTTAAGATCCCGGAAAAACGTCGTGAAGGCAACAGCAAAACACTGACCATTCATGGCGCTACAGGGCATAATCTAAAAAACTTGACTGTAACCTTTCCACTCGGCAAATTAATCGTTGTATCAGGTGTTTCAGGCTCTGGGAAATCGAGTTTGATTACTGGTACATTGTACCCGATCTTAAATAAACATTTCTTCCGGGCAAAAGCGACTCCACTTCCATTCAAAAAGATTGAGGGCTTGGAGTATATTGATAAAGTCATTGAAATTGATCAAAGCCCTATTGGCCGTACACCTCGGTCCAATCCTTCAACCTATACAGGTGTATTCTCCGATATACGCACGCTCTTCGTTCAGCTTCCCGAAGCAAAAATTAGAGGCTATAAACCTGGTCGTTTTTCGTTCAATGTCAAAGGTGGGCGTTGTGAAACCTGCCAGGGTGCAGGGTTGAAGGTGATTGAAATGAATTTCCTTCCTGATGTGCAGGTTCCTTGTGAAACATGTCACGGAAAGCGTTATAACCGAGAAACTTTAGAAGTGCGCTACAAGGGTAAATCTATTTCGGATGTACTTGATATGAGCATCAATGATGCTGTTGATTTCTTTGAAAATGTGCCAAGCATTTACAGAAAAATCAAGACCTTACAGGATGTGGGTTTAGGTTATATTACCTTAGGTCAATCTTCTACGACCTTATCTGGAGGAGAGGCACAGCGGGTGAAACTTGCCACAGAACTTTCCAAGAAAGATACCGGAAACACATTTTACATCCTCGATGAACCGACAACAGGACTTCATTTTGAAGACGTCAATGTACTCATGGGTGTGATCAACCGACTTGTAGACCGTGGAAATACAGTCTTGATTATCGAACACAACCTTGATGTTGTCAAATCCGCGGACTGGGTGGTTGATATCGGCCCTGAAGGCGGGAAAGAGGGTGGTCAAGTATTATTTGAAGGAACCCCAGAAAATTTAATTAAAAACAAGAAAAGCGAAACCGCACGTTTCCTAAAACTGGAGATGTCATAACAGCGAAGAGCCCATATTTATTAAAGGCAGGCACAAGGCTTCGACGGTTTTAGAGGCCATCTGGAATATCCAGTTGATTTTCATTTGTGTTTGTGCTGTCTAAATATGGATATTTCGTAACTTTGTATTATATGTCGGATATTATTCAATTACTTCCAGATAATGTTGCTAATCAGATTGCGGCGGGAGAAGTGGTGCAGCGACCAGCGTCTGCCATTAAAGAATTGATTGAGAATGCCATTGATGCTGGAGCTGACAAAATAAAACTTATTGTTAAAGACGCGGGCAAATCGTTGATCCAAGTCATTGACAATGGCTGTGGCATGAGCGTAACAGATGCTCGCCTTTGCTTTGAACGCCATGCGACGTCAAAGATCCGGAAAGCTGAAGATTTATTTGCTATTCGCACCATGGGTTTCCGTGGGGAAGCGATGGCGTCCATCGCTGCGATAGCACAAGTAGAACTAAAAACTCGCCGTATCGAAGATGAACTTGGTACTGTGGTCGAAATAGAAGGATCAAAAGTTGTCAATCAATATCCAGAAGCTGTTGCTGCTGGAACAAATATTTTAGTCAAAAATCTTTTTTACAATATTCCTGCCCGCAGGAACTTCTTAAAGAGCAATTCTGTTGAAATGCGCCATATCATTGACGAATTTCAACGTATCGCCTTGTCCAATCCACAGATTTTCCTTTCACTACATAGTGATGGAAATGAAATATATCATCTCCCTGCTGAGACACTGAAACAACGGATTGTCCATATCTTCGGGAACAACTACAACCAACGACTGGTCCCTGTGGAAGAGGATACATCCATTATTAAAGTGGAAGGTTTTGTCGGAAAGCCTGAATTTGCAAAGAAAACACGTGGCGAACAGTTTTTCTTTGTCAACAGGCGATTTGTCCGTGACCCTTATCTGCACCATGCGGTTATGAATGCGTACGAGGATATTATGCAAGCGGAAACTTTTCCGTTTTATGTCCTATTTATCGATATAGATCCTGCTCGTATTGACATCAATGTACACCCAACAAAGACCGAAATCAAATATGAGGATGACAAGGCAATTTATGCCATCATCCGTTCAGCGGTGAAAAGGTCACTGGGACGCTATAATATCATGCCTTCTTTGGATTTTGAACAGGAGACAAGCTTCACCAATCTGATTACCAAGAAATCATTGGACGAAATTATTGCGCCAACAGTCACCTTTAATCCAGATTTTAACCCTTTTGACACGGACAAGTCCAAATCGTCGTATTCCAGATCGGATAGTTATGCGGAAGGCTTTGCAAAAAAAACAGGGGGAATACCAAGCAATTGGGATTCATTGTACGAGATCGTCGAAAAGGAGGAGTCTGTACAACTTCCTTTGCATACTGGTTCAGAATTGGAGACGGACCGCCCACAGGCCATCCAAGTGGAAGATAAAACTTCCTCTAAATTATTTTTTCAGCTGCACAATAAGTATATTGTTTCACAGATTCATTCTGGTTTTATCCTTATTGACCAACAAGCTGCTCACGAACGTATTTTATTTGAACAGTTTCTGGAGCAGCTCGATCAGCATAAAGGTTTAAGCCAGCAAAGCTTATTCCCGCAGACCATAGACCTTAATCCTGCGGATAATGAGCTGATGAAAGACTTATTGGACGACATCAACGGTCTAGGTTTTCAGATTCGTGAATTTGGAAAAAATTCTTATATTATTGACGGAATTCCAGCAGACTTGGGAACAGGCTTTGATGAGATCAAAATGATTGAAAAAATATTGGAAGATTATAAAAATAATCAATCCGAATACAAGCTAGCTAAGCGCGAGAATCTAGCAAAAAGCCTTGCTCGTAATGCTGCGATCAAACCAGGCACACAGCTTGACAACACCGCTATGGCAGAATTGGTCGACAAGCTCTTTGCCTGTCAATCACCGAATATCTCCATCTATGGTAACCCTGTTATTGTAACATTTACATTGCAGGAATTAGCAGAAAAATTTGGTAAAAACTAGAAGATAAAACTATATGTTTCAACAATTGACACCCGTTATCAAGAATTTACTGATCGTAAATATTGTATTCTTTTTAGGATCAGAATTTGTGCCCATTGCCTATAATTATCTTCCGGTTTTCTACCCTGACTCGCCATATTTTAAAGTATGGCAGATAATCACGCATATGTTTATGCATGCTAACCTCGGTCATATCTTCTTTAACATGTTTTCTTTGGTCATCTTTGGCCCGATGATCGAGCAAGTACTTGGCCCAAAACGTTTTTTGAATTTCTACCTGATTTCGGGTATTGGAGCATGGCTATTGCAAATGGGTGTTCAGGGTGTTGAAATATTTAATGCAACAGGAAGCTTCTTCCCATTGCACCATAGTCTGGACTTGTCCACGCTAAACACATCCAATCCAGGTTTGGTGCAAGAGATCTATACTTCACGTATGCTGGGTGCCTCTGGTGCCATATATGGTGTATTACTCGCTTTTGCTTACCTTTTCCCAAACATACCGCTTCAATTTTTGTTTATTCCTGTACCAATCAAAGCAAAATATATGATCGGAGGATATATTTTGATCGAGATCTATATGAGCTTATCTAGGCCAGGGGATTCGGTAGCCCATCTAGCACACGTTGGTGGTGCACTGTTTGGTTACTTGCTGCTCAAATTTTGGAGGATTAGAAAGGGAATTTATTAATAGCGCGAATAATGAATAGCATTGGTTTAAAAGATTTTTGGAGACAAACATATAAAACAGGTTCACCGATTCCGGTTGTGATCAGTATTCAGGTATGTTTATTTATCCTCATTTATTTTTTGGACCTGCTCTTTGAGTTGAAATTTATCGCTCAAAGTTTCCTACAGCCTATCGTTAAGCATTTGAGTTTACCAAGCAATTTTTCGGTTTTCTTAGCACAGCCTTGGTCCTTGATTTCGTCCAATTTTGTCTATGTTCAGCTTTTAAATTTAATCTTCGACAGCTTATGGCTGTATTGGGTAGGCCAGATATTCTTCACATTCTTAAATAAAAGACAGTTTTTCTTTGTCTACATTGCCTCATGGCTCTTGAGTAGTACCCTCTATGTGGGTTTTGGCACACTTATTCCTCCGCCGACAGATCTGCATTTAATGGGGGGAGCTCATCCATTGGCAGCGGTACTCGCAGCAATTGTCACTTTAGTTCCGAACTATGAATTGCGGCTATTACTGTTTGGTACTGTTAAATTAAAAATAGTAGCCATCGTCTATTTTGCATTGGAATTTCTATTTTTTGCCATTGGCAACAGACCCGCTGCAGTCTCTTATTTTGCTGTCGTTCTCTTCGGAATGGCTTTTACCTATGCCCTAAGATCAGGAATGGACTGGTCAACACTTTTTCAGAAAAAACAAAAAAAGCCTGCAAAAATGAAAGTTGTTGTAGGCAATCATATACCGACAAATCGGAAACATCGTTATGACTTACCAAATCAGGATGAAATTGATGCTATCCTGGACAAGATTTCAGTATCTGGTTATGAAAGTCTGACACACCATGAAAAAGAAACGCTCTTTAGGGCAAGCAATAGTGGCGACAAGGTTGATGGATAGAAGGACATTTTTAAGGAGAAAACTGGGATTTATAAGCAAAACAATGTTCCTGGCAAATATGCTTGGGATCATTGCATTGCTCATGAGTTACTCTGCAACCTTCATCAACCCCAAATCTTTTTGGCCCATTGCATTTATGGGGCTGGGCTACCTTCCTATTCTGCTTGTCAATATTGGCTTTATCTGTTACTGGTTACTGCGTAAACGAAAGGTTGCCCTTTACTCTTTGGCAGCAATCTTATTGGGGTGGCCCTTTCTAACCAAACATTGGAATATCCGCAAAGAAAACCCACCTGTCCCTTCTGAAACACGGACATTACGCATCATGACTTTCAATGCCCATTTGTTCAAAAAAGTTGATGAGGAAAAAAAGAACTTTAAAGCCGACGTTGTCCGTATCATTGATAGCATCTCTCCTGATGTCATTTGCTTTCAGGAGTATATCAGTAAAATCAAAGGGAAACATGTTTTCTCCGAAGAGTTTAAGGACAAATTGGGTTACGATTATTTCTTCTTTGAACCCAGTTCCAAAAATGACTACGAGGCCTATGGCATGGCTGTTTTATCCCGTTTTCCCATCTACGATTCGGGCACTATTCGTGACAATGACTATGGCATCAACAGAATATGCTATGTGGACATCAAAAAGCAGGACACCTTGGTGCGCATCTATAATATCCACCTGCGATCCTTTGCCCTGCAGAACGAAGACAAGGAATTTATTCAAAATCTGTCCAACAAGACTGAAACAGATAATAGGGCAACTCGCCGGTTAAGCCGAAAGCTAAAAAATGCATTTGAACTCCGCAGTGAACAGGCTCATTCGCTGAAAAAACATATGAATGACTGTCAGTACCCTTATATTGCTGTTGGTGATTTTAATGATACGCCTATGAGTTATTCGGTGAATCTAATTGGAGATGGCATGTATAATGCCTTTAAGGAGAAAGGAAATGGATGGGGGGTCACCCACCATGCGCTTTTGCCGATTTTTCAGATTGACTATATCTTTGCCAGTCCAAAATTTCAGGTTATGAATTATCAGGTCGTCAAACAAAAGCTGTCCGACCACTACCCGGTGTGGTCAGATTTACGACTTAAACCTTAGGCATCTGATAGCCCAACGATTTGAGACCTATTTCGATAAATTTATCCCTTCTATTTGTTATTTTATAATAAGCTTCGCGGCCAAAATAATACCTTCCGACCAAAGCTTCAATATCCGACTGAATCAGATCATGCAGATTTTTTGCTTCATTTGCATTCACCGGAATCCGCTTTTGTGTTTTCAGAAATGAAATAAAAAGATCAAACTCTGCCGCAGGTAAATGGTAACCACTGATAAAGTTTTCAATGGAATATGCTGGTAGATGTTTGGTGAACCGGTCGTACACAAATTCTTCGATTGAATTGGAATGGTAGATCTCCCGATACTTAGCGCTTGTTTCGTTGGTATCAATTGGGATATTCACATCCGGCAAAATTCCACCACCACCAAAAACCAGTTTACCCTTGCTTGTTGTAAACATTTCCTTTTGACGAAATTCGGTATCAAGTGTCCAGAGATCAAAACCTGTCATATATTTTGCAGCATCAAAGTTTGCCCGGCTATATTTACGTTGAATACATCTTCCTAATGGGGTATAATATCGCGCGACAGTCAAATTTACGGCAGATCCATCGGAGAAATCAAATTGCTCCTGGACTAGTCCTTTTCCATAGGATCGCCTTCCTACGACAGTAGCCCGGTCTAAATCCTGTAAGGCACCACTCAGAATCTCACTCGCTGATGCTGTGCTTTCGTTGATCAATATGACCACACGACCGTCACCAAACTCACCCGGTTTCTCTGAATAATAATCCTGACGTTGTTCATTAGCCCCTTCGGTATACATCAACAGTCTCTTTTCTTTAAAAAACTGTCCCGCCAGATCTATCGCAGTATGCACAAATCCGCCACCGTTATTTCGTAGATCTAAGATGAGGTCCTGCGCACCGCTTTTTCGCAGATCAATCAGCGACTGTTTAAATTCGCCTGAGGTCTTATGTCCAAAGCGACGGATCTTGACGTAAGCAGTCTTAGGAGCGATCATATAAGAGGCATCAAGGCTTGTTACGTTTACCTGGTCACGGATGACTTTCAGCGGATTAACGAGTGCCTGTCCATTCCGTTGGATCGAAATAAATACAGCAGTTCCCTTCTTTCCACGAATCAATTTTTCAATTTCTGCCTCAGGCACTTTTTTCCCCGCAAGATCCTTGTTCCCGATTTTTAAAATACGATCACCGATCCGCATGCCGCTTTTCTCCGCAGGTCCTGCAGAAACCATTCCTACGACAAGCAGCGTATCCTTTAAACGGAAATATTCCACGCCTATTCCATCGAATGAACCTTCCAGCGTTTCCTGCTTAGCGAGCACCTGATTAGGTCGTAAAAAAGTGGAGAAGGGATCAAGGCGAGAAACAACGTGTTCAATGGCTTCATCTTGCACAGTGTCAACGCTAATATTGTCAACGTAATTTTCAGCGATCAGCTGGACCAGGTATTGTAATTTGTCCGAATTTCCATTGGAGCCTAAACTTGAAAAGGTTGTTTTTTGGTTACTACCTTGTTCTTCGGCATAATTCTGTCCCAACAGCAAGCCAAGAAGCAATACTGCAGCATATGTAGCGGCTACAAAAATATTTCGCTTAATACTCTTTTGCATTGGAAAAACCCAGTGTTTATAAAAAGATAAACCGAGCCTGTGCGCTCATGAAATTACGTCTCAAAAGTAACAAGTTTATTCGGTTTAATCTGTAAACAGCCGTATAATTTTACATTAAAAACAAAAAATTGTCGCTGACTGTTTACGTCCAGAAGTTCCGCTCACTCGCTTTGACAGAAAACACGAAATAGCGGCAATGAAACTTGCAAATAAGCACAAATTTATCTTAGTTTGAATTTGGAAAGGAATTTAATATATGCACGAAATCGAACCTTATTACAATTGGCGCGACTATTATATCGCTGCCGAGGACGGACAATCACCATTTTATGGCACAGTATACAGC
>RCUM01000704.1_pt1 | contig 17097 bp, 15 predicted proteins | sample 2166141 | NCBI WGS metagenome assembly RCUM01 (sample SAMN09932756, study PRJNA488358) | compost metagenome | isolation source: compost soil in crotonic acid-enriched | place: Germany: Experimental Botanical Garden
CCCTTCTGCTGTAAACGTTATCGCGCTTTAATCGCCGATAATCTCGCTAAAACTTACAATCGCGATGAAGGCAACGGCCTGAGCAGTTAAGTCTTAGTGATCACAAAAACCCGCTTATGGCGGGTTTTTGCATTTCTATAATATCGAAAAATGCTTCGAAACCAATAAAATGGAACCTGCTGTTTCACTATTCCCGCTGAAAAGCGAACCAGAAACCAAAAGTGCAAAGCCAGTCATCGCAAGGCCAATCCCCTACCATAAGCCCACCTGCGCTCCCGTCATATTGAACATGCTTTATTAAGATTTTTACCCAAAAAAACGCATTAAATTTAATAACATTAAGATTCGTCTTAAAATACGCCCGCAGGAATTCAGGGATGTTAATTTCCAGGGAATGTGATGAAAAGAAAGGATTTCAGACCCGATTATCAGGTTGAATACGGCGAAGAATGGAAGCCGGAAAAAACCTCTAAATGGTTTTGGGTCGTGTTGATCGCAATTATCGGTTTTTTGATCGCCATTTCATAAAGCTGACAGGCAGGTATAAGTGTAATACGACAAAAGGAAGTTTGGAGAAAGGTTTGTATCGCTGTACATAATGCCCTCGAAGCTGCTCAAAGGATTGTGCGGATTGCTGCCTAAATTACCCTCAACATCCTATAACCTACATTCCCTCGCAATGATCCTGATTTGTCCTCCCCCTTACGGCATAGCGTCATCATGATAGTGACACTTTTGTCACCAAAACGATGACAACCCGGAGTGTCTGAAATGTATACCAACTGAGTTGCCCCTCAAAACGAGGGATTATCCCCTAATTTATGGAGGTAAATTCGCTTCCTGCTTTAAATTTGTATGTGACTATTAGTCACTCGCAAATCGTGCTGCTGGCATAGTTTCGGGAGATGAACGATCCATTTATCTTCGTTTCTTATTGTAGGGTTATGAGAATGAAGAGAACCTTATTTTGTATACTGGCACTGCTACTGCCGCTGGCGGCTCATGCAGGCAAAATCACCATGAGCAACCCCGACGAACAAGAGTTCCAGGATGGGAAACGGCTTTGCACCTACCAGAACAGCATCTTTCTGTTCACCTACGTAATGCCCCTTTAATTTATCGTCACTTAAATGAAATTTCAGCCCAGCTAATTACCTATCACTTTGTGACAACTGCTCATTTACTCTCCAACACCAAAACCCTACACTTTCCTTAAGGATTTCAAACTAACATAAGGATAAAAATAAATGGCTATTGGTCACTACTTATTCAGGGGTGATAAAACGGTTTGCGGTGGTCGGATTATTGAAGGATGTGCTGACCATCAGTTTTTCGATAAAGATATGGCTTGCGAAGGGCATCAAGTGACATGTGGTAAATATGCGGGTAGATTCCGCATAGTGGGAGGGCTTGAAAACGACGAAATACATGGTAAAAGGATTGCCGGAACACTGCACAGCCGTAGCTCCTGCCCCTGCAAATCACGTTTCATTCCTTCTATCTTCGACACTTACGAATTTTCTACAGTGCCAGCGAAAGCCGACACAGCCCAATCTCACATCGTTGAATTTCCCGTTCTCCCTGGCCCGATTGCAGATCCTAAAATTGATAGCTTTGCTGACACCTGCAAGCCAGAAGATAACCCGCTATTGAACGGCGTTTACATCTGGACTGAAACCAAAAACGCAGGTCACGCTTTCGTTTCAGTGCACGAGAATAACAATGTCTATCTTTACACTTATGGTCGCTACGGCAGAACCAATCGTGGAGGCTTTACGGGAGATGGTATTCTTAACTTCCTGCAAGATGAAGACGCAAGGGTTTACTATCGTTCTGAACTCTATGAGATGGGTGCTCGTGTTTTCCGCATAGACGATGCTGACCCGGTGAAGACAAGAACGTTCTTCGAAGACCTATGGAACAGCAGTAAACCAGCCATACAAACATCAAAAATGCCAGAAACCACAAGAAGGAGAGGCCGTACCATTGATGACTATGACGTTACTGGCAGCAACTGTACCACACATTCAGTTGCGGGGATCAAGTTTGCTGGATCAAGGGTATTTGAGCACGGTTATACATCTACGACGACACAACTACCTATTGAAGCCGAAGAAGATTTCACCGTTCCGGTATCGCTGCAAAGATTTCTCATCACAAAAGGTGGAGACATGTCCTCAATGCTTGTCGTTGAGATGACGGGAGTATTCAAAGAACAATACCCTAATTCAGGCAACTTGCAGCCATTCCAGGAAACTCGCGGTGGTGTAGTTCAGCATGTTGCAGCGGAAGGTGCTGCCACTGGCAATTCATTGTCCCCGTATTCCGGCGGCACTGTAGGTGGTGTATTAGGGGGAACTTATGGCGATGACGAATAGAACTAAAACCGTTTTCCGATGGGGTGGAATTGTCATTGTATCGCTTTGCTACTTTATCGCACTGGTACTATCTACCTTCTCTTTTTCCGCATTCAGCGAGAGTGAAAGTATGCGGCTTTCTGGCCCAATCCCACTAAAAGAGTACCATGCTTCGATAGACTCGATCATGCAAGCCACTGATGATGTTTTTAATGTCGCCTTTTTTGGTTTTATGATCTGCGTGCCTCTTATTCTGATCATCTTTAAAAAGGTGAGATGACCGTCAAAAGCTGGGGAGATCCAACCTTTCTCCTCCTCCCTGATTTTAGACAATACAAGCCTAATGCCCGTTGGTGGTAAGACAACGCGCGGAGCCGTTAGGCGACAACAGCAGGGGTTATGTCAGACAGTGAAGTTTATCAGGATGACCATGTACCCGAAGGAGCGAGGCCGAACCGCTGGCAGAGCTTACATATGGTGTGCAAGGACCGTGACCACCATAGATCTGTTTATTCCCTGCAACGTCATCACGACGTGTAGCATGTGGGAGCATCGGCAAAAATGCGCTTCACTGAAAGTTTCGGGAGTTATGCCGGGTAGACGGCTTTTTGTTCGTTGTTGTGCTGTCGCGGTAAGAACTTGGAACCACCGCCAGCGTGATGATATGCTCCCTTGTACCACAGACCAATCACGCGACAGGTGCGGGCGTAGAACAATGGAGAGGCAGGAACTAAAATCTTTGATACCAGCTACACATCAACAACAACGCAGCTTCGTATCGACAATGAAGAAGATTTCACTATCCCTGTATCTTTACAGCGTTACTTGACGGAGAAAAGCGGCGATCTATCCTCAATGAACGTTATGGAAGTTACCAGCGCATTTAGAGAACAGTATCCGAACATCGAACACTTCAAGCCGAACTCTGAAAGTCTCACAAGACGAGTGGAGGAAGGACTAGCTAACAGTGCATCAACGGTTGGATCATCTTCGGGTTATTCTGGTGGCACGATTGGCGGTGTTTTAGGTGGCTCGTATGACATTGACGAGTAGAGCAAAGGCGATTCTTCGGTGGGGCGGTATTGCTTTGGTTTTCGCCATCTACTCTATCACCCTAATGATCCCAGTGCTTGATTTTGGGTTAACCCGGAAATACAACGGCCCCCCTTCTACAAGTGAGATGGAAGCCCGTTTATGTGAGGCGATCATAGATGACTTATCGCGTTCAATAGATAACCTCTTGATCACAGCATTTTTCGGTAGTGCCATTTGCCTTGTTTTGGTCTTGCTCATCTTCAAAAAGGTTAGGTGACCGCCTAAGGCTGGAAGTCCCCAGCCTTGTCCCCCTCCCCCGATTTTAGGCAATAGAAGCCATAAAGCCCCGTTGGTGGTAACACGCAAAGCGGAGCGTTAACGACAGCATCAGTGATCTACTCATAGCAAAGACTTATCAGGATAACCGTGTGTCCCGTAAGGGAAGCGTGGCTGAAACGCTGGCAAAGCCTGCATATCGTGTGCAGGGACGAAAACCACCATGAACCAGAGACATCGGGCTTAAATGCGCCTTGCTATGAGCTGTCTGTGAGTATTTAGAGCTTACAGTGGGGCTTAGGTTTCTTGTTTTGCTATCGCGGTAAGACGCTGGAACGACCGTCAACGGTTTGATATGCTCACAGATCAACCACACACCAAACAGTGACAGTTACGGGTGTAGTTCAATGGTACAGATAGCGTTGTAGGTGAGAAATCACCTCAGCTAGGTGTCCTTATAAATCAATGATTTGATTTATAAGTAGAATTTGGAGCGGGTGAAGGGAAATCACCCCCGCTCCAAAGATCTCGTAATTCCATGGATTTATTAACAAAAACTTGACGCATTGTAGGAGGGTTTTGTAGGAGGAACTACAACATTCCTGCGCAACTGCATGGACGTTAAGTAAACGCCACTGCTTTCGGATTTTGAAACGAATTTAAACCCGACAGAACTCGTTCAGAAATGCCATTTAACTCAATGTTATTTATATGAATTCTCCTATTCAACCCCAAAGTCAAACGCCACCGTAACGCCTACGTAATGCACCTGAATTTTGGCGTTTCATTCGCTCTTATAGAAACGATAAGTTGATGAAACGTGGGACTATCAGCGCCTAATGGGCACTGTTCATCCATACAGCCTTAAGATTCATAAACTTACAGTTAAGCTACTTTCTCAGTTTGTCCCAACGCACCGCTGACACAATACCCCAGTTGCCACTGGCATTGGGCCTACGCCATTTTGCCGTCTCCATACTACGTAGATAGTCGAGAGCTTCGGAAAACGTGCCAAAACGCTTCTGAGCAGCTTTATCACCTACTCCAAACGAACCATCACGGGTGCTCGCCAAACCGGGGTGAAAACAGGAACCATCGGCTGCGTATGGAACCAGTAATTCCGGGTCGGTATCTTCGGACAAGTCAGACACCAACAATCGCCACGGCTCGACATTTAAAGCGCCAGCCAGCACTTCAATCGCATCAAGAGAAGCGTTAGAGCCACCACGTTCGATTCGGCTCATATAGCTGCGTGCGAACCCACACCGATCAGCAAACGCTTCTTGGCTCATTCCGGTGGCTATACGCAGTTCTTTTACCCGCTCGCCAAACTGTATTCTTAGAGATTTTTTCATGTCCTCAATGTGCAATTTCGACCACTGTAAGGCCACGCTCCACATGAGACATTTCGAATCCAACCTCGCGTCAGCGAGCTTAGTCACTCACATTATTCGCCTGTATCATGACAACCCTCACAGGTTCAAAATAAACACCGACAGTGACATTTAAAACCTAGCTAGTATGATGATCGTCATCTGTTGGTTGTCACCAGCGTTCGCTATCAGGCGCGATGTGGTTTGGAAAGTGAGGGAATCATGGCAGGAGCAGACTTTTTATTACCGATGGTAGCGGGAGCCGCGCTTAGCTGGGTCAGTTATAGTGTGGTCGCTCATGTGGTATCAAAACGGCAGATCAGCACGCTACGCCCAGTTGCATGGGGGATTCTGGGTGCTGTCTCATTGGTGGTGGGCGTATGCGTCTTTTACGCAGTAGGTGAAGAAAAACCGCTAACAAAACAAAATTTATTGTGTCCAGTTAACAGCCCGGAATGCTATGCGAAAACGCACCATAACCCGGTCAAGGAGTGCCAGCAGGTAATGGACAAGAAAGCGACGTTTCGCCATGTGTGGCAGGAAAATGAAGCGCTGCCGGTTTTCGGAACTTACTTGTGGCATGACGAGAAAAACAAAACGATTCAAGCCTTTGGACATAAGGCTAACGCCATTAACAGTCAGGAAATGTTGACACCGCTCCAATATTTTTGCGTGTTCAACGCCAACACTGGGGAAGTTATAGCCGCTTCTTTCGAATAATCAATTAGTTACAACCATAATTCTATCAGACCATTCACAAATCTTATTATGTTATTATACTAAATATATAGAATCAGTAACGCCCAACCTTATCAATGCACAGAAAAAGGAGTTTAAAAATGGGCTTTTGCGCTTTATGCGATCAGGAAATCAATGATAAAAACGATTCCAGGGAACATGTAATACCTAATAGTATCGGAGGAAGAAGAAAAGTAAAAGGATTTATATGCAACGCTTGCAATAATACTTCTGGAATAAATTGGGATTCAGAGTTAAGTAAGCAACTCAATCCATTTAATATATTATTTATGGTAAACAGGGAAAGAGGAACACCAAGACCTGAGAAATTAAAAACAATAAGTGGGAAAGAATACATTGTCCATCATGAAGGTGGTATGACACCCTCAAAACCTCAAGTTTTAATTAATGAAGACATTAATAAAACAATCAATATTACTGCACGAAATTTAGATGAAGCAAGGAGAATGGTTAAGGAGTTAAAACATAAATTCCCGACCATAGATATTGAAAAAGTTCTTGAGAATATGGAGACTAAAAGTGAGTATCTTGATGAACCATTGCAGGTTAAGCTAGCCTTTGGAGGTGTTGCCGCTGGGAGATCTCTCGTAAAAACCGCATTAGCGCTTGCTTATGAAGCCGGAATAAATCCTCATAACTGTAAAAATGCAATGACGTATCTTAGGGAAAAAGATGGGGAACCTTGTTTCGGTTATTACTATGAAAAAGATTTAGTCTTAGATAGGCCGCCTCGGACACCGCTACACTGTGTTAGCATTTTTGGTAACCAAGCTCTTGGTATCTTAATTGCTTATGTTGAATACTTCGGTGTCCAGCGCGCAATTGTCTGTTTATCAGAGAACTATTCCGATTCAAACATTGAGAGAACATACGCTATTAACCCTGTATCTGGGGAAGAGTTATTATTAAAAGTAGATTTAACCACGCTTAATATAGAAGATATAAAAAGTGCATATAGATATGAGAAATATAATAACCAGAATTTAATTAAAGCTTTCGATCTAGTAATGCCTTACGCCCTTGAATTATCCTTTGAAAGAGAAAAAAAGAAAGTTTTGGCGGATGCCATCGATTATGGATTTAAGAACTGTGGCGCTAAGGAAGGGGAACAGCTTACTCATGAGCATGTAAAAAAACTGTCCGAGCTAGTTACCGAAAAAATGATGCCATTTTTGAGTCGACACATTAAAAGATAATGTTTCCACACCTGCATTATTATTTTAATAATTCTTATAGGAATAATGCAGGTGCATGATAAGGCTCTTTTTTTTAGCTTTTAATTTTTATCACTGTAAAATAACTGCCGATATTGTTGCTCTAGAAACGCCGTATTCACGCGCTAATGCACTAACACTGATTCCTCTATTCTTTTTCTCTATAATCGACCTACGGGCTTCAGGGAAGATTTTCGACGGTCTGCCCAACTTCTTGCCTTCAGCTTTTGCTCGTGACAGCCCCGCCTGAGTGCGCCCAACCAAGAGGTCGCGTTCCATCTCCGCAACCGCTGCCAGCATCGACAACAGAAGCTTACCCGCTGCGGAGGTGAGATCAGTCGTGCCAAGCTGGTGGACAATGACCTTAATATTACGGTCAGCCAGCGCCCTTACCGTTTGCAGGACGTCAATCGCATCACGCCCCAGACGATCAAGCTTCGCTACCACCAGTGTTTCACCATCGCGGATTTTGCTGAGCATTTCGTAAAACGCTTTACGTTGCATTGCCGGAACCTTCCCGCTAACAACATCGGCAAACCAGTAATCAATTTGCCACCCAGCTTTCCCAAGTTCCAGCCGTTGGTTCTCAGTATCCTGCTGCGATGTCGAAACACGCCCGTAGCCAAAAATCGCCATAGTCACCTCCTCATCCGGCCCCTGCCAGAAAACGGTGATGAAAATAGGATGGCCTGCCAGAAAAGCCAAGGCTAATTTTCCAACAGTGTGAAAGCGTGCGATTGGAGGATGCCGGAAAACGGTCGATTTCCGGCAGCGATTAATGCACTTACTCTTCAAAACTCTTTCGATCAACAACGCCGTATTTCAGAATCAGGGCCTCATCTCCATCTTCATTCCAGACCGTCGTGTCCAGCCCCCAGTAGAAACGATGAGTCACCGTGTCATTGTCTCTATTCCATACACCGGTCCTATTTGTCCCGCTTCCGGTATACAAGATGATATATTCACCCACATTAACTTCCTTTTCTGGGAACATGTAGACGTGCCGATGTTTATTTGAGCTTTGTCCATCATCGTCGTAGGTGCAATCTATCACCATGAAATTAATCAAGTTACAATCGGCAGTGACTTTGATTATTAACTTTTCCTTCCCTACTTCCCCTGCGTTTTTGACACCATGGATTTTTAAAGACATTACTACTTCCTTATTAGTCGATGTGTGGAATTAACGGCATCATGATAGCGTGCACCCTATCCTGTCTCGTTGCTAATCCTGTTTTACTTTCGGCATTTGATGCAAAAGCTTGAATCAAAGATTCAAAATGTTATCATCAGTATACATTTTGGGGTTTTGGTATACAGACGCTTACCCAAAATGGCGTATCAACAAGGCTCTGCCACTAGCAGAGCCGGGGTTTAAAGCGGGCGCACCATTACCCACCGGTCTGGTTCCGAAAGGCGGCGTATGCCAGGGTGCGTGAGGTTGTGTAAGGTGCTGAGTCTTGGACTTACACAGCCAATAAGAATAGCGAGTTATCATGTTTTGCAAAGGGCTTACGTCGTGAGCCTTTTTTAAAGCAGAGTAGCTCACATCGCCGATCCAAGCAGGGACCCAGAAAAGAGGTTACAACTCTGGAAGCCTGATTAGCCAAGTGCCTCACTGCAAAACACTGCATTGGCCCTTAGGGCTAGTTTTGCTCCCCAGAAAAGAGGTTTAATAAAACATATAAAATAAAACAAGAAGTTAAGAAGAAAAGACAACTCAAGAACTAATTTCTTATTGCCTTTAAGTTTCAGCTTAGAACCCACCAGCCCCCCTAACCCACACGACAAAAGCTACCGGAAAATTTGTCGCGCCGAAAAGTGGATGTCCTAGGTTTGCCAGCCCACCTCTCAGGCACTGCGTTCAAAAACTTCGGCGGTGGCAAAATCATCCTTATACTTGCAGATAAACATTGTTGAAAAATTCTCTCCCGCATAGTTCAATTAACTACTTAGGAATTTTCTGACTGCCTTTCTCAAGGAAGCTTATGCCCGTATCCAGTTATTACCAAGCCCAACCGGATGGCTATGTGCGCTTTGATTGGCGTGGCAATTCCATAGAAGGCGAGTTTTTCAGCTATGTCGAGTGTGGTCGAGATATCGATCCCAAATGGGGTTATATCCGACCATTCGACAGAGTCATCAGACAACAACTAATCGATAATTTGCAATCAACTCACGGGGTCGATCTCCAGACATTCACCTCTCAAGGCGACCTGATCACCTGTGATGCTTTTGTCACCCACAAAAATTTGCAGGCAGCACACCAGGTTGTTGTAGAGTCGTTTGATTTCGTTGATGAATCTGAGCTTAAAACTGAAAGAGAACGCATCGGTAACTGCCGGGTCGATTTGATAAGGCGCCAATACGTTGTCGGCAGTAATCTTAAAGAGTCCAAAGAGTCTTTGGACAACCTTAACGCCGAGTTCCTTAAATGGGTAACACCTTTCTACACGCCGCTGCGTTACGAGCGGAAATGGTTAACCAAGCATCGTAAAGGCTTATTACGTTTTGGCGTGCTCGTTGCTGTCGCTGTTATGGCCTATATCCACTATGGCTGACAATAGAAAAGCGAGACCTTTCCTGCGGCTTTGAGAAACCAACTTCATTCCGAGCCATATTTACATACTGCACTTAATAAAAATGCGCTAAGGACAAATCGAATGAACAAAGTAATGATGAAAACTGTTTTAGCAAGTTTGGTTGTATCCAGTATTACTGTGTTGACAGGTTGTGTGACCTCACCAGATATGGAAGCAGCCAAACAACCGTTGGGTAGTATAGTCAGTGTTGTTAACGTTCCCGGGGTTAAAAAGGATGCACTTTACAGCAGTTCCAAAATTTGGGTTGCAAAGGCCTTCACTGATTCTAACAGCGTAATCCAATATGCCGATAAAGAAGAAGGTTCGATTGTTGGCAAGGGGAATGTTAAATACCCATGTGACGGTTTTAATGATTGTTTGGCTAATGAAGATGTTCGATATAAATTCACTATGAAAATCGACACAAAAGATGATAAAGCTCGTATCACCTTTGATGATATCCACATTTATCGTCCAGCTCATGTAACCAGCGGAATTGCGTTTCCTGCCATAGATTCGCCAAATATGACTGTTGGTGGACAAACAAAAGCCAAAAAAGCGTTGAATGATATTGTGGAGCAATACAAACGTGAGATCGTGACTGAAAGTAGCTCTGCTGCAAAAGACTGGTAACCGTCATCAGCTCAAAAACTTGCCGGAAAAGTTTTTGAGCTTTTATAACCGGGATTATGCGTAGCTGCATAATATAGTTATGACAGGTTAGCCTACCTTCGGAAAGCGTGGAAGGGCTGCGGGTGCAATCCTAAGTCAAAGTCACCGAACTCGTTTTAAGCACTTCCAAATTCTGCACTATAAATCCACGGCCCAAGATAAAAAACGCGCCACAGAGCTTCCTGGCGCGTTTGGCACAACCTATGATTTATGTCTGCGCCGTGCGTCGATGACCGCCTTGATACCCGCTTGCGAGTCGAACTGCGCAATATCAGGCAAACTGTATTGAAGCAGCGAAATCACGCCATACTGTTCTCCAACATCGGCATCCTTACGATAGGTTGTCATCGCGGTGGTGCTGCCGCGAACATGGCCGACAAGCTGCGCAATCATGCGCTCGTTGCTTTCAAACGCGTCTACAGCGTTAATGAACGTATGACGCAGGGAGTGGAATGTTTTTTTACCGTCACGGGGAAAGCCAAGAGTTTGGCCAAAATATTTCTCATTAAACCATTTGGAGGCGGCGGCTCGATATCCTTTGATTTTGTTGTGCTTCAACTCAGGGAAAAGACGATCATACCCGGCAGCTTTCAACGCATCTACATAGTCCAGCAGCCCTAGTTCGATAAGTCGCGGATGAATTGGAACCTGACGGATTGCATTCACCGTCTTTAATGATTTATCGCCGCCAGCCTGCGCCTCTTCATCCATCACTTTATCCGGCGCATCAAGGTTAAAATCAATGTAGGCAACACCGTTTTTATCTTCGCGAATATCCGTCAGATAAAGCTGGCAAAGCTCATTGATGCGCCCGCCCACATATAATGCCAGCAGAGGCAACCAGTAGTGAAACGGGCGGAAGCTCGTATAACGTCCGTATTGATTGGGCGTTCCCGCACCTTTCTTAAACCAGTCAGCCGAGAAAATTTGCACTAGTTCATCGTCGGTGAAGAGGTCGCGGCGATCCTGCTCACGCACCATCACACGGCGCTGAGCCAACACATTCTCAGCAGGGTTATCAAAAAGGTAACGTTCGTTCTTAGCCCATTTGAGCATAGAACCCAGTGACTCAATATGCCTGCCAATGCCATCTCGGCTCATAACAGGCTGACCATCAGCTAGCGCTATTTCAATTAGCTTTTGCGTATCAGAAATCTTGTATTTTCGTCGCATCAAATACAGATTACCGGGCATATTCTGCATTCTGTTCACGTAGTCCTTCACGACCTCGCGATCCAACTCACTCAAAGACATTTCGCCCATGATCTCTGTGAAGTGTTCAATTCTGGAACGAATTTTCCCTTCACTCGCCAACTTGATATCGCCCGTATTTTTATAGACCAAAAACGCTTCCAGCAATGCTGAAACCGTCATGCTCGCATATGTCGGGTTGCAATACGGGTTGATGGTAGCGGCCGCAGGAATCGCTGGTGTTACACCTACCGGAGCGCATGGCAGAGAACTTAATGTTGGCTCCGATTTCGTAAGCGCCTTATCCCAAGCGCTACGCAGTTTTTCAGCCTGAACGTTGTTGATGAACAAAGAACTTGCATTCAGCGTCACCCCGGGTAAATCCAACAACCAGAGGGAAAGAGGATTGCCGTTGTTAGCCCTGAATGCCGTAACCTCAACCTCTCGCCCGTTCAGCAATTCAACAAGGGCAAGCTGCGGCTGGTAAAGCTGCATATAGCCGTTCACCGAAGCCTCGGCACCGGCATGCGCAACGTTGTTTAAAACGAACCCGAGCGTATCGGGGTCACGATCAAGCGTGCTGAAATCATCAATCAGAAAGGCACGCTGGTTCGACACAAGGGCATACAGCGGCACATTGGCTGCCAGAAGATGCTGGACGACACTCTCAAGCCCAACCCCAAATGACTCGCAAAACCGCGTCAGGCTGATTTTGCCTGCGCCAGTCAACAGTGGGGCATTGCCCCTGATCTTCTCTTTATCCACTTGCTTGAACTCTTCCAGAGACGCATACCACTTCTCCAGCAAACGCGCAGCAATAGCTCTGGCACTTGCAAGGTGGGTTGTGCGGGGAGATGCATGAATTTCACGCTGCCCTATCAGGGCGCGATAACGAACCGGAACGGTGATGCGCAGAACGTAGATTCCGCTGGAACGTCGATAGAGATTATCACGCTGCGCCATCGGCTGTATGACCCCTTTGTAGGAGGATCACGAGCGCCGTCACGTATGAATCAGAAAAAGGATGAGGAATGAATACGTTAGGGAGTTTCTGGAGCGGGTGAAGGGAATCGAACCCTCGTATGCAGCTTGGGAAGCTGCCGTTCTACCATTGAACTACACCCGCATCGGTGTGCGACTGGCATTATAACCGGTTATCCACGCCGGGCAAGCGGAGATAGCGCGTAACTGCCGATGTTTTAAGCAGTTAGCCGCATCGGCCCCCTGTTTCCTTCCAACAAGCGAAAAAAAACCGGCGCAGTTGCCTGCACCGGTTGATGTTCACTTCACAAAAGATTATTTCTGCGGGCGCATTGCCGGGAACAAAATCACATCGCGGATGGTATGGCTGTTGGTGAACAGCATAACCATGCGATCGATACCGATACCCAAGCCTGCAGTCGGCGGCAGGCCGTGCTCCAGCGCAGTGACATAGTCTTCGTCGTAGAACATCGCTTCATCATCGCCTGCGTCTTTCGCATTCACCTGGTCAGCAAAGCGCTGCGCCTGGTCTTCCGCGTCGTTCAGCTCGGAGAAGCCATTACCGATTTCACGGCCGCCAATGAAGAACTCGAAACGGTCGGTGATTTCCGGGTTCTCATCGTTACGGCGCGCCAGCGGGGACACTTCTGCCGGGTATTCGGTGATGAAGGTCGGCTGAATCAGATGGCTTTCCGCCACTTCTTCGAAGATCTCGGTCACTACGCGGCCCAGGCCCCAGCTCTTCTCGATCTTGATGCCGATGGATTCGGCGATAGCCACCGCCTTACCCATGTCGGCCAAATCGGCCAGATCGGTTTCAGGACGGTATTTCTTTATCGCCTCGGTCATGGTCAGTTTTTCAAACGGTTTGCCGAAGTCGAACACTTCGTCACCGTACTGCACCTGAGTTTTGCCCAGCACGTCCTGAGTCAGGGTGCGGAACAGCGACTCTGTCAGCTCGATGAGGTCTTTGTAATCCGCGTAAGCCATATAGAGTTCCATCATGGTGAACTCTGGGTTATGACGCGGAGAAACGCCTTCGTTACGGAAGTTACGGTTGATTTCGAACACCCGCTCGAAGCCCCCAACCACCAGACGCTTCAGGTACAGCTCCGGGGCAATACGCAGGTACATATCGATGTCCAGCGCATTGTGGTGAGTCACGAATGGACGCGCAGAAGCGCCGCCAGGGATCACCTGCATCATTGGGGTTTCGACTTCCATGAAGCCGCGTTCCACCATGAAGTTACGGATCCCCGCCATCACCTGAGAGCGCACCTTGAAGGTGTTGCGCGATTCATCGTTGGCAATCAGGTCCAGATAACGCTGGCGGTAACGGGTTTCCTGATCGGCCAGGCCGTGGAACTTGTCCGGCAACGGGCGCAGGGCCTTGGTCAGCAGGCGCAGTTCGGTACAGTGGATAGACAGTTCGCCGGTCTTGGTTTTGAACAGCTTGCCGCGCGCGCCCAGGATATCGCCCAGGTCCCACTTCTTGAACTGCTCGTTATAAATGCCTTCCGCCAGATCGTCGCGCGCGACGTACAACTGGATACGGCCGCCAACGTCCTGCAGCGTCACGAATGACGCTTTACCCATGATACGGCGAGTCATCATGCGGCCGGCAACGGTAACTTCTACGCCCAGCGCCTCCAGCTCTTCGTTATCTTTATCGCCGTACGCAGCGTGCAGCTTGTCGGACGTGGTGTCGCGACGGAAATCATTCGGGAACGCAATGCCGTTCTCGCGCAGCGAAGCCAGTTTTTCACGGCGTGACTGCAACTCGTTATTGAGATCCAGCGCCTGTTCGGCGCCTTGTGGTTGTTGCTCAGACATTTCTGTTCCTTATAACCCGGCTTTCAAACTTGCCTCAATGAATTTATCCAGGTCGCCATCTAATACGGCCTGCGTGTTACGCGTTTCAACGTTGGTGCGCAAATCCTTGATGCGGGAATCATCCAGCACGTAAGAACGGATTTGGCTGCCCCAGCCGATGTCGGACTTGTTGTCTTCCATCTGCTGTTTATCAGCATTTTTCTTTTGCATCTCAAACTCGTACAGCTTGGCTCGCAGCTGTTTAAACGCTTGATCCTTGTTCTTATGCTGAGAACGGTCGTTCTGGCACTGCACCACGATGTTGGTCGGCAAGTGGGTAATACGTACCGCCGACTCGGTTTTGTTTACGTGCTGACCGCCCGCACCGGAGGCGCGGTAAACGTCAATACGCAGATCTGCCGGGTTGATGTCGATATCGATATCGTCATCCACTTCCGGATAGATAAACACCGAGCTGAACGAGGTATGACGGCGGCCGCCGGAGTCGAACGGGCTCTTGCGCACCAGGCGATGTACGCCGGTTTCAGTACGCAACCAGCCAAACGCATAGTCGCCGATAATCTTGATGGTGGCGGATTTCAGCCCCGCGACGTCGCCGTCGGACTCTTCAATCACTTCCGTTTTGAAGCCCTTGGATTCCGCCCAGCGCAGGTACATGCGCAGCAGCATGCTCGCCCAGTCCTGTGCTTCGGTGCCGCCGGAGCCGGCCTGGATGTCCAGGTAGCAATCCGCGCTGTCATATTCACCGGAGAACATACGGCGGAACTCTAATTGTTCCAGCTTGGCAGACAGTTGATCGAGTTCGGCTACGGCTTCGGTAAAGGTTTCTTCATCGTCGGCTTCAACCGCCAGTTCCAGCAGGCCGGTGACGTCTTCGCCGCCCTGTTCCAGTTGATCGATGGTTTCCACGATGGCTTCAAGCGCCGCGCGCTCTTTACCCAGCGCCTGTGCGCGCTCGGGTTCGTTCCAAACATCAGGCTGTTCCAGCTCGGCGTTGACTTCTTCTAGGCGTTCTTTCTTGGCATCATAGTCAAAGATACCCCCTAAGAACGGCAGTCCGCTCGGACAGGTCCTGAATTCGGTTTTTTACCGGATTAATTTCAAACATGGTTTTTAGCGTTCTTTTACGTTGATGTCGTCGATGGCGAAATGCCATTAGAACCGGTAATTCTATCGGATCCGGGCGTCAGTTTATAGCGAGTTGGTCAGTTTTTGTGGGGGGAGGGATGCGTATCTGAATCGGGCGCGGCATCACCGCACCCGTTCAGGAAAAATCAACGCGCCCAGAGGTGCTGGATCAATAACTGCACGTTGCGATTACCGCGGAACTCATTGACGTCGAGCTTATAGGCCAGCTCCACTTCACGCACGCTGCTGTCAGGCCACAGGGTGGTGTCCACGTTGAAGGCGATGCCATCAAGCAGCGGGCCGCCGCCAAGCGGCTCAACCATCAGCTTCAGGTGTTTCTCGCCCACCAGCCGCTGTTGCAGGATGCGGAAGCTACCGTCGAAAGTCGGCTCAGGGAACGCCTGCCCCCACGGCCCACCCTCGCGCAGCAGCTCCGCCGTTTCCAGAGAAAGCTCCTGCATCGCCAGTTCGCCGTCGGACCAGATCACCCCTTCCAGCATCGCCGGATCGAGCCATTCCCCGACCAGATCGCCAAAACGCTGGCGGAATTCGTCGAATTTGGCCTCTTCCAGCGACAACCCGGCCGCCATCGCATGGCCGCCGAACTTCATCATCAAGCCCGGATTCAGCGTATCCAGCCGCTCCAGCGCATCGCGCATGTGCAGGCCGGCTATCGAACGGCCGGAACCTTTCAGAATGCCCTCGCCCGCCGGCGCAAACGCAATCACCGGGCGGTGAAAACGTTCTTTGATGCGCGAGGCCAGAATGCCCACCACGCCCTGATGCCATTCCGGATGATACATCGCCAGCCCATACGGCAAAGCGGTGCTGCTGCGCTCCAGTTCGTCGCACAGCTGCAAGGCCTCGACCTGCATACCCTGCTCAATCTCACGCCGTGTCAGGTTCAGCGCATCGAGATCGTTGGCCAGCATGCGTGCCTGCGCAATGTCATCGCTCAGCAACAGCGCCACGCCAATCGACATGTCGTCCAGCCGCCCGGCGGCATTGAGCCGCGGCCCCAGCGCAAAGCCAAGATCGTTAGCCGCCAGTTGGCGTGCATCGCGATTGGCCACTTCCAGCAGCGCCCGGATGCCCGGCCGACATTTGCCGGCGCGAATGCGATTCAGGCCCTGATACACCATAATACGGTTGTTGGCGTCGAGCGGTACCACATCGGCAACCGTACCCAGAGCTACCAGATCCAACAGTTCAGCCAGATTCGGCATCGCCAACGCACGTTGTTCGAACCAGCCGCCGTCACGCAGCCGGGCACGCAACGCCAGCATCAGATAGAAAGCCACACCTACGCCGGCCAGGGATTTTGAAGGAAACTCGCAGCCGCGCAGGTTCGGGTTGACGATCGCCTCCGCCGCCGGCAAGGTTTCCCCCGGCAGGTGGTGGTCGGTAACCAGAACCTGCATGCCCTTGGCGTGCGCCACGTCAACGCCCGCGTGGGAAGAGATGCCGTTATCCACGGTCAGAATCAACTCTGCGCCGCGCGCCGCCGCCTGCTCGACCACTTCCGGGCTCAGGCCGTAGCCGTCCTCGAAGCGGTTCGGCACCAGGTAGTCGACGGCAGTGCCGCCCATGCTGCGCAGCGCCAGCACCGTCAACGCGGTACTGGTGGCACCGTCGGCGTCAAAGTCCCCCACCACCATGATGCGGCGATTCGCGGCCAGCGCCTGTTGCAGAATGC
>RCUM01000705.1_pt1 | contig 17074 bp, 10 predicted proteins | sample 2166141 | NCBI WGS metagenome assembly RCUM01 (sample SAMN09932756, study PRJNA488358) | compost metagenome | isolation source: compost soil in crotonic acid-enriched | place: Germany: Experimental Botanical Garden
CCCGGCTGATGGCCAGAATAATCGCCGGTTTGGCGTTGGTCATCCCGGCGTTGCGGACATCCTGCACCGAATCGTTAACCTCGGCCACGTCGCTCAGGCGCACCGCCGAACCGTTGTTGTAGTGGATAATCAGCGGCCGATAGGCCTCGGCGGTTTTCAGCTCGTCGTTGGCCTGGAGCTGCCAGCGCTGCTGTTGATTTTCCACCGACCCTTGTGGCCTGCGTACGTTGGCATTGCTGATGGTCTGGCGCACTGCATCGAGCGATATGCCCTGATTGAACAGGGCGCTCGGGTTGAGTTCGACCCGCACCGCAGGCAGCGAGCTGCCGCCGACCGAAACGTCACCCACCCCTTCGGTCTGGGCGATTTTCTGTGCCAATTGGGTAGAGGCAAAGTCGTAAAGTTGACCCTGGTTGTAGGTATCCGAGGTTAGCGTGAGGATCATGATCGGCGCGTCGGACGGGTTGACCTTACGGTAGCTGGGGCGGCTTGGCATGCCGGTGGGCAACAGGCTTTGTGCGGCGTTAATCGCTGCCTGCACGTCACGCGCGGCCCCGTTGATATCACGATCGAGATCGAACTGCAGAATCACCCGGGTGCTGCCCAGGGAACTCATCGAGGTCATCTCATTGACCCCGGCAATGCGGCCCAGCGCCCGTTCCAGCGGCGTCGCCACCGACGAGGCCATGGTCTCTGGATCGGCACCCGGCAGCGAAGCGCTGATCGAAATCACCGGGTAGTCGACCTGCGGCAGCGGCGAGACTGGCAGCAGGCTGAAGCTGATCACGCCGCTGATGGCGATAGCCAATGTCAGCAGCGTGGTGGCGACCGGCCGATAGATAAACAGGGCGAAGAATTTCACGGCAGCTCCTGCGCATCCGGCTGACGGCGGGTATTGCGCGCCAGCTTGTCAAACAGCAGGTAGATCACCGGCGTGGTGAACAACGTCAGGATCTGGCTCATCACCAGCCCGCCGACCATACAGACTCCGAGTGGGTGGCGCAGCTCAGCGCCGACGCCGGTGCTGAGCATCAGCGGCAGTGCGCCCAGTAACGCGGCCAGCGTGGTCATCAGGATTGGCCTAAAACGCAGCAGGCAAGCCTGATAAATCGCGTCATACGGCGTCATTCCCTGTTCCCGCTCGGCGGCCAGGGCAAAGTCGATCATCATAATGGCGTTTTTCTTCACGATGCCGATCAGCAGGATGATGCCGATAATGGCAATCACGTCCAGTTCGCTGCCGGCCATCATCAACGCCAGTAAGGCACCGACCCCGGCGGTGGGCAGGGTGGACAAAATGGTCACCGGGTGAATAAAGCTCTCATACAGCACGCCCAGCACGATATACATCGCCACCACCGCCGCCAGGATCAGCCACAGGGTGCCGCCCAGCGCTGCCTGGAACGCCAGCGTCGCGCCCTGGAACTGGGTGGTGATGTCTTTCGGCAGGTTGAGGTTTTTTTCTGCCAGAGTGATGGCGTCAACCGCTTCTCCGAGGGAATAATTGCCTGCGACGTTAAAGGAGATGGTGGCCGCAGGGAATTGATCCAGATGGTTAACCGACAGCGGCCCGAAGCGCTGTTCAATTTTGGCGATGGTGCTCAGTGGCACTATGGTGCCGTTGCTGCTGGTCAGACGGATATCGTTCAGCGCCGCCAGCCCTGGCGTAGTGCTGACGTCATGTTCCAGCACCACGCGGTACTGGTTGGCCTGGGTGTAAATGGTGGAGATCAACCGCTGACCGAAGGCGTTGTACAGCGCATTATCCACGTCGCTCATGCTGATGCCGAGGCGAGAGGCCGAATCGCGGTCGACATTGACATAGGCCACCAGGCCCTGATCCTGCCAGTTGCTGGTCACGTCCGCCAACTGCGGCGTTTGTTTCAGTTCCGCCATCAGTTTCGGTACCCACAGGCTGAGATCGTCCAGCGACATCGCCTGCAGGGTGAACTGGTATTGGGTGCGGCTGACCTGAGTATCGATGGTCAGATCCTGTACCGGCTGCAGATACAGCTTCACACCGGGGAACTGGGTACTCATCTGTTGCAGTCGGGTGATGATGGCCGGAATACGCTCGCTGCGTTCGCTTAAGGGCTTGAGGTTGATCTGCAAACGGCCGCTGTTGAGCGTGGCGTTGGTGCCATCGACGCCGACAAACGACGTCAGGCTTTCCACCGCCGGATCCTTGAGAATTTCTGCTGCCACCTGCTGTTGGCGCTCGGCCATATTGCTGAACGACACCGACTGCGGTGCTTCCAGCGTGCCCTGAATGATGCCGTTGTCCTGCACCGGGAAGAAACCTTTCGGGATCAGCAGGTACAGCAAGACGGTGAGCAGCAGCGTGCTGAACGCCACGCCGAGCGTCAGCCACGGGTGGTTGAGCACCGTTTTCAGCCATTTGCCGTAGCGGGCGATGACCCGATCAAAGAAACGCTCTGAAGCCGCGGAAAAACGGTTCTGCTTACGCAGCGATTCGTGGCTCAGCATGCGCGCGCACATCATCGGCGTCAGCGTCAGTGAAACCACGGCGGAAATCAAAATCGCCACCGCCAGCGTTACCGCAAATTCGCGGAACAGTCGGCCGACGATATCGCCCATAAACAGCAGCGGGATCAGCACCGCCACCAACGAGAAGGTCAGTGAGATAATGGTGAAGCCGATTTCACCGGCCCCTTTCAACGCCGCATCGAGCGGTTTTTCCCCCTTTTCGATATAGCGCGAAATGTTCTCAATCACCACGATGGCGTCATCGACCACAAACCCGGTGGCGATGGTCAATGCCATCAGCGTCAGGTTGTTAATTGAAAAGCCGAGGAAGTACATGGCGGCAAAGGTACCGATCAACGACAGCGGTACCGCGACGCTCGGAATAATGGTGGCCGGTACGTTGCGCAGGAATACGTAAATCACCATCACCACCAGTGCCACCGCCAACAGCAGTTCGAACTGCACGTCGCTGACCGAGGCGCGGATGGTGGTGGTGCGATCGGTCAGTACCTTGACGTCGACCGATTTTGGCAGGCTCTTGATCAACTGGGGCAGCATCTCGCGGATGCTGTCGGCGGTGGTGATCACGTTCACCCCCGGCTGACGCTGGATGTTCAGCACAATCGCCGGTTGTTTATTGGCCCAGGCTGCCAGCCGGGTATTTTCTGCGCCTTGTTCGATGGTGGCGATATCCTGCAGGCGGATCGCCGCGCCGTTTTGGTAGGCGACAATCAGTTGGCGGTAATCGTCGGCGGACTTCATCTGATCGTTGGCGGATAGCGTGACCGAGCGCGTCGGGCCATCCAGGCTGCCTTTGGCGGAGTTGACGTTGGCATTGCTGATGGCGGTGCGGATAGTTTCGCTGTCCAGGCCGTAGGCGGCAACGGCCGCGGCATTAAGTTTTACGCGCACCGCCGGCCGCTGACCGCCGGAGATAGTGACCAGCCCGACGCCGGTGACCTGCGATATTTTCTGCGCTACGCGGGTTTCCACCATGTCTTCCACCTGAGTCATCGGCATGGCGGATGAAGTCACGGCCAGCGTCAGGATCGGTGGATCGGCAGGGTTAACCTTGCTGTAAATCGGCGGGTAGGGCAGATCGCTCGGTAACAGGTTGGTGGCGGAGTTGATCGCCGCCTGTACTTCCTGTTCGGCGACGTCGAGCGGCAGTTCAAGCTGGAATTGCAGCGTCACTACCGAGGCGCCGCCGGAGCTTTGCGATGCCATCTGTTTCAGGCCGGACATCTGGCCAAACTGGCGCTCCAGCGGGGCGGTAATGGCCGAAGTGACCACGTCCGGGCTGGCGCCAGGGTACAGCGTGACCACCTGAATGGTCGGATAGTCAACTTCCGGCAGGGCGGAAACCGGCAGGGCGCGATAACCAATAATCCCCGCCAGCAGGATCGCCACCATCAACAGCGTGGTCGCGACCGGGCGCAGAATAAACAGGCGGGATGGGCCGCCGCCGGGGTTAGGTGGCATCACCTGCATCAGGATTTCCCCTGAGCGCGAGTTGGTTGGCTCGCCTTAGCCGCTACCGAAGCCGCCTGCGGCGTCACCACTTCTACCTGCATGCCTTCGGTCAGACGATCGATACCGTCGGTGACCACCCGATCGCCGACGTTCAGGCCTGCGGTGATCACCACCTGTTGGCTATCCTGCATGCCGGTGGTGACCAGGTGTTTGTTGACTTTGTTCTCTTCACTCAGGGTCCAGACGAAGTTGCCTTCGTTGCCCATCTGTAGCGCTGCGGTCGGGATGATCATGGCATCGTGCAGCGTCGCCACCTTCAAACGTGCATTCACAAACTGGTTGGGAAACAGCGCATCGTCCTCGTTGGTGAAACGCGCCTTGAGTTTGATGGTGCCGGTGGTGGTGTCGATTTGGTTATCCAGGCTCAGTAATGAACCGGTGGCCAGTTGATTTTGGTTGGTGCGATCCCAGGCTTCGACGCTAACCGGGCCGGCTTTTTGCGCTTTGATCAAGTCGCTGATATTGGCTTCCGGTAGGGTAAACACCACATCGATAGGATGAGTTTGGGTGATCACCACAATGCCGGTGGTGCTGCCGCTGGTGATGTAATTGCCGACATCCACCAGTTTCAGGCCGACGCGACCGTCGATCGGCGCGGTGATGCGACTGTAGGTGATTTGCAGTCTGGCGCTTTCCACCGTGCCCTGATCGGCCTTGATCGCCCCCTCAGTCTGTTGCACCAAGGACAGTTGGGTATCCAGATCCTGCCGCGAGACCAGATTGGTTTTGGCCAGTTGTTGGTAACGCGCCAAATCGCGCCGGGCATTAGCGAGCGTGGCCTGGTCTTTTGCCAGTTGCCCCAATGCCTGAGTCAGTTGCACTTCAAACGGGCGCGGGTCGATTTCCACCAGCAGATCGCCTGCCTTGACCTGTTGGCCCTCGGTAAAGTGGATCGCCATCAGTTGGCCATCAACCCGGCTGGTTACGGTCACGGTGTTGGCGGCGGTGGCGGTGCCCAGTCCGGAAAGATAGCGTGGTACCGTCTGCTGCGTGACGGTGGCCGCCTGTACCGGTGACATCGGTGCCACACGCCGGCCAGTGGCCGCCTGGCCTTTACCTGCGTGGCGCGCATGCGGTGCAGCATCCGTGGCAGGTTGCGCAGCGCGGAAGTGACGCCAAATCAGCACGGCGGCAATAGCCACAATGACCACCACCAGCAGGCGCAGTATCAGTGAACGACGTGGGTTTTTTGCATTCATGGTGGTGAAAATATCTCCAAAAGGCAGGCGTGCGGGCACTCATTGCCAAAAAAGTTACACTCCTTACAGGATACTAGTTTAGCCAGCCAAGACGGCATAAAAATGAAGGAAATATGGAGTAACCGTCAGCATTGTCCTAATAAGTTGCAGATTTGTGCATGCCCGCCTTATAAGAGACTTAATCCGACTTATAGCCAATACGTTTTGGCCTATTTCTCGGTTTGGCGCTAATAATTACCCTGCGAATCATTAATTCCCTTGGAGCATACAATGAGCAACAGAGAACTGGGCCGTTCGGGCATTAAAGTACCGGCATTGACCTTCGGCGGTAACGTGTTTGGTTGGACTGCCGATCGCGAAACCTCATTTAGCCTGCTGGATGCGCTGGTGGAGAACCAGCTCAATTTCATCGATACCGCCGACGTGTATTCCAGTTGGGCGCCGGGCAATCAGGGCGGAGAGTCGGAGACCACCATTGGACAATGGCTGAAAAAAACCGGTAAGCGCGACCAGGTCATCATTGCCACCAAAGTGGGCAAGCCGATGGGCGAAGGCAAACAGGGGCTGTCGCCGCGCTATATCCAGCAGGCGGTTGAGGATTCACTGCGCCGTTTGCAGACCGATTATATCGACCTTTATCAATCGCATGATGACGACCGGGACACGCCACTGGCAGAAACTCTGGCGGCGTTTGATGCGCTGATCAAGGCCGGCAAGGTGCGAGCGATAGGCGCTTCCAACTATCAGGCCGATCGTCTGGAAGAAGCACTGAACGTCAGCGAGCGGGAAGGGTTGGCGCGTTACGAAACCCTGCAGCCGGAATACAACCTGTATGCGCGAGAAGGCTATGAGCAGGGGCTGGAGGCGGTGGCGCAGCGCCATGGACTGGGCGTGATTAACTTCTTCTCGCTGGCCAGCGGTTTCCTGACCGGCAAATATCGTAGCGAGCAAGATATCGGCAAGAGCCAGCGTGGCGACAGAGTGATTGGGCAATATCTTAATCCGCGCGGTTTAAAAATTCTGACGGCGTTGGATAGCGTTGCGGCGAAGCACCAGACTTCACCCGCGCAGGTTTCATTGGCCTGGCTGATAGCGCGGCCGAGCATTACTGCACCGATCGTCAGCGCAACCTCGTTAACGCAGTTGGATGAGTTGGTTAGCGCTACCCGTCTGCGGTTGGATGCTGAGGATATCAGCACCCTGAACCAGGCCAGCGCCTGGTAATCGGGTTAGCTGCGCACGGCGTTAATCAATGACAGCAACTGCGTCAGGCAGGCTTCAACGGTGCGCCCAGCGGTATCAATCGTCACCACCGGTGTGCTCCAGGGCGTGTAATCATGGGCGGTGACACTTTCCCAATTGGGCAACCGTAACCCGGCAATATCACCGTCGCGGGTTTCGACTCGTCGGCGGTGTTCCGTGCGGTTGGAACAGACCACTTCAATATCCAGGCAGGCAGTGCCAGCCCGTAGTGCAACGCTATGCCAGTCCTCACGCGTGACCGGCAGCGGATTGACTGAGTCGGCAATCACGGTGTGACCCAGGCGCAGGTTATCTTCGGCGACGCCATAAGCGGCAAAATATCCCGCCGGGCCAATGTCATTGGCCAGAGATCCGCTGTTGCGGATCGCTTGTTCAAGGGTATCGATTCGCAGATGCATTGCGGGTAATGCGCTAGCCAGCGCTCGCGCCAGTGTAGTTTTACCGCTGCCCGGCAGACCGGAAAAAACGATCAGCATTGTTGCTCCCGCCAGTTTTGTTGTGTCAGCCGATACAGGACATGTTTTTGCAGCGGATGGCCCTGCGGCAACCGTGGATGCAGGAAGTTTTCACCGTTGGAGCTCATGCCAATACGTTCCATAACCCGGCGTGATGGCCCGTTGTTTTCGGCGGTAAAAGACACTACTTCAGCTAAATCCAGCCGTTCGAAAGCGTAGCACAGTGCGGTACGGGCGGCCTCAGTGGCGTAGCCTTTTCCCCAGTGCGCTGCCGCTAACCGCCAGCCGATTTCTACGCAGGGAGAGCAGGGCAGATCGTCCGCCGGGATCGCCAGCCCGACAAAACCGATAAAAGGCGCGCCGTCTTTTTCTTCCACCGCCCACAAACCCCAACCGTTTTGCTGCATGAATTGACGAATTTTGTCAGCCTGCGCGTGGCTTTGTTCGGCTGTCAGCGGGGCAGGGAAATAACGCATCACCTGGGGATCGGCGTTGAGGGCGGCAAATGCCGGCAGATCTTGGTCGCGCCAGGCGCGCAACAGCAACCGGTCGCTTTCCAGGGGGAGTATTTCATACATCACTGACCTCCAATGACCAAGGGCGCGGCAGGCCGCGCCCTCGGACGATTAACGGAACAGCGTTTGCGCCCAGCGTGCCAGCCCGGCGGTGACCGAGCCAAAATCGTTGCCCCCAACGATAGGAATGCCCGGCAACTGCTGTTGCAGCGCAGCGCGCAGCAGCGGTGAACGTGCGCTGCCGCCGGTGAGATAAATCACCTGTGGCGCGGTCTGGCTGCTGGCCAGTGCGGCGCTGACCTGTTCCTGAATGCGCAGTAGCGGCTGCGAAATAGCTTCGGCAAGCTGATCCTGACTGATGGTTTCCGTCAAATCAGCCTGGACGAAAGCCAGCGGTGCGCTGATGTTTTGCTGTGCGGACAGGGCGATTTTACTCTCCTCCGCCGCGCGCACCAAACGGTAGCTCAGACGTTGCTGGTGAACTTTCAGCAGGCGTTTGACCTTTTCCGGCTCGGCGGCATCGCGGATCAGATCGCGCAGCATGCGGCCGTTGGCGACGCTGTAAAAGTCGTTCTGCGCCGGCACGTCGTTGGTGGCGACGGCGTTCCAGTAAGGCAGCGCAGGCAGGGCGATACCCTTGCCGGTTTCGCCGCCCATGCCGAACAGTGGCATCAGCTGTTTGAATGCCAGCATGATATCCAGGTCGTTACCGCCCACGCGGCAACCGCTGTGCCCCAGCAGGCTTTGCTGGCGTTCGGCGCGGTCACGCCATTGTGGCCCCATCAGCAGTACCGAGCAGTCGGTGGTACCGCCGCCGATGTCTACCACCAGCACGGTTTTCTCTTCGGTCAGCGTGGCTTCGAAGTCCAGCCCTGCCGCGACCGGCTCGAACTGGAATTCAATGTCTTTGAACCCGGCACGCTCGGCAGCGCGTTGCAAAATGCCCTGCGCCTGCTGGTTGGCATCTTCACCGCCCATGCCCTGGAAGTTGATTGGGCGACCGATGACCGCCTGACTGATGCTGTCCTGCAGGACGTTTTCCGCCTGGCGCTTGATGTGGAACATCATGGCACACACCAGATCTTCAAACAGCGCGATCTGCTGTGGCTTCAGGCCGTTGGCGCCGAGGAAGGATTTCGGTGAACGAACAAAATACACCTCTTCCGGATCTTCAACGTAGTGTGCCAGCGCTTGCAGGCCGAACAGCACGCTGTTGCTGGCGACCGGGATGTCTTCTTCACGGTTGTAGTTGATTGCCCGGCGCAGCAGTTGCTGGTTCTCTTCGCTGCCGGTGGGCACTTGCCAGTGACGGTGCAAGCACTCGCTCACGGCTTCACGCGTCGGTGCGCACAGCATCGACGGCAGATAGGGTTCGTTGTTTTCCAACGTCAGCAGCTCGGGGCCGTTATCACGCATCACTGCAACGGAACAGTTGGCCGTTCCGTAATCGAATCCAATAAACATGTCTTTTCTCACTCCCCATGCCGATGAAGGGGGGCGACTTTACCCGAGACTTGCCCCTCGGGCAACGTGCCAGCGCATAACTGACGAAAATTTTAGCGACTAACGGGAGCGCGTGCTTAACTTAATGTCCGAATCCCGCACGTCAGCGCACCAGCCGAGTCGCATAATGAACAAAAAACTGACCCCGAGCCTAGCCATGAAAAACCAACAACAGGCGCTGTATCAGGCACTGAGTGCGCGCGATCGTAAATTCGACGGCCGCTTTTTTGTCGGCGTTTCTTCGACCGGTATTTATTGCCGCCCGGTGTGCAGTGCCCGCACGCCGAAAATCGAGAACTGTACCTTTTACCCTAGCGCGGCGGCGGCAGAGCTGGCCGGGTTTCGCCCCTGCCTGAAGTGCCGGCCGGAGTTGGCGCCGGGGCTGGCGTTGATTGATCTGGGCAATCGCTATGCCCAGGTGGCGGTACAGTTGATTGAACAGGGCTATCTGTCGGAGCACAGCTGTGAGCAACTGGCCGCGCGGTTGGGCATTTCCGACCGCCACTTGCGGCGTATCTTTGCCGATCAGTTTGGCGCGTCACCGATTGATTATGCCCAGTCGCACCGGCTGTTACAGGCCAAAAGGTTGCTGGCGGATACCGATATGCCGCTAAGTGAGGTGGCGTTTGCCGCCGGTTTCGGCAGCCTGCGACGTTTCAACGAGTTGTTCAAGGCTCGCTACCGGCTGATCCCCTCGGCGCTGCGCAGCAGCAGCGGCCGTAATGAACGCACCGTCGCCAGCGGGCTGGTATTTCATCTGGGTTACCGTCCGCCCTATGACTGGCCGCGTATGCTGAGTTTTTTGCAAACCCGTGCGGTGAGCGGAGTGGAAAAGGTGGAAGGGCAACAGTATCTGCGGGCGATCGCCATCACCCAGGGCGGCATTGATTATCACGGCTGGGTCAGCGTGCAGCCGGAAGAGAGCCACAATCGAGTGCGGGTGGAGATTGCCCCCGCCCTCAGCCGGGTGACCACGGAAGTGCTGCGTCGCATCCGGCAACTGTTTGATCTGGACGCGGCGCCAGATCTGATCGTCCAGGCCTTGGGGCGGCTTGCCGCCGATGCGCCGGGCCTGCGTTTGCCCGGCTGCGTCAACGGCTTTGAACAGGCGACCCGGGCGGTGCTTGGGCAGTTGGTCAGCGTCAAGATGGCGGCGACCTTTGCCGGACGCATGGCTGAACGCTGGGGAACGCCGCTGGAACAGCCTTACGCCGGCATTACCCATGTGTTCCCCAATGCCGAACAGGTGGCGCGGTTGCAACCCGAGGAACTGCGCCCGCTGGGGGTGCAACTGAAACGCGCAGCGGCGCTGATCGCCATCGCACGGGCGGTCACCGAAGGGCGGTTACAGTTGGAAAACGTGCTGGATATTGAGCAAGGGATCAAGGCGCTGACCGCGTTGCCGGGGATTGGCAGTTGGACGGCCTGTTACATCGCGATGCGCGCCTGGTCATGGCCGGACGTGTTTCTGACAGGGGATTATCTGATCAAGCAGCGCTTTCCTGGGATGACGCCACGCCAGATTGAAAACTATGCCGAACGCTGGCGGCCCTGGCGCTCTTACGCCACGCTGCATCTGTGGCATAACCAGGGTTGGGTGCCGTCAACGGACACTGACGAGTAGCCGCGTTATTCTTCGGCAGCAATCAGCGCCAGCAGGCTGTCGATCCCTTCACGCATCAGGAAGGTGAGTACTTTCTCGCGCTCGCTTTCGCTCAGGTGATAGTAATACTCAACCCAGACTGCCAGCGGATCCTGGCGTTCAAGCTGATATTCAGCAGGATCTTCTTGCAGTACCAACAGGCTGCGCGCGCCGATCGGCAGGCTATTGATGTGGTATTCCACCGCTTTGCCCTGCACGCCTTTTCGGCGGCGACTGATCCAGCCTTCGCGGCGGGCCATCAAATTGATTCCCTGCGGCGAGGAGGGCAGGCCTGCAATGCCGGTAAGCTCTCTGGCGGCAAACCACTCGTTTTTCATAGCCATTATCCCTGAGCAATCACGTTTAAAGATGGTGGTGGAAATTAACGCGCGTGCTGATTTCCGTATCGAGGTTTTGTTCAAACGATTAACTTTAACTCGTTAGTTATACCACTAACCTCAGGTTGGCTAAGCAAAAAAAACGTGATCGGGGGCATGTGGCCGATGACGCCACGGCCCGACAGGCAGGTGAATGAGGCTGAATGGAGGGGGCGGTGTTAGTGAGTGGTAGCAAAAGCCGGCGTTGCCGCCGGCCATCAGGGATTACAGCAGGAAGAGGGTGGCCAGACCGAGGAAGATAAAGAAGCCGCCGGTGTCGGTCAGCGCGGTAATCAAGACGCTGGAACCGACCGCCGGATCTCGTCCCATTTTTAGCATCGCCATCGGGATAACCACCCCCATCAGCGCCGCTACCAGCAGGTTGAGGATCATCGCCAGCGTCATTACCCCGCCCATCGCCCAATCGCCATACAACAGCCAGGTGACGATGCCCATGATACCGCCCCAGACCACGCCGTTGATGATGGCGACCCCCAGTTCCCTGAACATCAGGCGGGAGATATTGCCGACTTCGATTTGATGCAGGGCCAGTGCGCGGACGATCATGGTGATGGTCTGATTACCGGTGTTGCCGCCGATACCGGCGACAATCGGCATCAATGCCGCCAGCGCCACCAGTTGTGAAATGGTGTGTTCAAACAGGCCGATAACGCGCGAAGCGATAAATGCGGTACACAGGTTGATCGCCAGCCATGCCCAGCGGGTTTTCACCGCTTTGCTGACCGGGGCAAACACGTCTTCTTCCGGGCTTAAGCCCCCCATACGGCGCAGGTTGCTGTCGCTTTCCTCGTTGACCACGTCGACGATCTCTTCAATGGTCAAGCGGCCCATCAGCTTGCCTTTGGCATCGACCACCGGGGCGCTGATCAGGTCATAACGTTCGAACGCGCTGGCCGCAGCCTCGGCTTTCTCTTCCGGCAGAAAACGGGTGGGATCGCTGTCCATCACCGCCTGTACCAGAGTTTCCGGGTCATTGAGCAGCACCGCGGTGAGCGGCAACTCACCCAATAGCGTATTTTTACGGTCGGTGACAAAGAGCTTATCGGTGGCCGCCGGTATGGTTTTGCGCAGGCGCAGGAAGCGATGCACCGCACCGAGGGTGACGTCCGGGCGCACCGTGACCAGTTCAAAATCCATCATCCAGCCGACGGTGTCCTTGCCGTAGTGGATCATCTCGCGCACCTGAGCGCGTTGCTCCGGCTCCATCGAGGTCAGCAGGCGGCCCATCAGGTTACGCGGCAGGTATTGCGCCAGATAGGCCTGTTCATCAACGTCCAGCGTTTTGATGGCTTTGAGCAGGTCTTTATCGCTCATTTCTTCGATCAGGCTGTCCCACACCGGCTCGGCGACTTCCACCAGTGCCTGGCCGCGCTTGGCGTTACCCACCAGCCGCCACAACGCCAGACGTTCGTCCTGCGGTAGCGCTTCGAGCAAGTCAGCCAAATCGGCGGCATGCATATCGTCGAGCAGGCCGGTAATTTCAGCGGTCTGGTTGAGCAGCTCACTTTTGCTAAGGGCGTTTTCGTCACCCGGTCGGCCGAGAATGCCGTCGACCAGGTCTTTGTTATTTAACAGCAGAGAAATAATGCGCTGGCGGTGCTCAGCGACTTTTTTAACATTATGCGTTGCGGCTGACATGATATTCCTTACTGGCACTCAGGGGTCCTTACAGACAAGCTCTGAACAACAGAGAGCTTAGTGAATGCAGACGTCATTTTTATGAAATGGCAGCAGAAGCTGAGGAATAAGTAAGGGGCCTGGCATGCCGAAACGCCGGCAGGCTGCTTAACTATTCGCAAGCCCTGCAAAGTAGCCTGGGTCTTTGAAGTCAGGGAGCGGTGCCCTGGTTTTCGCCGCCTGTTTCGGTGGTTGTTTGATAAGGGGCGAGCTTTTTTTCCTGATGATGGGGTACTGCGACCACCGCTGCATACAGCAGACGGCCAACCAAAATGATAAAGCTGACAAACAGTACTATTTTTGTCATCTGTCCGGTGGTTTTTTTACGCATATATCACCCGGCATGCCGGTTTCCTGTGTCATTCAACGACGGTGAAAGCCGATAAATTGTAAACGGAATTTTAGCTATCGATGACAAATATTGTCCATTTATTTCCAGTTGGTACCGTCGGATATTTCACTTATGTTTAGCAAGAGTTTTAGTTTGTCTATTGGATCATGGACTTAAGAAAATACCCAAAATAGGCTTACACATATTTACCCAACTTTTCCTCCATGATTGATCGCAGTCAAACCCTTGCTGACCCTGCCGCATAAAATTCCACTCCATTCTCCTGTCGCATATGTTACTTTCACTTTGCCTCATGAATGGATAGAGGTACGTAAAGGAACCTGCCTTATTACCTGAACGCGCGAATGGAATTGCGCCCTGACGGACTCGTTATTTTTATGGTTAAGCCAATATTCTGGAAGCATTTACGCGAGCGCTGGTGGGGTTATCCCCTCATCTGGGGCTTGTTGTTGATCCCGTTCGCCGGTTGGTTGTCGCCGCGCATTATGTTGCCAGAGGGCAAAGTCTATCTGCTCTATCTGCCACTGGCAGCCTGCATTGCGTTGTTGATGGTCTACGACTGGCGGGCGCTGCCGGGCATTACCCTTGCCATCATGGTGCGATACGCGAGCCGACTGGGGCTGGAGAGCGGCATATTGGTCACCTCGTTGTACCTGCTTTGTCTGATCCTGTGCTGGTTGGGCTATCGCAGCCAGACTCAGCGTCGTTGGTGTGCGGCTCCCGGCGTACCGACATTGGTCAAAGCGAGGTTGATCTGGTTGGTGGTGCTGCCGGCGTTGCTGTTTGTCTTCGGCCTGAAACTGCTGGTCGCTCTGGCCCAATTGCCTGACGAACTGGGGATGATGCCCGGTAATAGTGATTATTTGTTGGCCCTGGTCAATTTTCAGGCGCTGCTGCTGGGTTGCCTGTCCGCTATGCCGCTGTTCTACTTTATGTTGCGCCTATTGAACAAGCCCAGGTTCGCACTGACGCTGTGGCGACGTTTTGGCCGTGAAATGGCCCCCCAGGCCGATAAAAAAGAGTTGTCTCTGTGGTTGCTGGTGCTGGTCAGCATGGTGGCCTTGCTGTCTTACTACGCCAAAAATTCCAATCCTCTGCTGCTGGGGGGCTATGGCCTGATCCTGTTGCTGCCGGTGATGCTGTATGGCGCTATGCGCTTTGGCTATCAATTCAACTGCATTATCTGGTCTTCTTCGCTGCTGGTGCTGTTTTTCCATTATCCCGGTTATGCGCAGCGCGACAATTTATTGCATAACCTGGCAGTCATCTCTTCGATGATGGTGGTGTTTACCCTGTGTATTTACCTTATGTCGGCGCTCAATACCCGCCAGCGATTAAGTCATGCCAGGGCGCAAAGCGCTGCGCTGCAAGATCCGGTGATTGGCTTGCCTAACCTGCGGGCTCTCAAGCGCGATCTGAGCTTGTCATTACCTTCAACGCTGTGTTTCCTGCGCGTTAGCGAGCTGGATTTGCTGAGCCGCAACTACGGTATGCAATTGCGCATTCGTTTCAAACAGCAGTTGGCGGCGCTGCTGCATCAGGTATTGGCACCCGGTGAGGGCGTATATCATCTGCCGGGTTATGATCTGTTGCTGCGGGTGGATGGCGAAGACAGCGAAGACAGCGAAGAAAAGGTTTTGCAGATCTACCACGCGCTGGAGAAATTCCGTCTGATATGGAACGGGTTGCCGCTCCATCCGCCGCTGGGGTTAGGTTATTGCAGCGTGAATGCCGATTTCGAACATCTCTACCTTCTGCTGGGGGAACTTAGCTCGTTGGCGGAAGTATCATTGACCAGCGGCAAACCGGAGAGCGTGCAAAACGGTGGGCAATGGGTACAGGAAGAAATCAAACGCAAAGTCGAGTTACTGCATGGTGTACAGCATGCGTTGGATAACGATGGGTTCATTCTGATGGCGCAGCCGATCGTGGGCCTGCGCGGTGACCGATATCATGAAATTCTACTGCGCATGCGCGATACGTGCGGAGAGATCATATCGCCTAATGATTTTCTGCCGGTGGCACATGAGTTCGGCCTGGCGTATCGGCTGGACCTGTGGGTGTTGCGCAATACGCTGAAATTTATGGATCTGTACCGTGCCGAACTGCCCAGTGCGCGCTTCGCGGTTAATCTGTCACCTTCTTCGCTGTGCCGGCCTATGCTGTGCCACGATGTCAACAGCCTGCTGGAGCAGTACCAGATTGAGCCCTATCAACTGACGCTGGAAGTGACCGAATCGCATCTGTTGCAGGATACGGCCTATGCCGGGGCCAATTTGCAGGCACTGCGTGAGATGGGGTGTCGCATTGCGCTGGATGACTTCGGCACCGGCTATGCCAGCTACGATCGGCTGAAGATGCTGCCGGTCGACATGTTGAAAATCGACGGCAGTTTCGTGCGTGACATGCTGACCAATCCGGTGGATTTCCAGGTCATTACGTCTATCTGCAAGGTTGCGCGCATGAAGCGGCTGGCGATAGTGGCTGAATATGTGGAAAGCATGGAGCAGTTGGTCGCGCTGAAAGGGGTTGGCGTGGACTATATGCAGGGCTACTTCATTGGCGAGCCACAACCCTTGCTGGCGCTGTTACCGACACCGCGTTGAGTTTGCCCCCCGGCAGGCAGGGGGCGAAAGACTCAGGCAGTACGTTGCTCGTTTTGGGTCTCTTCTTCTTCGCAAATCAGCTTCCAGCCGACGACGTCATTCCAGTAGGCCTGCTCACGTTCAAGATCCAGTTGTACCAGGTTGTTTAACGCCAGATAACCGGCCGGGAAACGCAGCGTCCAGTGATTATCGTCAGTACTCAGGCGCAGCGTCTCGGGGGTGGTGGTCGACTGACGCTGGTTATTGAGCAGGGTGCTCAAACGCAGCAGTTGGATCAGCGGCAGGTAATGCTTTTTCTTGAACAGGTTCAGCCGCGGCAGTTCTTCCAGCTTGATACCCTTACGGTGGAAACGCACCAGCGCCGCCAGCAGCAACTGCTGCTCCTGATTAAAGCCGGGCAGGTTGGTGTTTTGCAGAATATAGGCCGAGTGGCGATGCATGCCGCTGTGGTTGATGCTCAGCCCCACCTCATGCAACATGGCGGCCCATTTCAACAGCGCTTCCAACTGCGGATTCGCCAGCTTGGTGTTTTGCGCCATCCATTGGGCGTACAGCAGTTCGGTGGTGTCCAGCACCCGCTTGGCCTGCTCACGGTCGATATTGTAGTGATCGGCCAGGCTTTTGGCGGTACGGCTGCGGATATCCTGATGGCGGAAACGGCCCTCCATTTCGTACAGTACGCCTTCGCGCAGTGCGCCGTCAGAAAGACGCAGGTCGCGGATTGCCAGCGCGTCGAACACGCCGCACAGGATAGCCAGACCCGGTACAAACACCGACTGACGGTCTTCCGACAGCCCCGGCAGGCTCAGGGAGCTGAAGCTTTTAAACTGCAACACCTGCTCCGTCAGCATCTCCAGCCGTTCCAGGGTGATCAGGCCGTCTTTTTCGCCCATCGCCACCAGCACTTCGTGTGCGGCCTTGATGGTACCGGACGCGCCCAGAGCATACTGCCAACCCTGAATACGGTACTGCCAGGCCAGGGTTTCCAGCTTCTGTGCCGCTGCCAGGCGCGCACGCTTGAAATTGTTTTTACTGATTTCACCGCCTGGGAAAAACTGCTGGGCGAAACTGACGCAGCCCATACGGCGGCTTTCCGCCAGCAGCGGCTCAAAGTCTTCACCGATCACCAGCTCAGTAGAACCACCGCCGATATCGATCACCAGCTTGCGGCCTTTTTCCGGCTGGGTGTGCTCCACGCCCATAAAGATCAGACGCGCTTCTTCCTGTCCGGCGATGATTTCAATCGGGTAGGGGATCACTTTAGCTGCACGTTTGAGAAACACTTCCGCGTTAACGGCCTGACGCAGGGTATGAGTACCGACGATGGTGACGTTATCCGCCGGGAAGCCCTGCAGCCGTTCGGCAAACAGCGCCAGGCAGGCCAGTCCACGTTCTATTGCCTCTTCACTGAGCACATTGTTGCTGTCCAATCCATCGGCGAGGT
>RCUM01000707.1_pt1 | contig 16996 bp, 14 predicted proteins | sample 2166141 | NCBI WGS metagenome assembly RCUM01 (sample SAMN09932756, study PRJNA488358) | compost metagenome | isolation source: compost soil in crotonic acid-enriched | place: Germany: Experimental Botanical Garden
AGCACGACCTTGCCAAGGTCGGGGTCGCGAGTTCGAGTCTCGTTTCCCGCTCCAAATTCAGACAATCGAGAGCCAACTCTCTTTTGCATGGCGCGTTAGCAAAGCGGTTATGCAGCGGATTGCAAATCCGTTTAGTCCGGTTCGACTCCGGAACGTGCCTCCATATTGACAAGCCCGTACGCGGACTTGATACCGATTGCGGTGCCCGAGTGGTGAAATCGGTAGACACAAGGGATTTAAAATCCCTCGACGTTCGCGTCGTGCCGGTTCGATTCCGGCCTCGGGCACCATTAAAATTGAAGAAAAAAGCCTTTCAGATTAAACAGATACGACGCTTTATTGCGTCGTTTTTGTTTTTAACTCTCTCCAAGATTTCTCTCCAACTTTTCCTTTCTTGTCCATTTCTTGTCTAAGCGACTTACTACTTCCTGCGACTTGTTACGAACAAACTGCACTTCGCCCGAACATAGCCAAGGACACGTGGTTAGCCTGTGCTCCGGGCCTTTCCGGGGTCTGTCTCTGGTGCTGAGACAAGTGCCGCTCACCGTTACCCCTTCCTCTTCAGCCCCCCCCCAAAAAACCCGCATTGAACCCCCTTTGAAACAGATATTAATCCCATGATCCAACCCATCATCGGAGGTATCTATGCAGACCAAATTTCGCTTTACCAATGCAGCCATCAAGGCTTTGCCCGCACAACAACGAGAGGCTGGCGCTACTGAACTGGAGTTCTCCGATACAGAGGTCATTGGCTTAAAACTCTTGTCAGGAAAAAGCCAGGGCAGTAAGCGTTTCCTACTGCGCTATACCCTCCAGGGCAAGAAGCGCAGCATCGCCCTGGGGCGATTCGGCGATATCGATGTGAGCCAAGCCAGGGCCATTGCCCGCAAGTACAAGGCGATGCTGGCAGAAGGCATCGACCCGGTAGCAGAGCGGGATAGCTACAAAACTGAGCCCACCCTTTCGGAGTTCTTCTGGCAGACCTTTTTGCCGCACCTCAAGACCATCGGCAAACGGTCGATCAACAGCGACATTCAGCGGTTTAAACACAACATCGAACCACGCTTTGGTGCCATGCGTTACCGGCAACTCAAGGCGATGGATGTCCTGCAGTTGCAATCGGAGATGGTTCACCCCAACAACCCTCAGCAGACGGCCTATGCACCGAGTACCGCCAACCGGGTGTTGGCCCAGTTAAAGACCATGGGCAGCTATGCGGTGCGCTGGGGCATTCTGGACACCAACGAGGCGGCCAAGATCAAGCTGTTGAAGGAGGACAATGCCAGGACGCGCTTCTTATCGATTGAAGAGATGAAACGGGTCATTGAGGTGGCATTGCAGGATCGCAATCAAGCTGCAGGCAGTTGCATCGCGATGCTCTATCTGACGGGGGCAAGAAAATCAGAGGTGTTACTCGCTAAATGGGAACATGTGAACTGGGAGGATAAGACGCTGTTCGTACCCCTGACCAAGAATGGCAAGAGCCGGATCATTTACCTGAGCACATTGGCTATCGATATTCTGGAGAAGCTCCCCAGAATAGCCGGTAACCCCTATGTGTTCGCGAGCCAGCATATTCGCTGTCAGGGCAAGCCCATCGGTGAACCCAGATGTGCCTATGAACGGGTGTTGCAAAAGGCCGGTATCGAAGACCGCGATGAGGTTTGCTTCCATACGGCTCGCCATTCGGTCGCCAGCGCCTTGGTCTCTTCCGGGCAATACAGCCTATATGACGTCAAGGCACAACTGGCCCACTCCAGCATTCAATCCTCCCAGCGGTACGCAAAGCTGACCTCTGAGCGCAGTCGCAATATCAGCGAAGGTCTCTCGTCTATGATCCAGGCGGAGTGACCGAAAAGGTATTGTTTATAAACAGATATTAATAACCAGACAGCGCTGCCACATCGGCTGTTGGTCCACATTTCACAGTTCCCTGGCCCTTAAGTTCATCTGAGCTTAAGGGCCTTTTTGTTGGAGAGAAACACGATGAAAACTTGTATGGAATGGCCGGAGGATACATTGCTCGCGGTCTACCCGGCACTCCATGTCTCGGTCATGGAGCAAATTATCGAGCCCTTTTCATCAGTAGAGGAGGCGAGGGCATTCTGGGTCATGACCGGTTGTAGTCTGGTCATTATCGAGATGACGGACTCGGTGAATGAGTTCCAGGCCATGCCACAGCATACCCAGAATCAGGTGATGTTCGGTTTGCGTTACCCGGAGCAAGAATTCGCCATATCCGAAGATTGGCATCTGCTGCTGGCCATTCTCAACGATGAGGGGGCTGGGATTTACCTGCTGATCCACTCAGATGCACCGCTGCTTCCCACCCTGGAGGCGATGCACCATGAGTAATCCCAGCCATAGCGACATCATGCGTAAGTTAAAAGAGATCAAGGGGATTAAGGAGCTGTTGGAAAAGGCCGTGCTGCTGTATGTCCTGCTCACGGATGGCGATCTGCCGGTCTGGTGCTATGCGCTCATCATCGGTGCGCTGGCTTATCTGGTAAACCCGTTCGACGTGGTACCAGATCCCATTCCATTTGCCGGTTATCTGGATGACTTATCGGTCATCACCTCGGCATTAGCCGCACTGCCGGTTAAGTCGCACCACCGTCAATCCGCGAAAGACCGAATGAGATCACTGTGACAGTGATGGAGTCGGTCCTGTCACGCTATCGCGTTTTCTATGACCCTTTATCTATGACCCATCTACCGATGGTCTGGAGATCGCAATCTCCGGTTATCTAACGACGTTGTAAGGAAACTATCATGACAAGACCCCGTAAAAACCGCGTTGAAGAGACCCCTAAACCTGTCAGTAACACGGCAGCAGCATCAAACATCCCCGACACCGCGCCAACCACAGAGCCCCCACTCACATCCGGAGCAAGCGGCTGCGCCGACCCCCTCTCGCCAGCCCTTGCGGCTGACGCCGACAAGGCCAGGCCTGGACCTGGCGACACCGCAGACTCCGTGCCCGGCGGCCCTGCACCCATACACACCTTGCTCAACCATACCGCCGAGAAACTCAGTACCAGATCAGAAGGGCTGATTTTCTATGCCATCGGTCGTCATGAAGAGAGTGGCGAGCTGTTCCTGAAAATCACCGGCAATAAGGGTGGGGGTCTGCATAGCAAGGAGTGGATTGCGCTGTCGGCGATTGACGATGTGTTGCGCTCCTTGCCCGCAGACAAGCCGTTTAAATCCAGCGTCATGAAGCGGCTGTTTAAAGGGGGCAGCGCCAACAACGCCGGATTCTTATCAGCCATTCTGCGCTCGGACGGGCTGAAGTTGATCCAGAAGGCTGACGGCAATCCGATGCTGCACGAACTGGTGCCTGATTACCTTGAGCGCTTGGGTTCGCTAACCAATGAGCTCTGTACCGTAACTTCTACCATCGAATAACACCTGCATAGTGCTCACCTGTCCAAGGGGGAGCCCCACCAAACAACCAATCTGAGGTGATTATGACGATCCCATTTGCGGGCGATTTTGCCCTGCCTGTCAGTCAGGCATTGATGAGTATTCTGGATCAGGAATTGGTTAGATCTGGAATGGTGCTGAAGGGAAAATCCAGTCTGGTCTTCAACTTCCGAGACCCGGATTACGGCCCGGTTCGTGGCGGCTTTCATCCGGTAGAAATACGGCTGCTAAAGCGTAAAGACCAGTGGCAGTTCGATTACGTGACAGATTTTAGTTATCAGGGGCCGGAGGAGATGGCTGAGTTGGTCAAGGAGATCGACTTCAACTTTTTGAGCGAAGAATACTACCTGCTCCGTTACGGCCAGATGGGACCAGCGTCGGCCAGGGAGCTCTATACGATGTGGGAGTCGAACTTCGTCAGTTACTACCAGATGGGCGTGTTTACCGTCTCAGTGGCTGCGTAACCGTCGCACCGGACAGGAGAGGAACAGGAACCAGCGGCGGTTTGGTTCTGGCAGTGGTTCTACTGTGTTCACCTTTCCATGCAGGGCAAGGAGCCATGGACTAACCCAACTCGAAACCGGTCAGCGGCTCAGTAGGTTAGTCCATCCTTCGTCTGCTCTAGGCGCCCTTGTCACCACCCACCCCCAAAACAAGTATCCCCCGGCCCGTGGCGGGGAGGCTTGTTTTTTTGTCATCGGCGGGGAGGGAGAAAGACAGATATGTGTATCCCCAATAGCGTTATTCCACCAAGCCTGAAACCGGCTGACTATCTGGGTTTTTGGATGCTTGTTTGCACGCAACAGGCTCGATTTGCGCAGCACAGAGCTGCCGCTGTCGAGTAATCGCTCATTCTGTGATGCTGGCAAATGTTAAATGTTTCAATCGACTGGTATGGTAGGGCTCTTATGCATCTGTTCACACAGGCGTGGTTTGGCGGCGTATCCATGGTTTACCAACTGACTTTTTATACAGTGGTAGTGATAGCGCCAAAAAGAGAGAATCAAACGAACATGTTCGGCTGCTCAAAGATTGCTGGTAATATTATGATTTAATTGAAATTTTACTTAGCAATGATGAAGATGGGGTGGAGTTATATGGAAGGCTCTGTTAACGGATGAGTATCGCCTTTCATCTAAGCACAGTTAGGTTTTCTTTATGCTCAGGAGCTTAAGCAATGGCTGTTCTATTAGTTACATATGATTTGAATAAACCTGGCAAGGACTACAACGACTTGCTAAAGACAATCAAGAGCTATGCATGGGCTCGTCTTTCGGAATCTTCTTATGCGATTAAGACTGACCAAAGCCCTCAGCAGGTTTTTGACAAACTCAAGCCGTTTCTTGATCAAAATGACAATCTCTACGTCATCAACCTCAAGAAACCATATGCTGGCTTTGGGCCAAAGGATGTAAATGAGTGGCTGGACAACAGCCTACCGTATTGACGGTGAAACCTAACATCCCGCTCCAGCCGACCGTCAAAAAGCTGCACTTTTTGCCGTCGGCTGAGCTTGAACGTTATGCATCTAAAAAGGATTTGCCATGTTTGAAGACTTGATAAAAGAAATGGAGCGCATGAATGGTCAGTCGGTATCCGTAGCAATCTTATCTGATGAGAAGGGTTATATCGACAAGCAGTGTCCTAACGAAGAGTGCGAATTCATTTTTAAAGTCAATGAAGAAGATTGGGCAAATATCTTTAAAGATGAAGCTGTATGGTGTCCATTTTGTCGTCATGAAGCACCATCCGACCAGTGGTTTACTATCGAGCAAGTGGAACATGCTAAAGCCGAAGCGCTTGCCGTGATGAAAGGGAAAATTCATAACTCCCTCCTATCTGGCGCTAAAAAGTTCAATCGGCGCCAACCGAAAAATAGTTTTATTTCAATGTCAATGAAAGTAAGTGGCGGCCCCAAGAGAACGCATACTATTCCAGCAAAGGCTGCTGATTTGATGCAGTTGGAAATTCAATGTGAAAGTTGTGAATCCAGATTTGCTGTTGTAGGTAGCGCGTATTTTTGTCCTGCTTGCGGCTATAACTCTGTAACTCGTACATTTCGAGATTCATTACGAAAAATTCGGGCTAAGAAAGACAGCGTCAATGTTGTTAAACAGGTGCTAATCGATACCGTTGGTAAAGACGAAGCGGAATTAACATGTAGGTCTCTAGTTGAGACATGCATTAGCGATGGAGTAGTTGCTTTCCAGAAATATTGTGAAGGTATGTACGAAGGCTTTGGAAAGGCTCCGTTCAACGCTTTTCAGCGTTTAGATCAAGCTAGTGAGCTGTGGGAGAACGCAATTCAAAAAGGATTTGACGTATGGTTGAGTGAGGAGGAAATAGATTTACTTCGCATCCTTTATCAAAAGCGTCATTTGCTAGCTCACAATGAAGGAATTGTTGATTCAAAGTACATTCAAAAATCAGGTGATAGCAAATATAAGGAAGGCCAGCGCTTAATTGTTTCAGCTAATGATGTTGAAACTCTAGTGACATGCTTGGAGAAGCTTTCTATCGGTATTGAAAAAGCGTGCAGCAATGCATAACAAGACTCGGAAAATTACTCGCTCCGTTCCTATTCTTCCAGTGAGCGCGACGTTAGCTGTTATAAGTAGGGGGCCTATCGATGCGAAGTGACGTAATAATCAACAAATTGTGGTGGGAGCATTTAGCCCCGAAACCAATTATCCCTCGTCGTCGTGAAGTAGAAGTGCTGCTCAATAATTTTATACGGACATCACCCTACGGTGCGGAGTGGATCAAAGTTGCGAATAACCCAAATGGGATCTTTAGGGTAAAACCGGGACAGGTGATTCCTGTTGTCCAGTTAATTTTCCTTGGGAAAGCTCCTGGCTTTGTAGCACCTTTCAAAAAAATAGAGGCTGGTCATCGTACAGTCGGAGTAGCTACTGAGTACCAATCAGGAAAGCCCCTCGAAGAAGAAGATCTTGTGCTTCAGCCTATTATTTCTATCGATCTTGTGACTGATCCATTGTTTATTCAAGCAGCTAAGCAAGGCCAAACAACACTAGACGAAAGTCAGATAACGCAGCCGAGCTTGCTCTTTTCTATCCCTGCACATTTCTTGTTGTCATCGAAGTATTTTCCCAAAAAAGCATATGTGCTTTATCAACATATTTTTGGGAATGGTGGCTCGTATCCAAATGACGGGTTCTTTTATGTGGGGGTCACAACGCGTAGTTGGCAGAAACGTTGGTCAGAGCATAAAAGAGCGATCAAAGGAGAGAGTTCTTTGCTGTTCCATAGGAAATATCGAGAAGAAATGGAAAAAGGACGAATAACCTATGTTAATCACAAGGTTATGGGTATAACTGATGATCTTGAAAAATTGTACGCAACCGAAGAATTTTTAATCGAAGGTCATTGGGAAGATCAACGTCGCCTTAATATGATTCCAGGCGGCAAATCCGGTTTGCGTTATCTTAGAGAAAATGGGTTGCTTCAACAATCTGTCGTCCCGATGCCAGATGAACGTGACAGAATCATTAGTGAATGGCTTAAAGAACATCCGAGGAAAGGCCTCCCTGCGCCTTGGGTAGCGGAAAAATGGCGAGATAATGATTGGGCTATTGCTCAAATTTGTGGCCGAGATGGCAGATTGTCAGTCGAGCAAGTAAGGGCGATACGCCAGCTTGCTGCGGAGTATTCAGCTGAAGAAATTTTTACGCGTATAGGAGCAAAAGATGTTGCTCAAGTGGAACGTGTTCTTGAAGGGAAAACCTATTCGAGGGTCGAATAGCATGAGTGTACAGATCTAGTTATCACCTGACATCGGCCTAGTGAATCCATTCGATCCGATTCATGCCCACGGATCACACTGACAGGCTATTGGGCGTCTAAAACGGCTCTGGTGGTGAGTATTCAGGAGCACATGCCATCATCACAGAGCCTGTAAAAAGAGAAGGGGAAGCAACATAATAGTTGCTTCCCCAATCGCTTTATTACACCAACCAGATATTGCTATATCAATCAGTCGGTTATCACTTCATGACTCGGCGCATCCTGCGTGATTTGCGCTATCTCGGTCTTGGGGGTATTCAACCGGCCTTGGAGCTGTGGCATGTCCTCGGGCTTGAACAGCGCCCCCAGCTCTAACCCTGGGCACTCTTGCAAGATCGCCCTCATCAGGCGGACGGTGCGCGTCGTTACCGGCACACACTGCCCGACCAGTTTGGCGCGTTTGGCGGACTTACAGTCATCAACACTGGTTGGGCAGCCATTGATCGTCAGCCATTCGGCCAGCTCATCGTACCCCATCGTTTTCGGCATACCGAAGGCGGACTGGGTATAAGCACGCAGGAACACCCGCTTGAGGATGCCGAGCGAACCCTCATCCGTCATACGCATTGGCAATCCTTTTATCGACGTCTTGCAGACGAAGTAATCCTCCCAGTTCTCCCAGTTATCGAGAGTCTTCAGACAGTTCGTCCGCCGCCAGTTATCGAATACCACACGTTGCTCCATAGCGGCAGCTACCGTCGGCCAGGGGCGTGTATCAAAACAAATATGCTCGGTGTCCAGCACGTGCTGCATTGATGGCAGCATGGGTTGCCGCTTGAAGTCGAACTCAAGATTCAGGGTCTTTGACCTGCTCACGGAGACGAGATCGCGTTCATTGATCCACATTTCAGCCGTAGATATTAAATGGTCACTCTCGACTTTTTGACCGGGGGTACGATTCAGATAAAGGTCAAGCATGTACGCCTGATGCTGGTCCTTAGAGCAGGGGGGCTTAACCCCAGCCTTGGCCAGGATCTGAGGCTGACCCTCAACGCCTTCGGCTGTGAGCTGACCACGAGTCTTCATCGCGATGACCTGTTTAACCTGGTGTTTTTGCTCCAGCATCCGAAAGCCAGGGCCATCCAGTCGTTCGCCCAGTTCCTGAAAGCGGCGGCATATCGGGCCAGTCAGCACAAGTTCGTCATAGGTTGCATCGGTGAGGAAGCCATCCGTCGTGACGCTAACCACTGTTCGGTGAGCGGGGATGGAGGCCAAGACTTCTCCGAGTACGGCACGGATCAGGCCGGTCGTATGTGCGGCAAAGAATGCGTTGGTGATGGCGGAGCGCTCAATGGGCTTGCTCACTCCACTGGATGTATCGAAGGCTGACTTGCCCCTCAGACCTTGAGCCAGCTTGCCATAGAGAGAGTTACCGATTTCTTTCCAAAGTAGCTCTTCGAAGGATTTCTTCACATACGATTGGCGTTTTTCCCTAACCTGCGAGACAAAGGGTTCAAACAGGCGCTGTGTCGTATCTGCCCAAGGGATGATGACACCTTGATGTATCTCAATCTGGCAACCCATGCGGAGTACGACCTCGATCTCTGGTGCGGTACAGAGCGATTCACCAGTGAGGGGGAACAACAGGCCAATTTCAGTACGCACCGGTAGGCTGGGATAACGTGTCCCGTCTGGAAATCTAAATTTAACGCGAGCAAGACCAAAGACATGGCCACAGAACTCGGCTGTGTTCGTGGTCATTCGCCCTCGCTCATAATCAAGGGGAAAAAGGTCAACGAGCCCTGTGGTATAAGCTCCGCTAAGGTCAAAATCGTTGAAGAGCGATAGTGGGGTCGGGCCACCCCAAAAGCATTCATTCCGTCCACCGTGGTAGCAATCGATGGCAAAACCCTCGAATAGCTTTGCTTCAGGGGCCATTTCCCGGGCCTTCTTGGTCACAGGTCTGGATGCATTCTTGTTCCATCCAGTTTGCACCACCTCATGGGTTCCAAATAGCAGGTCCCGGTCTTGACCTGTTTCGCGCAGATGTTTCAGGAACACCGATGTGGCGCAGCCGCCAATCGTCTTTGGCAGGGATGAAAGCCCCAGTGTCTTAGCGAATGCATGGAGTTGTAGGCCATATTTGACTGCGATCTCGGCATCGCGCAGGGCATAAGCTTCAAAGGCTGCCTTGTTGCTGGCGAGTAGTTCATCCATGCGATCAATAGAGTAACCCGCAGGGAGAGACAATTTTGGTAAGCCAATGAGTTCACCAACGGCTGCAAGGCCCGCACCACCAGGGGTGTGTAACATAGTATCGACAAAGGTGATCAAGGTTCTTTGTGCTTTACGCTGCTTGTCTCGCAAAATCAGCGGGGCCGGTTTTGCTTGACGGTGCAAGACGTTCTCAAGATCGATGCCATAGGCATTGTTTACTGACGCCACTGTTCGGCGAATGCCATTAACCTGAGTTTTGAACCGCCAGAAGTCTCCAAACGAGGCAAGGTCCGCTCGCAGGAAATGGGCATACACAAAGACATGTTTCGGCCACTCCGTGAGTAACCCTTTTTCCTTACATACCACTACGATGTGGCCGAGGAATTTATCGAAACTCAGGCGATCAGATATCCGATTGGATGCGGGGTAAATGATGTCTGAATGTTCTCCTTTCTCTGTCATAGCAAAGAACTGGTAGGAGAGAATGTCGTTACGCTTTGTCTTGGGGTTGTATACGTATTCGCTGTCTATGCCGACATGGAGCCTAGCCCCTTTGGCCGGGGTTACTGTCTCTCCCGGTTTGAGATAATGCTGAGTGCGTAACCGTAGTGCCTTGTTGGTTGAGTTTTCCTGTGCTGACAACAGGTAGCCGGGGATTTGCGTGTCGTCAGCAATCGAGGACCCGTCTGCGCTAACCAGTTTGCCGTTGTTGAGTAAGGGGGGCTCCCAGATAGAAGCGAGAGCAGCCTCCAACGGCGATGTCGCCGTAGCAAACGGGTCGATTGCCTCATCAGTAGATGAGGGCGTGCTGGTATCGGCAGGCTTGGTGATTACTTTGCCTTCACGCATGACGTGGTCATAATCCATGTCGTACAGACCGAAGGGGATAGCCGAGTTGTTCATTTTGTCTGGCCTTAGAAATTGAAAAAGGGCCCTCTGGCCCTTCTGTTACAGTTGCTTGGCTGGATGTCTTAGATCAGCCGGGCTGTGATGGTGTCTAAGCAAGCGCTGCGTTCTTCTTCGGTCTTGAACACAAGCCAATGGGGTTGTACCTGCGGAGATTCATTGAACAGGCCGATGAGCAACGCCTCGTTCTTATCGATGGAAACAACACGATCAACCCATTCAATGTCGACGAAGCCGTTGGCGAGCACGAGCAGGTTGCTTTTGGTTTGGCGCTGAACTTGTTTACACAATTGGGTCATCTCCGTCAGCGCCTCTTCTTCCGTATCGAACTTCATAACAGCCACCGCCTGCTGTGGGTTATTACGTTGCCAGAGACTGAGGTAATAGGTGCCATCGTCACCCTGTGACGGCAGTATCAGGCTCCGTGTGAGGGCGCTGAGTTTTAACAAGTTGGTGCCACAACGCACGAACGAAGAAGTTTTGTTGGTTTGAGCTTGGGTAGTGCTTTGCATTGCCATAATGTTTACCTTCTTATCAGTTAGTAAGCCGAGATAGTCGTTCATTTTCCCAGCGGATGACTTCCTGGATGGGGAAGCGGGTCTGCCGACCGATGGTGACGAACGGGGGTAACGTCTCAGGGGCGATGACCATCTGCTTATCGAGCCAACTTTTTGAGATGCGCCACCGCATAGCTAGTTCGCTTCGTGTCAACATATGTACATCGTCCATCGCTAACCTCTCGTTTGTGCTGTTCGTTCGACTGGAGCTACTGTCCCAAAAATCGAGAACATAAAATCTCATCTGTCATGCACGCTGCTCCAACTAGCCTGTGTGGCGTTGATTTTTTCGATGAGCTCGTTGACCTGATATCTCGCGTACAGCCGTGTCGTCTCAAGGGAGTTGTGGTTGAGTGTCTGAGCTGCCAGGGCCAGATCACCGGTTTCCTGGAGCAAGGTGGTGGCAAAGCTGCGGCGCAAATCGTGAATACATAGACCTTGGATCCCCGCATGTTTACAGACTTGTCCGAAGGCATGGCGCGGATACGCTAAAGGGGCATTGGCCCGGTTAGGAGAGAAAAATAAGTAGTCTTTAATGCCGAACACTACCTGCTGCTCTCTAATCGTTGCGATGGCTGACGTCGATAACGGTACAACGTGCTGTTGGCCGTTTTTGGTGAGGGGAAGGACGAGATAACCAGCATCAAGATGAACGTTCGAATTCTTGATCGAGAGCACCTCACCGATCCGCATCCCTGTATAGAGGGAAAGCAACAAGGAGTTGGCCCCAGGTGTTTGTAGCGCATGGCATGCCGTGATAAACCCCTGACGTTCATCCGTGGTGAGGACTCGGTGACGCTGGTTGTTTTCTTTGAGTCTCTTTATCCCATTCATGGGGCTAGAAGCTAGATAGCCATGTTCGACCGACAGCGTGAACATGCGGGAGAGGGCGGCGAGGATCTTGTTTACGCTGGATGGCTGGAGATGAGCACAGAGGTCGAGCTTGAACGATTCAATGTCCTGCCGCTCGATTTTTCCGATCTTACTGTCGCCAAAGCGAGGCAGGATATACTTCTTCACCTTATACAACTCAGATGCCGTATTACGTTTGTTCAGCTTGAGGTCGGTGAGGTAAAGGGTTTGATAGACCTCATCGAGCCGTTTGTTCTTGCCTAGCGAGTAAGTGCCGCTTTGGAGTGCCTGCATTCGCTCATAAACAGCGCTACGAGCATCCTGGATCGACATGTATGGATACGTGCCAAGCGTTTCACAGATCGGCTGGTAGCGATGGGTGGTCTTGAACAGAAAGGAGAGGGATGAAGGGTAACGCATGATCCGAAGTTGAGGATGCGTTACGTCCTTGTACTCCTGCTGCTTCCCGTTCGCAGGGGGAGGAAGGGCATCAAGGGTTTTACGAGTGAAGTGTAGGGGGATGATGGGCATGACTGTTACCTCCTGATAGTGGGGAGGTAACAGTAATCAATGCGTGGTTTGAACTATCTCATGCGTGATGCATGCTGGTCAGAACATGCTCCCTAGTGATTGAAGTAGTAGTCAACGAGCGATGGATATTTGTACATTTCGGTGATGAGGTTTCGTCTAGTTGCAAGAGTATCTGAGCTAGAATCCTTGGACCCCATCTGTGTAAGTGGAAATGCTTCGTCAAGTGCCATAATCATTTCAGGGCCCGTTATATAGTGCTCTTCGGTTATATCAGTCTTAGAGCATTGAAATTTTGGTTGCGAGTGTTGCCAATAATATAGCCAAATCTTGTAAGTTATATTTCTTATCCTAGTTGATACACAAGCAACTTTATGTGTCGTTCCCTCTCCAAAAGACCTTGTTATCTGGTCATGGCGAAAGTAGGTGTCAGGTGTCATTGTTTTACTGCGTGGCTGTAGCTTTCTCGAAGTTTCGATGTCATCAAGAGTTTTATAAACAGTCATGGCAAAAATATTAACAACAATACGTATTTGATTTGTCGTTTTTTGAAAATTATCTAGTGTTTCCTGCAATGCTTCACTGGGAGGGGTGTTAGTAAGTAGTTGTTTATCTCGATTAAAAATCCTAAGAGAATATATGATGGGGTTTGTAATAGATGTCATGACTATATAGGCTATAAGCTCATCTACAGTCCCAGGGATCTCTTTTTTAGGAAATGCATTAAATATAGAATTAGCAAATGATTTAGCTTTTTTAACCATAGCTAGAGCTGGAACGTCGACCCAATGTGGTTCGGCTTGTTGCCAAGGGATAGGCGTGTCACTACCCTGTATTGTAACGGAAAGGGAGGCCCCCAGATCATTCATAGAGTGCAAGAGCATAGTTACGTCTTGCTTAAAGCTTAGGTCTATAAAACTATTTCTATTCTTTAAAAAATATAAGCGCATTGCTTTGGATAATAAATTTTCGTATTTTTCTTCTTTGTGTGAAAACTTATCAACCTTATTCTTTAGTTTCTCATGAAGATATTCAAAGTAAGGGAGAGCTAGCCGCATTTCATCGTCTCTATAAAACAAATTATTTACAGAGTTGAAGAAGGAACGTGTATTCATAAAATCACTTCTAGGTCTTCCATCTTCATTCATAAAGATATGACGCAGCTCATCCTTTCCTAGCAGACTGGAAAAGAAACTGATATCAGGGTCATCGTGCCCGATGAGTCTATAACTTCCTTTAGCCATATATCACCCAAATAAAAAATATAATTTTTCTATTTTTGCTACTTACAAGCACTTCCTGACATATCTTACTCGCTGTACTAGCTGAGAGGAAACAGCATTGTTTTGACCAAGATCATGTTTTCGAGTGAGGTAGAGGGCTTGCTGGGGGGGGGGCGGCAGTGATGAATGACAGCACTGGCAATGGATGATGATGGCCATAAGTCATAGTGATTTTCAATAACCATCATCATGCATATTGCCCATATGATTTTCAGTATTACTATGTATTTTATAGATTCAGAGCAAACTGATCATGGTGATGTAAAGATCTTTAATTCTACATCTAGTTCATCTGCAGTGCTTAGCCAATCTTCGATGAGCTGATACGCTTGAATGCTAGTCGGCGAACAGGCCTGCGGGTTCTCCATGCTAGTGATGAAGTGTTTGGTAGAGAACGAGTTTCCTGTGACGATCCAAATTTCTTTTTTACACTTAATGGATAATCTTCTCGTACATATCAGATCCCATATTTTTTGGGAAAGGGAATCGTCATCTGGTGCTGGATGGTTAATTATTCCATCTACTAACCTATAACGTGTTTTCAATGGATGCTTTGCATTATCGGAGGGCCAAGAGTTCTTCCATGTTGAGTAGTTTCCAGGTTTAATTTCGCTATTGCCAGAAATTAGCATATGAATGTTTTTTATTGCCTGACTACCAACTTCAGCGATGGCACCGGCTGATGATTCAGGCTTTAAGGTATCACCACACTTAACATGAACAAAACATAACTTCTCTGGCGAGGACAAAATGAAATCGGCCGGTTCAACACCCATGTCGCAGCAAAGTACTATATCACATCCGGGTATATATGTTGCAAATGGTCCAAGCGAACCATGTGGAGTAGCCGGGTCACCGTATCCCTTGAGCATATCAATAAGATGAAAGATAGAATTCGTGTCAAAATTATCCTTGGTAGTTAGATGATATTTTCCATCAATCGCATGCCCTTTTTCCTTAAGATTGCGAGAGTTGAGTGCATCAAGAGGAAAAAGTGCATTACATGCAAAGCTGTCTGCGGCGCTAATTCCACGCTCGTAGGGCAACGCAAGTTTATAAAACGCTCCGCCTAGGTACGTTACTCCGTCTTCGTATAGTACTTTCAACCTGTGGCCAGAGTTTAAAAATGCTGTTATCCATTTGAGATCGTCTCGTGCCTCAGAAGCTCCGGTCAGAGCGACCTCAAAATAACCATCTTCACCCAAATAGGTCAGAGCGAGCTCTATCAGATCGCCTTGGGCGTCGAATGTAATACCATCTTGATAGTCAACATAAAAAAAATCAGGATTGACTACACCATTATCAGTGGGTGTTGGACTGTTACAATCCGTAAAGTCAAGTAACACGGACAGTATTTTTGAAATAGGTTTATTAACTATTGGCTGTGCATATGATTTGATCAGTCGTCCGGCGTTTCCTCCTGCATTGATACACTGACTTATCATATCAACCCATTCAGAAATATCATAAAGCGTGAAGTTCGCTTCTTTTTGGTCGACAACCCTCCCAGACCTGGCACCAATATAAAAGCTACTGTCTCTTTTTCCGTCCATGCCAATGTTGTCGACCTTTACCATGGTTAGTGCGTATTTGGAGTTGCTCTGATTGCCACGGTCACTATCAAGATTCTGTCCCTTCAGCGCTACAGACTCCGGACGTCGAACAGCCTGACCGATAGCTCGGGCATGTGTTTCTTTGATTTGATGAATGGCTGTCTTTGCAGCCAGAGCTGTCAGCTTGTCAATATGAATCGCATCACGAAGTCGATACTGCTCTTGGTTGTAGTACCGTCTGCCACCACTATCGAAGATAGCGACACCCGATTCAATTTCTTTTACGATAATGACGTGCAGTTTTGGTTCAAAGAAGAGCTTGTTTGTAAAAAATCTCGAACTATTAAACTCAACATAAACGATAACCTGCATATCAAGAACATCAGCGTAGGTCTTAACTAATGCTCCAGTTCCGTGCAATTCCCAATAAAGTCGGTCCATCAATAGAGGTAGAGAGAAGTTATCTCCTTTTTGGACAAAACATACCGATGCATGTGGAATATTGAAATCATCTATTGGGTTAAGGCTACTAAGGTCAACTCTTTCTTTGAATTTGCCATCAAAGTAGCTGTATTTTGGAAAACTATCGAGAAACGACCCAATTAGATAACTCGTGCTGAGCGAGCGAACAAATTCTGATGCCCCACCACTGGCAAGATAGTCATCAAATCGTTGATAACTCTCCCACATCCCTTCGTTTGCTCCGTGGCTAAGGTCTATTACCAATGGCTGAACCTCCCCATAACGACGGACGACCCGACCTACCGCCTGTACTAGTTCACGCCCGCTTCCCAATTCATAGGTGAGGATCAGCAATTTAGCCTCAGGGATATCAATCCCCTCGTCAAGTTTGTGCTGGTGAATGATAATTCGAAGACCTTCTACTTTAAGCGCAGGGCCCACTCTTTTGAACCTATTCTGCTCCTCATTTATATCTAATCGCTCATGTACACTTGCTGTTGTGAATAGCCTAGACAGTAGAACATGGTACTTTTGTATTTCCACCAGGTTTTTACATTTCACAATGCATTTCAAATTGTCATTAGCATTCAGATAGTCTTGGATCTTTGCTGTTAACTCCAATTCACTTTCTATCTGTTCATATCGTGGGGCCATGATAACCCCATCATCTATAGCATCTTTAAAAGTAAAAACATAAAAATGCTCAGTGTTTACGTTTAACTCAAACAAGTCATTACGATAAGGCGTTGCGGTAATTACAACTTTCATTGCCGAGGACTGACGTATTATTTCACGCCATATAGGAGAAGGTTCGGAGTGCCCCTCATCTACAATAATAAGATCAAAGCTTTGTTGTACTTCTTTTAGCTCATCATCACTCAGTTTTGTCAATTTTTGGAAGCTAGTGATGTAAACCCCATCACCCTGATTAAAATCAGAGTCACGGTAAGTCTTCTTTAGCTCAAAATCAGGGTCATTAATCGTATTGCGGAAAAATTTTCTCGATATTTCCCGAAAGAGTTGATCCTTCACTGCCTTTCGGTGGCATATAACAAGAACCTTCAAAGCATCGGACAGGTGTGATATGAGAGAAATAACTCCGGTTTTTCCTGCTCCAGTGGGTAGATTGATCAGGAATGCCTTCTCAGTTTCGTTTTTCTCTGCATACCCGACGAAGTTGCGTACAGCCTCCAGCTGACAGCCTCTTAATCTCTCTTGTGCTGAATCCAAGTATTCTAAGATTGTCACAGTAATCATCCATGCCAGTGAAGGGGCTTATATCGAACTTTTTATGAAGCGCGATGGCTGGTAAGCATATCAAATCCATAATTCCATATACCCGATCAAGACCTACAGGTAAATCTCTTTACGAGGCAGATGTAGCGCCCTTGCTTTTTTGGGCATCCCAAAGTGTGAATCGCCCCGGGTTTTCTAGACACTCTGTTGTTGAACATTGAACTGCTTTTCA
>RCUM01000710.1_pt1 | contig 16780 bp, 11 predicted proteins | sample 2166141 | NCBI WGS metagenome assembly RCUM01 (sample SAMN09932756, study PRJNA488358) | compost metagenome | isolation source: compost soil in crotonic acid-enriched | place: Germany: Experimental Botanical Garden
TGTCGATCCTGCAGGCGATCAGAATCTTTCTTTTTTACCTGCTGCTGGGCACCAGCTCGTTGCTGTGGTGCTCCCTGAGCTTTTTTGTCGCGCCATTCCTGCCGTTCCACAAGCGCTACCGCTTCATCAACGTCTACTGGTGCCGCTTCGCGGTGCTGCTGACCAAGGTCATCCTGGGCATCGACTACAAGATCACCGGTGCCGAGAACGTGCCGAAGCAGCCCTGCGTGATCCTGTCCAACCACCAGAGCACCTGGGAGACGTTTTTCCTCTCGGCATACTTCTCGCCACTGAGCCAGGTGCTCAAGCGTGAACTGCTGTACGTGCCGTTCTTTGGCTGGGCCATGGCCATGCTGCGGCCGATCGCGATCAACCGCGACAACCCCAAGGAAGCCCTGCGCCAGGTCGCCAGCCAGGGGGATGAGTTGCTCAAGCAGGGTGTCTGGGTGCTGATCTTTCCGGAGGGCACGCGGGTGCCGTTTGGCACGGTGGGCAAGTTCTCCCGTGGCGGTACTGCCCTGGCGGTCAATGCCGAGCTGCCGGTGCTGCCCATTGCGCATAACGCCGGCAAGTTCTGGCCGAAGGCAGGTTGGGGCAAGCGGGCCGGGACCATCGAGGTGGTGATCGGCGAGCCGATGTACGCCAACGGCACTGGGCCGCGTGCCATTGCCGAGCTCAATGATCGTGCTGCGGCCTGGAACGAAGCGACGCAGCGGGCCTTGGGTTCGCTACCGCCAGTCGATGAAAAACCGCAGGAGCAGACGGCCTGACGGTTCTGTGGATAACTTGTGGGCAGTTTTTTAAGTAATGCCTGAAGAAATAAGCTAAGTCATTGAATTAACAGTTTATTTCTCAACATGACATTTTTCTTAAAAACGTGCATAAGTTTTTTTCAGGCATAAAAAAACCGGCTTTTACAGCCGGTTTTTTTATGCAGATTTCAGCGATTGATGCGCCGCCCCTCAAACCTTGTCGATATCCACATCCTTGGTTTCCTTAAGGCAGAAAATCCCCACCACCAGGCTGATGCCCGTCACCAGCACCGGGTACCACAAGCCGTAGAAGATATCCCCGGTGTACACCACCAGTGCGAACGACACCGTCGGCAAGAAGCCACCGAACCAACCGTTGCCGATGTGATAGGGCAGGGACATCGAGGTGTAGCGGATGCGGGTCGGGAACAGCTCGACCATTACCGCTGCCAGTGGACCGTAGGTCATGGTCGCGATGAGGATCATCGCCACGATCAGCACCACCACCATCACCTGGTTCACCTGGCCCGGATCGGCCTTGGCGGGGTAACCGGCCTGCTCGATCGCCGCACGCATGGCCGCTTCGTCGAAGCCGTTGATGCTCTTGTCGCCAATGCTCACCATCACATCGTTGCCAGTTGCTTCCACCGAGCTGTAGGGCAGGCCTTGCTTGACCAGGAAGGTTTTTACCTTGTCGCATGGGCTGTCGAAACGCGCCTTGCCGACCGGGTCGAACTGGAACGTACAGCCTTTGGGATCGGCCATGACCACGATCGGTGACTGGCGGCTGGCGGCGTCGATCTGCGGGTTGGCGTAATGGCTGAGCGCCTTGAACAGCGGGAAGTACAGCACCGTGGCCAGCAGCAGCCCGACCATCAGGATCGGCTTGCGCCCGATACGGTCCGACAGCCAACCGAAGAACACGAAGAACGGCGCACCGATCACCACGCTGATGATCAGCAGTGTGTTTGCCTGGGACGGGTCCATCTTGAGCATCTGGGTCATGAAGAACAGCACGTAGAACTGCGCGGTGTAGAACGTCACGGCCTGGCCAGCGTTGATGCTGAACAGCGCGGTAAGCACCACCTTGAGGTTCGGCCAGGAGGTGAAAGACTCACGAATCGGCGACTTGCTGAGCTTGCCCTGGGCCTTCATTTTCACGAAAGCGGGCGACTCATGCATGCTCATGCGAATCCAGGTGGAGATCGCCAGCAGGACGATCGACAGCAGGAACGGCAGGCGCCAGCCCCACACTTCGAACTGATCGCCACTGATGTAGCGGCTGCCCAGCACCACCAGCAACGACAGCAGCAGGCCGAGGGTAGCGGTGGATTGAATGAAGCCGGTATGGAAGCCACGCTTTCCGGGCGGCGCGTGCTCGGCCACGTACGTTGCCGCCCCGCCGTATTCACCGCCCAGCGCCAGCCCCTGCAGCATGCGCAGGATCACCAGGATGATCGGTGCCGCGATGCCGATGCTGGCATAGGTTGGCAGCAGGCCGACGGCAAAGGTCGACAGGCCCATCAGCACGATGGTCACCAGGAAGGTGTACTTGCGCCCGATCATGTCGCCCAGCCGGCCGAACACCAGCGCGCCGAACGGCCGCACCAGGAAGCCGGCGGCAAAGGCCATGAGGGCGAAGATGAAGGCGGTGGTGTCGTTCACGCCAGCGAAGAACTGCTTGCTGATGACCGCTGCCAGCGCACCATAGAGAAAAAAGTCATACCACTCGAAAACTGTCCCGAGGGATGACGCGAAAATGATCTTGCGTTCTTCACGACGGCTGGAGCTGCTGGCCGCCGCACCCTGCTCTTGGATGTAATCCGACATCGTTGCTGTCCTCGGCCCGCAGGCCACAGTGATTATTCTTTTTGTTCCACTGTCGGCGACCGTAGACCGCTAGCCGCCGGTGTTGCACGCACCCGGGTCAGGGCGTCGGTATCGCGTCTTGGTTGAGGTTGGTCTGGGTCGCCGCTCCCTTGAGGATAAGTTGGGCCGCCTTCTCGGCGATCATGAGGGTGGGTGAACAGGTATTGCCGGAGATGATCTGCGGCATGATCGACGCATCCGCCACGCGCAGGCCGGGGATGCCATGGACCCGCAGCTGGTTATCCACAACGTCCAGTGGGCCGTTGCCCATGCGACAAGTGCCGACGGGATGGAAAATGGTGGTGCCAATCTTGCCGGCGGCTTCGAACAGCGCTTCTTCGCTTTGCAGCGCAGGGCCTGGCAGGTACTCCTGCGGCGCGAACGCGGCGAGGGCAGGGGCCTGGGTGATGCGCCGGGTAAGGCGGATGGCATCGGCGGCGACACGCAGGTCCTGTGGGTCGCTCAGGTAGTTGGGGTCGATCAGCGGTGCGCTGTTCATGTCCGCACTGCGGATATCGACCCGGCCTCGGCTCGCCGGTCGCAGGTTGCAGACCGACGCCGTGAATGCCGGGAATGCATGCAGCGGCTCGCCAAAACGCTCCAGGGACAACGGCTGCACGTGGTACTGCAAGTTGGCGGTGGCCTGCTCGGGGCCTGAGCGCACGAACGCGCCCAATTGGCTGGGTGCCATGGCCAACGGACCACTGCGGTCGTAGAGGTAGCGCAGGCCCATGCCCATCTTGCCCCACAGGCTGTTGGCCATCTGATTGAGGGTACGGGTATTGCGGACCTGGTAGATCAGGCGCAGTTGCAGGTGGTCTTGCAGGTTGCCACCGACGCCGGGCATGTCATGCCGAACGGCAATGCCCAGGCTGTCCAGCAACGCCCGCGGGCCGATACCGGAGCGCTGCAGGATACCGGGTGACCCGACGGCACCGGCGCACAGGATGATCTCGCGGCGCGCGGCGAATTCATGCCAGGCGCCTTGCCACCGCGCTTTCACCGCACGTGCGCGGGTGTTGTTCAGCAGCACTTGATCGACTTGCACATCGGTCAGGACGGTGAGGTTGCTGCGCTGGGCGATCGGGCGCAAGAACGCCTTGGACGCATTCCAGCGAACGCCCCTGCGCTGGTTGACCTGAAAGTATCCACAGCCCTGGTTGTCGCCGGTGTTGAAGTCGTCGAGCTTGGCGATGCCGCTCTGCTCGGCGGCATCGCGAAATGCATCGAGGATCGGCCAACTGTAGCGCTGACGCTCGACCCGCCACTCGCCGCTGGCGCCATGGTGATCGCTGGCCCCGGCAAAGTGATTCTCGCTGGCCTTGAACAGCGGTAGCACGTCTTTCCAGGCCCAGCCTTGGTTGCCTTGGTCGGCCCAGCGATCGTAGTCGGCGGCCTGGCCGCGCATGTAGATCATGCCGTTGATCGAAGAACAGCCGCCCAGCACCTTGCCCCGTGGGTATCCCAGGCTGCGGCCGCCCAGGCCATGTTGCGCCTCGGTCTTGAAGCACCAGTCGGTGCGTGGATTGCCGATGCAATAGAGGTAACCGACGGGGATGTGAATCCAGGGATAGTTGTCGCGGCCCCCGGCTTCGAGCAGCAAAACGCGGCAGGAAGGGTCGGCGGACAAACGATTGGCCAGCAGGCAACCGGCGGGACCGGCGCCTACGACGACGTAGTCGAAGACAGAATCGGCTGATGGCATGTGTAACCTCGCGCCCGTTTTTTATTCTTGTCCCGATTCATCTTATTGATTAATTTCGCTGAGGAAACACGAGATTTCGCGCAGCCGTTGTGCGTTTTAGCACAGCGTCCCACAAGGAAAGGATGCATGTTCGATTGGAATGATCTGCGGTTTTTCCTCGAGTTGCAGCGCAGTGGCCGTCTGCTGACGGCCGCCAAGCGCCTCAACACCACCCACAGCACCGTGGCCCGACACATCGAAAGCATCGAGCAGAGCCTGGGCACCGCACTGTTCGTGCAACACGCGCAAGGTTACGAACTGACCCCGTCCGGCCATGCGCTGCTCAAGCACGCCGAAGCCATGGAAAACGTCGCCCTGCTGGCGCAGGAAGAAATCACCCAGGCCATCACCCCGCTGGGCAAGATTCGCCTGGGGGTGACCGAAGGCATCGGCATCATGTTCTTCACCCCGCGCATGAATGCGCTGTTCGACCGCTACCCCGGCCTGGAGGTGGAGCTGGTGGCGGTGCCGCGCTTCGTCAGCATCCTCAACCGCGAGGCGGAAATCAGCATCCACCTGGAACGGCCCAACGCCGACCTGCTGATCACCCGCAAGCTCACCGACTACCGCCTGGCGCTGTACGCCAGCCAGGATTACCTGGACCAGGCGCCGCCATTGCGCAATCGCGAAGACCTGAGCCGGCACAGCTGGATCGGCTACGTCGACGACTTGCTGTTCAGCCAGGAGCTGCTATTCCTCAACAGCTTCTGCCGCAGCCCCAACGTTGCATTCCGCAGCACCAGCGTGATTGCCCAGCAACACGCGGCCCGCGCCGGGTTGGGCATCGCCGTGCTGCCCAACTTCATGGCGCGCCACGATTCGAGACTGGTCCGCGTCCTGCCTAGCGAGACGATCCAGCGCAGCTACTGGATCTGTACCCGACGCGAGTTGCACAAGTCAGTGCGCCTGCGGGTGGTCTGGGATTACCTGCTGGCGCTGTGCGCTGCCGAGCAATCCGAGCTGCTAGCCGAATAGCGCCTTGCCGATCAGCATCACTGCGGCCCCCACTCCCACCACGGCAAACAGCTGCTGCAGGCGTGGCCCGGCCAGCCTGGTCGCCATTGGCCGGGCGAGCAGCAGGCCGGCCACCGCGCCCAGCGCGAAGGGTGCACCGACCCACCAGTGCATGACGCCTGCCAGGCTGGCGCTGACCACGCTACCGGTGGACACCAGTGCGATCACCGCCAGCGAGGTGGCGACGATGCTCTTCATGTCCAGGTTGGTGTAGCGATTGAGGGCAGGGATGATAACGAAGCCGCCGCCCACCCCAAGCAAGCCAGACAACAGCCCAGACAACATGCCGGTGAACGCCAGGGCGCGGGCGCACGGCAACGTCCAGCGCAGCCGGCCCTGCAGCGGATTGAGCACACAAGGCTCGATCTGCCGGGGGCCACACGGCGACTCACCGCGCATCTCCCGCGCCGCCTTGCGCCAGATGCGCAGGCAGGCGTAGACCAGCACGCCGGCGAACACCAGCGCCAGCGGCGTGTTGGGCAACCGATGCGCCAGCATCAGGCCGAAGGGCGCGGCAACGATGCCGATCGAAGCGATGAACAACGCAGCGCGATAGCGCACCCGTCCCTGGCGCAAACCCAGCACCGCGCCTACCGCGGCGGCGAGCCCGACGGCCAACAGTCCAATCGGCGCGGCTTCGGCCATCGACAGGCCAAGGCCGAACACCAGCAGCGGTACCGCGAGAATGCCGCCACCGGCGCCGGTCAGCGCCAGCACGGCGCCGATGATCGCCCCAAGGCCGGCACCGAGCAGTTGATGTTCGATCACTTAGCGACCTCGACCACCAGCGGTTGTGGCCGCGCCAGCCATTCACGCCCTTTGAGCATGCCCTTCCAGTACAGCGGCGGCAGCACACGCGCCTTCAACAACCAGGCCAGTCGCGTCGGCTTGCGCCCATCGAGCAGCCAGCGCGGAAAGCTCGGCGCCACCTTGCCACCGTAGGTGAACTCGGCCAGGACGATCTTGCCGCGCTCGACCGTCAGCGGACACGAACCGTAGCCATCGTACTGGGCGAGGGTAGGCAGCCGGCCCAGTGCGACCAGCACGTTGTTGGCCACCACGGGCGCCTGCTTGCGGGCAGCGGCGGCAGTCTTGGCGTTGCTGGTGTTGGCCACGTCACCGAGGGCGTGGATGTTGCCGAACTGGCGATGGCGCAGGGTGTGCGGATCGACATCGACCCAACCTGCGGCATCCGCCAGCGGGCTCTGCCGAATGAACTCCGGCGCTACCTGAGGCGGTACCACGTGCAGCATGTCGAAGGCTTCGCTGCGGGTCTCGACACTGCCATCGGCCAAGGTGCGCATAAAGGTAGCGCGTCTGTTGGGGCCATCTACCGCCACCAGACGCTGCGAAAAGTTGAGGTCCACCTGGTACTTGTCGATGTAGGCCATCAGCGCCGGCACGTAGTCGGCCACGCCGAACAGCACCGCACCGGCATTGAAGAAGCTGGCTTTGATCGGGCCCAGATGACCGTGGCGCAACCAGTGGTCACAGGACAGGTACAGCGCTTTCTGCGGCGCACCCGCACACTTGATGGGCATCGGCGGCTGCGTGAACAGGGCGCGGCCCTGCTTGAGGTTCTGCACCAATTGCCAGGTGTAGGGCGCGAGGTCGTAGCGGTAATTCGAGGTCACGCCATTGCGGCCAAGCGTTTCGCTGAGGCCTTCGATGGCGTTCCAGTCGAGCTTGAGGCCAGGGCATACCACCAGCTGTTCGTAGCTGATGGCGCGACCGTCATCGAGGACCACCAACTGAGCCAAGGGCTCGAAACCCTGTACCCGCGCCTTGATCCACTTCACCCCACGCGGCATGGTCGCAGCCATGGTCTGCGCGGTACTCGCGGGGCTGAATACGCCGGCGCCGACCATGGTCCAGCCGGGCTGGTAGTAATGCACATCGGCGGGGTCGATGAGCGCGATGTCGAGTGAAGGATCGCGGCTGATGAGGCTGGAAGCCGTGGCGATGCCAGCGGCGCCGGCACCGATGATGACCACCTTGTGGTGATCGGTACTGACGGCGGTGGCAGGGGACAACGAAGCAGCAGGCATGGCGGTATTCCTGGCAATCTGGTTATGGATTCAGAGCTTGTTGAGCGGGATCTTCAGGTAGCTCACACCGTTCTCTTCGGGTTCGGGGAAGTGGCCGCTGCGCATGTTGATCTGTACCGAAGGCAGGATCAGTACCGGCATGTCGAGCGTCGCATCGCGGGCTTCGCGCATGGTGACGAAGCTGTCTTCGTCGATGCCATGGTGAATATGGATGTTGCTGGCGCGCTGTTCGGCCACGGTGGTGACGTAACGCATTTCACGTCCACCGGGCAGGTAGTCGTGACACATGAACAGCCGGGTTTGGTCGGGGAAGGCCAGCAGCCGACGAATCGAACGGTACAAGGTGCGGGCGTCGGCGCCTGGGAAGTCGCAGCGGGCGGTGCCGTAATCGGGCATGAACAGGGTGTCGCCGACGAACACTGCTTTCTCGCCACAGTCCTCGACGACAAAGCTCATGCACGCCGGCGTATGACCTGGGGTATGCAGCGCACGGGCATGCAGGTTGCCGATGCGGAAACCTTCTTCGTCCACCAGCAGGACATCGAACTGACTGCCATCACGGGCGAAGCCGGGTTCAGCGTTGAACAGGTCACCGAACACTTGCTGCACCTGAGTGATGTGAGCGCCGATGGCTGTGTGCCCACCGAGCTTTTCCTTCAGATACGCCGCTGCCGAAAGATGATCGGCATGGACATGGGTTTCCAGGATCCACTGCACCTGCGCGCCCAAGGCTTCTACCCGGGCAACCAGACGGTCGGCCGAGGCGGTGCAGGTCCGTCCTGATTTCGGGTCGTAGTCCAGCACGCTGTCGATCAACGCGCACTTGCGGGTCTCGCCATCCATGACCAGATAACTTAGGGTCGAGGTCGCCTCGTCGAACAAGGCTTCCACATGAAGGTTACTGCCGATGATCATTGCGTTCTCCAATTTATCCACCGCGCCTTAGTAGAGGCGTAGGCAGTGAACGGAGGTTTATCAAGATATGTGCCAGGGTTTTTTCTCGGACCCGCCCAGACTTTGCTGGCTGAAACCTGGCAATGCGTAGGCATGGGCAACGATGTGGCAGTGAAAGTGGCAGTCGACTGTCAGCCAATGGCAGTGATTGGCAGTCCTTGCTACCCTCCGCCGAGTCATCTTATCGGTGCTGTCATGCCTGAGTTCTCCCCTGCAATTGCCTGTCCGTCCGTCCAAGCGCTGGTGTCCTACCTTGAACACGATGTGCTTCCGACCATCGTCCTGGACACCGACTACAACATCCTTGCCGCCAACGCTGCCTATCGCCGGCAGTTCGGTCGCGACGACCGAGCACCGCTGGGGGAAAAGTGCCACCGGGTTTCCCACCACTACGCCGTTCCCTGCGACCAGGCCGGCGAGCACTGCCCGATGCGCAAGGCGTGGGACAGCAAGGCGCCTGAGCGGGTCCTGCATGTTCACCATACGCCGCGCGGGCCTGAACACGTGGATGTCGAACTGCGGCCCATTCTCGACGAGCAGGGCAGGGTGGTTGCCTTCGTCGAACGCCTGACCACCATCACGCTCGCTTCTGCCCAACCGCAACAACAAGGTCTGGTCGGCACAGCCCCTGCGTTCAAGACGGCCCTGGCCAGCTTGCAACGCGCGGCACCGGCGCAGATTCCGGTATTGCTGCAAGGCGAATCGGGGACCGGCAAAGAACTGTTTGCCCGCGCAATCCACATGGGCAGCCCTCGGGCAAACGGTCCGCTGGTGGTCGTCGATTGCACCGGTCTGACAGAGTCGCTGTTCGAGAGCGAGCTGTTCGGCTATGAAAAGGGGGCCTTCACCGGAGCCACCCAGCGCAAGATCGGTTTGGCCGAAGCGGCCCATGGCGGCACGCTGTTTCTCGACGAAATCGGCGAAGTGCCTTTGGCGATGCAGGTCAAGTTGTTGCGTCTGATCGAGTCTGGCAGCTTCCGCCCAGTGGGCAGTCTGCGCACGGTGCATTCGGACTTCCGCCTGGTCTCGGCCACGCACAAACCGCTGAAAGCGATGGTGGCTGCTGGAAGCTTCCGGGAAGATCTGTATTACCGTATCAGTGGATTCCCCATTCGCCTGCCAGCGCTGCGCGAGCGGGTGGAGGATTTGCCGCTGCTCGCCGAGAGCCTGTTGCAAAGGATGGCAGGCAGACAGTCGCCGGTTTTAACGGATGACGCATTGCAGCGACTGGGATTGCATCCCTTTCCGGGGAATATTCGCGAGCTGCGGAATATCCTGGAACGGGCAAGGTTGTTTGCCGACGATGGTTTTATTCGGCCTGAGCATTTGCCAGACGATATCGGGCCGCAGGTTTCAGAAGGCGAAATGAGAGGTCGTGATCGGCAAGCGCTGAGCGAGCTGGCGCTGGCGCTTGAGAACTTCAAGGGTTCACGCAGTGAGTTGGCACAGCACTTGGGCATGAGCGAACGCACGTTGTATCGGCGATTGAAGGATTTAGGGCTGTAAATGAAAAGGGGCCGCTAAGCGGCCCCTTTTCGTTGCAAACCTGTTTTAGAAGTCCAGGTTCGATACCGACAACGCGTTGCTTTCAATGAACTCCCGGCGTGGTTCCACCGCGTCGCCCATCAGGGTGTTGAAGATCTGGTCGGCCGCAATGGCATCCTCGATGGTGACCTTGAGCATGCGACGGACTGTTGGGTCCATGGTGGTTTCCCACAGCTGCTCCGGGTTCATTTCGCCCAGACCTTTGTATCGCTGAATGGTGTGACGCTTGGTGCTTTCGTTCATCAGCCAGTCAAGGGCTTCCTTGAACTCGGTGACCGCCTTGCGACGTTCGCCACGCTTCACATAGGCACCTTCACCCAGCAGGGTAGCTAGCTTGGCGCCCAGGTTGACCACGGTGCGGTAGTCGTTGCTGCCGAAGAAGTCGCGGTTGAAGGTCACGTAGCTGGCCAGGCCGTGCGAAGTAACCTCCACCTCTGGCAACCAGACATTGCGCTCTTTGTCTTCACGCAGGCTGGCCTGATAGGCCAGGCCCGACTTCTGGCTGTTGCTCAGACGCTCCTGGAACTTGCCCAGCCAGGCTTGCATGACAGCGTGGTCACCCAGTTGCTCAAGGGTGACTTCCGGCAAGTAGATGAAGTGCTCGGTCAGCTCCAATGGGTACAGACGCGACAGACGCTTGAGGGTCTTCATCACGCCACGGAACTCGTTCACCAGGCTTTCCAGCTGCACGCCAGAAACGGCAGGCGCCGACTCGTCCAAGTGCAGGCTGGCATCTTCCAGGGCCGATTGGGTCATGTATTCCTCCATGGCCTCGTCGTCCTTGATGTACTGCTCCTGCTTGCCTTTCTTGACCTTGTACAGCGGCGGCTGGGCGATGTAGATGTAGCCGCGCTCGATCAGCTCCGGCAACTGACGGAAGAAGAAGGTCAGCAGCAGGGTACGGATGTGCGAACCGTCAACGTCAGCATCGGTCATGATGATGATGTTGTGATAACGCAGCTTGTCGATGTTGTACTCTTCGCGGCCGATACCACAGCCCAGCGCAGTGATCAGCGTGCCGACCTCCTGGGACGAGATCATCTTGTCGAAGCGCGCTTTCTCGACGTTGAGGATCTTGCCCTTCAGCGGCAGGATCGCCTGGGTGCGACGGTTACGGCCTTGCTTGGCCGAACCACCGGCGGAGTCACCCTCCACCAGGTACAGTTCGGACAGGGCAGGGTCTTTCTCCTGGCAGTCGGCAAGCTTGCCCGGCAAGCCAGCGATGTCCAGCGCACCCTTACGGCGAGTCATCTCACGGGCCTTGCGCGCCGCTTCACGGGCGCGTGCGGCGTCGATCATCTTGCCGACAACAGCCTTGGCTTCGTTCGGGTTCTCGAGCAGGAAGTCAGAGAAGTACTTGTTCATCTCTTGCTCCACGGCGGTTTTCACCTCCGAGGAAACCAGCTTGTCCTTGGTCTGCGAGCTGAACTTCGGATCCGGCACCTTGACCGAAATAATCGCGGTCAGACCTTCACGGGCATCGTCACCGGTAGTCGCGACCTTGTTCTTCTTGGCCAGGCCTTCCTGCTCGATGTAGCTGTTCAGGCTACGAGTCAGCGAAGAGCGGAAACCTACCAGGTGGGTGCCGCCGTCGCGCTGAGGAATGTTGTTGGTGAAGCACAGCAGGTTTTCGTTGAAGCTGTCGTTCCACTGCAGGGCAACTTCGACACCCACACCATCGTCACGCTGGACGTTGAAGTGGAACACCTGGGAGTTGACCGGCGTCTTGTTGGTGTTCAGGTAATCAACGAAAGCACGCAGGCCACCTTCGTACTTGAAGAACTCTTCCTTGCCGCTGCGCTCATCCTTCAGCAGGATACCGACGCCCGAGTTAAGGAACGACAGTTCGCGAATGCGCTTGGCCAGGATGTCCCAGCTGAAGTGAATGTTCTTGAAAGTTTCAGCGGAGGGCTTGAAGTGAATGTGAGTACCCGTGGTCTCACTTTCACCGACGACAGCCATCGGCGCCTGGGGAACACCGTGAACGTAGGTCTGCTCCCAGATCTTGCCGCTCCGACGCACCGTCAGTACCAGCTTCTCCGAGAGCGCGTTCACAACCGATACACCTACGCCGTGCAGACCGCCGGAAACCTTGTAGGAGTTGTCGTCGAACTTACCGCCGGCGTGCAGCACGGTCATGATGACCTCGGCTGCGGAAACGCCTTCTTCTTTATGCACGTCGACCGGAATGCCGCGACCGTTGTCGCGCACACTGATGGATTCGTCCGTGTGGATGATGACGGTGATGTCATCGCAGTGACCGGCGAGGGCTTCGTCGATCGAGTTGTCGACCACCTCGAAGACCATGTGGTGCAGGCCGCTACCATCATCGGTGTCGCCAATGTACATGCCGGGACGCTTGCGCACGGCATCCAAACCTTTCAGCACCTTGATGCTGGAGGAGTCGTACGTTTGATTTTCGCTCATGCCTTCACTCCCGATGGTCGTGGGTCTGGGTGATACGGCCCTGTTCCACGTGGAACAAAGCAACTGGCGTTTCCGTCTGCCAGCCTTCCCTCAGTAATTCGTGATCTACACAGGTGATGAACACCTGGCAGCGTAATTCTTCTAGCAAGCGGCACAATGCGCGGCGGTGTTGCTCGTCCAGTTCTGACGGCAAGTCATCCACGAGATAAATACAGTGACCGCGGCGAGCCTGACTAACGAGGTGGCCTTGGGCAATGCGCAATGCGCACACCACCAGCTTTTGCTGACCACGCGACAGGATGTCGGCTGCGTTGTTGGCAGCCAGACGAAGACGCAGATCAGCACGCTGCGGACCGGCCTGGGTATGGCCCATCTGCTGATCGCGAAGGAGAGAGGAGGCGAGTACTTCGTTGAGTTCCCGGTCCTTGTCCCAGCCTCGGTAATAGCTCAGGGTCAACCCGTCAAGCTCGACCAGTTCGCTCAGGGTTCGCTCGAAGACGGGCTTCAAGGCCTTGATGTAGTTGCGACGGTATTCATCTATTTCCGCACTGGCCAGGCACAATTCCCGGTCCCAGGCGGCTTGCGAAGCTGGGTCAAGTGTACCATGCCGCAACCATGAGTTCCGCTGCCGCAGTGCCTTCTGCAGCCGTTGCCAGGCTGGCAGAAAACGAGGTTCCACGTGGAACACCCCCCAATCCAGGAACTGGCGGCGTATTTTCGGAGCGCCTTCCAACAAGCGGAAACTGTCCGGATTGATGAGCTGAAGCGGTAGCAATTCAGCCAGTTGCGCTGCACTCCGCGCATTCTGCCCATCAATGCGAATAGTGAACTCCCCCTGCCGCTCCCGGGATACACCCAGGTTACTGCTGCCACCCTCGGCCAATTGCACTTCGCCAAACACGGTACAGGCCGGTTGTTCGTACTGGATAACCGGGTTCAGGCGGGTGCTGCGGAACGAGCGCGCCAGCCCGAGCAGGTGCACGGCCTCAAGCACGCTGGTTTTGCCGCTGCCGTTGGCGCCGTAAAGGATGTTGATGCGGGGGGAGGGTGAGAGTGTCACCGGGTGCAGGTTGCGCACCGCGGTGACCATGATACGTCGAAGGGACATTTGGCCTGCTACAGGTTACAGGCGCATCGGCATGACAACGTAGGACGAGTCGTCATTGCCGGCTTCCTGAAGCAGCGCACTGCTATTGGAATCGGAAAGAATCAGACGAACTTGCTCCGTGGTCATGACGCCCAGCACGTCGAGCAGATAGCTGACGTTGAAGCCGATTTCCAGCGAGCTGCCGCTGTAGTCGACACTGATCTCTTCTTCCGCTTCTTCCTGCTCCGGGTTGTTGGCCTGGATCTTCAGTTGGCCTGCGGCCAATTGCAGGCGAATACCCCGATACTTCTCGTTGGACAGAATCGCCGTACGGCTGAAGGCCTCACGCAGCGCCTGGCGATCACCCACTACCAACTTGTCGCCGCCCTTGGGCAGTACGCGCTCGTAATCCGGGAATTTGCCATCGACCAGTTTAGAGGTGAAGGTGAACTCACCCGTGGTCGCACGAATGTGATGCTGGCCCAGGACGATGCTGACCATGCCTTCAGGATCGGTCAGCAGGCGCGCCAGCTCAAGGATACCCTTGCGCGGCACGATGACCTGGTGGCGGTCAGCCTGGCCGATGGCAGCATGCATCGAGCACATCGCCAGACGGTGGCCGTCGGTGGCGACCGCGCGCAGTGTGTCGCTGGACACTTCCAGCAGCATGCCGTTGAGGTAGTAACGCACATCCTGCTGAGCCATGGCGAAGCTGGTGCGTTCGATCAGACGGCGCAGCTTGCTCTGCTCAAGGTTGCAGGTCAGCGAGCCAGGGCCTTCTTCCACCGTCGGGAAGTCGTTCGCCGGCAGCGTCGACAGGGTGAAGCGGCTGCGACCGGCCTTGACCAACAGCTTCTGCTCATCGACCTTGATATCGATCAGGACGTCGCTCGGCAGGCTCTTGCAGATGTCCATCAGCTTGCGCGCCGGGACAGTGATCTCGCCAGGCTCGGCCGGCTCTTCAAGTTGCACGCGGCCTACCAGTTCGACTTCCAGGTCGGTACCGGTCAACGACAGCTGCTGACCTTGCACGACCAGCAGTACGTTGGACAGGACCGGCAAGGTCTGACGGCGCTCGACGACACCGGCGACCAGTTGCAGGGGTTTCAACAGGGCTTCGCGTTGAATGGTGAAATGCATGGTCTAGTCCCTTGCCTTCAATTAGCTGCGCAGACGGCCATCAGGTCGTCAGCGTGCGCAGCAGGTTCTTGTAGTCCTCGCGGATGTCCGCGTCGGATTCCTTCAATTCGTTGATCTTGCGGCAGGCGTGCAGCACGGTCGTATGGTCGCGACCACCGAACATGTCGCCGATTTCCGGCAGACTGTGGTTGGTCAGCTCCTTGGACAAGGCCATGGCCACCTGACGCGGACGTGCCACCGAGCGCGAACGCCGCTTGGACAACAGATCAGAGATCTTGATCTTGTAGTACTCGGCCACAGTGCGCTGGATGTTATCCACACTCACCAGCTTGTCCTGAAGCGCCAGCAAGTCCTTGAGCGACTCGCGAATCAACTCGATGGTGATATCGCGACCCATGAAGTGCGAATGGGCGATGACCCGCTTCAGCGCACCTTCAAGCTCTCGGACGTTGGAACGAATGCGCTGGGCGATGAAGAACGCGGCGTCATGCGGCAGTTCGACCTTCGCCTGGTCGGCCTTCTTCATCAGGATCGCGACGCGGGTTTCCAGCTCCGGAGGCTCTACTGCCACCGTCAGACCCCAGCCGAAACGCGACTTCAGACGTTCTTCCAGGCCTTCGATTTCCTTCGGATAGCGGTCGGAGGTGAGGATCACCTGCTGGCCGCCTTCAAGAAGGGCGTTGAAGGTGTGGAAAAACTCTTCCTGCGAGCGCTCTTTACGGGCGAAGAACTGGATATCGTCGATCAGCAGCGCATCGACCGAGCGATAGAAGCGCTTGAATTCGTTGATGGCATTGAGCTGCAGCGCCTTGACCATGTCCGCGACGAAGCGCTCCGAATGCAGGTACACGACCTTGGCGTTCGGGTTCTTCTTCAGCAGGTGGTTACCCACAGCATGCATGAGGTGGGTTTTACCCAGGCCCACACCACCATAAAGGAAGAGCGGGTTGTAACCATGCTTGGGGTTGTCTGCCACCTGCCAGGCAGCCGCGCGCGCCAACTGGTTCGACTTACCTTCGACGAAGGTGTCGAACGTGAAGGTGCGGTTCAGGTAACTGGTGTGTTTGAGCGCACCTTCAACCTGCACGGTTCGCTGTTCGGTCCGGGCACTGCCAGCCGACGCAGAAGCCGGTTCGGCCATGGCATCGAAGCTATCACGCGAGGATGGCTCGGACAGTTCATCGACCAGCACAGGCTCGGCCGCCGCGACGGCGACGGGTTCGACCGCTGCCGGCACTGCCTTCGGTGTCTGGCTCTGGGCCAGCGAGGCTGCCACCGCAGCACTTACTGGCGCGTTGGGTGCGGCACGTGGCGCGGAGCTGCGACGGCTGCCGATCAACAAGGAAAGGGCAGGCGCAATGCCGCTGCCGTTTTCGCCCAACAGCTCGAGCAAACGACCCAGGTACTTTTCATTGACCCAATCGAGAACGAAACGGTTAGGCGCATAGACGCGCAACTCGTCGCCTTCGGCTTCGACCTGTAGCGGACGGATCCAGGTGTTGAATTGCTGGGCAGGCAGTTCATCGCGCAGAAGCTCCACGCACTGCTGCCAAAGTTCCACTGACACGGATATCCCCTGAGTTTGAAAGCCGGATGAGGCAAAAACAATCCGCCATTGTACCGGTCGAGCGTTCAGTTATCCACATGTGGACACGTTAGGAACCATGACAAAACAGCCATTTATCGACCAAAACGGCTTCGACGCACTGTGAATAAGCCCTGTGGATAAGCCGCCCTGAGGGCTATGCACAACCCCGAGGTCAGACCTGTTGATAACTCTGCTGTGGATAAACGGCATTTTCATCCACAGCTTTTGACCACGAAGAAAACAAGCGCAGCACCGGTTGAGAACAAAGTTGTAAAACTCTGTACAGCCCGGTTTTTCTGGCCTCAAGCAGGTTATCCACAGAAGGTTATCCACTTAAGATTTATAGATTCTTCAGAAAAGCTTTTTATATGTCTCTTCTTTTTTTTCATGTTGTCCCCAATTCGTGTGTCCGATCAAGCACCCTTGGGGGATGGACAGGGACGCACCGTCCATCACGTGCTCTATATGGAAAGACTGGTTGGAAATTGACCTACGGGCTTGCTTTCTCTAGAATCGCCGGTCTCTTAAAAAGGGGGCCATCCCGGCCCGTCGTCGACAAACCAGGTAACACGCCATGAAACGTACTTTCCAACCAAGCACCATCAAGCGCGC
>RCUM01000714.1_pt1 | contig 16706 bp, 19 predicted proteins | sample 2166141 | NCBI WGS metagenome assembly RCUM01 (sample SAMN09932756, study PRJNA488358) | compost metagenome | isolation source: compost soil in crotonic acid-enriched | place: Germany: Experimental Botanical Garden
CCGAGTTGCGGCAACTGTCGGACTTCGGCGAAATCAGCCTGCTGCTCAGCCACCAGCGCACCCTGCGCGATGCCCTGCAGGTGATCGTGCAGTACCGGCATTTGCTCAATGACGCCTTGGCGATTCATATCGAGGAGGAAGGCAAGACGGTGATCATCCGTGAAGAGGTGATCAATGAGCGGGCCCCCTGCAGCCGTCAGGCCACGGAGTTGGCGATCGGTGTGATGATGCGCCTGTGCGCGGCACTGCTGGGTACGCACTGGCATCCGATCAGCGCCAACTTCACCCACGCCGCGCCTGCGGACCAGGCCATCCATCGGCGCATCTTTGGCTGCAAACTGGTGTTTGGCAGCGAGTTCAACGGTATCGTCTGCCCCGCCGCCGACCTCGACACCGCCAGCCCACAGGCCAACGACGCCATGGCACGCCTGGCCCGGCGCTACCTCGACACCCTGCCGGCAGGCGGCACGCCGTCACTGGAACTGGAGCTGCGCAAGACCATCTACCTGCTGCTGCCCATGGGCCGCGCCACCATCGAACAGGTGGCGCAGACCCAAGGCATGAACGTACGCACGCTGCAGCGGCGCCTGGAAGAGTCCGGGCTGACGTTCAAGGACCTGATCAACAACGTGCGCCGAGATCTGGTGATGCGCTACCTGGAAAACCCCAGCTACTCACTCGGGCGCATCGCCGACATGCTCGGCTACTCGATGCCGAGTTCATTTACCCGCTGGTTCATTGCCCAGTTTGGCATGCCGCCGGCCAACTGGCGGGCGCAGCACAATGTGCAGGGTACGGGCGACCTGGGTGCTGAATGAAAAGCTGGGAGTTCAAGAACGCTATGCGTTTAGCAGTTATGCCTTGTCTCGTTTGTACCGCTTGAAAACACAAGCGGCCTGTTGCCGCCTGCATCAAACCTGCAGCAGGCAACAACAGTACGAGACACGCGCTTCACTGACCGCCAGAAAATCAGAATGGCGTAAAAGCAAAATTATCCAGTTGCACGTTGGATCCGCCATCCACAAACGTAAACGACTTGATGGCCGAGCTTGGCGTAGTAAAGGTGACGCGCATGCTATATGCGGTATATCCCGCCGGGCTCGGATTAAATCGGAGATAGCCTGTGCGAGCAATCTCCGCACCAGAAGCCGTGTAGAAAATCACATAATGCTTTTGGCTATTCCATTTTAGCGCGCACTTATCAGCCACATCGAAAGCAACCGTTCTGGCAAGCCCTCTTAACTCAAACTTTGCCTCCGTGTAGGCATGGGGCATTAGCACACATCCTCGGGTGGGGTAAAATGCAGCAGCATGGCTAGAAATGATTGCTCCACCAGCGCGATACATCGTAACGCTAAAAGCAGGACATTCTAAAGTAGCCCCGGGCACCACGAGACGAGCCTTGAGCGACTCAAAGTTTTCTTTAGTGACAGCCCCTTCGAGCTGTAGGGTCAGGACCTCCGAAAAATTGATTTTCGTAGTCCCGTTGCGCACCAACTCGTAGCTTACCGACAGTGGGTGGTTCGCAGGATCTGTTATCGACTGCATGTTTTGCGCAAGCACTTGATCTAGCGACAGTAATTGAGTGTGAGGGCCAGCCTTCGTGAGCAATATCTTGCTGGTCCGATAGCTGCCCACCCAGATAATAATTTCATCACCAATCGCCAGGCTTGAATAATCCAACAATACTGGAAACCTATTATCAACGATCGCCGTCAAGTTTAGCTTGTTGTTCACCGCCGATGGCACCTTTGGCGCCCCGACGAAGTTTTTTAGCATGTCGATGGTTGCCACGGTAAATTCCAGTGGCATCGAGAGCACGGTCGGTACTCCCTGCCTGATGACTTTATAGTAAAACTTGATTTTCACAGGTGTATCGCCTTTGGGCTCAAAGACCGAGCGCGGCACCTCGAAATCCAATCCATCGGCACTGACGTTTTCCACATTCAGCTCATCCCAACCGATCTCACCCTCTGAACTTTCCCAGTGCAACCGAATCACGCAGGGCGGTTGCTCCGCCACCGCTGGGATCTTGATGACCACGTTGAAATCATATTGCTCTTCATCGGGGTTCAGCACGTTATTGATGAGCGGCACTTCCGTAGTGGGTGCTGGCAGACTCGCCACCGGCTCGCCAATTTCGTACCTGACGGTTCCGGACTTGTACTCTCCGTTTGCGCGCTTCACGACATAGGAAATATCGACGTAACCGCCTTCGAAAGGCTTTACGTAAATGTTCCCTTTAAGCCGGAAGGGAAAGTCTTTACCGGCATGTTTCACAGAGACTTGCTCAGCTTTAACAGGTATGGAAACCGCCGTGCCGTCTGATTTCACACCGCGCCACGACAGCTTGACCTTGTCCATGTACTTTGTGTTGGCGAGTGCCGGAATCAAGACATGTATAAAACCCCGATCAGCCGCAACTCGAAAATCCTCCACTTTGAAAATAGTGGGCACCGGCAACAGCGACGGCATGCCAAGCACTTTAACATAAGCACTTTTTGATTTGCTGATGGTGCCCGCGCTGGACGTCAGTGTGTAACTTAACTGGGCGCTACCACCCCCCAGTGGCCACCACTCATCGAACGGTACGTTGATCTGCTGCGGTTTAGCCGGATCTTCAACCGTGAGTGGACCAAAATTCTTCGGCGTCAGCTGATCCTGCTCGGTCTTTGACACCATGTGCAACAGCAGCATGTCGCCTACCTGATAGGTGCCTGGAAATTGGATAACCACATGATCAGATTTGATATCGGTGATATGTATCTCGCCCGCCGTGATGACAGTGCCATCGGTACTCAACACCTGCGGGGCATCAGGCGAATTGACCGAGAGTTTGACTTCGACTTCGACCCAGTCGGACCATTCGGAAACGTTTCCCACGCGGTCTTCCACATAATACATTACAAACAACTCTTGACTCTCGCCTTCTTCATTGATCAGGCTCTCCGGCACCGAGATAGCAATCGGCTTGTTCAGCTGCGCTTCGGTCACCTCATGTGCAATCTCCTGGTTTCCCCAGTAGAGATAGATCCAATCACCTACTCGCATGCTCAGATAGGCTGGAACCGTGACAATGACCCCCGCTTTAGCCTCTGCAAGGCCGATTGCGCCTGAGGCGGGCGTGGTCATTATTGGGGCGTCGAGCACAGCACCTACGCCTTTTTCTCCCTCGACCCCCGGTTGCCCCTTGATAAATAGAGTACTGACCTTCGGCGACAGCAAGACCGCTTTATTTTTCTTGTACAACGTGTAGTAAAGCAACGTACCGCCCTCGGGAACATCCTTGCCTTTGACAACGAGGGTCTTATATTTATTACTCATCTCTTCTTCAGTGATACTTGTCCCTGCGACAGCGTTATCATCCCACATCAACATCAGGCTATCCCCTGCCTGTGCCTTCTCATTCAGGTAAATAAGTACTTGGACCTCATCGTTCTCCGTCGCAACGGACTCATCGTTTATGCCGAAATCATCGGTCGCCTTAGCGTTGATCATGACGGGATGAACGACATCATCGACATAGGGGGGTGGCAAGGCATCTGCGGGAGTTTTGGGGTACTTTTTTTGATAATAACTTAAAAAGTCATTTAGTTCTTCGATCGCTGCGGGGACAGCTTCGACAGCCTCATCCATAGCAGCAGTTGTGGAATCATTCACGATGGCTTTCTCCTCGGACTCTGTTTGGACACAGCGCAACCAAAGAGTAAAAACCATCTGTATTTGCCACAACTGGCAGAAATGCCAGGTAAGCCACTTTACCTATCTGGCTGAAATGCTCATGTATTTCAGTACATTCGTGCGCGACCCCGGCCGTTCCTCACCCCGTTTCGCCGTGTCTGGCCTTCGCGCAGACACGGTTCAAACTGCCCCTAAAGCCCCCAGTGCATCAACCCCAGCACCAGCGCGACCAGAAACACGCTCTCGCCCACCATCAACGCAATGGGCTTGAACCCGACCGCCGCCAGTGCCTTGAGCTGGGTTTTCATGCCCAGTGCACTGATCGCCACCACCAGGCAGATACGCGACAGCTCATTGACACCGCCCTGCACCGCCGTCGACACCCAGCCGGTGCTGTTCAGGCAGGCCAGCAGGACGAATCCGACGGCGAACCAAGGCAACAGCGGCGGACGCTGGCCACCGGCATCCAGGCCCTGGCGCCGGGTGATCATGGCGGCGCAGACGATCACCGGCAACAGCATGGCGACCCGCATCAGCTTGACCACCGTGGCGATGTCGCCCGTTTCGGTGGACATGCTGTAACCGGCCCCCACCACCTGCGCCACGTCATGGATGGTCGCGCCGAGGAACACCCCGGCCTGCGGCGGTGACAGGTGCAGCCACTGGGCGATCATCGGGTACAGGATCATGGCCAGGGTCGAGAGTGCCGACACACCGATCACGGTGAACAGCGTCGCATGCTCCTTGCGCGGGTGTTGTGGCAACGCGGCCGCCAGCGCCAGCGCCGCCGATGCGCCGCAGATGGCGGTGGCACCACCGGTGAGCATGCCGAACAAGCGCGAGAAGCCCAGCCACTTGGCCACCAGCACCGAGACCACGATGGTCACCACCACCAGGATCACTACCAGCGCCACAGGCTTCCAGCCCAGGCTGGCGATCTGCCCCAGGGTGATACGCATGCCCAGCAGGGCCACGCCAAGGCGCAGTACCGTGCGGGCGGTGAATTCGATACCGGCCTTGCACGGCCCGTCGACGGCAAGAAAGTTCAGCGCCATGCCCAGCAGCAAGGCAAACAGCATGACCGGCGCGGCATAGTGCTCGCTGAGAAAGCTCGCTGCAGCACCGACGATAAGGCTCACGGCAACGCCGGGAGCCAGCGCGCGGATGCGATGATTGGCGGCGGTCAGGGTCAAGGTATTCATTGTTCGGACTCCTCGGCAGCGAGCACCAGGTAGACCTGCCCGCCCTCCTGCTCGACCGGGTAGCTGGCGACGCTGAGCGCCTTCGAATTGAGCAGGTAACCGCTGGCCAGGTCGAACCGCAGGCCGTGGGCGCAGCACTGGATGACGCGCCCTTCCAGGCGCCCGCCGCACAGCGAGGCGCCCTGGTGCGGGCAGCTGTCGTCGATGGCATACAAGGTGTCGGCGACATTGAACAGGGCGATGCTTTTGCCTTCGCAGGCCAACAACACACGGCCGTTGCGCTCCGGCACCTGGTTGGGTGACAACGCGATTCGACGGTTCATGCCTGCTCGACCTCTTGCAGGGCATCGACCATCGCGCCAAGCAGCACATCGGCCGGCTGCGCGCCGGCGATCAAACGGCCCTGGTTGAAGCGAAAACGCGGCACCGCACTGCCGGCGCGCCCTGCCCCGTCGATGAACGGGCTACCATCGTCACGCAGGCAGTCGATCACCTGCGTCGCTTCCAGGCCACACGACCGGGCGATGTCGAGCAATACGGCGCTGTCGCCCAGATCCCGCCCTTGATGGAAATAGGCAATGAACAGGCGCGCCAGCAAGGCCTCGGTCTGCTGCCCGTCGAGCAGGGTCGCCGCGCGCTGCAACAGCCGGTGGGCGTTGCCGGTGTTGGGCATACGGCGAATGCGCGAGAAGTCGATGTCCTCGCCCACCACCCGCGCCGCAGCACGCACCTGAGCCTGGCGCTCGCGCACGGCCTGTTCGCTGCCCAGGCGCTCCAGGTAGAAGGTATCGAACGGCAGGCCATTGGCCGGCAACCCCGGCAGCAACTGCACGCCCTGCCACTGCAGCTGCACCTCAACCTGCGGTTGATCACGCTGCAGGCGCAACAGCGCAGCTTGCAGATGCCGCTGGCCGATCAGGCACCAAGGGCAGACGAAATCGAAGAACACCTCGACGGTCAACGGCTGTTTCACGGTTTCAACTCCTGGGCCGCCGGGGCATTGTCCGCGGACGGCGCTTGCAGACGGTCCATGTCACGGTGGTAGTGGCGCTTGGCAATAATGAACACGATGGCTGCCCCGATGCTGACCAGCGGCACCAGCTGGAACGCGGCCTGCAACCCGATGAGGTCGGAGACCCGGCCGGTAATAAGCGGCCCGGTGGCCAGGCCCAGAAGGTTGTTGGCCAGCGTCAGCGTGGCAAACGCCGTGCCGTGCACCGAAGCGTGGGTGAGGTTGGCGACCATGGCGCTGGACGGGCCGTTGGTGCCTGCGGCAATCATCATCCCCAGGCAGATCAACACCAGTTGCGCGGTGCCGGCCGGCAACGCGAAAGCTATCGACAACAGCGCGCAACTGCCCAGGCAATAGAGGATGGCCAGGCTGATCTTGCGGTCGGGGCGCTGGCGTCCCAGGCGATCGCAGAGCATCGCGCAGAGGATCATGCCGATGCCGCTGCACAGCACGATGATCGCGGCAATCGCCCCGGCCCGGTCGGTGCTCATGGCGTAATAGCGGTTCAGGTAGCTGGGCATCCAGACAATCACCGTACCGCCAACAAACAGTTGCAGGCCGCTGCCGACATAGGCGGCGATGACCGAACGGCAACCGTACAGCGAACGCAGCGGACGGCTGGTCTTGACCAGCGCCTGCTCCAGGCGCTTTGGCGCGATCCGCGATTCCTTGACGATCAGCGGGTACAGCATCGCCAACAACAGACCAAACAGCGCCATGCCGGCAAATGCCCAACGCCAGCCCAGGTGCTGCGCCATCACGCCACCCAGGGCCATGCCCAGCACCGAGCCGAACATCCCACCCGCCATGAAGGCACCCGCCAGCGTGGAGCGCAGTTCACGGGGGAATACCGAGACCACCACGGCGATGCCGACACTGCCGTAGGCCGCTTCGCCGACACCGACCAGGAAACGGGCGATGAACATTTGCTGGTAGTTTTCCGCCAGCGCACAACCCAGGGTGGCGAGGCTCCACAGCACGGCCATGAGCACCAGGCTCCTGACCCGACCGAAGCGGTCCGCGAGCAGTGACAACGGGAAGGTCAGCAAACCCACCATCAGCGCGACGATGCCGCTGAGCAGGCCGAGCTGGCTGTCGCTCAATGCCCATTCCCCCTTCAGCAGCGGGAACACGGCGTTGAGGACCTGGCGCGACATGTAGTCGGAAATCAGCAGGCCAAAGGTCAGGGCGAAAACCATCCAGGCATAGCGCCGTGGAATGCCGCGTGAAGTGTCGGCGCCTTGGTCTGTGGCGTCGGCGAGATAGGTGGCCATGGTGCCTCCTCGGGTGTCTGGCGTAGGTATTGTTTTTGTTCTTATCGTTGCGGCGCGAATGGGCCGTCGAGCGGCCCAGGGTTTCAGCCGCGCTGCGGCACACCCTTCTGCCCTGGCTGGCGGTTAGGCGCCATGCCGTTGGCCTTGAGGGTCTGCTCGATGCTGCTGTACTGCTCGCCGATCCGGTAGATAGCCCGTGCCTCTTTGCCGGTGGCGATCTCGCGGCCCAGTTCGTGGGCCACGCGCACGGTCTGCTGGATCTGCTGCACCGAGGTGAAGCGTTTGCCGTGCTGGTCGATGATGGTGTCTTCGTTGCCGCAGCGCGGGTGCAAGCCCATGGCCAGGGCCATCATGTTGAACGGCAGCACGTTCTTGAGCAGCGATTCTGCAGTCAAGGTGCAGCCATCTGGCGCGCGGTGGATGAAATTGAAGAAGTTGAACGGGTTAGGGCCATCGAAACCGCCACCGATGCCGATCCAGGTCAGGTTCAGCGGGCCCATGTAGTCGCCGCGACGCACGATGCGCTCGAGGGTTTCCAGGGCGTGCATGCCGGTCAATTGGAAGTGCGGCTGGATGTTGCTGGCCTGCAGGCGGCGCAGGTGCTCGCAGACCCAGGCCGGGCCGGCCGGCACGGTCATTTCGCTGTAGGCCGCATGGATCGCCGGGCTGGCCAGGGAGGTACCTTCCAGGTACTCCGGGTACAGCAGTTCCATGATGTTCATCTGCGTGGTGTTGATGGCCACGGTCACCTGGTCCGGGCGCGGCGTCAGCTCGGCCAGCATGTGCCGGGTATCGTCCGACAGCCACTTGGCCGCCTCGCCCTCGCCTTCCGGTGCGAACGAAATCGAACCGCCTACCTGGATGATCATGTCCGGGACGGCTTCACGCACGCCGGCAATCAGTTCGTTGAACTTGGACAGGCGCTTGGAGCCTTTGCCATCCAGTTCACGCACATGCAGGTGCAGCACGGTGGCGCCCGCTTCATAGCAGTCGACTGCCTTCTGCACCTGTTCGTCCATGGTCAGCGGGATGTCTTCCGGGAAGTCTTCCGGCATCCACTCCGGCCCATAAGGGGCGACGGTGATTACCACTTTTTCCATGTTTTCCGGGTGCAACGAATCGTCGAAGAATTGCATGCTGTAGTCCTCGCTATTGTTATTGTCTGGTGCCGCCAGCGCTGGCGGTTGGCTCAGAAAGTGCGGCTGCCCTTGATCCCGGCGCGTTCCATCTTGCGGTGGCACGGTGGGTAGTCCATGACGGCGTAATGTTGGGTGCTGCGGTTGTCCCAGATCGCCACGCTGTTGGGTTTCCAGCGCCAGCGCACCTGATACTCGGGCAGGTAGGCCTGGCTGATCAGGTAGCGCAGCAGGTCGCTCGCACCGGGGTTGGCGTCCTGACCGAAACGGACCCGCTGCGGGGTGTGGTAGTTGCTGAAATGGGTGGTGAACGCGTTGACGAACAACACCTGTTCGCCGGTTTCCGGATGGGTGCGCACCACGGGGTGCTCGGCATCCGGGAACTGGGCCTTGAGCGCCAGGCGCTTGTCGATCGGCATGGCCGCGCCGAAGCTCGCCTCGATGCTGTGGCGGGCGCGCAGGCCTTCGATCTTGGCCTTGATTTCGCTCGGCAGGTTTTCATAGGCCAGGACCATGTTCGCCCACATGGTGTCGCCACCGACCGGGGGGCACTCGACACAACGCAGCACGCAGCCCATGGGCGGTGCTTCACGCCAGGTGGCGTCGGTGTGCCAGGCGTTTTCGTAGCGGTCGGCGGGCTGGTCCGGGCGTTTGTAGATCTGCACCAGGCCTGGGTGCTCGGGGTCGCTGCCGGCCACCGGATGGTCCTCCAGCTCGCCGAAGCGTCGGGCAAACGCCACGTGCTCGGCGCGGCTGAAGTGCTGATCACGCAGGAACAGCACTCGGTGCGTAAGCAACAGCGCGCGCAACTGCGCGAACAGGTCGTCGTCGTGGATCGCGTCGGCCAGGTTGACCCCGCTTATCTCGGCGCCAATCGCACAGGTCAGTTGTTCGATGTGCATGCTGTTGCCCTCTTCAGATGACGAAGATCGACGAGCCGGTAGTTCTGCGCGCTTCCAGGTCACGGTGGGCCTGGACGGCGTCCTGCAGGGCGTAGTGCTGGTTGATCTCGATACGGATGCGCCCGCTGCTGACGTGGTCGAACAGCTCGCCGGCCAGGTCGGCCTTTTCCGCCGGGTCGGCGATGAAGTCGGCCAGTGCCGGGCGGGTGAGCTGCAGCGAGCCCTTGATCGCCAGCAACTGCGGGTCGAACGGCGGGATGGTGCCCGACGCCGTGCCGACGCAAACCATCAGGCCGCGGCGCTTGAGCGAGTCGAGCGAGCCCATGAAGGTGTTCTTGCCAACGCTGTCGAACACCACGTTCACCCCTACCCCGTCGGTCAGCTCACGCACGCGCGTGGCAACGTCCTCGACGCTGTAGTTGATGACGTGGTTGCAGCCATGGGCGCGAGCCACTTCGGCCTTGGCCTCGGTGGACACCGTGCCGATCACGTTCAGCCCCAGCAGCTGCGCCCACTGCGCGACGATCAGGCCGACCCCGCCAGCGGCAGCATGCAGCAGCACGCTGTCGCCGGGTTTGAAGTCATGGAGCCGACGCAGCAGGTAGGCGGAGGTCAGGCCGCGCATGGTCATGGCGGCGGCGGTTTCGAAGGCGATGGTATCCGGCAGCTTGATCAGCGCGGCGGCAGGGATCAGGCGCTCGGTGCAATAAGCGCCCAGGGTGTTGAGGAAGCCGGTGTAGGTGACCCGGTCACCGACCGCCACCTGGGTCACGCCCTCGCCCAGCGCCTCGACCACGCCAGCCGCTTCCACGCCGATGCCATTGGGCAGCGGGATCGGGTAGGTGCCGTTGCGGAAATAGGTATCGGCGTAGTTCAGGCCCACCGCCACCTGGCGCAAGCGCACCTGCCCCGGGCCGGGCTCGCCGACCTCGGCGTCCTCGTAGCGCAGCACCTCGGGGCCACCGGTCTGATGGAAACGTACGACTTTGGACATGCTTGTCTCTCCAATCATCGATCTGGACGCAAGGCGTCAGTTCTGGGTAATTGGAATGTAAGCGCTCGGGTGGCGAGGTGCTTCGCATCGGACGACAGCGGGTTTTCATTTGGTGACAGGGCTTTTGTAGCAACCGGCAAAGGCGACACGCATCTTGATTGAGCATTTTTTGTGCAATCAATGATTTATTCATGAGCCGCCTTGATGCTTAACCATGGCCGGACTAATACTTAAGTCTCTGCCTGGGGAGGCACGAAACATGCAACCAAGATTCGTTATCGTTCCTGCGGTGCCGATCGAGAAAGAGTCGTTTCGTATCGGCGCCAGGTACTACGCAGCGACCGTCTGCGGAGGATTCGACATCTATGACAACCAAGCGAAGGAGCGGCTCAAGCCCAGCTACCCGAGCAAGGGCGATGCGGAGGTGCAATGTCGCTGCATGAACATGAAGGTTGACGTGGGCTGATGCCCTGCCACGGGCCGCTCAGCGGCCCTTGGCCGGTCGGTGCCTGCGGCCTCTACCCTTGGCGGGAGCCCAGCCATGACCACACTGCCCTATGTGCTGATCATCGTCGCCGCAGCAGCAGGCGTCGGTTGCTCGACTGAATCGGCGCGCTACCACGACCAGCCGCTGGTTGCAAAAGTCGCATCGGGAATGACCCAGGAGCAAGTCCTGCAGGTTGGCGGCAAACCGCTGGCAGCGTCTGATCGCACCGTGGTGCCTGGCACCTGCTTTGACTACCTGCTCACTCAGGCTGGCCAGAGCCAGGTGTACAGCGTCAGTTTCGATGCCACGCAGAAGGTGGATGGCACGCACTTCATGACCTGTGCGCAATGGAGTCAGGCCCAGCAGAAGGCCAGGGAACCGGCCCCGAACATGGGGGGTGTAGGCGGCTCGGGCTATTAGCTCAACGCTTGGGTTGAAAGCCCACGATGAAGTCCGGAATCATCATTCCCCAACTCACGTTGAGGGTACAGATCAACAATACCAGCCAGATCACGATAAGCGAAAAGCTCAAATAGATGGGGATGCGGCTGACCGAGAACTTTAACAGGATGATCTCTCTCGTCACCCAGCCTGCCTTGCCGTTGATCAGGCGCTGCTCCACTATCGAGCGGGCCTCCTGCGCAGAGGCCGTGAAAAGCTTATGTTTCTCCCGGCTAAAGTTAGACGCCGCAATAGCCGCCAACAACCGTTCTTCTGCCACCACTACTTGGGCTTGCCAGTACTCTTGCCAGTACTTGGCACCTGCGGCCATGCCGGTCTGGAAAACAGACACGGCAACACCGCAAACACAGGTCAGAAAACTCAGGATGGGATATTGACCTTGCGACTGTAAAAGCCCTGCAAACAGCACGCCTTGAAAAACCATCAAAAAGTTATTCCGGCTGGACAATTGAGAAATCTCAAAGTCGCGCGCTCTGATGCAGATTTCATACACTTCGCCTGCCGACTGACGTGCCTCGTTCAACACCGAGTCATTACGTTTGAAGCAAAAAATAGCCATACCAGCTCCTGACGACGTTGCGTTCGCCTGGCGGAACAGCCAGCGGCTCGTTGCAAAGGCCCAGGCCCTTGAAACGCTGCTTTTATCCGACATGGGATCGGTGTGAACAAGCAGGTATCTACTGTTGCTCATCAGACGTTAGCACAGCCAGTGACGGCGCACTGGCTACGCTGCCTGATGGCCACTAACTGCCCAGGGAGGACGGTTGAGTGGCCTGAATGGTCGAGCCATCCGCGAAGCTGATCACGTAGTAATCATCTATCGAACGGACCAGCTTTACAGCATCCATGGCCGCCTCGCAGGCCGATGCGAGCGTGGGGTACTCGACACCTCTGGACAACACTGCACTCCACGCCGCCTCTTCCCCTTTGCGTAACTCGATAACCGGGTAAAAACCGTCTTGCAGTTGCGTTGCTCCACTCCAACAGGCGAACTTTCCAATCACCTTCGGGCTCATGCCATCTCCTTTGGTTAGGCTCCGTAAGTGAGAAATACCTCATCTACTAGCAAAACGCCACACCCTCAGGAATCGACAAGCTGCATGTGCCTCGGCAACGTGTACTTTCAGCGCCGACGGAGGCGCGACAGCACCCCGCCGAGTACCAGCACTGCACCGGGAATCAACAGTCCGACCGCGATGTAGCTGAATGCAGGTTGGCCGGACAGGCCCACCGCGGCAAAGGCCAGGCCGATGCCTAGCATCGGCGTTCCCGCGTACAAGTACGGCTTGGCCTTTTGAGCGTCCGTGCTCATTTGCACTACCTCAATGATTTGACAGCGGTTGTAGTGGAAGTCTGTTCATCAAAGATATCCTTGTAGAACGCCACCACTTCCAATTCACCCTCGCTGTCAGGGATCGCAAAGCGGGCACTCTTTGATTTTTCGTACCAGCGCACTTCCTGCCGCACACCGCCCGCCAGCAGGTAGAAGGCAAAGTCCCCACCTTCGCGGATCTGCCCGTCCATGGCCAGGGAACAATGGACAAAGATCTGTCTGTCGGTGCGATAGGCCGCCACGGACACTTTTGCACCCGAGGAGACCAACGGAGCGTGGGTCCGTGGCCGTTCGGCTGTCGCGTCATCGCCTGCTTCAAGACAGTGCTGCCGGGTAATGATCTGGGCCAAGGCTTCTTTGTAGTACTGCTCGCAATAATGGAACGGAGAAGCCCCCCAGCGATGGGACTCATCCGCTGTCAACAACGCCGGGGAAAAGGCCATGAACTGCTCTTCCTTCAATTCCCCGTGCAGCACCTCGTACATCCACGACAGTTCCTGGTTGGCTTGGTCGATGGCGGCACGGGTAATGGGGAACTTGGTATCTGTGCGTTTTTCGAATCTCGACGACCAGAACACCTGGTTGACCAGCACACTGTCGAGCTTGTCAAGCTTGCGCAACAGATCGAAAAACAGCTTCATGCCTTGCTGCCATAATTCGCGGTGCATCGCTGAGCTTGATTTGATCACCTCGAATCCGGCGATGCAGGGGTCTTTCAGTAATCCACTCTCTGCCAGTTCGGACGAATGGGTGATCAATTCACCCGAGGGCAAGGCGAGAAGATCGAATCGCTCGTCGATCAAATCAATCAGAATGACGTCAGCACTTTCAAGCACCTCTGCCGCGCCAAGCAGTGCCTTGGAGAAGTCGTTGGCGACCATGCGTCGACGAAAATCGGAGGTGATTCGATCCAACGCTGCATCGTTTTGATAGGCCGCACTGGTCAATGAAGCCATCGATGATCTTGCATAATAATCAATCAACTTGAATGCACCGCTTTCCTTCAAGTTGAAAATATCTCTGGACACACAACTGCCGTAAATGAGTACGTTCTTGATCACTGGTTTTTATCTACCCTTTGGCGTCATGTCTTGATCAGTCCTGCAACCCTGTGCGTGATCCTTCAATTCTTCGGCCCACTGCGCGCAAGCAGCGTGGGAGGTCACCATCACGCGGGGAATCGGGGTGAACATGCAAGCTCCTTTCATGCGCTATGTGGATCCGTCAAGAGGCATTATCCGGGTGACGCACCGGGATTGCAACGCACAGGCCTTTTGATCGGTCCGACACGCCAAATGCATCACGTTATGCGCGCATGCGTTGCCTATCAGGCTTGGGCCAGAGGGCGCGGGCGCTCGCTGGCATTGACCGCCCTTGAGAGCAGAGGTTCATTTTGCGCGTGTGCACGCAGCCCCGCGTGAGCACAAACTCACCCTGCCGCCGAGTGGGGTTCACAGGCCTTGACAACGGCACTACTTAACACATTTTTCGGTTAAACCAATCACCGTAGTGAAATAATCAGCCATGTAACGAGAACCTATATATTTGCAGGTATTAGCATTATTTGACCCCGCGCTGCAATTGATAGGAAAATACTGACCTTCTTGAATGTACTTTACGGAAACCTCACTGTTGATAGACACCGCTTTCTTGAACGTGTCATACGCATAACCTTGAAGCTCCGTGAGATGAGCGTTCATTTCCTGCAAAAAACGATCTCTGCCTTTAGACTTTATCTCGGCATACATCTGCGGAAGGGTGATCGCGTACAAAGGAGCGAACGCTTTCTTCAGTTGCTCAGATTCAAACGCTGGCGCCTCAAGGACACCCAATCCTGGCTTACTGCTTTTGCAATCAGCGTTTCTGATTCTTGCCTCGGGATAGTCAGCCAAAATATGATTAGACAACTGAGCAATCAAGATTCTCTTTTTTTCATCTTCCTCAGCATACTGTTGCGCCAGAGCAGCCTGCTCGGCGTCCGCCCGCTCATCAGCATTACGCTGAAGGTAGTCACCGACTGACGTAATGACATTCTCGACCGCCTTGCTGGACGGCGCACCGTAGTGACTTTCAATACGCTGACCTCTTTGGGCGCTTTGAATATGCTCATTCGAGAGCTGCATCTGCCGCAATGCTTTGGCGCAGTCACTGGGAACAAGCTCGTCCCACACTTGCACACCATTAACCACCCCACAGTAAACTGCTGAAAAGGCATCGCTGCTTATAAGCTGCATTGAAACAGCGAGCGGCAGGCAAAAATATTTTATAATCATTTTCATAGCCCACAATAAGAATTAGTTGTCAGCAAGCAAAGAACGGTTTCCCACTTCGCAATTGAGAAACAGCAGGCGTCCAATCCATAGCTTGATCATAGTCTGCTTTTTCACCTCCACAGCTAACGCGCCTCAACGCGTGCAGCAGTTTCGCTATCAGTCGATAGCCAATGCGCACGCGTTGCGGGACAATTCGGCGCCTTAGGTATTTGCAGCCAAGGAACGGACATGGCACTGACCAGCAAGATCGCTTGCTACAATCCCGCATGGCCCGCCCGCTTCTGGGTAGACAAGCCACTCATCGCTTCGGCCTTTGATGATGAACTGATTGCCATCCACCACGTTGGAAGCACTTCTGTTCCAGGGCTCGCGGCGAAGCCCGAGATCGATGTGCTCATCGAGGTTCACGAGCACCGCAATACCTCGGTGCGAGACGAGGTGTTGATGGATCTGGGGTATGTCCGAGGAAGTGATTTATCGGAAGGACATCATTTCTATCGACGCAATGTGGATGGGATTCGCACGCACAAGCTCCACGTTTGTACGCGTGAGCACCTTACGGTCCCCCAGATGCTGGGGTTCAGAGAGTTGCTCAGGCGCGATGCCTCGATCAGGAAACAATATGAAGCGCTGAAGCTTCAGTTGGAGTCGAGCAATACGGGTGGAATGACTGAGTATCTGCAGAAAAAGGCTCCGTTCATTATCGCGGCGCTACGTCATGCCGGTCTATCCATTGGTGAATGATGTTAAGGGAGTCGTCATAACCATGATTTTGGTTGTTGAAGGTATCAGCGCCAGTGGCAAAACCACGTGGTGCACTCAGCATGGCGCGCAACAGGTCATTGCTGAACACGGCCGTTTGGCAAACGAGCCAGATCGTATAACTGATCCAGCGGGTGCCGCCGCTTTTTGGGCAGAGCGAAACGTGGATCGCTGGCGAGCAGCGGTGGCCATGGAAGGAACTTCTTCGTGGGCGTTGTGTGACAGTGATCCTCTCAAGCTCCACTACATTTGGAGCCTTTGGCAGATCGGCGAAGCGAGCGAACACGACTGGCGAGTGGAGTTGCAGGCCACCAGAGAGACTTTCGCACAAGGACGTATTGGCTTTGCAGACGGTTACATCGTTGGCCGTATCGAGCCTCAACTCGCGCGCGAGCGGGCTCAAGCCGACACCACCCGTCGGCGGAGCAAGTTTGAACTCCATGTCCGCCTCCAAGATGCCCTGCTGACCTGGTACTCCGCTATGAATGAGGTGCTTCCCGGTCGAGTGCACTTTGGCTTTCCTGCAGAAGTACCGACCTTGAAAAAAATGAGTGGACGGTATGCAGTGGCTGCCTTTGATCAAATGATCGCCTCGCTCCCCCGACCTACCCACTGATAAGGTACGCATCGCGGCCTGCGTGCCCGCCAACTTGTGGGTTAGCCGGGCTACACCCAGAAAAGCCGCTACCACCCGCAGGGCGTGCACCTGGACACGCCATGGCCAGGCCCGGGCAGGCCACCTGGAAAGCCCTTTTGTGTTTCAGCCGAGCAAAGGTGGGCTGTGGATCAACGAGCCAAGTGTTACAATCCGCCACTTCAAATCAGCGCTCAAGGCGCTGGACATCCGTGAACGCCGGCAGTATGACACCCGCCACACCTACGCAACCCTGTGCCTGATGCCTGGGATGAACCCCACGTTCATTGCGAATCAGCTTGGCCACAGCGTTGAGATGTTGCTCTCTACCTACGCGAAATGGATCAGCTCCTCCTCGGATTGGAGGGAGCTGGAGAAGCTGCCGCCCCGAGTCTAGATTGGCCCAAAATTGGCCCAAAACTGACTAGAGGGCCTAAATACACCTCTGGAACCCCCGCAGGACAAGCACTTGATCTCTACCGCTAACATCACCATGCAGTTCGGCTCCAAGCCGCTGTTCGAAAACGTTTCCGTCAAATTCAACAACGGCAACC
>RCUM01000717.1_pt1 | contig 16649 bp, 12 predicted proteins | sample 2166141 | NCBI WGS metagenome assembly RCUM01 (sample SAMN09932756, study PRJNA488358) | compost metagenome | isolation source: compost soil in crotonic acid-enriched | place: Germany: Experimental Botanical Garden
AAGCAGATTATCGTGATATGGGTATTCCATTAATACGAACAACCAATCTAAGGGAGGGTAAGCTGGATTTAGAAGGTTTAATATTTGTTACTGAGAGTTTTCATAAGAAAAACAAGAAGTCCCAGCTACTAGCGAACGATCTATTAATAGCACGCCACGGGAATCATGGGCAGGCTTGTTTGGTGCCTGCAAATCTAGGCGAAGCAAACTGTTTAAATATAGTCATAGTTAGACCAGATCAAAAATGTGTAAGCCCGAACTTTATGTTAGACCTATTCAATTTTACCATCCAAAAAGAGCTTTCATCAAAGGCGGCAGGGTCAACTCAAACAGTTGTCAACACTAAAGAAATTGCTAAGCAAATAGTTATTATTCCATCACTTCCAGAACAAAATAAAATAGCTAAAATCCTCTCCACTTGGGATAAAGCGATTACCACCACTGAACAACTACTAGTCAACAGTCAGCAGCAGAAAAAGGTGTTGATACAGCAACTGCTGACCGGCAAAAAACGCCTGCTGGATAACAATGGGGTGCGTTTTAGTGGGGCGTGGAAAAGGTGGCCTCTATCTTCATTGGTTAGCTTAGGAAAAGGAAAATTTGATCCAAAGGCTAGCAATGACATGAGAGAATGTATTGAGCTTGAGCATATATCTCAAGGTACATCAACCATTTTGGGCTCAACAACAACACATGAATCTATTAGTACTAAAAGTGTCTTTGAAAAGGGAAGTGTACTTTTCGGTAAATTACGGCCATATTTGAGAAAGTACTGGATGTCAGATCGTGACGGAGTTTGCTCAACTGAAATATGGGTGTTAAATGCTAAAGAGGGACGAGTAATACCAGAGTATATTTTTCAAATAGTACAAATGGATTTATTTATTGAGTCTGCAAACAAATCATCTGGGACACATATGCCTAGGGCAGATTGGAATATTGTTAAAGATATTTCCATTCCAACTCCCAGTGTGGAAGAACAACTAAAAATTGCCACTGTACTATCCACTGCCGATCAGGCAATCATTGCCCTGCAACAAAAGCTCGATGCTCTAAAGCAGGAGAAAAAAGCCCTGATGCAACAACTGCTGACCGGCAAGCGGCGAGTTAAAAATTTTTAAAAAGGAATTTATAATGTCAGTGAAGATGTTTATCAGCTATTCACACAAAGATGAAAGTTTCAAAGATGACTTGATAGAACACATGTCTGGTTTGATTAGGACAGGACTGATAGCTGAGTGGACTGATAGAAAAATCCTTCCAAGTATGGACTGGAGTAAAGAAATATCAAAAAATCTTGAAGGCTCTGAGTTGATACTGTTTCTCATAAGTTCATCATTTTTGGCGTCCGATTACTGTGTAAATATTGAGGCTAAAAAGGCTTTAGAAATGCACAAAAACGGCCAAGCACAGTTAATTCCAATTGTCATTCGGCCAGTTGATTGGGGTAGTTCCGAACTCTCATGTATACAGGGTTTACCAAAGGATGCCAAACCAGTTTCGTCATGGAGTGATCAAGATGAAGCTTGGCTAAATGTAGTAAACGGACTTCGGGCGTTTATTGAAAGTTATGTTCCTAAAATAACACACAATGTTAAAAATATTGCCAAAGATACAGAGGTCAATTCTACCGATGAAATATTGAAATGGCTAGATGATACCGAAATAGCATTAACACATAGGAACGTAAATCGAATAAAATTATCTGATATTTACACAATCCCAGATGTTCAGTTAGAGTCTGTAAGAAAGGATGAGCTGAGGAACTATAAAAGCGCCGACTCTTTACCTTTAGCATTTGATAAATTTCTCATCATAGGTGAAGAGCAACAAGGAAAAACATCACTTTCTAAACATTATTACAGAACATATATTTCTGGCGGAACACTCCCGTTATTTATAGATGGTAGTACAATTAAAGATGCGGATTCTGAATTCACTCTGAAAAGTGAATTGATTCGTCAATACAACGGTTTAGACTTTAATGACTATATGTCATTTAAGAATAAAGCAATTATCATTGATAATATCGATGAGATTAATCTCAACAGAAAATATAGAGATAAATTCATAAATGAAATTTGCACTATATTTGAAAAGTGCATTTTTACTTTGCAAATACCATTCTCACTTTTAGTGGATGAGTTCCCCGATTTGGATAACTTTGAAAGAGCAGAGTTAATTGGGCTTGGTAATAAGAAGAGAGAGGAGTTAATACAGAAATGGATATCTTTGGGTGTTATACAAACAATTTCTGATGAAGAGTTGTATTCCAGATGCGATGAGTTGAAAACCACAATTAACTCAGTCGTAAAGAAAAATATTGTCCCAGCCAAACCAATTTATATTTTAATGTTGCTCCAGATGTTTGAGGCTAACTCAAAACTAAATCTTGAGCTATCATCTCATGGTCACTGTTATCAGCGATTGATATATCAAGCTTTCGAAAATGCAAAAATTAACGAACGAGAGTTTGATAAATATTTAAATGTTCTTACTGAACTATCTTGGTGGATTTTCATTAACAAGAAAAATCCAAACATCAATGAAATAGAGAAATTCTTTAACGAATACTGTTCCAACTATGTTCTTGGTGTGGATAAAGAGTTGGTGCTAAGAAAACTCACGAATCACTCTATTCTTCAAGTTAAGGATTTTTGTACTGGCTTTAAATACCCATACATATACTATTTTTTTGTCGGTAAAAAGATTTCTGAATCTTATTCAGAGTCAATGGAGACACAAGAGAATATAGATTATTTATTCCAAAACTTACATAGAGAAGATTATGCAAATATACTTATATTTGTGGCTCATCACACGAAAGATACTTGGGTTATAAACAAGCTAGAATCAGTTCTGTCAAGCTTATTTAGTGAGTATCCTTCTGCAACTCTGGACAAAAAACAACTTTCCTTCATGGATGATTTCATGAAGCAAATACCAGAATTAATTATTGAGCAGCGTGAGGTTCAGAAAGAAAGAGATAAACATAATGAGAGCTTAGATGCCCAAGAAAGATCAGAGAAAGATAGTGATAATAGTGAGCCTCTTGATATCCTTGCAAGTATTAACAAAACATTCAAAGGGATGGAAATTGCAGGGCAGGTAATAAAAAATAGACACGCATCACTTAAGCGTGATTCCTTGGTGCTTATGGCTGACAATGGAATAAATGCAGGGCTACGCTTCCTGAAATATTTCATTGCCATATCTGATGTTACGAAAAATGAAATATTAAAGGTGATTACATCACATCTATCTGAAAATCCGGGGCTTTCAAATAGTGAGATTGAAAGGCATGCTGAAAATGCATATTTGCATCTGACTTATGGAGTGATTAATGGGGTTGTAAGAAAAATAGCAACATCCGTTGGTTCAAAGGAGGCAATGGAAATATATAGCCAGATAGAAAAAAAAGCATCTACGCCAGCACTGCTGTTATTGAAACAGTCGATTGAGTTGCATTTCTTAAAAAGAATTGAAATAAAAAGCATTACAGAATGTGCAGAGAAATTAAAAGGTAATTTTGTTTGCACACGAATTCTTAAAGAGTTGGTTGTTCAACATATCTATATGTTTCCAGTTGACTACAAAGAGAAGCAACAACTATCCACACTCCTAGAGTTACCTGTCAAAGGGCAGCAACTGATAGAACAAAAACAAAAAAGAATTAGCTGATAGCCATTTACATCATAGGTCAGATATCAGGAGTGAAAGAGGGATAGAAAATGACACAACCCACCCCGAAATTTCAGGAAGAGTACAGCGCCAAGATTCCGGCCTTGGTCCTGCTGACCCAGTTGGGCTGGACCTTTCTCACCCCAGAGCAGGCGCTTGCCGCACGGGAAGGCAAACAAGATCAGGTGGTGTTGCGCCAAATCTTGCGCTCTGTCTTGGCCGAGCGAAACTTCATCTATGCAGGCAAAGCCCATCCGCTGTCGGCTAAATCGGTAGACAATCTGGTGAGCGAGTTGTGCAGTCCGGCCCTCAATGAAGGGTTGATGGCGGCCAACGAGCGGCTCTACAACCATCTGCTCTACGGCATGTCGGTCACTGAGTTTGTCGATGGCAAGAAGGTGAGCCCCACTATTCCCCTTATCGACTGGCATAACACCCAAAACAACCGCTTTACCTTCACCGAGGAGTTTCGGGTCACCCGCGCAGGCGGCATAGAGTCGCGCCGCCCTGATATCGTCTGCTTCGTCAACGGCTTGCCCCTGGTGGTAATCGAAGCCAAGCGACCTGATGGCAATGCCAAGAAAGGGCCGACCATCAAGGAGGGGATCTCCCAGAGCCTGCGTAACCAGCGCCCGGACGAGATCCCGCTGCTGTTCGCCTATAGCCAGTTGCTGCTTTCCATCAATGGTATTGAGGGGCGCTACGGCACCTGTGGTACCCCGGAGAAGTTCTGGGCCGCCTGGCGCGAGGAGGATATCGGTGATGGCGAGATGACGGCCATCAAGAACCAGACTATCTCAACCGCTCAGCTCTCGGCCTTGTTTAGCCACCGGCCCGCCGCCGATCTCGACTGGTATCAGTCCCTGGTCGCCTCTGGCGAGCTGGCCGTCACCGATCAGGATCGGCTTCTTATTAGCTTGCTATCTCCGGCCCGCTTGCTGGAGATGACCCGCCTGTTCACCCTGTTTGACAAGAAGGCGGGCAAGATCGTCGCACGCTATCAGCAGGTGTTCGGCATCAAGCGCCTTATCGAGCGTATTAACCTCAAGAATGCCAACGGTGGGCGTGAAGGGGGGGTGATCTGGCACACCACCGGTTCGGGCAAGTCGTTCACCATGGTGTTTCTGAGCAAGGCGCTGATCCTGCACGAGAGTCTGAAACAGTGCCGCATTCTGGTGGTGACCGACCGGGTGGATCTGGAGAGCCAGCTCAGCAAGACCTTTGCATCCAGCGGCGAACTCGCAGGCAAGAAGGACAAAGAGGCGGCCATGGCCACCTCGGGCAAGCGTCTTGCTCAGCAGATTGGCAAGGGCAGCGAGCGCATCATTTTCTCGCTTATTCAGAAGTTCAACACCGCGGCCAAGCTGCCCGAGTGCGTCAACAAGAGCCCGGACTTGATCGTGCTCATTGATGAGGGCCACCGTAGCCAGGGGGGCGAAAACCATATCCGCATGAAGCAGGCGCTGCCCAACGCTGCCTTTGTCGCGTTTACCGGCACGCCATTGCTCAAGGATGACAAGACCACCAACAAGTTCGGCCCCATCGTTCATGCCTACACCATGCAGCGGGCGGTCGAGGACAAGGCGGTGACGCCTCTGCTCTATGAGGAGCGCATCCCCGATCTGGAGGTCAACGAGCGTGCCATCGACAGCTGGTTTGACCGCATCACCCAAGGCTTAAGTGAGGCGCAGCGCAGCGATCTGAAACGAAAATTTGCCCGCAAGGGCGAGATTTACAGTGCAGAAGACCGTATCAAGCTGATCGCGTTCGATATTGCCAACCACTTTGCCAACAACATCGACGAGGGCCTAAAGGGTCAGTTGGCCTGTGACAGCAAGGCGTCAGCGATCCTCTACAAGCAGTACCTCGATGAGGCGGGACAGTTTGAGTCGGCGGTGGTAATGAGCCCACCCGATAGCCGTGAAGGCAACACCGAGGTGGATGAGTCAAGCACACCGCTCGTCACCCAGTGGTGGAAGAAGAACGTTGGCAACCAGGATGAGCAAGTCTATGCCAAGGCCATCATCGAGCGTTTTGCCGATGAGAATGACCCTCTCAAGCTGCTGATCGTGGTGGACAAGCTGTTGACCGGCTTTGATGAGCCGAAGAACGCCGTGCTCTATATCGACAAGCCCCTGAAAGAGCACAACCTGATCCAGGCGATTGCACGGGTCAACCGGCTGCACCCGAAGAAGAAGTTCGGCCTGCTTATCGATTATCGCGGCATCCTGGCAGAGCTCGATACCACCATCGCCAAGTATCAGGATCTTGCCTCCCGTACTCAGGGCGGCTATGACATCAAAGATCTCGCCGGCCTTTACAACCAGATGGGCACTGAATACAAACGGTTGCCGCTGCTCTACCAAACTCTGTGGGACATATTCAAGGACGTGAAGAACAAGCAGGATATCGAGCAACTGCGCCAGGTGCTGGTGCCCAAGATGGACGAGGTGGATGGCGAACTGGTGGATGTGCATCTCAAGGTGCGCGAAGACTTCTATGAGGCGCTCACGGCCTTTGCCAGTTGCCTGAAAGTGGCGTTGCAGTCGGCATCCTTCTTCGAGGACACCGCTTTTAGCGATGATGATCGACGCCACTACAAGGAGACGGTGAAACAGCTATCCAGCCTGCGCCAACTGGTGCAGCAGGATGCTGGCGAGAAGGTTGACTATGACGAATATGCCGAGCAGGTGAAGAAGTTGCTGGATAAGCATGTGGTCGGTGTGGAGGTCAAAGAGCCCGGTGGTGTGTATGAAGTCGGCAAGATGGGCCAGAAGCAGCCTGACGACTGGAGCGAGAACAAGACCCGTAACGAGACCGATATCATCAAGACCCGCATCACCCGCATGATTGAGCAGGAGTTACGCGATGATCCTTACGCTCAGGAAGCTTTCTCCAAGCTGCTGCGTCAGGCCATTGAAGAGGCAGAAAAGCTGTTCGATCACCCGCTCAAGCAATACATGCTGTTTCGTGAGTTTGAAGAGCAGGTGCAGGAGCGCCATCTGAGTGACATTCCCGATGCCTTTGCCGGTCATCGCCATGCGCAGGCCTACTTTGGCGTGTTCAAAAAGGTGCTGCCGGAGGTGTTCGCCATTACCGATCAGCAAGTGCAGGACAAGTGGGTAAAGCTGGCCTTTGAGATTGATCAGGTCGTTGATGCCTCGGTGGCCGAGCACTCCATCAATCCGCAGAACATCGAAGCGGGCATTCGCAAGCAACTGCTGCCGCGCATGTTCCAGGAGTGCAAGGCCATTGGCAGCGGCATGGAGCAGGCTAAGAAGATTGTCGAGATGGTGGTTCAGATCACCCGAGTTGGATTGAGTGGGGTTTGATAGGGATGAACACGCCTATTAATGCCAAGGGTAAGGTAAAAGGTCACGCCAAGGCTCAAGCCGAGGCTCGAACCAAGGAGCTGTCCCTCTGTTTTCGCTACGGCGATGAGATGATCTCCTTCGAGCGAGTGCAGCGGCCACAAGCTAGCGGCAAGGTGCGGATTTTGGTGCATCCAGATTGCCGTATCGTGGTGTCAGCACCTCTTGAGGCTGACAACGATTCGGTGCTCTCGGCGGTTAGGAAGCGTGGGCGCTGGATCTATGAGCAGTTGCGTGACTTTCGCCAGCAACTGGAGCATGTCACCCCGCGCCAGTACATCAGTGGTGAAAGTCATTACTATCTGGGCAAGCAATATCTGCTCAAGGTGATCGAAGCCCCTGACTCGGTGCAGGGGGTCAAGATGCTACGCGGCAAGCTGGAGGTGTCGGTCAGAAGCCGCAGCGCAGAGAAAGCCCGTGAATTGCTCGCTAACTGGTACAAGGCCCGAGCAAAAGAAGTCTTTGCCAGACGGCTTGATGCCATGCTGGATCAGGCCATCTGGGTCACGGGCCGTCCGCCACTGCGTATCCAGACCATGCAAACCCAGTGGGGGAGCTGTTCCCCCAATGGCCGGATCACGCTTAACCCACATCTGGTCAAAGCACCCCGCGAGTGCATCGATTACGTGATCCTGCACGAGCTCTGCCATATTGCCGAGCACAACCACAGCGAGCACTTTTATCGGCTGATGAGCCAGGTGATGCCGGGTTGGGAAAAGACCAAAGGGCGGCTGGATGGCATGGCTAACCGCTTGTTGACGTGAGCTATCCGCTCGTCAGTCACCCACAGCCCGGCAGGTCCCCCTTGCCGGGCTGTTTCTTTGGTACTGATACCGCCTACTGATCCTCAAAGGAGCCCTCTCATGGCCGAAAAGGCCATTTTTTCTGTGCAGAGCAATCGATAGCCTCAGAATCATGCTCTATATCAGCCGCCCGCTTATATCTAAATTGGAATAAAAAACTTGTACTTATTATTTATAAAAATAAATATGCGCTATTGTGTGTATTTATGCATATATAAATAAAATTATGTTTTTAAAAGAAAAATGTGAAAATTCGATGTGTGTGGAATTATCGCCAGAGCAGCATTAGTAGTTAATATTTATAAAAATAAATAAATAAAAACAGCATGTTACGTTCATTTTTGTTGTTGACGATCCCCTGCCTGCTTACTAGGTTGTATGCAGGTCAGGTAGGAGCAGTCATGCAGCAAAAGATGGTTAAACAGCCAATTATCACAGATGCGGAAATCGCCAAAACGGAGCGATACAATCGAGACATCCAGGCTCGGGGGTATCGGTCCTGGGTCACGGTGCGGCAGTCCCATACCTATGGTCAGGGGCAGATTGTATTTAGCCACAAAACGGGTCGTGAGCATCATCTTCTCAGCCGTGGTGAGCGGAAGCCCTTTTTCTATTTCGAGCGCGATCCAACCGTGATCGACATTCTGGAGCAATATCCGCTACCGCTGCATCAGACGTTGGAAATTGCTGCATCTCTGAACATTGTCCATCCTGGTAATTACAAAGAGAGGGGCAATCATGGTGGTCGTATACCAGCCAAAACAATGACCCAAGATTTTGTCATTATTCGGAAAACAGAGGCATGACATATTCTAACACCATATAGCTTTAAATATTCTGATGCGCTTGACCCAGCAATCACAAGTCCGCGAGTTGTCAATCGCACTCTGGCAAAGGAAAGAATTGCCATTGAGTTTTGGCGTACCCAAAATACCGACCATGTGTTGATAACAGAGAAGAGTTTTGATGCCACCGTTATTTACAATTTAGAGTTTCTGCGAGAATGTTTTGATGAGGCTGAACTGATTCAGGTTTCGGGTGAATTTTATGCCAATGTTATTGTTCGGTTTAGACACCACATGGTGGCAACCCCTTTATCCACGCTGCTGATGTTAATCCAACAAGTAGCCTACGAACTAAATATTGATAAATTGCAGGTACAGTGTTTGTTCCAACACGCGGTTTATACCGGTCGTTTGAACATCGATTTAACACAACGAATCGAGTTATACCGTCCTCTGCCAGTAATACGGAGGTCTAATGCGGGTTAACCAAAAGATCGTGTCTGATACCAAGAATAGGTCCGAGTTGCTGATCATTGATATCTGCTGGGATACAATGAGGCTAGCTGTAACTGAATTACTTCTCGATTCACCGAAACGGCCATTTACCTTGTCGCTTGACGAAGTTAAAAATGATATTTGTCAAGGACGTAGACATATAGCAGATCATGATTTTCCGAAAATCATCTATGAAGCAGATAATAACTTAAGTCCAAACTGGATAAAAAAGCGTGATGAGGGGCTTGCTGCTCTTGAGCCCCTGATAAGTGATCCCGAACTGAGGCATCGTTATCTCTATGGTGACTCAAGCGGGATCTTGCAACTACTCATTGAGCACTCAGGAAAAAGTAAAAAGTATGTCACTGGTCAGTTGAATCGCTACTTCCGATGTGGTGGAATGCCCAATGCGCTATTACCTAACTATTTCGCGTGTGGCAAAAATCACCAGTTGCCCACTACATACTTGGAGCTTGAAAAGGGGAACGTTTGTCTTGCATCAAAACGAGGGCGTGAAACGCTTTATGGTAAATCTTACCGTGGTATTACCCAACAAGACATTAAAAACATAGCATTATTCTCCAAGAGAATCCGCTCAGGGACAGAAGTCCAGCTTTCTAGGTTGTATTCGGATTTTTGTATGGAGTATGCCTCGGCAGAGTTGCGCCCCATGAGAGCCACGGACGAGGATATCGCTGAACCATTCAAAATGTTACTACCCAGAAATTATCTTATTTCTCCCAAATCATTCAAGCGCCAGCTTACTAAATATGTTGATCAGTTGACGTTTTTGAAAAAGCGGGTGGGCAGTATAAATTATTCTCGAGATTTCGCCGGCAAACCTGGGCTCGCCAGAGCGGGGCTACGAGGGCCGGCATCGCGCTACGAAATTGATAGTACTATTGCAGATATATATATTCGATATTCCTACAGCAAAGATGAACTGGTCAGTATAGGACGACCTGTAATCTATAGTGTTGTCGATAGTTTCAGTGGAATGATTGTGGGACTTCATGTTGGTTTTGATAGTCCTTGTTGGCACGGTGCCAGTCAGGCATTGTTTAATGCTATGAGTAATAAGGTAGAATTTTGTAGACAGTATGGCTATGAAATAGATGAGTCTGATTGGCCCTGCCAAGAAGTTTGTCGTGAATTAACGTTAGATCGAGGTTCAGAGAATACTGATAGCAATATAACCGCCCTCCTTCGTGGTCAAATTGGTATCACTGTAGGAAATTTTAATGCATATCATCGTGGTGATATGAAAGGCACGGTTGAGAAGAGTTTTGATATTATTCAGTCTCTAGCGATCCCCTTTGACTCTGGCAAGGTCGTAAAATCTCCAAAAAAAGAAGACCAACATGCGTCCCGTAATTCTTTGTATACCTATGAACAGTTTATGGTTCGACTGATAAAATGTATCATATTTACCAATAATAATAGGGAGCGAGTCCTATCTCATAATTTTGAGATGTCGCGAGATGGTGTGCTTTTTACATCTCGCAGTGTTTGGGATTGGGGGCTGGAGCAGGCGATTCTGAAACCAAGAGTGTCAACAGATCGCCTGCGATATGCATTGTTGCCGGAAGCAGAGGCAACAGTTAGGTCTCAGGGAGTGTACTTCAAAGGCCTATATTATAATTGTAATGAAATTGTGCGTAGGGGCTATCTGGACCGAGCCAAAAATATTGGTCGTTTCAAAATAAAGGTTCGATACACCGATATCAGTACCAATCATATCTGGTATGGAGATGACGAAAGTGGAGATCTCCTCCAACTGGATTTGACCGATCGTAGTGAAGCCTATAAAAACCAAATTTGGGCCAATGTTATGCGTCGCCAAGAGATTGTCAAAGAACAACTGGCTATTCTGGATGAAAGCAGATTTGACGCCCGTGCATTATTGGAAATGGATTTAAAACAATGTGATGATGCTATCAGAACAGAAAATCGTCACCTTAAAAAATCCAACGCTAAAGGCATTCAGCCAGGGATGAAAACCCTCAAGCATGTTGAGGCTGTACAGCAGCGATATAATGAAATGCAAGCCATTTATGCCGATCTGTCTGGGGCCGACAACCGGGAGCAAGCCCATCGGCCCGCACCACAGCAATCCAAACAAAATTTGAATGATCCGACAGTAATATCCTTTCAGGAAGACGAACAATGAGCCAGCCAAATTATTATATGCATCCTAATCGACAGTATCGAGACAACCCATTCATTGAGGCGTTGGGTCAGCCATTAACAATACAGCAGTTTTATGCAGTCAGCGAGTTGCCTTTTATTAACAATGTTGATTTGACTGGTGTTCATGCATCGCTTCATGGCTATTATATCCGGACCCAGATCGATCAATTGAACGAAGTTTATGCCGTGCAAGACGAGGCATTTCGATTATATGATGTCATGCGACGCATGATTGAAGCGGGATATGATAAGCGCAATCCTCTGCGAACTGATATACGGCGAATACTGACGGCTATCGATAGAGATAAGACCAATCCCAATCAGGTTGCATATTTATCAGGGTTGGATCTCTATTCTGTGTTGCAGAGTTATTTGTTAGTTGGGCTGAGTGGTCGTGGTAAATCACTCATGGTAAGACGCATCCTGAAACTATTTGATCAAGTTATTGAACATCTCAATTATACCGACCACAAAGGGCAGGAGCATACGCTTGATCAATCTCAGGTAACGTACCTGTATGTAGAAATTCACGAGCGTCGTGGTCAAAAAGCGCTGCTGTTGAATATGCTGGAGGCGCTGGATGAGGTGACCGGACAGGCATACACTTATGAACACCGTAATAGGTCTGTCAATGAGTTAATTACCATAGTGCGCAAACTCCTTATCGGTCATAGTGTTGGGTTGGTGGTCGTTGATGAGGCCCAAAATTTAGCCAAATCCTCCCGTAATGAAGTTTTAAGTATCAATGAAAAAACGTCGATAAAATTCGTCGAGGAATTGTTAAACCGAGTCGGTGTGCCGATCATGCTGGTAGGAACATTTGCAACGCTAGCATTATTTGAGCGTGAAACAACTATTGGTCGGCGAGTGACCAAAAATGGATCTATGTTGTTGGCGAGTTGCGATTCTAATAGCTCATTTTGGAAACATTTTATCCGCCTGCTATGCCAGACTCAATTACTAAAAAATCAGTCAACATCGGTAGATATATTGTGTAGGCATATTCATTCTCTGAGTGTGGGCATTCCGGCAATTGCCAGTAGCCTGGTTAGGGCCACGCTCGCCTATCTCACGTTCCTGGCACCTCAGGATCAAGATCTTTCTATAGCCGCGCTGGACCTGGTTTTTAATCGTGAATTTAGAGTGTTGACCCCGGCGTTAACTGCACTGAGAAAAGGTGAGTACCACAGATTTGAGGATTTTGAGCCGATGCTGATGCTGGAGTCGGTGGCGAGTCATTCTGATGTCATGACACAGATAACTCCGCAGCCCGCCATGAACCTGATTCAAGGGGAAGTCGAGCTGAGCGACAAACCCGTATCATCGCAGATTGAGGTACAGAAACGCAAAAAACTGGATCAGTTATCGCCGTCAGTATTGTTAGGACAACTCGGCTACAACCTAGATAAGGCGCAACCGAAATGATTCTCCATCGTTTAGAGTTGCTGCCAGGCGAACATCTGGGAGCCGTGGCTGGTCGAATGCATGTGCTGAGCATCTATGGGACGTTCACCGCTACGGTAAAAGCGCTGGGTCTGGGTAGTCCACCGATTCGCCCCCAACGATTATCTCATGCCGATGACATGGCCCTCGATGCCATTTTTCGGGCGAAGGGGATAGAGCAGCCCTGGCAGACACATGGCTACGGCCATTATCTGACCCCGTTTTTGAGCCTGCCTGAGCAGGGTATGCTGATGGCTGCGTTGGCGGGCCACACGCCGCTCCGGTTGAGGGTGACCGGTCAGAACAATGTACAGCATCGATACTGGCGTTGGTGTACAGACTGTATTGCCGAGGATCAGGATACTCAGGGCATGCCCTATTACCACCGCGACCATCAATTGCCAGGGGTATTTCATTGTCATAGGCATCAGCAGGGGTTGTCTGGGCGCTGCGCTGGCTGTGGTTTTGCAGCCGTGGTGTTGTCGGAACAACCCATCCCTCCCTACGACAACATCTGCCCGCACTGTGGTCACTGGATGGGGGGATACGATAGTCATTTTACCGAGCAGATGCGCGAGATCGAGTTGGCGTCGCTGGCATTGGCCCACTCTGCGAGCACTCTCACCCTATGCTCACTGACCCAACTGGTGAGTAATTCGATGGGGCTTTCGGGCGAGACCATGCGCACGGTCAAGAGCATCAAAGCGATCAATGCGTGGTTTCAGCAGATGGACGCGCAATGTGATCCCCTGGCGCTCACTGCGTATTTCACCAATTCAGAGGGGCACGGTCAGGGATGGCAATTGCCTCCCCAGCTGCGTAATGCACGGGGCTACCATGAGCAGTCAGCTCGAGATCCGTTGCACCCCTTGGTCCACCTTCTCATGTTGCAGCATGCAGGCGTCGATCTGGTGGGGCTCCTGGGGTCTGAGGGCTAACTCCGTGTTGGGCTCGGTGATCCCCTCCTATATTCCTGGCGAATCCGCCTACAGCTGGGTCACCCAGTATTTTATCCATTCGGCCTACAGTGACCGAAACCGTTTCTGTGACCGACTGTTCCACCATCCTGCCATTCGCCTGCATCCGTCATTACCAGGCCATATTGAAGTTACTGCTCAGGCGGCGGGAGTGGATCCGCAATACCTGCTGCACCACGGCTCGGCCTTTCCATTATTCGCCCTGACGCTGAATAATAAGCAGCAAGTCCACGCCCTGGCCGCCGCCATGTTGGGCGAGGGGAGAGGGCTGATGGCCCTGTCAGGGCAAGCCGCCAGCAAACTGACCTTTGGCGGTGCTTGTTTGAAATTGTGCCCCACCTGTCTGCTGGAGGATGAACAAGTCGTGGGGTGCGGTTATTGGCATACGGTGCACCAACTATACGGGGTCACCGCCTGTGCAAAGCACATGCTACGTCTGCACACCTTGGCGACAGGCTCAGGTGGGATTGATCGCCGACTGCTCTTGCCCGATCCCACTATGCCCTATGAGCCAGCGAGACCATCCGAACAGGAAGTCTACCTGTCTGCATTTATCGCCGGGCTGCATCGGTATCTGTGCGTCCAGTCGCCAGTGCACTCTCCCGCTGAACATTACCGGCGATGGCTGGGGCAACAGGGCTATTTGACTCGACATGGCCATCTTCGCTACCACGCCTTGCGGCAAGACATGAATCAGTTCTGGCAGGGGCTGTTTACCGGTACCGCACCGACTGTGCCGTTGGGGCTGGCAAGCTATCGGTATGTCTCGGGCCTGGTACACGGCGACCATAACTACCACTACCTGAAACACGTGATGCTGATGGCGTTTGTGAGTCGCAGCCCGGCGGAATTTTTTTCCGTCGAGGATCAATATGTGATGCAGGAGCCTACGTCTCTTCCGAGTGAAGGGCGACCATCCGAGCAAACCGTGTTAAGGCTGCTGGCGGAACAGACCTCCATGCGGCAGATTGCCCGCCAGACTGGATACAGTATCGGTTTCATCAAGCAGCTTGCGCTGCGACACCACCAATCCGTTGAACACCGAACACAGCGCATCAGCTTGGAGGTGGAGCGGGGGATATGGCGACAGGCGTTCATGGGCGTGCGACGACAGCAGATAGCCCTTTGTCATTCCGTATCGATTAGTGCAGTCGAAGCCATTATCCAGAGCCACCAAGGGTTGTCTGACTGGCGGCGGCATCTTGTCAGGGTTAACAAACTGCGTGAGCATCGCGAAACGGTGACGGCATACCTGGCACAACATGCCGATGTCAGCCGGGGCGGTATCGAGCAGACGTGCCGAACGGCATTCACCTGGCTCTATCGGCATGATCGCTCCTGGCTGTATCAGCAGTTGCCCGCTCCCAAACAGTCTGTCTACCACCCCTCCGTGGATTGGGCACAACGTGACCGGGCACTGGTGGCCCAACTCGAACAGTTGGACGGGGAGGCAAGGTCACTGTCCGCGCTGGAGAGAGCGCTTGGCAGACCGGATTGGCTCAGGAAATACAAAGCTAGATTACCGCTCAGCTATGCGCTGGCTGTGCGACTTGTCGCTGCTTACGCAGCCCAGCATCCCAAACCCTGATGGCCACCGGTGATATCGGCACGGCTGTCAGGGGTCAACACGAGGAGTATTGCCATGAAAGTCGAAGCCATCGTCCCCACCACCCAAGTCGTCGATATTCTCTGCGATGTCTGTGGCAGCAGCACGACAACCACCATTGGTACGCAGGAGTTCGGCACGCTGGCTGCGCGCTGGGGGTATGGTTCGCAGCACGATGGTGCGCAATATTAGGTGCATCTTTGCGAAACCTGTTTTTTCGAAGCGCTAGCAAACCTGAGGCAGGCTCACCGGTCGCAGAACATGCTTGCTGAGGACTATCAACCCGTCGATCCGGACACGTTTGGACAAATTGAGGGAAATCAGGAGCTTATCTAACGATGAGGCAATTAGCGGCATTATTCGCCTCATTAAATGGGCATAAATGAGGCAATTAGCGCTCGTTATCGAATCATGCGAACTGATCGAGGGAGTTGAATGAGTTATATGGATGTGCCCACATATCGGGCTTGTAGTCGGGAAGCAGAGAATGGGATATGGCCCCCAGGGCGCGTTGTCAGACGCAGTGAAATGCCACCCTTGGTGGCCCATCTTGCGGCAATAGGTTCGGCTTGGTTGGTGGGTTAAATTCTCCGGCAAAGTGTCATAAACTTTCAGAACACTGAGCGGGGTGGTTCTGAATGAGTTCTTTTTTGGCTGTCCGAGCACAGGCACCTTGCCACCGGTTGAAAGGGTCTTTCTGGTATATAAGATGACATGCGCGGTGAATCAATAGGGGACGCCGTGTTCAATTCTTCCTGCAAGGTCGATAACCGCCTGAGCGCCCATCGGTGAGGTGAGCACCTCAGCGGGCCTTTCACCCCCTAATCCCCAGGCTGGTCGAGCGAGCCAACGCATCGACTTGATAATATCGCCGTTGTGCAGGGATAGGACCGCCTCCATTGCAAGTGCAACCCAGTAAAGGCGATCTCCCTGAGGGGGGGAGAGGTGAGCGCCCTGCCTGATTCGGCGACTCAGCGCATCCCGGCGAATGCCGATCATCGCACAAACAGTACGTGTATCCGATCCTAGCAGAGCAATCAACTTGATGACGACCTCAGGTGAGACTCCGGCGACAATGTGTCGATGAGCCGCCAGCCTATTACGCGGCAGAGCGAGGGATGCAAGAACATCGGTCACAGATGAGCCGCTTGTGGTGGGAACATGGTTAGCACGATTCATGATGCGCTAGCGGTCTCCATATGGCTCAGTTGATGATAGTCGTGAACACCGTCGGACCCAATAAAATCCATCACTCAAGAGTTCATTGGGATCTCACCTAGTTTGGCGCATTTCGTTGA
>RCUM01000719.1_pt1 | contig 16613 bp, 16 predicted proteins | sample 2166141 | NCBI WGS metagenome assembly RCUM01 (sample SAMN09932756, study PRJNA488358) | compost metagenome | isolation source: compost soil in crotonic acid-enriched | place: Germany: Experimental Botanical Garden
AGCTGTGTCAGGACATGCTCGACCAGGGCAAACTGACCGAGGCGCTATGTAACTATGACGGCCCACAGGGCAAAGACGCCCTGCTGAAAGCACTGGCCAAATTGCTGCGCGACGAGCTGGGCTGGCAGATCTCTCCACAGAATATTGCACTGACAAATGGCAGCCAGAGCGCGTTTTTCTACTTGTTTAACCTGTTTGCCGGCCGCTATGCCGACGGCAGCCGCCGCCGCGTGCTGTTCCCGCTGGCGCCGGAATATATCGGCTATGCCGATGCCGGGTTGGACGAAGGGCTGTTTGTCTCGGCCAAACCCAACATCGAATTGCTGCCGGAAGGCCAGTTCAAGTATCACGTTGATTTCGAACACCTGAACATCGGCGATGATATCGGCATGATCTGCGTATCACGCCCGACCAATCCGACCGGCAACGTGATCACCGACGAAGAGCTGATGAAGCTCGACCGGTTGGCGCAGCAGCGCAATATTCCGCTGGTGATCGATAACGCCTATGGCGTGCCCTTCCCCGGCATTATCTTCAGCGACGCAACGCCGCTGTGGAACCCGAACATCATTCTGTGCATGAGCCTGTCGAAACTCGGCCTGCCCGGTTCGCGCTGCGGCATAGTGATCGCCGATGAAAAGACCATCAGCGCCCTGACCAACATGAACGGCATCATTAGCCTGTCACCGGGCAGCATGGGGCCGGCGATGGCAACGGAAATGATTGAACGCGGTGACCTGCTGCGCCTGTCCAACGAGGTGATCCGTCCGTTCTACAAACAGCGCGTCGAGCACACTATCGAGATCATTCGCCGCTACCTGTCACCAGAACGCTGCCTGATCCATAAACCGGAAGGGGCAATTTTCCTCTGGCTGTGGTTCAAGGATCTGCCGATTACCACTGAATTGCTGTACCAGCGCCTGAAAAAACGTGGCGTGCTGATGGTACCCGGCCACTATTTCTTCCCTGGGCTGGAGCATGAATGGCCGCATACCCATCAGTGCATGCGGATGAACTACGTACCGGATCCGGAGAAGATTGAGCGTGGCGTGGCGATCCTGGCGGAAGAGATCGAACGCGCGCACCAGGATTAATGATCCTGCCTTGCTCGATTGATTGAAAATTAACCAGAAAAGATATATGATACGTATATCGTATATCTTTTTTCTCAGAAGGTTAATTATGGCCCGCATAGTGATTGATTTACCTGAAGAAGACCTTCGGCAACTCGACAATCTGAAGAACATTCGTCATGTCCCTCGAGCTGAGATCATCCGGCAGGCAGTCTCTCGTTATCTGGTGGTAAACCGGGTGGATGACCCAAGTAATGCTTTCGGATTATGGTCGGGTGTATTGGGTGACGGCGTCGATTATGAGAATCAGCTCCGCGAGGAGTGGGATTAATGACCGCTCAACTGGTGCTATTTGATACCAATATCCTGATCGATTATCTCAATGGCATTCCGCAGGCCAGGGAGGTACTCACCGAATACCATGCCCACCCGGCAATCAGCGCCATTACCTGGATGGAGGTCATGGTTGGAGCAAAAAAACAATCGTCAGCGCTCGAACTTAAAACCCGCCAATTTTTAGGGCAATTCTTGTTGCTGCCAATCACCGATGAGGTTGCGGAGCGAGCAGTTGAACTACGTCACTCACGAGGAATAAAACTACCCGATGCCATTATCTGGGCTACGGCGCAAATTGGTTTCAGAACGCTAATTTCTCGCAATCCCAAAGACTTCGGCACCAGTAACGGTGTGCTGATGCCGTATCAACTTTGACGCACTATTGCCAGAGTCTTACATCGCCCAGAATAGTACCGCCAGCAACTGCGGCGACATGATGCGCAGGAACATCGCCAAAGGATAAACCGTGGCGTAAGACAGCGCGGCAGCGCCGCTGGTCGGGTGCAGGCCGTTAGCGAAGGCCAGCGCCGGCGGATCGGTCATTGACCCTGCCAGCATGCCGGACAGCGTCAGGTAGTTCATCTTGCCCACCATCCGCGCCAGTACGCCCACGCTAAACAGTGGGATCGCAGTAATCAGCGCGCCATAGCCAATCCATGCCAGCCCTTCGCCATTAATCAGCGTATCGACAAAATTACCGCCCGACTTCAACCCGACCACCGCCAGAAACAGCACGATCCCCAGTTCACGCAACGCCAGATTGGCACTGGGCGGCATAAACCAGTACAGCTTGCCGATGCTGCCGATACGCCCAAGGATCAGCGCCGCCACCAGTGGGCCACCGGCCAGCCCCAGACGCAATGCCGCTGGGAAACCCGGTATAAACAGCGGGATGGATCCCAACAGCACCCCCAGGCCGATTCCGATAAACACCGGCAGCATTTGCACCTGCTGCAACTTCTGTTGGGCGTTGCCGACAATCGCCGCCACCGCCTCGATAGATTCGGGCCGTCCCACCAGGTTGAGGATGTCACCAAATTGCAGCGTCACATTGCTGCCGGCCACCAGCTCGACCCCGGAACGGTTGAGTCGCGAGATCACCACGTCGTATTTCTGCTTCAAGTTCAGATCGCGGATTTTACTGCCCAGCACCTTCTCATTGGTCACCACTGCTCTCACCACCTGCAGCTCTGTACCGCGCGTTGACAGCGAGACGTCGACCTCTTCGCCAATCACCAGCCGGGCATTTTCCAGGCTTTCGCGCTTGCCCACCAGATGCAGATAATCACCCAGCTCCAACTTTTCAAGCGGTGCCGGCACCATCAGCAAATCGCCGCGTTTCAGGCGAGAACAGATGATATCCTCGCCGTTCAGCAGCGGTACATTTTTGATAGCCATTCCCTGCAGATTCGGGTTACGCACCGCCACGTTCATGGTATGCAGCAGTTCGCGCTGGTTGCCCAGGCTGCTTTCAAACGCCTGCGCCTCTTGCTCGATGTTAATGCGGAAAAACAGGCGTATCAGCCACATCACCAATAAAATGCCGCAGATGCCAAACGGATAGGCCATGGCGTAACCCATACCCATGCGATCAACCAGTGCCGGATCTGAACCCAAATCGGTAAGGATTTGCTGCCCAGCGCCGAGCGCCGGAGTATTGGTGACCGCCCCGGAGAACACGCCGAGAATGATTGGCAACGGCACGGCAAACAGCTTGTGAACCACCGCCGCGACCAACCCACCGACCAGCACCAGTAAAATGGCGAAGCCGTTGAGCCGTAGCCCGGACACCCGCAAGGAGGAGAAAAACCCCGGACCGACCTGAATACCAATGGTGTACACGAACAGGATCAGGCCGAATTCCTGGATGAAATGCAGCATGTCGCCATTAAGATTGAGCTGCCAGCTCTGGGCGAAATGCCCAACGATAATGCCGCCGAACAGCACTCCACCAATGCCCAGCCCCACCCCATAGATCTTCCAGTTACCCATCCACAGCCCGAGAACGGCCACCAACGCCAACATGCTGACGGTCAGGGCGATTTCGCTCATAGCTCACATCCTTGCCAAAAGTTTAACAACCGGTTTGCGGTTAAAGACGCACAATTAACAGGGATTTTGGCACAGGCGGAAAAGGGTGACTGTGGCTTGCGCCACAGAAAGCAAAGGGGGAAGCCCGTTAGGACTTCCCCCTGAAAATTTAACTGTTTCTCAGTCGGTTATTTAGCTTCCAGCCCTGGCGTAGTGCCGATGGCGATCCGCTGTGGCTGCAGGGCTTCCGGTACCTGACGCACCAGATCGATATGCAGCAGGCCATTTTCAAACTGGGCCTCGGAAACCTGCAAATGCTCAGCCAGCGTGAAGGTCAGTGCGAACTCTTTGCACACCAACCCCTGATGCAGATATTCCACCTGTTTTTCCGACGGTGTCGGCTTACCGCGCACGATCAGGCGTGGGCCTTCGACTTCAATATCCAGTTCGCTTTGTTTGAAGCCGGCCAGCGCCAGAGAAATGCGGTAGTGGTTATCGTCGCTTTTCTCGATGTTGTATGGCGGGAACCCTTGCGGCTCCTGGCCACCCATTGAACTGGCCAATTTGTCAAAGCCGATCCACTGACGCAGTAGTGGGGATAAGTCGTAATTGCGCATAGTATTAACTCCTTCTATGAAGCGAGATGAGGTTTAATCGCCCCCTGACGGCAGGCAGTTAACTAACATTCATTGCACCAGCGGTTCATTTCGCCGATGAAATAAGAATTACTTAATTTCTATCCGGCGCGGTTTTAATGTTTCCGGCACGATGCGTTCCATATCGATATACAACAGGCCGTTTTCCAGTTTGGCGCCTTTAATTTGGATATGCTCGGCCAACTGGAATTTACGTTCAAAGTTACGTTCGGCAATACCTTGATATAAGTAGGTTCTTTCCGCCGGCTCATTATTATGAGCGCCACGTACAATCAACAGGTTATCCTGGGTGGTAATCTCGAGCTCTTGCTCGGCGAATCCTGCCACCGCGATCGCGATGCGGTAATGATTTTCATCCACCAGCTCAACGTTATAAGGAGGATAGCCGCCATTACCCTGGCTCTGGCCTGCCTCCAACGCATTAAACAAACGGTCAAAGCCAATCGCAGAACGGTAGAGTGGAGAAAGATCGAAATTACGCATAAAACAGCCTCCTAAGGCACTTCAGCGAGGTTTAATAATTAAGCCTTCCACTAAGGACAGACTAATAATAAGAATTCCCTTACGGCAAATTCTTAATTTGGTTCTGATAAGAAAATGGGGGTTGATTTCATCATTTCAACCGACGGCGATCAAAAAAATGACAATCAGTTCGGCGAAAGTTTTTTTATCCCTTACAATAAAGTGAGACAACCGCCACAGAGCGGGTCCTTGCTCCTTTTAAAACATCCAGAGGATGTTATAGATCAGCAGATTTTGGGGAACAGCACCCTGCAGGATGGAAAATGAAAACGATAAGAGTCATAGCAACCAGTTGCATGCTGTTAGCGACCAACGGCTGCTCCAGCGTAATGAGTCACACCGGCCCGAATCAGGGCTACTATCCGGGTACCCGTGCCAGCATGAACGTGCTGAGGGACGACAATACCAGTTGGGCGATGATGCCACTGGTGGCGCTGGATCTGCCATTCTCGGCGGTGATGGACACGGTGTTACTGCCTTACGACTATATGCGCTCCGGCAGTGACGGTACCGCAGACTCGCCGAGAGCGCGCATCTTGCGTGGCGAAGAGCAGAATCTGGCCGCCAGCGGCGATCCAGCCCATGCGGCGGCTGCCACCCCACAGTAAAAAAACCTGATGCGGGCTGTTCGCCCGCCGTTGCTCATACCTCGGCCACAAAAATCTGGCTGAACCCGTCGATCTCACGCATAAACGCCACTTTACTGCCGTCCGGAGAGAACACCACCGCATCACCCGATGGCGGTATCGCAGTACGCTGCGTCAAACGCTGCATCCGCCCGCTGGCTACCTCACATAACATCAGGCTGTTATCACACACCAGCGCGATACGACCGCCCTGCGGATGCCAACTGAACGCCGATTGAATCCCCTGTTCACCCTGCGTGACCTGACGCGGGTCACCGCCGTTGGGTGAGACCACCCACAGCTGTACCACGCCCGCGTCATCCTTCATCAGGCAGGCAATCATACTGCCGTCGGGTGAACTGCGCAGCCAGTGGCGGGGAGTGGTCGCCACACCAGGGAAACGTCGCTGGCCAGTAAAGGTCAGCCGACGTTGGCGTACCCCCAGCGGGGGGGCAGGTATTTGGGTCGGGGTACCCTGCAACGGCCGGGCACCGGCTTTGGCGTAATCGGCATCATCCTGCGGCAGATCAACGATAAACACCTCAGGCAGCTTTTCACCGCTGCTGGAAATCGTATCGCCGATAAACGCCAGCGCCCAGCGCTGTTGCCGCCCATCAGGCCGGGTATAACCGCCTTGGCCAACCCAGCCCTCTTCATAGGCGCGATTAATTTGGTCACTGCCCGGCTGCGGTTGTGGCGTGGTCTCGCTGACCAATACGCAGTAATGGCTGCCGTCATACTCACGCGGATGCTGCTTGGGAGGGTTCACGCCCTGTAATGGCACGGCTACGCCCACGTTGCGCAGATCCAGCGCCGGGTCCAGCTCATGCATCACATGGTCATTATAGGTAAAGCTCAGGCGACTGCCGTCCGGACTAAAAACGTGCACGTGAGTGCCGCCGCGCAGTGCGCCGGGAGTATAGGGCGCGGTGATGTCCATCGCATCGAGGGTAATGGCCAGTTCGCGATCCGGTTCGCTGACAATCACCCCACGACGATGGTGAAAATCGTAATGCCAAACGCTATCTGGATGCTCCGGGCCGTGGATAAAAGCATACCGGGCCGGTGCGTCCGGGCTGACGGTCACCACGCCCACATGAGCACCGTGCTGGGCACGGTACACCACTTCCACCACGCCGCTGTCGACGTTCACCCGTTCAATACTCAGGCCGGTGAAAGAGGCGCCGCTCGGGCGTACGTCGTAAGCCAGCCACTGGCTGTCCGGCGTCCAGACGTTAATATTGGTTAACTGATGCCCACGTGGATCAAAAGTCAGCTGTTTTTCCCGATGGCTCATGGCGGCTCCCCTGCGCATGCTGGCACTGAGCCGCCATCTTACCGGATCAGCCAACGCGTTTCACATCACCCACCAACAACAGATACGACAACGCGCCGAGTAGTGCCACCACGGCGATATAAATCAGTGAGGGAGCAAAACCATAATCCTGCGCCAGATAACCGACCACCAAGGGTACCGTGATCCCCCCCAGCCCGCCGACAAAGTTAAACACCCCACCGGTCAAGCCAATCAACCGGGTCGGTGCCAGCGATGACACCAGCGACCAGGTAATGGAGGCGAAACCGTTGCCAAAGAACGCCAGCGCCATCAGCACCATAATCCACAGCGGATCGTTGGTGTAATTGGCCCCCATGATGCAGGTAGAGAGCAGCAATCCGCAGATGATAGGCGTTTTACGCGCAAAACCGATGGAACGGCCGCTGCGTAGCAAGCGATCGGCAACAAAACCGGATAACAACACGCCGCAGAACGCCGCCAGGAAGGGCACCGTGGTCATAAAACCGGCGGTCAGTGCGGCAATGTGCTTTTCCTGCGTCAGATAATTCGGGAACCAGGTGAGGAAGAACCACAGCGTTGAGGTAATAGCGAACTGACCGAGATACACCCCCACCAGCTTGCGGTGAAACACCAGTTTCCAGTCGGCAGCGGTGAGCGCTACGCGGTTTTTCTTTTCCGACGCGACGTCGCCATCCACCATGCCGCCACCGTCCTGAATATATTTCAGCTCGGCGTCGTTCACCCCTTTGCTGTTGCGCGGCGACTGATAAACACGCTGCCACACCAACGCCCAGACGATGCCGACACCGCCGGTGATGATGAACACCCAGTGCCAACTGAGGATCTCTTGTACCCAGATCAATAGCGGCGTCAAAAACGCCAGCCCGACAAACTGACCGGAAGTATAGAACCCCACCGCCGAAGCGCGCTCCTGCTCGGGGAACCAACTGGTGACGATGCGATTATTGGTGGGAAATGCCGGCGCTTCAAACAACCCGGTTACCGCACGCAGGCCAATCAGTGATACCAGGCCACTGGCAAACCCCTGCAGCAACGTCGCAATTGACCAGCCCATAATGGCAATAAAATAGGTCAGTTTTGAGCCAACGCGATCCAGAAACCAACCGCCAGGGATCTGGCACAGGGTATAGGTCCAGGCAAAAGCAGAGAAAATATAGCCCATCTGCGCCTTGCTGATGCCGAACTCCTGCTGAATATGCGCCGAAGCCACCGCCAGATTGGCACGGTCGACATAGCAGATCACCACGGTGACAAATATCATGAATAACGTTAAATAGCGGCGTTTACTTTTTGGTGCTGAGGTTAAGGTTATTTCCATTATTTTTATTCCGTTATTTTTCGGATTTTAAGACGGAAGAGAAGTAGGGGATCCCCTTCCGGGTTAACAGAATTATTTAATTCAATTGATGGTGTTTTTAATTTAGTACTACTTTATTTAGCCTTAACGCTATCGGTTATTACCCTGTAAATCGTCAATCCATGACTGGGGTCGGTATCTGCAGGTAATAACGCTGCGGTTTGAAAGATGACGGCTAATTACCACTCGGCAACTGCGCCGTCAGGATAGCGCCACACGGGATTACGCCAGTCCGTCGCTTGTTTACTGCGCTCGATCACCAGCTCTTCGTTAATTTCCACCCCGAGGCCCGGTTTAGTCAGTGGGTAGAAGTGGCCGTCGGTCATTTTGAAATCGTCTTTATTCACTACGTAGTCCAGCAGTTCGGCCCCCTGATTGTAGTGAATGCCCATGCTCTGCTCCTGGAACACCGCGTTACGCGCCACAAAGTCCACATGCAGACAGGCAGCCAACGCAATCGGCCCCAGTGGGCAATGCGGAGCCAGCGCCACATCATAGGTCTCCGCCATGGCGGCAATCTTGAAGCATTCGGTGATGCCACCGGCATGAGACAGATCAGGCTGAATAATCGCCAGGCCGCCATCGGCCAGCACCCGTTTGAAATCAAAACGCGAATACATACGTTCACCGGCGGCAATCGGGATATGCGTCTGCGCCGCCAGGCGCGGATAGTACTCTGCCTGTTCCGCCAGCACCGGCTCTTCAATAAACAGCGGACGGTACGGCTCCAGCTCTTTGATCAGGATTTTTGCCATCGGCGCATCGACGCGACCATGGAAATCCAGACCGAACTCGATACGGTTACCAAAGGCTTCGCGGATCTGCGCCACCACCGCCACCGCAGCATCCACCTTGCGCGCACTGTCGATAATGCCCATCTCTTCGCAACCGTTCAGCTTAAAGGTATCGAAGCCGATTTCCGTCAGCTTGTTGATGCCGGCAATCACGTCGGAAGGACGATCGCCGCCCACCCAGCTATACGCCTTGATTTTGTCACGCACCAAACCGCCCAATAGCTGATAAACCGGTACGCCCAGCGCCTTGCCTTTGATATCCCACAGCGCCTGATCAATACCGGCGATCGCACTCATCAGGATCGGGCCGCCGCGATAGAAACCGCCGCGGTAGAGGGTTTGCCAGATATCGTTAATCCGCGCCGGATCCTGGCCGACCACATATTCCGACAGTTCGTGCACCGCCGCCTCCACGCTGCGTGCGCGCCCTTCAATCACCGGTTCGCCCCAACCGACGATGCCTTCATCGGTTTCAATCTTCAGGAACATCCAGCGCGGCGGTAGCCGATAGGTGGTCATTTTGGTTATTTTCATTGAGTGGCTTCCTTATAGGCCCGAACGAAAGCGGCAGCCTGCTGAGCGGTGCGTTCCACCGATTGGCCGGCGCGATAGAGATCGCCCCCCAACCCGGCACCCACGCAGCCTGCGGCCAGATACAGATGCAAGTTTTCCGGCGTGATGCCGCCGACGGCAAAAACAGGGATCTGAGGCGGCAGCACCGCTTTCAGCGCCTTGATATAGTCCGGGCCAAAGGAGACCGAGGGGAAAATCTTCAATGCCTGAGCCCCGGCCTCCAGTGCGTTGAATGCTTCTGACGCGGTGGCGCAACCGGCGCAAACCGTCATGCCCAGCGCCACGGCCCTGCGGATCACCGCCGGTTGGGTATTGGGAGTCACCACCAGTTGCCCCCCCAGCGCGGCCAACTCTTCCACCTGCGCAGGTTGCAGCACGGTGCCGGCACCGATCAGGGCGCGATCGCCGAATTTCTTCACCGTATCACCGATGCTTTGCTGCCAGTCCGGCGAGTTCATCGGTATTTCAATCGCATCGAACCCCAACTCCAGTAAGGTTTGTACGTGATCAGCCACCTCCTGCGGCGTAATGCCGCGCAGGATGGCGATCAGCGGCAGTTCAGTATTCCAGCTCATGCACAATGCTCCTTATTCCCGATTGGAAAGCCCGATCGCCGTCCAGGGTCTGGTGGCGTATCCCGGCCATAGTCAGTGCCTGGGCATAACGCTCACCAAGCTGCGGGTTGCCGATCACCGTTAATGCGGCATCCGGCGGCAGCGGGTATTCACGCTGCATCTCCGCCACCTCGTTGCCGATCAACAAGCCGGAAAGCCAGTCACTGACGGCGCTTTTTTCCAGTTTGCCAAGCACGTGAGCGGCGCGGGTTTCAAATAAACGTCGCACGATGTGGCTTTCATTCATGCCGACTTCCAATCCGTTGATAAACGCCTGCGGATTAGGCCGTTGTTCACTTAGCCCCACGCCGATCAACGAATGGCTGAGCAGCAAATGATGCAATTCGCCTGTCATCACCGTGCGGAAATCCGCCAGGGTGTCGTCCTCCATGCGCACCCATTTGCTGTGGGTACCGGGCATGATATAAACCGCCGCCGGCTGTTCGGCATAGGCGCCAATCAACTGGGTTTCTTCACCGCGCATGACGTTGTAGTTATCTTCACGTTCGATACAGATGCCCGGAATAATCCAGGCCCGGTAAGGTAAAGCCTGCTCTATCGCCGTTAACTGTTGGGCAACTTCGGTCAGGCGGGTTGGGCAATGCAGATAAGGCACCTGCAGCCAGCCGGCATTGCTGCCGACCATCCCAGCCATCACCACCGGCAGTGGCTCAGCCCACCGCGCCATCAGCTCGCTGAAAACCTGCTGCGGCGTGCGGCCATCAAGGCGGGTAACACCGGCCTGCGACTGCAGGCTATCGACACAGACGCCCTGTTCGTAACGCCAGGCGCGCAGGTTGGTGGAACCCCAGTCAATCGCGATAAAGCTGTCACTCATGTTATGTCCTTTAGGCGTTTGGTTGAGCTGGCGATCATCGCCAGTGCCGCCTGCTCTGCGGCATCCGGATCCTGATGACGGATCGCATCATACAATTCCTGATGCTCGCGCAGAGTTCGTGGCATATTGTCCTCATCCGACATGTAGGTGCGCTCAAATACCGCGCGCTGCAGCGAGCTAATCGCCACGCTAAGCTGTTGCAAAACCGGGTTGTGTACCGCCGCCAGCACCGCTTCGTGATAGCGGATGTCGGCCTCATTAAAACGTTCGCGATCCTGGTGATGGATTTTCATGTCGTTCAGCGCCGCTTCGATCACCGCAAGTTCGCTGGAGGTAGCTCGCTCCGCCGCCCAGCGAGCAATCGTTGGCTCCACCAGGTTACGAACCTCACTCATCGAGGCGATCAGCCGTGGATCATAATCCTGCGCCAGCACCCAGTTCAGGACGTCGGTATCCAGATAATTCCACTGGCTGCGTAGCGTCACGAATGCGCCACGATAGCGCTTCACCTCCACCAACCGCTTGGACATCAGCGCACGCAAGACTTCGCGGATGATATTGCGCGAAGTTTCAAACTCTTCGCACAGTTCCGTTTCTGCGGGTAATGCCGCCCCCGGAATATACTTACCGCCGACGATCTGCTGGCCCATCTCGATAATGATGCGGTCGGTTTTACCGATCTGCTGCTTGTTCATGATTTCTCCGTGGCGTTCGCCATGCTGTGATAACGGATTTACTTTACCCGCGTCTCCCATTGGCGTCCTGCGGTTGCAGCACAATCTTGATAACTTCCCTAAACAACCACCGCCTTATTGTAGTACCTATATATTTGGTTGTACTACAATCAAGATCACAAAACAGACAACAAGTTTGCGTGACGTACCAAAACAGACCACCGTTGTTGGGCGATAAACAGGCTGGAAACAGAGGCAATGCCACTACGGGTTGGGGCTTTCCGCTACCGGCGTTGGCAAAGCCCGACCGGAAAAATAAGCGGCTATGTTGTCGAACACCAGATCGGCCATCATCCGCCGCGTGCTGTGGGTCGCACTGGCCATATGCGGCGTTAGCACCACATTGTCCCGCCCCATCAACCCGGCGGGAACCTGCGGTTCGCATTCAAAAACATCCAGACCAGCACCGGCAATTACTCCCTGATCAATCGCCTTTACTAATGCCGTTTCGTCGACCACCGAACCCCGCGCAATGTTGATTAAGATGCCGTTAGCGCCCAATGCCGCTAACACCTTTGCATCCACCAGCGCCCGCGTCGCCACCCCTCCGTTGGTGCACACCAACAGAAAGTCGCAGTGCTCGGCCAGTGCCTGAGGGGTCGCAAAAAAACGCCCGCTAAAATCGGCATATTGTTGGCGGGAGTGGTAGCTGACGGCCATATTGAAGGCGGTTGCCCGCTGAGCTATCGCCCGCCCGATCCTTCCCAATCCAAGAATGCCCAGGCGTGCGCCGCTAACCTTGCGCGTCCAGGGATAGCCGCCCTGCAGCCAATCGCCGCGCTCGATAAAACGTTGGGCGCCGCCAATCTGCCGGGCCGTCGCCAGCAGCAGCCCGATCGCCAGATCGGCAACGTCATCGGTCAGCACCCCCGGCGTATGCGTGACGCGCACACCCTGAGCCCGTGCGGCCAACACATCCACCCGCTCGTAGCCCACACCAAATACGGCAATCAGTTTTAACTGCGGCAAAGCGGCAATTTGTGCCGCACTGACCGCCGTTTCGCCATCAACCAGCAGGACGGTGAATTCGCCGGCTCGGGCCGCCAGCGCCAAAGGGGCCAATTCGCGCTGATCCACCAATGGGAAATGTTGACTCAGTTGCACCACCAACCTTTGCGGCAAGGGTGAGGCCTGCAAAATGGTCTCAGCCATGGTTGTTCTCCCGCAGTGCAACCTCGCCTGTGGCCGCTGATAGCGGCCTGCCAAGCCACAGGCCGATAATGCCGCCAGCCACCAACGCCGCAGCAATGGCCATCAGCGCAATATCATAGTTGCCGGTAATATCTTTAATTCGCCCCATGACCGGTGGAAAGACCAGGCCGGCAATATTGGCCACCGCATTAATCAAGGCTATTGACGCCGCACCGGCCACGCCGGCGATAGATTCGGTGGTTACCGCCCAGAAAATAGGGGTGATCGCCCAGTTCAACGCGACGGTAAGCACCAACATGCCGTAGGCCAACACCAGATTTTGACAATAAATCGCCGCCAGCAGCAGCAGACCGGCGGCAATCAGCGGGCCCCCCAAATGCAGGGATCGTTCACCGGTCAAATCGGAGTGCCTGCCATTGAAGTACATGAAAATGCAGGCAAAGAAAAACGGAATGGCGGAAAGGACACTGACAACAAAGGAGCTTTGCTCCGTGACTACGCCCTTGACGATTAAAGGCAAAAATAGCGTGATACCTATGGTGCCGAACGCCTGCAACAGCCACATAAAGCTCAGCGCCCAAACCCGCCGGTTGGTCAACGCCTGGCTCCAGCGATGTGATTGTCCGCCAGCGGTCTCCGCCATTTCACCGGCCATTTTTTTGACCAGCCACTGACGTTGCGGCGGCGCCAACCATTTTGCCTGTTGTGGCGCATCATCGAGATAAAAATAGGTCACGATGCCCAGCAACACCGCCGGGATACCTTCCAGCAGGAACAGCCAGCGCCACCCTGCTATGTCAAATAAACCATGCATATTCAGGATACTGCCGGACAGCGGCAGGCCAATAACCGAAGCCAGGGCTGCACCGATGTAAAACATCGACATGGCACGCGCACGGTCACTGCGCGGATACCAACAGGAAAGATAATAAATAATGCCAGGGGTAAACCCGGCCTCCGCCACGCCGAGTAAAAAACGCATCACATAGAGTTGCGTTGGCGTTTGTACCAGGCTCATACCGGCGGCGATGATGCCCCAGGTGACCATGATGCGCGCAATCCATATCTTGGCACCGATACGGCTCAATAATATATTGCTGGGGACTTCAAAAATAATGTAGGAAATATAGAAAATCCCTGCGGCAATACCATACATCTCGGCGCTAAGCGCCAAATCGGCATTCATCTGCAATGCAGCAATGGAAATATTAGATCTGTCTATATATGCAATAAGATAAAGCAGCATAATAAATGGAATAATACGCCGATTCATCCTTTTGATTGTCGTGGAATAAGTACTGGAATCCATAATTCATCCCCCAGAGCAATTCATTAATTTCTGCACGATCTGTTCCTGACAAATCACGCATCCAGTGGTATTTTCATCTCGTCATCAGAAAAAACTCGTTGTTGAATATAAAAATCGGTTGGTTGTTTAATAGGCTAGCGTACATTGTAGGCACGAAAATCCATCTTGTAATACAAGATAGATCACAAAAAAACACCGAGCCGGGGGTCGGAATGATTTACAAAGTAGAAAATTAATTCTAAATTAGATTTTTAAATCCAAAAAAAAGATCACCATGCTGAGCCGCTACCACGCCATCGCCGATGCCATTACGCTGTTGTTTGCCCCTTACGCCGAAGTGGCACTTCATGATTTGGCCAGCCAGACGCTGGTTTACATCACCAATAACCGATCGCAGCGTGAGCTGGGCGAAAGTTCCAACCTGAGCGAGTTACAGGATGAACCCGATTTACAGGTGATTGGCCCCTACCTGAAGCGCAATTGGGATGGCAGCCAACTGCGGTCTATCAGCGCGGTCCTGCGCGATGACAGCGGCAATCCCATCGGGCTGATGTGCATCAATCTTGATATCACCGTGCTGGAAAGCGCTAAAGCCGCGCTGGATATCTTTCTGGCGGGCAACGCCTTGCAGCCGCAGCCGGATGTGTTGTTCCAGGACGACTGGCAGGAGCGCATTAACACCTTCATTTATCAATGGTTGCAACAACGCCAGCAGACGCTCAGCGCACTTAACGGCGCAGGACGGCGAGCACTGGTGGAGGCGCTGTATCACCAGGGCGCTTTCAAAGGAAAAAATGCCGCCGGCTACGTCGCCAAGATCCTCGGCATCGGCCGCGCCACCGTCTATAACTACCTGAAAAATATCAAGGAGTCTGTATGAGTCAGTTATTTGACGCGATTGTTTCCGCCCATCAGCAATTGCGTCCGCAGGTTCGCGTGACCCCGCTGGAACGCAGCGTACTGCTGTCACAGCAGTTGGGTTGCGAGCTGTATCTGAAATGCGATCACCTGCAACCTACCGGCTCTTTTAAGTTTCGCGGCGCCAGCAACAAGCTGCGGTTGTTAAATGACGAGCAACGTCAACGCGGGGTAATCGCGGCTTCCAGCGGTAATCACGGTCAGGCGATGGCGCTGGCAGGCAAACTGACGGGAGTCAGCGTGACGGTATATGCCCCGGAAACAGCGGCAGCGATCAAACTGGAAACCATCCGCGCGTTGGGCAGCGAAGTGGTGACGGTACCGGGAGATGCCCTGAAAGCGGAACAGGCGGGGGAAAAAGCGGCGCAGGAACAGGGCAAGGTGTATGTCTCTCCCTATAACGACGAGCAGGTGATCGCCGGTCAGGGCACCTGCGGCATGGAGTTGGTCGAGCAGCAAGCGGATTTGGATGCAGTATTTATCGCCGTGGGTGGTGGTGGCTATATTTCAGGAATTGGTACCGTTTTGCAGCAATTATCGCCGAAAACGCAGATTATTGCCTGCTGGCCAGAAAACTCCACCAGCATGTACAGTGCTCTGCAGGCCGGTCATATTTATCCAGTCGAAGAGCAGGACACGCTGTCAGATGGCACCGCCGGCGGCGTTGAGCCGGGTGCGATCACCTTCCCACTGTGTCAGCAGGTGATTGACCGCAAAATATTGGTCAGTGAAACTGAGATCAAGCAGGCCATGCGGCAGATTGCCGCCAGCGATCGCTGGATTATCGAAGGCGCAGCCGGGGTGGCCTTAGCCGCCGCCATCAAACTGGCACCGGAATTCCAGGGCAAAAAAGTGGCGGTGGTACTGTGCGGGAAAAACATTGTGCTGGAGAAATACCTCAAAGCGATCGCCGATGAAAATCATTAACAAACGGCAGTTTCGATTGGGCCGGCGATGCAGAGCAGACAGATTGTGAAGCGTATTTTAGCGCGGTTATAGCCTGCTTTCAGGGGCGCGGTGGCGCCCCTGTGATGCCAAAACCATCAGGCATTCAGCACAAACTTCTCGATGGCGCGAGCTACACCGTCTTCGGTATTGGTGCTGGTAACAAACTGCGCTACCGCTTTCAGTTCCGGAATAGCATTACCCATTGCCACGCCCAACCCGGCATACTCAATCATCGCAGTGTCATTGGCCTGATCGCCCAACGTCATCACGTTTTCACGCGCAATACCGAGATGATCGGCCAGCATTTTCACCCCAGCCCCCTTATCCACTTTCTGGTGCAAGATTTCCAGGTAATAAGGCGCGCTTTTCAGGATGGTGTAACGTTCCCGCGTTTCTGCCGGGATGCGTGCGATAGCGCGATCCAACAGCTCAGGCTCGTCGATCATCATCACTTTAGGGAAACGAATCGAAGGATCCATCTCTTCCACGCTGCGGTATTTCAGCGGAATACCGGTCATCTCAGACTCATGCACGGTGTATTTGCCGATATCCTTGTTCGGGGTATACAGGGTATCGAAATCAAACGCCTGGAAATGGACGCCAAACTCGCGAGCCATCTTCTCGAAGTGCAGGTAATCCTCAAAACCCAATGTTTCCTGCAGGATGCATTCACCATCTACTGCCTTCAACACCAGCGCGCCATTATAGGTAATACAGAAATCACCGGGCCCCTGAATGTCCAACTGACGCAGATAATCCTGCACGCCGACGTAAGGCCGCCCGGTGGCCAGCACCACATGCACCCCTTTGCGGC
>RCUM01000721.1_pt1 | contig 16563 bp, 12 predicted proteins | sample 2166141 | NCBI WGS metagenome assembly RCUM01 (sample SAMN09932756, study PRJNA488358) | compost metagenome | isolation source: compost soil in crotonic acid-enriched | place: Germany: Experimental Botanical Garden
CGCTAAATCTGTGAACGAACAAAATTAACTAACTAATTTTAGAAAAATCGGGTTGTCGCGGAATGATGCGGCGTTAGTGGGCTCCGTTTGGGAAACGGAAGATAGTGTTGTCTTCGTGTTTAACCGGTTTTCTGCTTGTCAGCCTACACTCCTGCATCTGGCTGATTGCTACGCCGCGGCGGTTCTCCCACATTCTGCAATACAAGCATACCTGGTTGACTTCTTCCGTCCGGCAGCACGGTCCGATCATTGGATGACACGGATTCACCCCTCTTTGTGTTGCTTTTCCATTCCGCTGACAGAGGGTTCTAAAAAGTATCGACTTGGGTTCTCGCCTAACACACTTTTGAAGACCGTCGAGAAAGCACTAGGGCTGCTATATCCAAGCTCCATTGCAACGCGCGTGATGGACTCACCGTTTCCCAATCGAACTACGGCAGCCAGCAGACAAGCCTGCTGCCGCCATTCGATGAAACTTATCCCCGTGTGCAGCCGGAACTGTCGCGTGAATGTACGGCGACTCATACCAGAACGTCCTGCCATATCGTCGATCCCCATTTCCAAAGAGGGCGCATTCAAAAACTCATTGCATGCTCGCGCAAGGCGTGGTTCGTCAGGCATGGGGGCGTTAAGCGATAGCGGGGGCATACTGGCGATCTCATGGAGCAGCAACGCCATCAGGTAGTCATCGCGTCCCTTGGCGGGAAAGCGAGCCGGCACGTCGACAGCGTTCTCAAGGAGTTGTCGAACCAATGGAGATACCCCAAAAACCTGGCAATGAATGGGAAAATTCAGGCGCTGCGCAGCTTGTGGACGAATATAGGTATTCAGCATGGTCACGGGGCCACGCATGTGCATGGCATGGGGGACACCCGCCGGCACCCAGATAGCTCTGAGTGGTGGGACAGCCCAATTGCCTAAGTCGGTTTCGACGGTGATGACACCGCAGGCAGCGTAAGCGAACTGTCCCCTCCGATGGCTATGCTTGGGGAACAGTTCACCATCGGCGTAGTGCTTCCTTGTCACCACCAGATCAAGGGGTGTGTTTTCGTATAAATCATAGGGATCTGTTTGCATGGCCCAATTTTAATCATATTTGACCTAAAAAGGAAAGCGGGCCAAGTCGGCCGATGGCATCTTTGTCGGGTAGCAAATGAAGTCTTTCTTAATTACAGAATAAGGGCCGCTAATCCATGCATAGAAAACACATTATCCTTGCCATATTGGTAACGGCAATATGGGGAGTCAACTTCCCCATAACCAAGCTAGGGCTGGCCAGAATTGATCCGTTGCTTTTGACAGCCATCCGATTCTCATTTACCGCATTTCCGCTGGTGTTTTTTGTAAAACGCCCCCAAGTTGCAATGCGCTGGCTGGTTGCATATGGATTGATCTTCGGCGTAGCTATGTGGGCGTTGATCAATCTCGGTATTTCAATGGGGGTGCCGCCCGGCAGCGCAGCTCTGCTAATACAGTTCAGCGCGTTTTTTACGCTTGGCTGGGGTGTGTTGTTGTTTCGTGAAAGTCTGACCAGGCCACAACTGTTCGGCATTTTTTTGGCTGCAATCGGTTTGGCCTGCATCTTGATGGACAGTCCAGGAAAATCCACGACGTTCGGTTTTATTCTGGTGATGATCAGTGCTGTAGCTTGGAGTGTCGGAAACGTCATCATTAAGCTATCCAAAGTCAAACAGATATTCGCTTTCGTTGTATGGGCAAGTATTTTCTCACCAATCCCCCTCCTGGTGCTGACTTGGTTGTGGCATGGGGCAGCCCCGTTTACCACTCTATTGTCTGGTATGCGGACCGTGGAAGTATTTTCTTTGGCATTCCAAGTGTATGCAGCCACCCATTTCTGCTATTGGGGGTGGAATCTTCTGCTGCGTGAATATCCGGCATCCAGAGTGGCTCCTTTGTCACTCCTGATTCCTGTATTTGGAACGATTAGCTCAGTATTTATCATCCATCAAAAACCTGGTGCTTGGGGGTGGGCTTCCATATCAATAATTTTGCTTGCGCTCATTATTGGAATGAGACAAGGCAAAGCAGTGGTTGTGCAAAAAAAGGTAATGGCGGATGAGGTAAAGAAACACTCATCCATTCAAGTTTTAGATTAATAGATCAGGCGCACTGCAAAATATGAACGGAAATTATCGTTCTTCCCGCGAAATCAGATCGATGCGTGGATCGCCCAAGTAGAAAAGTGGCAAAAGGAAGGTCGTATTCACTTGTCCCGCACCACGTTCAGAGGATTGGCAGCGGCGCCACTCGCTTTGGATAAAGCCTGTGCCGGGCATCTAAAGGGAGGCGTGATAATTATGAGGAGAAATTATCTGGACATAGGACTGCCTTCACGTTGGTTACACGGCAGACCGTCGGATAGTTGTTTTCTCTGATCGGTCGATGGTAGCAGCCACAGGTCATCAGTGTGTTGCATCCATCGATTGAACTCACGGCACAAAGCAGAAAATTAAGCTGGGTAGCTTTGAAAAAGTAATTACGTTCAGGATCGTTGCTGTCCAGTTTTTACCCGGAGTGGAGCCCTCAGTCGTCGATTTCTTCGTTATCGTGAACATTGGCCCGCAGCAGGCTGAGCACGTTGGGCGCCTCAACGGCCTTGCTGAACAAAAATCCCTGTCCAAAATAAAAACCGGCGTCGCACAGCGTTTGGCGCTGCTGCTCGGTTTCAATCCCTTCGGCGATGATATCGATGGACAATTTCTGCCCCAGAATGCCCATGCTTTCGACGATGCCCAATATGGCCGGTTCGTCGTTCATACGGTGGATAAAGTCGCAATCCAGTTTAATGCAGTCCAGCGGGTAATCCATGATATGCGTAAAGGCCGAATGCCCGGTGCCGAAGTCATCGAGCGCAATCCTGATGCCCATTTCCTTGAGCATTTGCAAGGCCCGCAAAACATACTTCGAACCGTGTTTGTCGAACGCATGTTCGGTGACTTCCAGCTCGATAAGGTGGTGCGGAATGCGGAACATCAGCAATCGTTGCAGGAAGGTTTCGGCATAGTTGTCGCGTAAAAACTCGATAGGGGACGCGTTCAACGACACCGGCAAGACTTCTACGCCGGCGGCGATCCAGCGTGAGATGTCGGCAAAGACTTTCATCTGCATGGCTTCACTGATTTTTGTCGCCAGTTCATAGTCGCTGAAGGCTTCACTGACGGTATCCGGCAACTGCATGCCGTTCACCGGGCTATACCAGCGCAATAGCGCCTCAAAACCCACGATCTCGCCGTTGCTCAAATTGACTTTCGGTTGATAGCTGGGGCGGATGCGGTTATCACGCACAATCTGCCGTGCGTGGTTAAGCTGTGAGGCCCGCGCTTTTGCTTTCTCCATCATTTGTTGATTGAACATGTAAACGCCGCCGCGGCCGCCGTCCTTAAGTTCATACAGCGCGGTATCGGCGCACTTCATCAGTTCCGACGGGTCGCGTGCGTCCTGAGGATAAACGGCGCAACCGATGCTCATGCCGCAATGCAGCGCCTTACCGCCGTGGGTGATCGGCGATTCGAGCTGCAACAGAAAGTTATTGGCAATTTTGAAGATATCCTGCTCATCGTCCACGTCGCTGATGACCACCGCAAACTCATCGCCGCCGAGCCGGGAAACAAAAGAGTTAGGGTTCAGGTGCGCCGTGAGCCTTTTGGATAACACGCGCAACAGATGATCGCCTGCGGCATGCCCAAGGGTGTCGTTAACCAATTTAAAGTGGTCGAGATCCAACAGAATCAACCCGAGCAATTTATTGTTGCTCAGGGCGCGTTTCATTTCCTGTTTTAACTTTTTCTTGAATAACCGTCGGTTAGGCAGGCCGGTCAGTTCGTCATATTCACTGGCGATCAGCAAACGCTTCTCGGCTATTCTTTGCGAGGTCACATCGCGGGAAACGCACAATATATTTTGTATCCGGCCATTTTTATCGGTGACCGGGCTGAGGATATTATCCCAGTGCTGCACCTTGCCATTGGGCGTGCTGCTAAGGCCGGCAAATCTGGCATTGCGGCCATTCAATACCTTGCGCAGCGCCTTTCGGCCACGCTTGCGTATTTCTACCGGCAGCAGCCCGAGCCATGGCATGCCAAACTTTTTTTGATTTTCATCCAGGCCAAGGGCAATGCAGCCCGCTTTGTTCATGTGCAGCAACGAACCGTCGTTATTGACGATCTTGATGCAGTCGACGCTGGCGTCGAGCATGTTTTGCTGCGCGGCCAAGGTCGCGGCGAGGATGTGTTTTTCCAGGACTTGTTCGTGGATATCCATGCAGATGAGACACCAGCGCGGCTCTTCAGGCAGGGGATCTTTGACCGCGTTGAACGACAGCAAAAACCAGCGGAACTCACCGCTGTAATGGCGCAGGCGGCTTTCATTCACGAACGAAGTGGCGGTAGCCATTGCTTGCAGCCACAGGCTGCGCACCTGCGCATGATCGGCCGGGTGCAGGGCTTTCAACCAGCCGTCATCCTCATTATCAAATGAAGCCCCACCGGTATATTCACGCCACCGTTTATTAAAGTGTCCGCCCAGGCTTTTACCCATGCCAATGAGGTTTGGTAAACCGTCAAAAATTACATTAGCTATTATATCAACAGGATGATTATCACCACTGTAATCAGGTAAAACACTCATGCTTTGTTCCTTCTGAAAAACGCCTGAGATTCGCTCCAAAAGGAACTGTTTTAATCATATTCGTGCCTGCGGAAATATGCCAATAACCGGGCCTGCCGCGATAAAAAGGCGCTTGAAAGAATGAGATATAACGCCGGGTAAAACAGTAGGATTATTCTTGTAAAACGAGGGGTATTTTCTATGGATTAACGCTAATTCGCGATAATTCATAAAAAACGCCCCTGTCATGTGAAAGGGGCGTTTTGTTATTGCGAACCTTGAGCGTTACTTATCAAGCGCGTAGGCGATCACGTAGTCGCCACGGTCCGGTGACTGGCGTGCTCCGCCGGCGGAGATCAGAATGTACTGCTTACCGGTGGTCGGTGAGACGTAGCTCATCGGAGTGCCGCCGCTGCCGACCGGCAGACGAGCTTTCCATACTTCTTTACCGGTGGATGAATCAAATGCCCGCAGGTAGTAATCCTGGGTGCCGGCGATAAACACCAGGCCGCCCTGGGTTGCCAGCGTACCGCCCAGCGTTGGCATGCCTACCGGCATTGGGGCGCGCATTTTAATGCCGAATGGCCCGGTATCCTGCACGGTACCGGCCGGTACTTGCCACACCACTTTCTGGGTTTTCAGATCGATAGCGGACAGGGTGCCGAACGGCGGTTTCTGGCACGGAATGCCCAGCGGCGACATAAAGCGGTTCTTGTTGACGCCGTAAGGGGTGCCTTTTAACGGCACGGCGCCCATACCGGCGTTAACCGATTCGCCGCCGTTGCTGGCCGGCGCGTTGGGGTCGATTTTTTGCGGGATCATCTGCACCCACAGGCCCAAACGCATATCGTTGGCGAAGATGTAGTGGTTGTTCGGATCGGTAGACAATCCACCCCAGTTCATGCCGCCCAGCGAACCTGGGAAGCTGAGCGAGAGATCGGTGTCCGGTGCGGTGAACAGACCATCATAACGCATCGATTTAAAGCTGATGCGGCACATCAACTGATCGAACGGCGTTGCGCCCCACATGTCGGATTCGGTCAACTTTTCAGCGCCAATCTGCGGCATGCCGACAGAGAAGGGCTGAGTCGCCGAATACTGCTCGCCCGGGATGTTACGGGTTTTCACCGGCAGTTCTTTCACTTCGGTCAGGGGTTTGCCGGTATGGCGATCCAGCACGAAGATCTGCCCGGTTTTGCCGCCGAATACCAGTGCAGGGCGGGTGGTGCCGTCCTTCATCGGGAAATCGATCAGGCTAGGTTGCATAGGGACATCGAAATCCCACAGATCGTTATGTACGGTCTGATAAACCCACTTTTCTTTACCGGTTGTCGCATCGAGCGCCAGGATGGACGCGCCGTATTTGTGGTCCAGAGCGTTGCGGTTAGCACCCCAGAGATCCACGGAAGAGCTGCCCATCGGCATGAATACGGTGTTCATCGCCGGATCGTAGGACATCGGTGCCCAGGAGTTCGGCGTGCTGCGCACAAAGGTCTGGCCCGGTTTCAACGCCGCATTAGGGTCTTGATTGCCCGGGTCGAACGCCCAGCGCATTTCACCGGTGATCACGTTAAAACCACGCAACACGCCGCCAGGCATGTCGGTTTGCACGTTATCGGCCACGCGGCCACCCACGACGACGGTGGTGCCCGCCAGCGTAGGGGCGGAGGTCAGCTGGTATTTCGGATCCGAGGCATCGCCCAGGCCGGCTTTCAGATCGACGATGCCGTTGTTGCCAAAGTGCTGGCAGAACTCGCCGTTATCGGCGTTGATCGCCACCAGGCGCGCATCGATGGTGTTCATCAGAATACGGCGCTGACAGCTGTCGCCGGCCGCAAGCTGAACCGGCGCCGCAGGCGTTGAACCAGGGACCGTCGGTTCCGGCAGGGGTTTGGTGGCGTCGAAGTAGGCCAGGCCGCGGCAGCGGTTCCAGACCTGCGATTGCGCGTTGATTTCACGCTTCCAGATCTCTTTCCCGCTGTCGGCTTCAACGGCGATGACGTTGTTGTGCGGCGTACACAGGAAGATGCGGTTGCCGATTTGCAGCGGCGTCTGTTGGTCTTCTGCGCCGTTGCCGCCAGGGCTGATCGGCGTATCGCCAGTATGGAAGGTCCAGGCGACTTTCAGATCTTTCACGTTATCGCGGGTGATCTGATCAAGCGCCACGAACCGGCTGCCGCCTGGGGTATTGCCGTAGTTGTCCCAGTCTTTTTGCTGTTTGGCTTTATCGACCGGGATCAACGGCAATTGCTGGCCGCTGAAAGCGACGGTGGGGTGCGGCTGGAACATCTGCACGAAGGCGCCGACCATACCCATAGCCAACACGGCGGAGAGCAGATAAGAGAGTTTAGCCAGCGGCGATTTCCCTTCCGGTTTACGCAGTGCAGGCCAGCTAAGGAAGGCCAGAATCATCAGGCCGGTTGGCACCATCAGCCGCGAAATCAAGGGCCAGAAATCAAAACCGGCGTCGGCCACTGACCAAATCAGCGTACCGATGAAAACCAGCAGGAACAGCGTGACTGCCGAGGATTTGCGACGGAAGAATTGGATGGCGGAAAGCAGGGTGACGATACCGGCAATCAGGAAGTAGGCGCTGCCGCCGAGCGAGACTAACTTTCCGCCGGCAATGGCGAAAAATAAGCCGGTAACGGCAAGAATTACCCCTAATAAACAACACCATAATTTAAGTTTTATACCCGGCCGGGTAGTTGAATCAGACATGTTCAGGCAGTCTCCGAAAATAATGTGTACTACTCGTTTACCAAAGTGTAATCGTTGCTCAGCAACCTGCATTGAGGGCAGGGAGCGGAGCAAAGAATTAAACAGTGAATACGCCGAATTGTACCATTTGATTCGTTAGGCTGTTAAGGATATGTTGCTTTTAAGCAAGGTTATTGTTCGAGTTTAGAACCTCGTGAAGATGCGCCGGTGCCAGAAAGACAGCGCATCCCGGTTAAGTTGCTCCAGATATTCAGGCGAGGGATTGTTTTCCAAGACATTTTCGCGGGCATGTGGAATGCCGGGATCGCTGGGACGGGACTGCCTGCGCAAAAGGATATTTTTTGCCGCAGCCAGTTCCTGGTCGCTTAACTGCGCCAATTCCCGTTCCATTTGCTGCAAAAAAGCGGCGGTATAATGATCCAGCTGCGTGACGGTATATTGGGGGGACTGTAACGCAAAGAAAATACCTTCGACATCGACGCAGCGATAATAAGCACAATGCACGACATAACCAATATTCAGGTCGACGCGCAGGCGCTGGAAATAGCGCGGGGCATAAAGCTGCGCCAGCAGTTGTAGCGCCCAACGCGCGGCGGCCGATGTGTCCGGCAGCGGATAAAACAATAACCGGGCATTTTCATCGCCGTTTTCCGAGAGCGCGACGCGCTCTGCGGGCGTACGAATGCGGTATTCCCCGGCGGGGACGATCGGCTCGGGAAAATCATTGAGCGAGTACGCCAACCCTTGTCGTAAAACCTCATTCCCGCCGACCAGCGTGGCTTGCCAGCTCACGAGGCCCGGCATTAATCCTGCCGATAATGCGGCCGGCAACTGCGCCAATAATCGACGGATGGCGATGTCGCCTTGTTCCCGCGCCTGCGCACGCCGGCAGGTTCTGGTTGCGTCACGCTGCATTGCGGGTGACATCGCCGCCAGCCTGCGGTTGATGGCGGTGACGGCGCGGCACATCAAGGTATCCTCCCCGGCCAGTTGCAGTAACCACACTCCCTGGTGACGTTCGACGCTCAGATGCCCATCCTGATGCGCCAACTCTGCCGCCAGGGTACGCAATGCCGCCTGAAGGAGATAGCCCCGTTGTTCCTCGAAAAGCACCTCCGGCGCGGGCCGCAACAGCAAAATGGGAGCACCCTCATCCTGAGGCAGATGTTTTAACGGTGCATGGCCGATGGACGAGGTGGCGCCATGCATCGATGCGACGTCGACAGGGAAGAACGTGAAGCGCCTGGTGGCAGGCGCTGCGCTTTCCGGATGGAATGGGGTCAGTTTTAAAGGCAATCCTCGATACTCGGTGACTTCGCCGCCGGCATAAGGGCGTACAGATAAACGGCTCATTGATGCCGACGAAAGCATGGCGATCCGTTCTGCCCACTTGTCGGTCGCCTGCACCGGCGGCAGGCCGAAGGCGTTCGCCCGTAATTGTTCGAGCGGCGCAAGACGGTCAAATGCCCGATTAGCCAGGCGGCTATAGTGTTCGCGCTGGCGTTCGCTCAGGCCGGTCAATTGCTCCAGCCAACTAAACAGGGCGGCTTCAATGGCTGCTGCCTCTGCGGCGGTGCCCCGGATGACGGTGAACGCCAGAGTGAGCAGTGAACAGGCTTCGCCGCATCTGGCGTGAATTAACCGGACAGCGTCGCAGTATTCCTCTGCGCGCAGCCAGGCCATCAGGCCGCCAGGCGCTTCGTCCAGCAGCAGGCATTCCAACAACCGCAGCCATGGGCGCTGTGTGGCCGGTGGTTGATTGAGGGCAAAGGTCAATCGCAACTGCGGCGCGCCAGGCAAATCGAGCGTACGGTCGCCTACCGGAACCGCGCATGAGACGCCAGGCGCTGGAGGGCAAATCCCCTTGGCAATGCGTGCGCCATATTCTTCGGCCACGGCGCGCAATTGATCCGGCGACTGTGGCCCTTGCAGCCACAGCGTCATGTTAGCGGCGTTGTAATGCCGTTGATAAAACTGTTGCAGCGCATGGCGCAGCGCCGCCATATCCTCGCCAAAGCCGGCGCGGCTGCCGATATGGAAGCGATGCATCGCCGCGATGCCGTCAAAGGCTTGCTGCTGTGCCGCCTCACAGAGCGTTTCTCCCTCCGTGCGCAGCAATTGGTATTCGGCGTCAATGATATCCGCCTCTTGAGCCAACGCTTCGGTCGCCAGCAGCGGGGCGCTCAGCATATCGATCAGTCGGTCGATGCCGGCATCAAATTGCTCGGGGCCGACCTCAAAAAAGAAGAAGGTGCGCGTCGCTTGAGTGGTGGCGTTAAGACGCCCTCCCTGGGAAGGCGCCCAGTTCATTAAACCCTCCCGCGCCTGGAATCGTTCGCTGCCGCGAAACAGCATATGTTCAAGCAGATGCGCCAGTCCCGGCCATGCGAGCGGTTCGTGATAGCTGCCCGCATCGACCTGCATCAGCGCGGCGGCGCGGGTCGCTGCGGGATCGCTGATCAGATTGACTCGCAATCCGTTGCCGAGTCGCACAGATGAGGCGTGACGTCCCATGATTTAGCCTTTGAAGATTAACTTCGAGTTGGCGGCGTTGCGAAAACGCAGTTGCTCAATCCCGATTTGCGTATGGTTGGCGGCCTCGCGTGCGGCCAATATGGTGCCGTGGTGCGGCGATTTAGAACACACAGGGTCGGCATTTTGGGCGTCGCCGGTCAGCATGAACGCCTGGCAGCGACAACCGCCGTAATCTTTCTCTTTCTCGGGGCAGGAACGGCACGGCTCCGGCATCCAGTCATAACCCCGATAGCGGTTAAAACCAAAGGAGTGATACCAAATGTGTTGCAAGTCATGTTCCAGCACTGAAGGGAACTTCACCGGCAATTGACGCGCGCTGTGGCAGGGCAACGCCATGCCTTCCGGCGTCACGCTCAGAAATATCGCGCCCCAGCCGCCCATGCACCCTTTAGGCCGTTCTTCGTAATAATCGGGCGTGACGAACAGCAGGTTTGCCAGATTACCGCTGTCGCGCATTTTTTCGCGGTAACGCTTCACGACCTCTTCCGCACGCGCAATTTGTTCGCGGGTCGGCAGCAGGCCCTCGCGATTTAACTGCGCCCAGCCATAGAACTGACAGGTCGCCAGTTCGACATCGTCGGCTTCCAGTTGAATGGCCAGCTCAATGATGCGGTCTATTTGATCGATATTGTGGCGATGCAGCACGAAGTTGAGCACCATCGGATAACCGAGCGCCTTAACCGCTTTCGCCATCGCCAGTTTTTGCTGGAATGCCTTGGCGGATCCCGCCAGCGCGGCATTCAGCGTTTCATCGCTGGCTTGAAAACTGATCTGGATATGGTCCAAGCCGGCGTCCGCGAAGGTTTGCAGTTTTTTCTCGGTCAGGCCGATGCCGGAGGTGATCAGGTTGGTGTAAAAGCCCAGATCGCGCGCGGCGGCGATCAGCTCGGGCAAATCCTTGCGCACCAGCGGCTCTCCGCCGGAAAAGCCCAATTGTACGCTGCCCATCGCCCGAGCCTGGCGGAACACCTCTATCCACTGTTCGGTGGTCAGCTCTTTCTCCTGAGCGGCAAAATCGAGCGGATTAGAACAGTAGGGACATTGCAACGGGCAACGGTAAGTCAGCTCCGCCAACAGCCAGAGCGGAGGATTTACCGCAGGGGCGGCGGTTATGTCAGTCACGGAAAATCACCCATTTTTGCGCATAGGCGCGTTGGAAAAACTCGACTACGTCGTCCGCCAACCCCGGCGCCTCTGGGAAACGGGCATTCAGTTGGCCGATGATGTCATTCAGCGTCGATTTGCCATCGACCAGTTGCAAAATGAGTGCGGCGCTTTCATTCAGTTTCGCCATGCCCTCCGGATAGAGAATGACGTGGCTGTTTTGCACGTCTTCCCACTGCAGGCGATAACCGCGCCGGAATAGCGGGGTTTGTTCTCGGTTCAGCGTCATTACACCAATCTCCGGTTATGCCATACCCGCGCATCGGTCACGCAGTGGTAAGGGCGCCTGTTAAGGGTATAAGCCATGCTCATGGCATCCAACATGCTCCAGAGGATATCCAGTTTGAACTGCAGGATCTCAAGCATGCGCTGTTGTTTCTCTACGGTATCGCAATAATCCAGCGCCAGCGCCAACCCGTGCTCAACGTCGCGGTTGGCTTGCCCCAGACGGCTGCGGAAGTAATCGTAACCTTCCGCATCAATCCACGGATAATGCTGCGGCCAGCTATCAAGACGCGACTGGTGGATTTGCGGCGCAAACAGTTCGGTCAGCGAACTGCATGCCGCTTCTTGCCAGCATGCGCGGCGAGCGAAGTTGACGTAAGCATCCACCGCGAAGCGCACGCCCGGCAATACCAATTCCTCAGACAGCAGGACGTCGCGCTCAAGGCCCACCGCCTCGCCGAGGCGCAGCCAGGCTTCAATTCCGCCTTCGCTACCGTCGTATCCATCGTGATCGAGTATGCGCTGCACCCATTTGCGCCGCGTTTGCGGGTGCGGACAGTTAGCCATGATCGCCGCATCCTTGATCGGGATGCTGGTCTGATAATAAAAGCGGTTAGCCACCCAACCCTGGATCTGTTCCCGCGTCGCTTCACCCTTGTGCATCGCGATGTGATACGGGTGATGGATATGATAATAGGCGCCTTTGGCGCGCAGCGCCGCTTCGAACTCCGGCGCCGAAAGTGGCTGTTGTTGTGTCATGGTACTCACCTACAATTCGATGTTCATCCCGTCCCAACTCACTTCAATGCCGGCGTCGGTCAGGCTTTGGCGCTCGGCGGAGTCTTCGTCAAGAATGGGATTGGTATTGTTAATATGGATCAGGATCTTGCGTTTGGCCGGCAGGCTGCCGAGCAAGGCCGCCAGACCCTGTTCTTCCGCCAGCGCCAGATGGCCCATGTCTTTGCCGGTATTGTGGCCGACGCCGAGGTTAGCCAACTCATTGTCGCGCCACAACGTACCGTCGATCAGCAGGCAATCTGCGCGCTGTAGCCACGGGAGCAGCGCGTCGTCCGGTTCGCCGAGGCCGGGCGCGTAGAGCAGGCTGGTGCCGCGCAGCTTATCTTCAATAAACAGGGCGACGTTGTGGCCTGGCAGCGGGCGATTGCGGTAGCGGGAATACGGCGGCGCATTGCTCAGGAGCGGTATCGCGGTGAAGCGGATCGTCGGGCAAACCGCCGTCTGGAACGATTCCAGCGGAACGACAGGGTGATGAATCAAGCCGCCATTCCAATGCGACAGCATGGTAAATACCGGGAAACCGGTGTTGAGATCGTCGTGAACTTCCCGGGTACACCAAACGTGGTGTGGGCAACCTTCACGCAAACTGAGTAAGCCGGCGCTGTGATCGATTTGGCTGTCGGTCAGGACAATGGCGCCGATGCCGGTGCCGCGAAGCACATCGGGGTTGCTCAATTCGGGCGAAGCAAGCAGTTGCTGGCAAATATCGGGAGAAGCGTTGCACAGCACCCAGTTTTTACCGTCGTCGGTTATGGCGATCGAGGACTGCGTTCGGGGCGAGGCGTTGAGCGTTTTGTTGCGCACGCCTTGACAGTTTTTGCAGTTGCAGTTCCATTGTGGAAAACCGCCGCCCGCTGCAGAGCCGAGAACTTTAATCTGCATGTATTGACCAGGAAAAGAGGGAAGGAATTCCCGCTCCAGGGGAGCGGGCAGAGGGGCGATTAACGGTTGGAAATGTACAGTGTTACTTCCAGCCCCAGACGCAGATCAACAAATTCTGGTTTGCTCCAAGTTGTCATAGCGGTACTCCTGTTGTGTGAATCAAGATGGGACAAGTCAGGCAACAAAATCGATCTCACCCGACGCGGCCCAGATGTTGATGAAATATGATGAAATTCGCAACCTTATAAAGGTAAGTTTTTTATTCGCCCCACGAAGCGGCCAAGGTTCTGAGCCAATTACGCCAGGCCAATTTCTCCAATAACCGGTCATCAAAACCTGCATGCGATAATGCCTGCATCAGGTGCGGTAAACCGCTTACGTCGCCAAGCTGTTGCGGAATGTTCACCCCATCGAAGTCAGAACCGAATCCGACGCGATCTTCACCAAGTTTAGCGATCAAAAACTCAATGTGTTTAACAATTTCTGTCAAAGGTGTCGTTGCACTGTCACGTTTTCCGTCAGCGCGAAGAAACGCAGTGCCAAAATTAACTCCAACGAAACCATTGCTTTGCGCGATAGTTTCTAATTGTGCATCGGTCAGATTGCGCGGTTGCGGGCACAATGCATGGGCATTTGAGTGAGTGGCGACCAGAGGGCGGTTGCTGAGCGCTGCCGTGTCCAAAAATGCTTTTTCGTTCATGTGCGAAACGTCGACCATGATACGGCGCCGATTGCAGGCGCGGATTAGCGCTTTACCTGCCTGCGTTAAACCCGCACCGCTGTCCGGCGAGCCGGGAAATGGCCCGGTGACGCCTTCGCCGAACGCATTGGGCAGATTCCAGAAAGGTCCTATGCTGCGCACACCTAAATCGTAAAACCGATCGAGGCGCGTTAGTTCTGCATCCAGGGCGCCGGCCCCTTCGATGTGCAGCACCGCGGCAATGAGCCGATGGCGCCGGCAATATTCTATCTCACTGACCGTGCGGCATATTCGTAATCGGCCTTCAGACGCCTGTTCCAACCGATACATTATGGTGATCTGTGCTTCGGTGATCGCCAACGGATCGTAGCCGGCGAGAACCTGCTCTTCGGTCTGGTTACGTATCTGCGCGATATAACTCGCCGGGGGGATGAAGACGGCAAATAACCCGCCGAAAAATCCGCCGCGTTTCATGCGTGCAAAGTCCAGATGACCGTTTTCCACCCTGGAGTAAAAAGCGGTAACGGGATCGTCAGGGTGCTCCAGCCAAAGCTTGAGCAGCAAATCGTTGTGGCCGTCAAAAATAGGCAAGGGGGATAAGATTGTCATGAGTTCCACTGTAAAAATGACCGGTCTGAGGCGGCGACAGGATGATACGAACCATATTATCGCGCCGGGAAGCAACTGGGTAGCGCCGTCTGGGCGGGCTTCTCGCGGTGTATCTCTGATTCGGTACGATAATAATGCCAATTAACGAAAGCCCATGCCTCAGTGCGACCACCAAAACGCTTTATTCCTCTGAATTAGCAGCCCTTTGATTAGGGTGAATGGCGATGGGCATACGATTGCGCGTTCTAACGTGAATCAATACCTAGATGATGAAGCGATCGATTATTTTATTTCCCCTGAAAAAGTAAGGGGCAATAAACAGTGTTGGCCTTGATGGATAATTAATAGGCCGGCGAGCGCCAATATATTGTGTCTTCGATATTCCTGGCGCTTTACTCTTTGTATTTTTGGTTTCTTTAGTTACATAAGGTTAGATATTTAAATTCATTACGTTAATATTCCCGCTCCACTATGCAGTGCTTCGATTGATTGGGCGTCATCGTTTTAATGTACTGCATAGTGGGCACTATTAAAGCCAAATGAATCAAACCAATAAATACCTTTCAAAATAATGGTTGCGCTGCGTAATTATCCAGCCCAAGGCTCCTTTGGGTTCTCCTTGCCCTAAACCCTTCAAGCTTGTATTACTCTGTCCGACGTTTTACTCCGGCGCCTGCCGGCGGCAAACGCTCAACACCAATTGCCGCAGCCAACGATGGGCCGGCTCTACTTCGGAACGCGGATGCCACATTTGCGAGACGGTAATACCCTGGGTTTTTACCGGCAGTTCAAAAGCGAAAAGTGCGGCGCCAACCCCGTTCCCATTAACGGCGGGTTGATTGACAAGAAAAGAGGCGGGCACCAGCGCCAGCAGGTCTGACGCCTGCGCTACCGCCAGCGCGGCGGGAAAGCTCGGCACTACGGCGGCGATGTTCCGCTCCAGCCCCAGCTCCGCCAGCGCCTGATCCACCGGCCCGGTTATCCGCCCGCTGCGCGAGGCGACAACATGCCCGCAGGCAACATAGTGCTCCAGGGTAACGTCAGGCTGCAGCGCCAGCGGATGACCCTTTCTTGCCACCCCCACGAACCTGTCCCTGAATAGTGCCTGCAGGCGTATTTCCGGCCCCATGTCACCCAACACGCCGATCTCGAGATCAACCAAGCCTTCTCGCAACGGTTTTGAGGTTTTCTCGGGTTTTGGCGCAAAGCGCAGGCGCACCAGGGGGGCTGCCGTTGCCGCCGCCGCGATAAGCGCAGGGCCGAAAGCCTCTACAAAGCCGTCGTTGGTGCGCAGGATAAAGGTGCGTTCCAGCGTGGCCGGATCCAGCTCCGCTGAAGAAGGCCGGAGCACGGCGCGTGCCTCGAAAACGGTATTTTGCGTACGCTCGCGTATCTCTTCGGCATAAGGTGTCAGCACCATATTGCGCCCGGCGCGCACCAGCAATGGATCGCCGGTTGCCGTGCGCAAGCGGCTGAGCGTGCGGCTCATGGCCGAGGCGCTTAAGCCAAGACGGCGCGCTGCACCGGCCACGCTGCCTTCGGCCAGTAACACGTCGAGAGCAATGAGTAGGTTGAGATCGGGTTCCGTCACGCTGTTTTGTCTCCCTGGCCAAAGAAAAAGAGAAGGCGTTGCATACAGGTTATAACTGCAAACGCTGCGTATTCCGCCTCCTATTATGCTTGGTTATATTCACTGCGTGACAAGATATCTCATGTTTGGAGGAAATAATTTATGCCAACCTGTTCTGCTAAAAAGACCGTGCTGCTGATTGGCGCATCCCGTGGGTTGGGGTTCGAAATGACGGAGGAATATCTGGCGCGCGTCACAGTGACGATCCCAGGACGCTGTTGCTGATGGCGCAGGGGTGGGTACGCGGGGCTGCATTACCTCGATTACCTGGGCCGGGTTGTGCCCTGGTAAATGGGGGAGACGACGCGTAAATCTGCAATAAAAAAGCCGATAGTAAATACTATCGGCTTCAGACTGCTGACAAAGCCCGTTATTAGGGAGAGCGTGGCGAAGGGGTCGTAGCGGCTTGCCCGCCGGAGCGCCCCTCGGTGCGCTAGGCCCGGGTATCTCGGATTCAAAGACCACTTTGTCATCAAACTCAAGCCGATAGCAGAATGCTATCGGCTTTTAACCGCCATTAACGGCAAACCGGGTTTAAGCGGTCGGCAACTGCTGTGCGGTGGTTTCCACCAGCGCCAGCAACGTTTTAATGTCTTCCAGGCTGACGGTTGGGTTCAATAACGTCATTTTCAGGCAGGTGACGCCATCAAACTCGGTAACGCCCACGTTGGCG
>RCUM01000727.1_pt1 | contig 16450 bp, 14 predicted proteins | sample 2166141 | NCBI WGS metagenome assembly RCUM01 (sample SAMN09932756, study PRJNA488358) | compost metagenome | isolation source: compost soil in crotonic acid-enriched | place: Germany: Experimental Botanical Garden
TACTGGCACATCCTGGCGTTTCGTCGGTACAGAACCTGGCCTTTGAGCAGTGGTTATGGCTGCTGAAAGCGGATGCGCCGCTGACGGCTGAAAATATCCGGCAGATTGAGCGGCTCTACAGCCAGTCCGGGATAGCGTCAGTCAAGTGGGAGAACATTCCGCCACTCGCCCAGGCGCGAATAGCGGATGTCATTGAGCGTCAATATGCTGACTGGTTCGGTGTTGTGGGCATTGACAGCAATGTAGATGCCGGCAGTTGCTGGGAGCGATTGGGGAACATGCCCGAGTATACCGTTCCTTTCGACATGCTGATGTTGATCCCCACGCGCCTAGCGGCGGAGCTGAACGGAGCAGGCGGTTCGCTGCTACGTGATGTGCCGGCGACAGCCGATCTGTATGGACGTCAGTACGGGGTTGAATGGCCATGTGGCCATAATGCCGGCTGCGTTCGTGACAGTATCAATGCCTTGACGGTGCATTTTGATTCCCCGTGGTACCCGCCAGCCGGCGAGGTTATCGGGACGGTGTCGGAGCTGTTCAGTTGCCAGGTGGAACATACCTGGTATAGGCCAGAGGCAGAACGCAGTGGTTACGATCGCTACGACCGCGGCGAGCATGTCGACGGCGGACGAATAGCGGCTGAGGTCGAGGTTGGTGAGGTGATCCACCTGGCCTACGTGGATAAAGACTCGGTTCCATTGCCACCTCATTCAGCAGCCGGCTAATTGCTGGTTGCATGGCGTATTAACCCATGGCCACCGATGTTCGGTGGCTTTTTTCTATGTAATTCAAAGTGATATCTGTGCGGGCGATACGCTCATGACGCGGCTGATCTGTGCTATTCCCATCTTTTGGCAGCAAGGGCGCGTGCGCTACCCATTTTCTTCGCGACTGACCGTTGTCAGCGCCAGTGATATAAGTCCAGGAAACATCCGTACCCTCTTTTTTCCTAATTTTGTCCAGTGCAGCGCGATAGCGATACTTATATGTCCGCAGGCATAAAATCCAACTTATTTTAACATGAAAAAAAAGATTGCATAACAATCGTTCGATATTTGCTCGATTATTAAACCGCCTGCCGGGAGGGCCATTGATTCTTTATATCCTTTGGGAATATCTAAATTCTTTCAATGGTTAATTTTTTGTAAACATTATGTTGTTCGGGCTCTGCTGCAGTCAGAATTGCCCTGTAAACATGCATTACGATTTTGTTTACTAATTTTAATAATTCACTGTGATAATTATGTTGTTTTGTCACATTAGTTGCCTATTATTCCGACTCAGACTGTAAGGGTTTGCCAAGACCTACCTCTTTCTGATTTCAAGGATCTCATCGTGAAGGACGTTTTGAATTTTATTAATAGGATGAATTTGAAGGGTAATCCTGTTCCTGATAGCCGTTACCTTGCCGCGTTACACAAAGCCCATTTCTTTTCTGTTCCGTTCGAAAATTTTTCGATGAAAGATAACGTTACGGGACAACTGTCATATGATGAAATCGTCAATAAAATAATTATTAACAATCGAGGAGGGATCTGCTTCGAGTTCTCAGTGCTACTTCAGAGATTGTTTGATTACGTCGGCTACACATACTGCTCACGGCTGGCCAGGGTGCTTGTTCCTTGTATGACGCCGGCAACCCATCAGTTATTTATTGTCTCTGTGAATGAAGAACGATGGATTTTCGATGTTGGCTTTGGCGCCAAGGGCCCACGAGCGCCTTTACTGCTTATTGAGGGGTATACCCATGAGGATAGTTTCCTGTCATCTCGGGTCACTAAACATCCAGAACATGGTTGGGTCGTCTCCATAAAAGAGAACAGTAAACCTGATGCCGTCTGGGAAGAAATTTATTCCTTTCATGATACGGCGACTTTCGCGCCCGATATCAATATGGCTTATTTCTATACGCTTCATTCGCCACAGAGCCTCCTAAACACGAACCAGGTCGCAAGCCTTCCTACTGAAAACGGCAGAATAAGCATACGCAACAATATGTTCACAGAAGTGGAAGGATTCTTCTCCTCGTCCTTTGAAATCGCTGATAGATATGCACTTTCGGCGCTTCTGTCCGATCGATTCGGGATTGAAATTGCCCCTGAATATTTTCCTGCAGAGAGAAATTAATGAATAGCACATACCTTATCGTTCCAGGTTTTACGAATTCAGGCCCGGAACATTGGCAGTCGTATATGGAAAGAAAATACAGCAACGTTGTGCGCGTTCAGCAGGACGACTGGGATAGTCCCTCGGCCGCCTGGGTTGACAAGCTCGCTCAGGTTATAGCAGAGACGCACGGCGATATTGTGCTGCTCGGCCATAGCTGCGGTGCCGTAGCCGTGACACAGTGGGCTGCGAGCCATACATGCAGCAGAGTAAAAGCCCTTATCCTGGTAGCGCCGGCAGACATAGACGCCGAAACGGCGATTGCACCGATCCGGCAACAGCGTCCGCTACCTGCAAAACAGCTGGGGTTTAGCTCACTGCTTGTTCATAGCGACAATGACGAACACCTCAATGAGGCGCGAGCTCGTTCACTTGCCGAGTTGTGGGGGTGCGAAACCCGCCTTTTCCGCGCAGCCGGTCATCTGCATACCGCCGCCGGCTATGGTGAGTGGCTGGATGGCGAGCGTCTGTTTGAGGAATTTACAGGTATCCCGTTACTTAACACTATAACAAAGGGCTAACGATGTTTGGGGAAATAAGACATTTTGGCTCAGCCGCGCGCAGTTTTCTGATCGCCACATTCCTGATGGGGCTGAGCAATGGCATGTTCGATGCCGTTTATAATTTTTATCTGGAAGAGCGAGGTGTGGGTAAAACAGCAACGGGACACATTTACGCTGTAGCCATGATGATGATGGCGGTTGCGGTGATCCCACTGATTTTTGCCAGCAGGAGAACGTCGCAGAAAAAACTGCTTCTTATTTCTGCTTTCATCTATTCGTTGCCATTTATTCTTTTGCCGGTTCTGACGACCGTTTGGGCAAGCGCCATTACGTTGGGGCTGATTCTTTCAGGCATGATCGCGCAATTGTCGCTGGGAAATTCCCTAATGGGGTCGAATATCGATGCCGGAAGTAGGACAACGCTGTTTAGCTGTTTTTTTGTCTCCTATCTGGGAGCTGCGATGGCGGGATCCGTCGCAGTTAGCATTATTACACACTTCTCGCAGGCTGAACCCCTAAGGAATTATCAGGGGATTCTCGCGGCTTCATTCTTCTTTTCCCTGCTAATGATTTATTTCCGGGTTAAATCTATTCAGGGTGTCACCGAGCCGGGTAGTGACGATCGCCAGCTTGCAGGCGCAAAGAACATGGAGTGGGGAAATTTCATTATCCTTTTTATCGCCGCCTCTCTGCTCGGCGCGTCAATAACGCTTATTTTCCGCTTTGTTAATATCGTTTTCAACCTTGCCTACAGCATGAACGTCAGTGAGATTTCGCTGATTATGGGAGGCGATAAAATTGTCAGCATTGTTGGCGCGTTATTTGCCCCTCTGCTGGTGAAACGTTTCTCACTGAAGCCTACCGTGATCGTTGCCGGTGTGTTGACCGCTGCATGTTTATTCGCCCAATCATTACATGTTCCTGCGGCAATTTTTATCACTCTTTACTTCATGAGGCTTCTTCTCAATTACTGTCTGATGCCGTTGCTTGATACGTTGGCAATTACCGGTTTTTCCAAAGAGAGAACTCTTTTGTCGACCAGTATCAGACAACTTTCATTTTATCTTGGGAGCGCGTTGTCGGCTGTTATTTATGGAGAGTTGCTTGATAGCGGGCACTGGGAAAAAACGATGATTATTTCCGCGGGCTTTGCCCTGGCAGGCGCGATTTTCATGAGTTTAATCCGTGTTCAAAACGAACATTAATTTAGCAGTCAAAAGATTAAAGGAATGATTTATGTCTGATGATTTTGTTGTGCCCGATAGTGATAACGTCGCGCTCATGCTGAAAAAACTCTCGACGCTTTGGAGAAACCGGGCTGCGGTTAATAAAGGTCACCCTGAGTATTCCGAGCTGGAATTTGATGCATCGAGAAAAGACTTCAGCGAGGCGCTGCTGCCGTTCAGGCAGCACGATGCGTGGCGGGACGCCCCCGCAGAGGTGAAGGATCGTTGCCTCTCTTATGCATGGGGGATATATAATCTCAAAACTATCTATATTGAGTGCGACATTGTCACGCCGGCATGTGAGGACATAATAAAATGTCCTCCGGTTAATTCGCCAAACCGAGCCGAACTCCAGGACGTCATGTCAGAAGCCCTTCTGGACGAAGCTCTGCACACGCGAATGTCAGTAATGGCCTCTAACTATATCTACGATCGGCGCAGGCTTGAGCCGCTGAACCATACTGATTTCAATCTTATTAAATGGCGTAGGAAAATCCTGACGGAGTGCAACGCGGAGTGGCAAAGACGGCTTACCCGTTTTGCCATCGCCTGCGCCAGCGAGACGCTGATAACGGATTATCTGAAGGTGATGGCGGAAGACAACAGTATTCAAAAGGTCTGTCATGAAGTAACTCGAACTCATGCTGAAGATGAATGGAGCCACTCGAGCGTATTTAGTTACGTAGCCTACGACATTGTGCGCGATCTCAGTTTGAGCGAGCGAAAATATCTTAGGGATACCATGCTTAAAACGGCTGATCTCTTTGCAGATAACGAATTGAGCGCATGGGAAAGGGCATTCAGCCTTGCCGGCATGCCTTACGCCAGGGAGATCGTATCTGAAACGCAGCACTATAATGAGATAAATATTTATCTCGATTCAGCGGAGACGGTCATTTCAAGGATCGGTCTATAAGGTAGCATTAAAAAATGAAACTTGTCTGCAATGAATCTTCTTTGTTAACAGCAAAGATAAGATTGTTTCGCCTGAAACTGGCAGAAAACGGTGAGATTAATAATCAGCCTTGTGCTCCGGGTGAATATTTCAGATTCAACTTCAGGGATGAAAATAACAGTTCTTTCCTGCGATGCTACACGCTGGTATCTGCGGAGCAGGGGAAATATTACGATTTTATCATTGAAGATAGAGGAGATGGGAGCGCCTCATCTGTTATCAGCCGACTGCTGGCTGATAAAAAAGAAATCGAAGTCACGGCTCGGGGAGGCGAGGTCACTTTTGAATCCATCCGGGATAAATGTCATGTCCTTCTGTTGGCGGGGGGCATTGGAATAACCTTGCCCCTTGCATTGATACGCGAATGCTTCAAACATTACGGATACAGCGCTCCTTGCAAACAGATCTTGCTGATGCTGAGCTGTAATGACTTAAGTTCGGTCCCCTGTCTGAATGAACTATTGGATCTTCACTCTCGATGTGACTGGTTCTCATTGCGTATACATGTGACGCGTGCAGCGCTGGATAAAATTAGCAGCATTATCAGGCCGGGGAGAATAGACCTGGCAACCGGCGACATCAATTCCCCGCCTGAAACAACAGTGATATGTGGCAGCGTAGGGTTTGCCGAGGCGATGGTGTCAGGGGTCAGACAGCGTTTTCCGCAGACTCACGTTGCTGTAGAGGCGTTCAGTTCTATGCCAGCGGCTGCGGCTAGGTCCGCAGGCCAGAACGTCACGGGAAAGCGCATGATGGTAAAAAATGCGAACCGTGAAATTTCTGCAGATACCGGTAAAACCATCCTTGATAACCTGATGCAGCACAATATCTCTATCAGAAATATGTGCCGAGCAGGCATTTGCGGAAGTTGTAAATTCAGGTTGAACGGCGGCAGCGTGCGAAGTGAGCCAGATTTTTGTCTGTCGGCAAAAGATAAAGCAGAAAATATTCATCTTGCCTGCTGTTCATTCCCCAACAATGACGTAGTTATTGAGATAATTTGAATTATCAATTTAAGGAGTAATAATGGAACACATTAAATATGTTCTGGTGGTTGATCCTTTTTCCAGCGGAGCTGCCTTTGCCAATAGAATTAAATCTCTCTTTGGCTATGATGTCATTGCGCTTATCACAAATGATCGTCTTCCTTCGGCCGTTATGGCCACTTTCCGGCAGGAGGATTATTCGCAGGTTTTTCACTATCAGTCTCATGCGGAAACGGTACAACAGATTGAGTCTGCCATCGGTCATGCGCCTGACTTTATTGTCTGTGGCTCAGAGCCTGGTGTTCACGTTTTTGACAAACTCTGTAAGCAATGGGATTTGCTACCTAATGTATTTGAACTCAGTCAGGCGCGGCGTGATAAACATTTGATGCAGCGCCAGCTCATGCTGGATGGCATTCGCCATATCCCGCATTACAAATCGGGCGTTCTGCAAGATATTCTGAAATGGTGCGCAGATAATCCATTTGACGAATACGTGATTAAGCCCGTCAGTTCATTTGGTACTGAAGGCGTTTTTTTCTGCAGGAACACATCAGAGGTTGAGCGCGCATTCACTGCATTGATCGACACGCTTGATTATTCCGGCAGCAGAAATGCAGAGCTGCTGATTGAACAGAAGATCAAGGGGACCGAGTATGTCGTCGATGCCGTCAGCAGCAACGGTGAACATTATGTTGTTAATATTTTCAAGTATGTAAAGCAGGAAATTAACGGCGTTCCTATTTACCGCCAGATGATTACTGAACCGGTGGATGAACACGCGGCGCTTACCAACTATGTTAAATCCGTCCTGACTTCGTTGGGTATTCGCAACGGCACTTCCCATAACGAGATAATAATGTCCGCGGCGGGCCCTGTTTTGGTCGAAACGGGGGCACGGATGCACGGTGGGCTGGGTCCCCATCTTGTTGAGGAATGCAATTCCCACTCACTCATTGATCTGAGCCTGATGGCCCGCATTGCGCCAAATGAACTTGCTGACAAAACCCACATGCAGCCCGTACTGAAACGCTACGCCGTAGAATACTTTCTCTGTTCGCCTGAGGCAGGCACGCTGAAAGCGGTAAACATTGAGTCGCAGTGCTCAATATTGGAAAGCTATGGCTTTTCCGTATGCAAATACAAACCCGGTGATTACCTCGAAAAAACTACTGATTTGGTTACCTCTTATGGACGGGTTGTGCTCTTCAACTCTGACAGAGAACAGCTGATTTCCGATGCACAGAGTGTTACTGATTTAGAAAGAGCGGGTATGCTTATAACTATGAAGTGAACGTTTACAGCCATTCAAAGCGGTTACTTGATTATAATCGCCCCTGACTGGGGCGATTATCTTTCAGCGGTATTAATTATGAGACATATTTTACGGGGCGGGGTTTTTAGCCAGAACTGATTCCATTGCTTTTTTGATGTCATTTAGTCTTACCGGTTTGGTTAAAATAATCACATCTTCGACTGGGCTTTCACTGGTATACGCACTAATGAATATGAATGGTGTCTTCTTATTAGGGCCTTTATTCTCTTTGACTATTTTATATAGGTCATCACCTGTCATGATAGGCATCTGCAGATCGCTCAAAACAAAATTGAAGGATTTCCTGTATAACTTCTCCAGGGCCCTTTCTGGGGAGGTCGTATACTCGACTGTAAATTCATGCTGAAGAATTGACACTAAGGACTCGCATGCCATTTCATTATCATCGATAATTAATATACTGATACCCTTAGCTGAAAAATATTTGTCACCGACATCGGTGATAATTTCAATCTCTGCAGGTGTTGATAGCTCAATGGGTAATGAAACGGTAAACACAGTTCCTTTACCAACGTCACTTTTTACATCAATAGTCCCTTTCATGGCTTTAACAACACCATGGACGATAGCCAACCCCATCCCAAAACCGGGTACTTTGTTGTCGTTTCCGACACGTATAAACGGAGAAAAAATGGTGTCTATTTTATCTTTCGGGATACCCTGCCCCGTATCTTCGACCTTAATGACCAGTTTAGACTTTTCATGTACAATCGCATTTACCTGCACGTTACCATTCGCTGTATATTTTATGGCATTGGTAACAATGTTTTCAATGATCTGCATAACCCTGGATGGATCGCTTTTTATATATGTGTCAGAAATTTTTCCTAAATTAACTGAGACATTACTCTTGTTTAATATTGAAATGCTTTGCTCAACGGTATCTTGCACAATTTTACGTAAGTTGAATGATGCTATTTTTATTTCGACATTACCATTATCAACCTTGGCAAACTCAGCAAGGTCTTTCATTTGACGTTCCATTTTCATGGCAGCATTTTCCAAACGTTCAAAGTGATTGAATGCAGTACCGTCTTTTTTCTGGGTAATCACCTCTACCGAAGAGATTATTGCCTGGAGTGAGGTTCTTAATTCGTGACCCAACACACCAAGGAATGCGTTTTTATTGTTAAAGGATTTTTTTTCTGACTCTAACTGGTTATTGATGGATTTCACTTGTCGATATGAAATAAAAAGCATCAACAAAAAAAGGAAATACAGCGTAGCAATTGGGAACTTCATAGAGTTTCCTTTATCTATGTAGTCCTGCTGAATAATATTTCTTTGTCTGACCTCAGCGTGGTCAGAAATAACCACAAGATATTTATTGTCTTGCCCTATTAATTCTATATTTTTAAGAATAAGCGAGTAATTTGGGTTCTCTGTGTTTAATTCTTTATCGATATTTTCCAAGCTGGCGTTTATATTCTCAACTGTATTCGCATATCCAGCCTCTTCATATAGGTATCTGGTTGATACACTTTTATGAAGCAGTACATTAGAGCTCGAGAAAAGGAGGTCTAGTTCTGTTTGTAATTCCTCTTTATCATTGCTCCCCAATCGTAATTGACGCTCAATTTTCGCATTAAATCCTGCCAGCCTGATCGTGAATTTGGCTATTGCCCACGCATAGTTTTCTTGCGGGCCTGCTGAATTCATATTATGGCTTGTGGAGAAATATTGCTCATACATCCATACAAAACCGCCGGTTAGAATCAAAAAACCAGCGACGTACTGAATCAGGATCCGTTTTAGTTTCATTTCTCAATTACCGTTATACTATTTACTTGCCAGATGTGGCGAGCTTGATATATTGGGCTGTTGAGCTTGTCGTAAAATTTATCTAATGGGTAAATTACGAAGTATGGGCCGAAGTCTCGAACCTTTAAAGGGTTTCCGTCCCTTTTGTTTGCAAGTAGAATATCAAATTGTTCTACATCAGATAATGGTATGTCAACCCAATAGTCATTCAATGCTCTCATTCTTAACGTTTTACCATGGGCGTCAACCAAGCTCAATAAATCCTTAAATTTCACCCCTTCGAAATCCACAACCTTCCCTGGTTCAGTCCAGGATGTTGTTGTTTTTATATGGGATTTTTTCAGTTTATTAAAATCATCCATGGTTAACAAATATCCACCACCATGATTTTTATTGGTTATTTCACCATCTATATAAAGATCTCCAACCTTTGCAAAAGAAGGGGCTGAAAATAATAAAGTAAGTATGAATAAAATGGACAGCGATTTTAACTTACGCATAGTAAACCTCAAATTCCTTACATATTGAATTAACTAAAGTGATATCTTCACTATTATGTATTCCTTCTGTCATATCATTTCCGATGTAAACAGACTCGCAATTATTATAGTATAGACTACGAAACTCGGGTTTAATTGTTGTAAAAATACAGGTGGTAGGTATGTTAAAACCTGCACCAATATGTAAGGCTGCTGAATCACATGTATAGAGGTATTTGGCATTTTTTATTATAGACGCGAAACAAGCAGTGCTTTTTGATAATCCAGTAATGTTTGTGTAATTTTCATGATAAACATCACTAAACCCAAGGACTTTAACCTTAAACTTATCGCTTAAGTTAGATATTATTTTCCTGTGGTGCTGTTGGGGTATGCTTCTTATTTTTGTGCTTGCGTGAGGGCAGAAAAGAATATATTCACCCAGATTAACATCATCAATGATGGAATTTTTTAGCCATGAATTACTTTTGAACTCAACTGGAATAAAACTACGTTCCAGTCCAAGGTTTCTTATAAAGAAGTCGTGCATTTCCCACTTGTTAAAATCTTCCCAATACAGTTGGTTCCCAATGTCTATTATTAGTTCGGATTCCGCAGTCTTGGTGATGTCAAATGGCATGAAGTGAATTTCATTTATTATATTGTTCGTGAGTGTATAAATTTCATTAACATAGTTAGGGCAGTTTTCTGGACGAATGACTTTAATGACGATGTTGGGGTTTATGTTTTTTATAGCATGCAGTGCAGATATACCGACTACAGAATCACCCAGTGTTACGCCTAATCCATTGATGATAGTAAGGTTTTTTACTTTTGAGTAGTCTACGGAAATTTTATTGATTGAGTTATTATGAACAATAGAGCTACTCAATGGGGATATATCACCACCGGGTTGTTCTTTACTTACTCCATAGGGTGACACAATGTATCTCCCATCAAGTAAGAGGCTGCCCGTATAGGTTAATAAACTATTATTCATAATAATTTACTTGGGAAAATGCTTATCAACCAGTGACTTTATGACACTGGCTTTTATCGGTTTTTCATGAGGGCCAGTGATATCATAATCATTTATTGCACTTGCAATTTCTCTATCGACAATCCCAGATAACTGTCCGGTAAGCACCAGGATCATGGCATTTTTATTCTCTGACTTTCTTATTTCTTTTATTGTGTTAAAAACGGTTCTCGCCCCAACAACCCAATCCAGTATATAGGCGTCATAAGGGCTGTTATTCAGGCTCACTTCTAATGATTCAATGTTATAGAATGGGTCTACAACATATTCATCATTGCCAATGATTTCCTGAAGACTATCTACTATGTTCTTGTCGTCATCAAGAATTGCAATTCGGTGTTTTTTTACATTTTGCTTTTGAGGATATAGCTGAATCATTTCAATATTACGCTTTGACTCAAATAATACGTCATCTTTTATATCATCAGTACGGAATACAACCCATTCATCGTTTATTTTTAAAGCTGAGTACTCCGTTGGGCCATTGGAATTGATATCTGTTAAATATATTTTGCATTTAACATTTGTCTTTCCATCGTTCCAGATAGCGGTATGTACTTCATTTACTGAATAGCTATATATGTCGAAGAAGTCGCTCATCTTCATACCGATAGAGTCAACCACTCTAATCAGTTGAGATACTTCCCAGTTCGAGGCTCCAGTCAGCTTCTTTTGTGCCGCAGCTGTTGTGATATCCAATACACGGCTGGTGTGGCTGATATGCTTTTGCTTTGGAATACCTCTCATCGCCAAAGCTTTGGCAATGACTTCCCCCAGGGCAGTTTTATTGTTGATTTCCATCTCCCACCTTTGGCCAAATTCGGTTTAAAAAACAGTCATTATTTTACACTCAAAGTTGTATTTTTCAATGAAAAGAGCGGCTTATGATATCGCAATATGATCAAGTGAATCGCCAAAGTATTAATTTATTGACATGATGTCATTTTAGTTGATAAAAAGAAGCCGGAGTGTGGAGGCCAGAGGGGACGATCTCAAGCTTCTGAGCGTTATGCTTATTTTCTTTCAGATGAGCATAACGCTCAGGTGATACCAGCGCGCACAACACCAGAGGAAGCCTCAACTCGGAGTTTGGGGGAGGTGGGGGAGAGTCGTCCCCTAACAATGAGGAGAGGTGCGCATAACTTTGAGGGTGGACTTTTCACACGGGAATGAATTCTTGTGAATTGTCAGAACGCCCCGTAATAAAATCACCTGAGGTTTTGTTGTTCTTGGCACTAGGGAACTTGATAAATTTCATGATCAAATAATATCTTTTTAGCTTTGGGATTGCCTTCGGAGGTTGAGATATTTCCCATCGCGTTTACCTTAACAGACTCCAGCAATACGGGGTTGATAACTCTCTATCAACCTGAAAACGGCTGACTGCGGGAAACTTTTTCAATTGGAAAAAGGTTTTCCTGTAGTGATTGTCGTATTGACCTGCGCAGGATAAGCGCCGGTCAAGTTTTACGGAGTGCTGCTGATGTCTTATTGTGATACACCTGAACAGACCGCCATCATCGGTTGGTCTGGAAGCAAACTGGTGGTTAAGGCTTTTGCCAGCACCGGAAAAACATCCATATTGGTGCGGTTCGCGTTAGCGAACCCTGACAGCAGAATGCTCTATCTTGCCTATAACTGGGTCGTCAGGGACGAAGCAGAGCAAAAATTCCCCTTCAATGTGGAATGTAAAACCTCCCATCAACTAGCCTGGCCCAACTTCGGTCGCCATTATCAACAACGATTGACAGGCAATCTGCGGATCACTGACGTTGCCCGTCAACTCAATACGCGGCACTGGCCTCTGGCTCGTGTTGCCATTACGACCTTCAATGCCTTTCTCTACAGTGCTGTTATCGCTGGAGGCCTGGCATGCTGAGGGCCATCAAAGAGCTGCTTGTCGGGACCCGGGATATGCCGGCAAAGCCAACGGCAAGCGCTTCAAGCTCACGGGGCCCTGCTGGCTACTATATGCCCGCGTCAGCAGAACAGCTTTTGAGCACGGCATCTCGTAAGCAGTGCTTACAGCAGTTATGGGAAAATTGTGCGCTTCCCAAAGACCTCTATGAACAATTCTATCTGCAGCCATTGAAGCAGCTCATGAAGTTGATGCAGGTGTTGCCGGCTACACCTCTGGGCGAGTATGCCAGGGAAGGGGGGTTGGTTGATGTGACCCTGCAGACGACGACGTATGCGGTGCGCCTGGCCAAAGGGCACATGCTGCCTCCCGGGGCCGTACCGGAAGAACAATCGGCCCAGAATGTGCAGTGGAATGTCGTGGTGTTTTACGCTGCGCTTTGGCACTACCTGCCGTTGTTGAGCCAGCTGCAGGGGGAGTTCCAAAGTGGCCGTGTCTGGTTACCCGGTCTGACAGTGCCGAGTGAACCTTACCGCTTTCGTTTCAGTGCGATTCCGCCAGTCCCTGCATTGACGGCAAGTCAGAGTGCGATGATTGCGGCCCGGCTGCTGCCTGCGGAGGTCATCGACTGGCTATCAACACTGCCGGCGGCTGCACACTCGTTGATGACAATCGCTTCCCGACAGCCCAGTGCTTTATTACCTGTGATAGACGACATTATCCAGGAGGCGGCCAAGCTGGCGCGAGGCGATAGCCTATCCATAGCATCCTCTCCGGCACCCATCTCCGACAAATTGACAGTAGTCTTACCGTCGGTGGCGCCAACTACCGAAAATATCACCTCTTCAGTACCCGCAATTGATTTGCAAAGTGCAGTCAGTAACGCCAACCCTCCGCTTGTTGAGGAACAGCAACCGGCAGAGACAGTAAATCTGCCTGAAGAGTCAGCAACGGCGGGATTACTGAGCTCGGCCCTAGATATGCCGGTAAACGATAAACCTTTGGCTGAGAGGGGGCTAGCGCCTGCAACGGTGGTCGGCATCGAGGAGGACATGCAGACCCTGTTGTCATTAATGGCGGCTGAGGTGTCTGCTCCGGTGAACCAGACAGAACAGGAGTTCGGGGACGCCCCTCACGAAGATGAAGGCCCTATGCCTGCCGATAACCCTGTGCTTTTTGCTGAAGTGACTCAGGTAGTTGAGGCTGCCGAAATAAACCGGGAGTCAGACGCCTTCGATGATATCGCTGCCGAGGCAGCAGATTCAACACCTGAATTTTGTGCCCCTCAAACTACTGACTTCGCTCCCTCGCAATCGCAAAAGCCGGGCATTGAAGGAGATGGGGGCATAACTCCCGGAGACGTCTTTTGGCGTTGGTTAGCTGAAGGACTCGATTCTAATGAGATCCTCATCAACTCCGTAGACGCTCGAGTTCATCTTGTTTCTGGTTTTGTCTTTATCACCGTACCTGGAGTTTTTTATTTGTACCTGAAACAGGCTGGTCTGGATGGCTCTCAACGAGAAGTCCTTCAGGAGGATTTTGAACGCCTGGAGAAACATCGTCGGGTCAAGGGAAAGCGATTTTATTTTGCACACCTGTATGAAACATCAGAGCGCACAGGTGCGTTTAAACGAACCAAAGGTTACCTCGTTAAAGCAAGTTTGCTCTATCGGGGGAAAAACCTGCCGGACGATAGTCCGGTTCTGGTGATCCCTTGATAGGGATTAATCGTGTCTTGTGACCACATCATGTTCGCAAGACTTCTATTTAAACTAGGGAGATATCATGCATAAATCGTGTGTTATGGATTGGGACACCTTGCTCGAAGAGTATTTTTTCTCAAAGGTGTTACGCCCGGAAACTGAAAGGAGCTATCGCAGAGTGGTTGCTGTTTTCAGGAGATTTATAGGGTATGGCACGTTACCGGATGCAGTCACGAACCGAGAACTGATTTTGTGGCGTAGAGACATGTTGGGAAGGGGTTTAACAACAAGTACGTGGAATAACAAAGCTCGCCATTTACGTGCGATTTACAACCACGGGATGAAGAAAAAATGGCTCAACGTAGAGGAAAATCCGCTAAATGAAACGCAAGTGCCGCCGGGTAAAAAGCGTAAAAAAACACTGAACCGTGACCAGTTGGTTAAAGTGAATCTGGTATTAGAACAATTTGAAGAACGCGAAAAATTAAGGGTAGGTAAATGTCGTCCTTGTGCGCTCTTTCCTGTGTGGTATTGGCGAACTGTCATTGACGTGTTGCGTTCGACTGGGATGCGGCAAAACCAGTTATTACATATACGACTAATGGATGTAGATCTGGAGGCAAACTCGATGTTGCTGTGTAAAGAAGGCAGTAAAACGCATCGCGAGTGGTTAGTTCCTATCGTGAGCTTTATCCGTGAACGGATGCGAATACTTGTTGATCGCGCGATAGCACAGGGGGCCGAACCGGCAGATTATCTGTTCGATGTAGCACGATTCTTGAATCCATTGGGTGAGGTTGACTCAGAGCCTGCAATCCAACCTGTTCGCTCATTCTTCACCAGGCTGACGAAAGAGTGTGGTTTTAAGGTGAGTCCGCATCGATTCAGACATACCCTGGCTACCGAAATGATGAAGTCACCCGATCGTAATTTGGCAATGGTTAAAGGCTTGCTTGGGCATCGGAGCGTCAGCACAACAATGGAATATGTCGAACTGGATTTAAAGGTTACCGGTCAAGCGTTAGAGAATGAGTTGTCACTGTATATGGATGTGATACCAGCGCGTGAAAGTGAGGCCAGACTCGTCTTGACATGACTTTAACAAGCTGTAAAAATCAACAGTGATCGAGAAAAGGACGTCTGTGAGCGAACACAGACATCCTTTTTAAGAGGAACCTAGTTATTAATATCGAGTGTACAAATTCGGAAAACACTGCGATATCAACCTGCCAGCTCCTTTGTTCCGCCCGTTAAAGGGTGTACCTCTAACCAGCGTGCTTTGATGCAGAATTAGTGGTGCCCGGACTCGGAATCGAACCAAGGACACGGGGATTTTCAATCCCCTGCTCTACCGACTGAGCTATCCGGGCAACGCGCAGCATTAAACCGTATTGGCCGAAGGCAGTCAACGGCTTTATGAATGAAATCAGGTGAAACGCGTCTGGTTGCTGGCTTTTCGGTCAAAGGGCGCAAAAATTGCTCCGGATTGGCCAAAATTCTGCGGCGGCGGTGCACCGCCGCACACTGAATTAACTTAACGCCCCGTTTCTGCGGCACTGAGCTACCTGCAAGATGTCTTCCGCCAGCCGCTTGGCCACGGAAACGTCCTGTAGCTGGCGTTTTATCAGCAGTTTGCTCAGGCAACCTTCCTGAATCAGCTCCATCTGTTGTGCCACCATATCGGCGTCATCGGCATCCATTTCACGCAGCAAATCGCGGGTCAGATCCAGCGACGTCAGCTTCTGTTGCTCTGCCAATTGATGGATAGGGTGATCCACCTCCGGGAAAAAGCTGCAGGCAGCGATAAACAAACAGCCGGGATAGCGGTCGTGTTTGACGTACTCTGCCAAAACGTCATAGCGCGCCAACAGTTTTTGCTGTGGGCTTAGAGTCTCGTCCAGCAGCAACTGGCGACGCCAGGTGTCAATTTGCTGACCATGATAGCGCAGGCAGTCATACAGCAGCGCTTCGCGATCCGGCCAGAACCGTTTCAGGTCGTCCGGTTGCACGTCGAGTTTATCTGCCAGCATTTCCAATGTGGTGGTCGCCAGGCCCTGTTGTTCCAACAGCCCCAGTGCCGTATCAAGGACGTGTTCACGTTGCACTTGTGCTTCCTCCAAATTCGGTTCCGATCCTCAGTGTTATTTATTGCACCGTTTTCTGCAAATGCGCGTTGAACGCCGCGGCATCCATAAATCCGGTAACCCGTTGGCTGGTTGACTCTTGCCCCGTGCCGTTAAAGAACAGAATAGTTGGCAATCCCAGGACTTTCAGGTGTTTAAGGAGCGCGACCTGCTCGGCATTGTTGGCCGTGACATCCGCCTGTAGCAGCACGGTGTTGGCAAGCGCGGCCTGAACGCGCGTATCGCTGAAGGTATATTTCTCGAACTCCTTGCAAGCGACGCACCAGTCGGCGTACAGATCCAGCATCACCGGTT
>RCUM01000729.1_pt1 | contig 16446 bp, 16 predicted proteins | sample 2166141 | NCBI WGS metagenome assembly RCUM01 (sample SAMN09932756, study PRJNA488358) | compost metagenome | isolation source: compost soil in crotonic acid-enriched | place: Germany: Experimental Botanical Garden
GTCCCGGAAAGATTTATTGCGGCTCTGTTTGTAGCACAGAGTGAGGCGGGTGTCTTGTGTTGTCTCGCTTCAGCATGATTAGCATCAGGTTCCGTTGCCAGTTTCTATGCGAAAGCGTAGTCTGATTTTAAGAAATTAACCGGAGTGACCAGTATGCAGGCAAGAGTTAAGTGGGTGGAAGGGTTGACGTTTCTGGGCGAATCCGCGTCTGGCCATCAGGTGCTGATGGACGGCAACGCCGGGGATAAAGCCCCCAGCCCAATGGAAATGGTACTGATGTCGGTGGGAGGTTGCAGCGCGATAGATGTGGTGTCGATCCTGCAAAAAGGACGTAACGACGTGCGCGACTGCGAGGTGAAATTAACCTCCGAGCGGCGTGAGGAGGCGCCACGACTGTTTACCCATATCAACCTGCATTTCATCGTCACCGGTAAAGATTTAAGTGACAAAATTGTCGAGCGCGCGGTGAATCTTTCCGCCGAGAAATACTGTTCGGTGTCATTGATGCTGAGCAAGGCCGCCAGCGTGACCCACAGCTTTGAGATCCGCGCAGTGTCCTGACGGATAAAGGAGCGCGGCTTGTTGCCGCGCTCCGGTAAGCTATTCGATTTTTTTGCCTTCCAGCAGTTGCTGCACCAGCGGCGCCATAATCAACTCCATCGCCAGCCCCATTTTGCCGCCCGGCACCACCAGCGTATTGATATGCGAGATAAAAGAACCCTGCAGCATCGCCAGCAGATAAGGGAAATCGATCTGATCCAGGCCGCGGAAGTGGATCACCACAAAGCTCTCGTCCAGCGAGGGGATCGCCTTGGCGGCGAACGGGTTGGAGGTATCTACCGTCGGCACCCGCTGGAAGTTGATATGGGTGCGGGAAAACTGCGGCGTGATGTAGTTGATGTAGTCTTCCATCGAACGTACCACCGAATCCATCACCGCTTCACGAGAGTGGCCGCGCTCGCCGGTATCGCGGATTAACTTTTGGATCCATTCCAGGTTAACGATAGGCACCACGCCGACCAGCAAATCGACATGCTTGGCCACGTCGTTGTGCTCGGTCACTACGCCGCCGTGCAGCCCTTCATAAAACAGCACGTCGGTCGGTGCCGGTAAGGCTTCCCACGGGGTAAAGGTACCAGGTACCTGGTTATAGGGCACCGCTTCATCGTAGGTGTGCAGGTACTTGCGTGAACGGCCGGTGCCGTTGGTGCCGTATTCGCTAAAGCTTTGTTGCAGCAGACCAAAGTCGTTGGCCTCGGGGCCGAAATAGCTGATATGACGGCCAAGATCGCGCGCTTTGCGGATCGCCGCGTCCATTTCCGGCCGGGTATAGCGATGGAAACTGTCGCCTTCCAGCTCCGCGGCGCGGATGTTCAACTGCTGAAAGATTTTACGGAACGCCACGCTGGTGGTGGTGGTGCCGGCGCCGCTGGAGCCGGTCACTGCGATAACGGGATGTTTGGCGGACATGGTGATGGGTCACTCCGTGTTTAATGCGCCGGTGTCAGATATCATTATTGGTCTGTTTGACACCCTTTCGCCTAGGGCAAAATACTGCGCGTTGGTTTGCAATCCTTCATTGTTACCTGATTTTTTCCGTCAGTCATAGAACCGATAAGCACTAAATTTCTTCTTGTCCGGCGCGGAACTGCCCGCGCGGCATGATGTTGATGGTCTCATGCAGTTCCGACCACACCAGCAGCACTTCGCCGTTTTTCAGCTGGCGGCGCACGTCTTCCACTTTCTGTTCCAGCGAACGTTCATGCTCGCCGTAGTCGGTACCTTCGCGCAGCACAAAGGACTCGATCAGGCTATTGAGGGTCTCGGTTTCCAGTTCTTTCCAGGGGATGATCACTTGGTTGTTTCCAGGTAAGGGGCAAGCCAGGATGGAATACGGTATTCCAGCCACATATGGGGTTTTTTCAATGTGCCGCCGACAAAACCGACGTGACCGCCAAACTCGGTCAATTGATATTCAATATTGTGCGGCAGCGTGGCGGTTTCGGGGATCACTTCGTCGGTCATAAAAGGATCGTCCTTGGCATGGATGATCAACAGCGGCGTTTGGATCGACGGTAACAACGGCAGGGCGCTGCAACGGCGGTAATAATCGGTGGCGTCGCTAAAGCCATGGATGCGCGAGGTAATGGCATCATCAAAGTCGCGGATCCGACGCAATGCCTTGAGCTGCGGCAGTTTGAGCGGCAGCGTATCAGGATAGTGCAGCAGTTTGCGGGTGGCGTTTTGTTTCAACTGCCCGAGCAGGTAGTGCTGATAGACCCGCGAGAAGCCTTGGTCCATCCGCCACGAACAGGGCTCCAGCATCAGTGGCGCAGAAACCACCACCGCCGCCTGCAGCAGGCTGTCGGCGCCCTGTTGTGCCAGATAACAGGCCAGCATGTTACCGCCGAGCGAAACGCCAACGGCAGCGGTGGGGGCTTCTCCGTAGGTAGCACGCAGCCACTGGAGGAAGAAGCGTGCATCTTCCGTTTCACCGGAATGGTAGATGCGCTGCTTGCGGTTCGGCACACCGCTGCAACCGCGAAAATGCATTACCACCCCGAGCCAGCCCTTTTCACGCCAGGCATTGAGTTGGCCATGGGCATAGGGGCTGTAGAAGTTGCCTTCCAGGCCGTGGAACAGCACCACTCGCGGCTTGCCGCTGGCCTGAGCCGGATCTTCGCTCCAGGCGAGATCGACAAAGTCGCCGTCGGGCAGTTCCAGCCGTTGCCAGTGGGGTTTCAACTGCACGCGGCGACGCACCAGCCGTGGCAGCAGCGTTTGCAGGTGTGGATTACTGGCCCCGGTCAAAGGGCGAAAGGATTCATGCATAACCTGAGTAAAATTCTTATTGGCAACTATTGTGGGATGATTAGTGCGCTGATAGCTTCACTAGCCTGAGTTAACAATAATACTGCAAAAAATGACCTGGGTGAGGAGCGCCCGCCTGATGGATGCGAGTTTATTTCTTTCGATGTTAGGTTTTCTGTGGGTGGCCGCGATCACACCTGGCCCCAACAATATGTTACTGACCACTTCCGGTGCCAACTTTGGCTTTATGCGTTCACTGTTGCTGATGATTGGCATCATGCTCGGCATGCAAAGCATTTTGCTGCTGGTGGCGTTCGGCGTCGGCAGCCTGATTCTGGTTTATCCGGCGCTGCATCTGGTGCTGAAAATTCTCGGTAGCCTGTATCTGCTGTGGCTGGCATGGAAAGTGGCTACCGCCGCTTATGAAAAGCTGGAAACCGACGTGGCACCGCCCAAACCGATACGGCTCTACCAGGGTTGGCTGCTACAGTTCCTTAATCCCAAGGCCTGGCTGATGGCGCTGGGGGCGGTGGCCAGCTTCAGCCTGGCGGGTGCTCAATACAACGCCTCGATTCTGGCGATCTCACTGGGCATATTCGTGGTGAACATCATTGCCGGCGTGATTTGGTTGGGATTTGGCACGGTGATTGGCCGACTGCTGCGCAGCAAAAAGGCCTGGATCATTTTTAACGTTTCTATGGGGTTGCTCACCGCGGCCTGTGTGTTACTCATCTGGCATTAAGGAATTGCGGATGGCAGAAAATTACTTCCATATTGCGGCCTTCACCGGTAAAGGGTTTCGGGGCAATCCGGCCGGCGTCTGCCTGTTAAAGCAGCCGTTGTCGGCTGCGGAGATGCAGGCCATCGCCAATGAACTGAGCCTGCCGGAAACCAGCTTTGTCTGGGACGATGGCGATATGTCGGCCATCCGTTGGTTTACTCCCCAGCGAGAGGTCGATTTGTGCGGTCATGGCACGCTGGCGGCAGCACACGTGATGTTCAGCGTGGTGAACCCGGCGCTGCAGGATATTCGTTTCCGCTCGGCGAGCGGCGACTTGTACGTTAAACGCGACGCCGAAGATGGCGAACGCCTGGTCCTGGATTTCCCGTCCCGGCCACCGCAGAAGGTTGTGGAGCCTGAAGGGTTGGCGGCGCTGCTGGGGGCTAATCCGCAGGAAGTGTGGCAGGCCAATGCGCTGTTGGTGGTATTGGAAAACGAAGCGCAGGTCAGGGCATTACAGCCGGATATCCCGGCACTGATTGCCCTGGTTGGCCGGGCCGTGATTGTCAGTGCTCCGGGTGAGACGGCGGATTTTGTCTCGCGTTATTTTACCCTCGACGGCGGCGAAGATCCGGTGACCGGCTCCGCACACTGCACGCTGATGCCCTACTGGAGCGCACGTCTTGGTCGCCATCAGCTGCACGCCCGGCAGATTTCGGCGCGCGGCGGCGAGTTGTTCTGTGAGCTGAAGGGCGATCGCACCTTGATTGGCGGCTATGCACACACGTTTTTGCGTGGGGAATTGAGCTTGTAATCAGGCTGAGCCACGCTCAACCAGCCGCCACTCAAGCACTTCATTGCGCGGTGGTTGTTGCGGATTTTTGATTTTTTCCAGCAGCAACTGCACGCTGCGCACGCCGAACTGGTGCATCGGTTGTTCGACGGTGGTCAGCGGTGGCGTGGTGACGGCCCCGAATGGCACGCCGTCAAAGCCCATTACCGCGACATCTTCGGGAATGCGCAATCCCTGTTGGTGCAGGGTGCTCATCGCCCCACCGGCGATCACGTCGGAGATGGTGAATACCGCATCCGGTCGCGGCCCGGCATCCAGCAGGCGAGCCATGGCCAACGCACCGGCGGCATATTCCAACCCCTCGACGTATTCCACCTGACAATAGTCGAATCCGGCTTCGGCCAGCGCCTGTCGATAACCTTGCTCTCGCTGCTGCGAGTAGAGATAGCGCATGTCGCTGTTGATCAGGGCAATACGTCGTCGGCCCCGTGCAGCTAAATAACGCACGCCGGCCCTCGCCGCCTGATGGTTGTCGATGGTGACTGAAGAGGCACGGAACTCGGGATCGCCTTCGCCGCATTGTACCCAGGGAAAATCGCCAATCATTGCGGTCAGGCCGGGCAGGCAACTGACGGCGTCCATGGTAATCACGCCGTCGACCACTTTACCGCTCAGCAGGCTGAGATAGGCGGACTCCCGGGTTGGATTGGATTCGGAGTTGCACAGCAAAATGTGGTAGCCGTGGCGTTCGGCTTCTTCTTCGATACCGCGTACTACTAGGGAACAAAAAGGATTGGTGATACTGGAAACCAGTACCAGCAGCATACGGCTACGCGAAGTGCGTAGCTGACGCGCCAGCAGGTTGGGTTGGTAGTCGCATGCGCGGATCGCCGCCAGTACCTTGTCGCGAGTGGCCGGTTTGACGATTTGCTGGCCGTTCAATACCCGTGAGACCGTCGCGGCAGAGACGCCGGCGAGTTTCGCCACCTTTTCGATCGACATGGTTTGCTGTTCCTTCTGCCCAATTGCCCCGCACAATATGCCCAAGCGCGGCAAAAAGTCTGCGCCTGGCCTCAGGATTGTGATGTGGGTTACAAATTCATCTTATCAGCCCCTTTCAACAGATTAATCAGGTTGCCGAAAAAAAGAAATCGATTACATTTTGCTCATGGTGAAAATGAAATCGATTACATTTTGCGATTTCACGTTATTTCGCTGAACCCATAATCTGAAAAGAGGGGGCGGATGCAGGTGCAACTGAGAGTAGCGGAAAACAGTGATCGCCAGGCGGTCGCACAACTGATTCATCTGTCGACCAATGCCTGGTATCAACGCCACGGCATGGGCGCCATCTTTTCCGCAGCACCGACCAGCTGCGGGCTGTTTGTTGACGTCTATCGCCATCTGGATACCGGACAGCACTGGGTTGCGCACGATGAACAGGGCGTGCTGTGCGGTTCCTGCTTCTTTCACCCGCGTGAAACTCATCTCGGGCTGGGCATCATGAATGTACATCCCGACTACTTTGGTCGTGGTATCGCCGTGCAGCTGATGGCGAAAGCCGACGAACTGGCGGGATCGCTACCTATACGCCTGATTTCCAGCGCGTTAAATCTGGACTCCTACGCGTTGTACCACCGTGCCGGCTTCACGCCCTATGCGATTTATCAGGATATGGCGATCCCGGTGCCGGTAGAGGGATTTTCCTTCCCCAGTCTGACGCGCGGCAGAGTGCGCGCCGCCCAGCCAGATGATCTGCCCGGCATCCTGCAGTTGGAACGAATGCTGTTGGGCATCGAACGTCGGCGCGATATTGACTACTTCCTCAATGACGCCAGCGGGCTATGGCGCACTGCCGTGTGGGAACTTGACGGCAGCATGGGCGGTTATCTGGCTTCGGTGGCGCATCCGGCTTCCCGCCTGTTGGGGCCGGGCTGTAGCCACAGCGAAGAGATTGCCCTGGAGTTGATCGGTTGGATGCTGGATCGCCACCATCGCGGTACCACGCCTGTGGTGCTGGTACCGGCGCAACGTTCCGCCCTCAGCCAGGTGCTGTTGCAGTGGGGCGGGCGGATTTGTGAATTGCATTTGGCGCAGGTGAAAGGCCGTGCGCTACAACCCGGCGGTGTGGTTATGCCGTCCTTCCTGCCGGAAAGCGGTTAGACAACACCACAACAAGACCAATGGGGGAATTATGCAAACTGACAGCGCGGTCCTGGGGACCAAAAGCGTCACATTCAAATGGGTGGTGCCGCGGTTGGCACTGATGATGTTTCTGCAGTTCTTTGTTTGGGGGGCGTGGTACGTCACGCTCGGCGTAGTGATGGGTAAGTTCGGCCTGGCGGCGATCATCGGCGATGCTTACTCGACCGGGCCGATCGCTTCGATTCTGTCACCGTTTGTGCTGGGCATGCTGGTCGATCGCTTCTTCGCATCGCAGAAGGTGCTGGGGGTGCTGCATCTGATCGGTGCCGGGTTGTTGTGGCTGATGCCCGGCTTCTTCAGCAGTGGACAGAGCGGCCTGTTGTGGATCATTTTCGGTTATATGTTGTGTTATATGCCGACTATCGCTCTCAGCAACAACGTGGCGTTTTATAGCCTGAGCAACAGCGAAAAAGCCTTTCCTGTGGTGCGGGCGTTCGGCACCTTTGGCTGGATTGTCGCTGGGCTGATCGTCGGTGCCAGCGGATTGTCAGACAGTACCGGTATTTTCACACTGGCGGCGGTGGCCTCGTTGGTGTTGGCCATTTACAGCTTCACCTTGCCACACACCCCGGCACCGGAACGCGGCAAACCGATAAAAATGCGTGACCTGCTGTGTGCCGATGCTTTCGCCATGCTCAAGCAGCGACACTTCCTGGTGTTTATCATCTGCGCGACGCTGATCTCTATCCCGCTGGCGGCCTACTATGCCTATGCCGCGCCTTTCATCGCGGCGACCGGTTTCAGCAATGTCGGCGGGGTGATGTCGCTGGGGCAGATGTCCGAACTGTTCTTTATGCTGCTGATCCCGTTTCTGTTTGTACGGCTGGGCATCAAGGTGATGCTGTTGATTGGCATGTTGGCGTGGTTCCTGCGCTACGTGATGTTTGCGCTGGGGATTACCGAAGAACTGCGCTGGATGATTTACCTCGGCATCATTCTGCACGGTATGTGCTACGACTTCTTTTTCGTGATCGGTTTTATCTACACCGACAAGGTGGCCGGTGACAAGGTCAAGGGCCAGGCCCAGAGTCTGCTGGTGTTGTTCACCTATGGTCTGGGCATGTTGATCGGTTCGCAAATCAGCGGTGCACTGTTCAATCGTTTGGTGACGGCGGAAGGGGCGGCAGCGCTGCCACAGTGGCAGAGTTTCTGGTGGTATCCGGCCATCGGTGCGCTGGCGATCGCGGCACTGTTCTTCTTCACCTTCAATTACCGGGAAATCCCGCAGGGGGAGCAACGCGATGACTGATTTGCGTGTGCTGGTGGTGGGCTGCGGCAATATGGGGGCTTCACATGCTGAAGCCTATCACGATATGGACGGCGTCGAGATTTGCGGCTTGGTGGCGCGCGGTGATTCGCGGCATCGGCTCAATACCCGGTTGGGGGGCGGTTACCCGGTGTTCAGTGATTTCGCCCAGGCGCTGACGGTGACGCGTCCGGATGCGGTTTGCCTGACCACCTGGCCAGATACCCATGAAGCCTACGCGTTGGCGGCGCTGGCTGCCGGTTGCCATCTGTTCATTGAAAAACCGCTCGCCACTACCCTGGTCGGTGCGGAGCGAGTGATTGCCGCCGCGCGGGCCGCCGGGCGGCAACTGGTGGTCGGCTATATTCTGCGTCACCATCCGTCATGGCAACAATTTGTCGAATTGGCCCGTGACCTGGGCAAACCGCTGGTGATGCGCATGAACCTCAATCAACAGAGTCACGGTGCGATGTGGGATGTGCACCGCAATTTGATGCAGTCGCTGTCGCCGATTGTCGACTGTGGCGTGCATTACCTTGACGTGATGTGCCAGATGACCCAGTCGGAGCCGGTCAGCGTCAGCGCCATCGGAGCACGACTGAGTGAGGAGCTGCCGCCGGAAATGTACAACTATGGCCAGTTACAGGTGCGTTTTGCCGATGGCTCCGTTGGCTGGTACGAAGCCGGCTGGGGGCCGATGATCAGCGAAACCGCCTACTTCGTCAAAGACGTGATTGGACCGCGTGGCTCAGTCTCGATCGTCGCGCGGCAGGCGGATGCGGATTCAGATAACGTCGACGGCCACACCCGTACCGACTCGTTGCGTATCCACAGCGCGGCGTTGGATAGCACTAATCAGTTTCTCCAGTCGGACCGCTGGATTGACTGTCAGGACGAACCGGACCATTTGGCGCTGTGCCTGAGCGAGCAGCGCTATTTTCTTCAGGCGATCCAGGACGGGTTGGATCTCGACCGGCATTGGCAGGATGCCCTGAACAGCCTGCGGGTGGTACTGGCGGCGGACGAAGCGGTGCGCAGCCGGCAAACAGTAATGTTAGGGAGGTCATCAGCATGAAAACCATTCAGGGGCCGGGGCTGTTTCTGGCCCAGTTTATCGGCCCGCAGGCGCCGTTTGATTCGCTGGACGGGTTGGCCGCTTGGGCCGCCGGGCTGGGGTTTAAAAGCCTGCAGATCCCGACCACGTCTGCCACTATTTTTGATCTCAAGCGGGCGTCCCACAGTCAGGAGTATTGTGACGAGGTGCGCGCGTTGCTGGCGGGGCACGGCCTGACGATCTCCGAGTTATCCACCCATTTGCAGGGGCAACTGGTGGCGGTGCATCCGGCTTACGATCCGGCTTTTGACGGCTTTGCTCCGGTTCAGGTGCGCGGCAATTCTCAGGCCCGGCAAGCATGGGCAACGGAGCAATTGCTGATGGCAGCACAGGCATCGCAGAGGTTGGGATTAGCCGCACACGTGACTTTTTCTGGCGCGCTGGCCTGGCCCTATTTTTACCCCTGGCCACCGCACAATGCGCTGTTGCTGGAGGAAGCCTTCGGGCAACTGGCACAGCGTTGGCGGCCGATCCTCGATGCTTTTGACGACGTCGGTGTTGACCTCTGCTATGAACTTCACCCAGGGGAGGATCTGCATGACGGTGTGACCTTTGAGCGCTTTCTGCGGCAGGTTGGCAATCACCCGCGGTGCCATATCCTGTATGACCCCAGCCATCTGCATTTGCAGCAGATGGACTATCTTGGCTTTATTGATGTTTATCACCCGCGCATCCGGGCGTTTCACGTCAAGGATGCTGAATATCGGCCCAGTGCTCGCAGCGGCGTGTACGGCGGTTATCAGCCGTGGCTGGAAAGACCCGGACGCTTTCGTTCACTCGGCGATGGGCAGATCGACTTCCCGGCAATTTTCAGCAAGCTGGCGCAGTACGATTTTCCCGGCTGGGCCACGCTGGAGTGGGAGTGCTGTCTGAAATCGCCGGAGGCCGGTGCGCGGGAAGGGGCTGAGTTTATCGCCCGCCATATTATTCCGGTCGCTGAGAGGGCGTTTGATGATTTTGCCGCCGTCGGCGGTGAACGCAAACAGGTCAGACAGATGTTGGGTATGGGAGAGCAACTATGAGATTACGCTTGGGGATGGTCGGCGGTGGCGAAGGGGCCTTTATCGGCGCGGTGCACCGTCTGGCGGCGCGGATGGACGATGAGTTTGAGCTGGTAGCCGGGGCTTTCTCTGCTGATTGGGAAAACTGTCGCCGCACCGGCGAACGGCTACACCTCGACCCACAGCGCTGCTATCACGATTTTAACCAGATGGCGCAAGAAGAGGCGGCGCGCGAAAACGGCATCGATGTGGTGGCTATCGTCACCCCCAATTATCTGCATGCGCCGGTGGCGACCGCGTTTCTTAACGCCGGCATCGACGTCATCTGCGACAAGCCTCTGTGCAACAGCTATGCCGAGGCGTTGCAGTTGGCCGAGACGGTGCAGCGTAGCGGAAAGCAGCTGATATTGACCCATAACTACAGTGCCTATCCGTTGGTGCGCGAGGCGCGTAGCCGGGTATTAGCCGGTGAATTGGGGGCGATCCGCTTTATCGAGGTGGAGTATTTGCAAGAATGGCTGGCGCAGCCGCTGGAACTGACCGACAACAAGCAGGCTGGCTGGCGTTCCCAGCCAGAAAAGGCCGGGGCCGGCTGTATTGGTGATGTGGGTACCCATGCCTGGCAGTTGGCGCACTTTGTCAGCGGCCTGTTGCCGCAGGCGATCAGCGCCGAACTCACTGCGTTTATTGCTGGGCGTCAGGTAGACGACGATGTGCGGGTGCAGATGCGCTACGCCAACGGTGCCAGAGGCCGACTGTGGGCCAGTCAGGTGGCTTGTGGCCATGAGAACGACCTGCGGTTGAGAGTCTATGGTAGCGACGGCAGCCTGGAGTTTTGTCAGGAACAACCGAATCAGCTGTGGATGCGGCCCCGGGATGCGCCAGCCTATTGCATAACCCGCGCCTCTTCATTCCAGTATGTGGAGAACCGTTCACTGGCACGGGTACCGGCAGGGCATCCTGAAGGCTATCTGGAAGGATTTGGTCAGATTTACCGCGAGGCGGCGGCACGATTGCGGGATGGGCCGCAGGCGGCCCCCCTGTTACCGGGGATTGAGACCGGGGTGCAGGGCATGGCATTTATCGATGCTGCCCAACGTAGCAGTGCTGCCGGCGGGCAATGGATCGACCTGAATTAATTTATATTCCCATAAGTAATAACGCAGTTTTTTTTATTCTTTTATAGCTCGTCACCGCTCAGATAAAACTGTCAGCAACTGAACAGACTTTTATCAACGGAGCGATCATGGCGAGCAAACACTTTTCATTACGCGGCGCGGCACTGCTGGTGTTATCACTTGCTGCGGCTAACGCCTATGCGGTGGACGTGACCGTGGCGTACCAGACTTCGGCGGAACCCGCCAAGGTGGCGCAGGCGGAAAACAGCTTCGCCAAACAGTCTGGTGCCACCGTTGACTGGCGTAAATTCGACAGCGGCTCCAGCGTGCTGCGTGCTTTGGCCTCCGGTGACGTGCAGATCGGTAATATCGGTTCCAGCCCACTGGCGGTGGCCGCCAGCCAAAAACTCCCTATTGAAGTGTTCCTGATCGCCTCCCAGCTCGGCAGCTCCGAAGCCCTGGTGGTGAAGAAAGAGATCAAAACCCCGCAGGACTTGATCGGCAAGCGAATCGCCGTGCCTTTTATCTCAACCACTCACTACAGCCTGCTGGCCTCGCTCAAGCACTGGGGCATCAAGCCTGAGCAGGTCAAAATTCTCAATCTGCAACCGCCGGCCATTGCCGCTGCCTGGCAGCGCGGTGACATCGACGGAGCCTACGTCTGGGCGCCGGTAGTCAATGAATTAGCCAAGCAGGGCAAGGTACTGACCGATTCCGCCCAGGTTGGGCAATGGGGCGCGCCGACGCTTGACGTCTGGGTGGTGCGCAAGGACTTTGCCGAAAAACATCCTGAAGTGGTGACCGCCTTTGCCGCCAGCGCGTTGAACGCCCAAAAAGCCTATCTGGCGCAGCCGGAGCAGTGGCTGAAGGATAAAGGCAATCTCAACACGCTGTCCCGTTTGAGCGGCGTGCCGGAAGAACAGATACCGGTGCTGGTGAAGGGCAATACCTATTTGCCGGTGGCGGAGCAAATAACCCAACTTGGCCAGCCGGTGGACAAGGCTATCCGCGATACCGCCGAGTTCCTTAAACAGCAGGGCAAAATTCCGCAGGTCGACGGTGATTACAGTGCCTACGTCACCGATCGCTTTGTGAAACAGGTGCAGGCTGCGCCGCAGTCGTAGGGGAGCAGCATGTTAAACGTTAATCACCTTTCAGCAGAGTATCAGGGGCGCCCTGCGCTGCGCGACGTCTCGTTCCAGATTGACGCCGGGCAACTGGTGGTGGTGCTTGGCCCTTCGGGCTGCGGCAAAACCACGCTGCTGAATTTGATCGCCGGGTTTATCGAGCCTTCAGCTGGCAGCATCACGCTTGACGAAGTTCCCGTAAAAGGCCCCGGAGCCGAACGGGGCGTGGTGTTCCAGCATGAAGGTTTACTGCCGTGGCGCAACGTGGTGGATAACGTGGAGTTTGGTCTGCAACTGGCCGGCGTCGGCAAACAGCAGCGACGTCAGGTGGCACAAGAGATGTTGCAACGCGTCGGATTGGCCGGCTATGAACAGCACTTTATCTGGCAACTCTCCGGCGGCATGCGCCAGCGGGTAGGGATTGCCCGTGCGCTGGCTGCCGATCCGCGCCTGTTGTTGCTGGATGAGCCGTTTGGCGCGCTGGATGCATTTACCCGCGAACAAATGCAGGAACTGCTGTTGACCATTTGGCGGGATACCGGCAAACAGGTGCTGCTGATCACCCACGACATTGAAGAAGCGGTGTTCCTGGCCAGTGAACTGCTGTTGCTGTCGCCGGGACCGGGGCAGGTGGTGGAGCGCCTGGCGCTTAACTTCGGCCAACGCTATGCCAACGGCGAGGCGTGCCGTTCGATCAAGTCCGACCCTGAATTTATCGCGCAGCGCGAATATGTGCTGGGCAAAGTCTTCCAACAGCGCGAGGCCTTGCTATGAGCCTGCATTCCGCCCTCAAAGAAGTTGTTCAGCCGCAGGCTGCCGCCCCGACGCGCCGTTTTAGCGTACCGCGTAACCTCTGGCTGAGCAGCGCCACCCTGCTGGTGGTATTGGCCATCTGGTGGGGCGTGACCGCGCTGAACCTGATCAGCCCGTTATTTCTACCGGCACCGCAGCAGGTGCTGCATCAACTGATTACCATCGCCAGCCCGCAAGGCTTTATGGACGCCACGCTATGGCAGCATTTGGCCGCCAGCCTGGGGCGCATTCTGGTGGCGCTGTTGGCGGCGGTGATTATCGGTGTACCTGTGGGTATCGCCATGGGGCTGAACGATACGGTGCGCGGCATTCTCGATCCGTTGATTGAAATTTACCGCCCGGTGCCGCCGCTGGCCTATTTACCGCTGATGGTGATTTGGTTCGGCATTGGCGAAACCTCGAAAATCTTGCTGATTTATCTGGCGATCTTCGCCCCGGTGACATTGTCTGCCGTAGCCGGTGTGCGCAGTGTGGCGCAGGTTCGCGTGCGGGCCGCCCGCGCGCTGGGGGCCAACCGTTGGCAGTTGCTGCGTTTTGTGGTGCTGCCTAGTGCCTTGCCGGAGATTTTAACCGGCATCCGCATTGGGCTGGGGGTCGGTTGGTCGACGCTGGTGGCCGCAGAACTGATCGCCGCCACCCGCGGCCTGGGATTTATGGTGCAATCCGCCGGTGAGTTTCTGGCTACCGACGTGGTGCTGGCCGGTATCGGCGTGATTGCGATTATTGCATTTGGGCTGGAGCTGGGGCTGCGTGCCCTGCAGCGCCGATTGACCCCGTGGCACGGAGTAAACCAATGAACGAACGTTTAAATATCACCCCATTGGGGCCTTATATCGGTGCGCTGGTGGAAAACGTTAATCTGGCACGCCCCCTGGGTGATGGCCAATTCGAACAGCTCTACCATGCGTTGCTGAAACATCAGGTGCTGTTTCTGCGTAATCAGCCGATCACCCCGTTGCAACAGCGGAATTTGGCCGGTCGCTTCGGCGACCTGCATATCCATCCGGTCTATCCGCAAGCCGCCGATGTGAAAGAGATTATCGTGCTGGATACCCATGACAATAATCCGCCGGACAATGATAACTGGCATACCGACGTGACCTTTATCGAGAATCCGCCGCTGGGGGCGATTCTGGCGGCGAAAACCCTGCCTTCCACCGGTGGCGATACGCTATGGGCCAGTGGTATTGCGGCCTATGAAGCGCTGTCTGAGCCGTTCAGGCAATTGCTGGCCGGGCTGAAGGCGGAGCATGATTTCACCAAGTCATTCCCGGAACACAAGCATCGCGGCAGCGAAGAAGAGCGCCAGCGCTGGCAGGTAGCGGTACAGAAAAATCCGCCGTTGCTGCATCCGGTAGTGCGCACGCATCCGGTCAGCGGCCGGCAGGCCCTGTTCGTCAATGAAGGTTTTACGACGCGGATTGTTGATCTGGCACCGAAGGAAAGCGACGCGCTGCTGAACTTTCTGTTCGCCCACATCACCAAGCCGGAGTTTCAGGTGCGCTGGCGTTGGCAGGAAAATGACATTGCCATCTGGGATAACCGCGTGACGCAGCATTACGCCAACGCGGATTATCTGCCGCAGCGGCGCATTATGCACCGCGCGACCATTCTGGGGGACAAGCCTTTCTACAAGGCTTAAAGGTCAAACTCGTTGGTGAACTGTTCCAACTGCTCTTGCGCATCCAGCCAGGTCATTTCCGTTTCTTCCAACGCGGACTTGGCCTGGCTTTGCTGTTGCAGACAAAGCGTCAAATCGGCCTTGCGGCTGATGTCGTACAACGCGGAGTCCGCCAGCTTCTCTTCCACCGCCGCCAATTCGGCACTCAGTTTTTCCATCTGCTGTTCCAGCTTGGCGATCTGCTTGCGCAGCGGCTGAGTCTGGCTGCGGAACTCGGCTTCCCGACGTTTCTGATCTTTACGGGCTTGCGCGCTGTTGGCGTTGTTTTCCTTGTCCGGCGCGTCCTGCTGGTTTTCCTGACGTTGCAGGTCAACCAGCCATTGCTGATAGTCGTCCAAATCGCCGTCGAACACTTCCACCTGGCCATCGTGCACCAGATAGAGATCGTCAGTGGTGGAGCGCAACAGGTGACGGTCGTGCGAGACCACCACTAACGCGCCTTCAAAGTCGATCAGCGCTTCGGTCAGCGCCTGACGCATATCCAGATCCAGGTGGTTGGTCGGTTCATCGAGCAGCAGCAGGTTAGGGCGCTGCCAGACAATCAGCGCCAGCACCAACCGCGCCTTTTCGCCACCGGAGAAACGTTCGGTAATCTCGGTGACCTTATCGCCCTGGAAGCCAAAACCGCCCAAATAGTCGCGCAGCTGCTGTTCCAGCACCCGCGGGGCGATGCGGCTCAGATGTTGCAACGGGGATTCGTCGGCGCGCAAGAACTCCAACTGATGCTGGGCGAAGTAACCCAGCTTGATGCCCTTCGCCAGACCAATCTCACCGCTGAGCGGCTCCAGCGAACCGGCCAGCATTTTGATCAGGGTGGATTTACCGGCGCCATTACGGCCCAGCAGACCGATACGTGAGCCAGGCACCAGGTTCAGTTTGATCGAGTTCAGGATCACCTTGTCGCCATAACCGGCGCTGACCTTCTCCATGCGCAGCAACGGGTTCGGCAGGCTTTCCGGCTGGCGGAAACTGAAGCTGAATGGGTTATCGACGTGGGCCGGGGCAATCAGCTCCATGCGTTCAAGCATTTTGATACGGCTTTGCGCCTGCTTGGCCTTGGTGGCCTGCGCGCGGAAGCGGTCAATGTAGCTTTGCAGATGCGCCACTTTCTCCTGTTGGTTCTGGTACAGCGCCTGCTGCTGTGCCAGTTTGGTTGAACGTTGACGTTCGAACGAGGAGTAGTTACCGGTATATTCGTTAATGGTTTCTTGTTCGATATGCAGAATTTTATCGACGATCGGATCAAGGAAATCGCGGTCGTGCGAAATCAGCACCAGCGTGCCTGGGTAGCTTTTCAACCAGCGTTCCAGCCAGATCACCGCGTCCAAATCCAGGTGGTTGGTCGGTTCGTCGAGCAGCAGCAGGTCTGAACGACAGACCAACGCTTGTGCCAGGTTAAGGCGCATACGCCAGCCGCCCGAGAAGGCGCGTACCGGATTGAGCAACTGTTCGTTGGAAAAGCCCAGGCCGTGCAGCAGGCTGGCAGCGCGTGAACGGATGGTCCAGGCATCAAGGGCATCCAGTTTACCGTGCAATGTGGCGATGGCGTGGCCGTCGTTTTTATCGTTTGCCACCTGCAATTCGGCTTCAAGCTGGCGGAATTCGCGGTCACCGTCGATCACATACTCAAGCGCAGGCACGTCCAGCGCCGGTGTTTCCTGATTAACCCAGGCCAGGGCCCAGTTGCTTGGAAAGGTGTAGCTGCCGCCGTCCGCGGCCATCTCGCCCTTCAGCAATGACAGCAACGTGGATTTGCCGCAGCCGTTTTTACCCACCAGGCCGACCTTCTGACCTGGATTAACCGTCGCCGTGGCGT
>RCUM01000732.1_pt1 | contig 16424 bp, 10 predicted proteins | sample 2166141 | NCBI WGS metagenome assembly RCUM01 (sample SAMN09932756, study PRJNA488358) | compost metagenome | isolation source: compost soil in crotonic acid-enriched | place: Germany: Experimental Botanical Garden
ACCCCGACGTGCTCGGCCTGGTGAAAACCAAAAAGACCGAGCTGCTGTTCGTCGCCCATATCCTTCGCTCGCTCAAGCTCGGTGGCCGCGCGGCGGTGATCGTGCCGGACGGCGTGCTATTTGGCTCATCCAAGGCCCACCAGCAACTGCGCCAGGAGCTACTCGACAACAACCAGCTGGAAGGCATCGTCAGTCTGCCCAGTGGTGTGTTCAAACCCTACGCTGGGGTCAGCACCGCCATCCTGATGTTTACTAAGGGCGGCAGCACTCAGCGCGTATGGTTCTACGACCTGCAGGCCGACGGCTATTCGCTGGATGACAAACGCACAGAGCTGAAAGGCGAAGGCAGCAATGACCTGCCCGACGCCATCGCCCAGTGGCACAAGTACCGGCATATGGTCGAAGGTAATATCAGCGCCAGCACCATCAACACCCTGTTCGGCGACAAGCGCAAAAAGGCCTTTGTCGTGCTGGCTGAGGATATCGCTGCCAACAAGTACGACCTCTCCATCAACCGCTACAAGGAAGTGGAGTACCAGCAGGAACAGTACGAAGACCCGAGGGTGATTCTGCAGCGGCTCAAAGGGCTGGAGCAGGAAATTCTGTCGAATCTGGATGAGCTGGAGGGGATGCTATGAGCTGGCCTCTTGTTGCCATAAAAGAAGTGGCAAAGGTTATCACCGGGAGGACGCCATCAACGGTGGATGACCAGAACTTTGGCGGGGATATACCATTTGTCACTCCTGCTGAGCTTGGTCTGGATGCTTATGTAACCAGTACGCCAAGAACCTTGTCAGCTAAAGGTGCCTCGGCAATCAAGCTGGTGCCAAAGAATGCTGTGATGGTTTGCTGTATAGGCTCGCTTGGAAAGATGGCGATTGCGGGTACGCCTGTTGCCACAAATCAACAGATCAATTCAGTGATCTTTGACGAAGATAGAGTTGACGCAAAATATGGTTTCTACGCTTTGCGGCTTTTAAAGCCGAAAATGGAGGCCATGGCTCCATCAACTACCGTGGCGATTATTAATAAAGGCAATTTCGAGGCGATGCAAATTCCCCTCCCTCCACTGTCCGAACAAAAGCGTATCGCCGCCATCCTCGACAAGGCAGATTCCATCGGTCGCAAACGCCAGCAAGCCATCCGGCTCGCCGACGACTTTCTCCGCGCCGTGTTTTTGGACATGTTCGGCGACCCGGTGACCAACCCGAAGGGTTGGGAGACTAAGGCACTGAAGGATATCTCACGAATCCAAATTGGACCGTTTGGAACTCAGCTTTATAAAGAGGATTACATAGAGGGTGGGATTCCTCTTGTCAATCCTACTCATATTATAAAAGGGCAGATTGTTCCAAAAAATGACTTGACGATTTCGGCAGGGAAACATGCCGAGCTGCCTGAATATCACCTAAATGCAGGGGATATTATTATGGGGCGAAGAGGTGAGATGGGTCGCTGCGCAGTTGTTACCGAAATGGAAAGCGGTTGGCTGTGTGGTACGGGGAGCCTGTTTATTAGGCCGAGTAAGGCTGGTATATTTTCTGAGTATTTGAACAGGTTTCTTTCAAGTGACTCGATAAAAAGTTATTTGGAGTCTGAGTCGCTGGGCGCGACCATGTCAAACTTGAATAAGGCAATAGTTGGAGGTATTCAGGTGCCTGTGCCAAGTGAGCTTGTGCTGGAGAAATTTGCAAGAATTAAAGAAAAAACTTTGGGGGCTAAGGCTATTTGCTCCAAGTTTAGCAATGAGCTGGTTTTTGAAGCCATAAGCCAAAAAGCCTTCTCCGGCCCGCAGTAGATCAGGAAATCCCATACGCCTCAACCCCGTCAAGTTCAATAATTTCCGTGGCTGCCGCGCCACCACCGTCATTCCCATACACGAAGCCATGACCGGCTTGCGGGCTCTACCAAGCAGACTGAGTCACGAGTGCGCGACAGCTTCTTAGATCATGCATTTAAGGGAACTATGTATGAGCAAAAACGAAAACCTGCCTCTGATCAGAAGGCATATCAGGCTGGAGGAACTACTGCAATTGGCGACGCCGGATGAACTGGTCGTCATCAGCGAGGTTTTGCTGGATAACGCCCATGACCGAAAGCTTGGCGAAGATTCGGCGCGGCAGAGTCTTGCGCAATGTTTTGCGGCCTGCGAGCTGTACAAGGCGGTCGACGAAATCGCTTTCGAGATCCGCGCGCTGGGCAGTGTCAGCCTGGTCAGCTTGTTACGCCGGGGCGAACCGATCAGTTACGACGAGGTGGTGCGCGATGTCGCTGGCGAACTGAAGGTGGCATTCAGCAAGACTGATAGCACCTCGGCTATCGAGGAGCAGGTGCTGGCGAAGCTGATGGAGAAACCGGCCGAGCAGGTTGAGTCAACTCAAGCAGAAAACCAGGCGGGCAGTGGCTCGTGGTTTGGCCGGGCACGGTTCAATCGGTCGTTATTTGGGCCTCTGAGCAAGCTGGGTTTGGGAGCTGCCGGGGGCAGCCTGGTGAGTGGTGCGCTGGGCTCGGTGGCGGCTGTCGGCTCAGTGGCGGCGGCTGGCGTGGTCGCGGCACTGCCGCTGACGGCGATTGGCGCTGTCAGTGCGGGTGTTTGGGCGTTCACCAACAAAAAGCGCCCAGAGCTGCAAGGGCTGGCGGCCATTGTCATGCACATCGCGCGAATTCGCGATGGCGTTGTTGCTGCGGATCACGAGGATTTTGCTAACCGTTTGAGGGAGTGTTTATGAGCGCGGAAATTCTTGCCAGGGCGATCAGTTCTGCCCCGGAGATTATCGAAGGCATTAAATCCGGGCTTTTTTAGGGTGTGGGGTGGCGTCGTCTGGTATGCCGCCGGCCATCCCAAGGGTGGGCAGATTGTTGGGCATCTGCAGTTCCCTGGTGATGCAGCTCAGGCTGCCGAGCAGCTTGCTATGCTGCAGCAGACGCTGAGTGGCGTGGAGGGAGCCTTGGACGTGTTGCAAAGCCCGCAGTACGCGAATCTGGCATTGTCCGGGCTCAATCTGGCGGTTTCGGTCGCCGGCTTTGCCATCGTTTGCAAGAAGCTCAATGGTATTTCCGAGCAGTTGCAGCGTCAGTCGGAAAAGCTTGATGTGTTGATCGAGATGGCCAGTGCTGCCAAGGCCCGGGAAGAACTGCGTGACAGTGCGTGCTTCAGCGCAGTGCTGTGGACGGTTCGCCAGTCTGCTGAACAAGGTGATCTGCAGGGGCTCAAGAGTTAGGTGAATAACATGCGCGAGCAGTATGAGCTTACCAAGCTGACGCTGAACCAGGCAGCAGCCAATGCCACTGGCAAAGGTTTTGTCGACTCCCTTGAAATGCTGCAGAACCTGCAGCAACGCATGATGTATCTCGGCTTTATGCAGGCATACGTTCAGCAGCATACGGCGGGCGAGAAGTATGCCATCGAGGTACTGCAAGAGCTGCAAGCGGACTGGATGAGGATCAGTACGGTGGTTGTCGAGGTGATTGTCGCCAATCAGGAGTGGGTTGAGCAATTAAACCAGGACCAAGGTAATAACGTCGTGTCTTTCCTGGAGTTCCGCAAGCAAGCGGCTCCCGCCATTGAATATCAGCTCGGCTTGTTGGAATACGCCACCAGCCACCCAGAGGCGGCAGGACTGCTCAATGAATAGGTCACGGAAATTCGTTTTCTGGCCGCGTGAGATGGCCGCTCTGGCCGAACTGAACACAAAGGGAAACATTGGTGATGGCGCTTGATTTGAGCGAAACCCTGGTGGTGGGAATTTCTGCGACGGCGTTGTTCGATATGAGCGAGTCCGATCAGATGTTCAAGGCTGCACTGGAGGACGATCCTGAAAGCGTGATCGCTAACTATCGCCGTTATATGCAGGCCCGTGAGGGCGAGCCGCTGGCACCGGGAACCGGTTATCACTTAGTAAAGGCGCTGCTCGATCTCAACCGGCATATGAAAGGCGAGGATACGTCCCCGTTGGTCGAGGTGGTGGTGATGTCGCGCAATAGCCCGGATACGGGCATCCGTGTGCTCAAGACCATTCGTCACGAGCAATTGGCGATCACCCGCTCGGCCTTTACCGGTGGTGAGTCGGTGGCCGATTACATGGATGCGTTTGACGTTGACCTGTTTCTCACCACCAATGTTGAGGACGCGCAGAAAGTCATCGACTCCAGGCGCTGTGCTGCGGCGATCCTTAAGGCGCCGCCAGCCAACGCTCCGCAAATTCCAGAGGGCCAGGTGCGAGTTGCCTTCGATGGTGACGCGGTGCTGTTCTCCGACGCGAGCGAGCTGGTTTACAAGACGCAGGGACTGGACGCCTTTCAGGCGCAGGAGGATGCCTTACAGCACACGCCCATGGAGGAAGGGCCTTATGCCAGCTTGCTGAAAAAACTGGCCCGTTTACAGGAACGTTTGCCCACTGGCGGAAAGGATTCCCCCATCAGAATCGCCATCGTCACGGCACGTAATTCGCCATCGGAAATGCGCGTGATCAATACCTTGCGAGCCTGGGGTGTTTACGTGGACGAGGCATTTTTCCTTGGTGGCGTGGGCAAGGCCAAGGTGCTCCGGGCGTTCAACCCGCACATCTTTTTTGATGATCAGGATGTGCATTTGGAAGCAGCAGCCAATTTGGTACCATCAGGCAAAGTGCCATACCTGACTAAGTCTGGCTTAGCTGATAGCTGTGCGGTGGAGTGAAAGGATTCATGGTGGATAGCTCGACTCAGCTCTACAAACGGGCGACAACCCCTAGAGGCCGTCAACTGTGGACCTACATTGCGGCGATTCTTGAGGTCACGGAAATGGATCGAGGCAAATCGTTTCCATTGAAGCGATTCCTAGGGAATTTTCAGAAGCACTTGGACGCAGGCCGAATCGAGCGCGTCCCCGAGAGCTTCAGACTGACCCTCAGCGGGCTGAGCTATTTTCAAGACCGCTACCGGGTCGGGAACCCCCAGTACGTTGAGCGGATGGCGGTCGAGCGAATGATCAGTTCTCTGCGGACGGGGTGTGGCGAGGGGGATTGGGTTCTGCTGATCTGATGTGTGTATTGATTTAGATTTGGAAGGTAGTTCCAACAGGGAGCGTGTTCATGCCGTACTCCGTAATCAAGTGCTCGTCGTGGCTGGGGCGTTTTCTCCAGAGTCGAGGGCTTTCGACCCCAGATCAGCGCGGACTTTACGCTTACCACTGCAGCCTTGAGGAGTATAGCGAGCTGCAGCATTTGCTCCGTGAATTGGACGGTTTCGAGGCTGCGTCAAAGGACCCGGCTGCCTGTGCCTGTTTGGTGCTTTTCGGCTCGGAATGGTACCGCCGTGAGTACCGCAGCGAGTATGCCTGGACCTGGGACCCCATCTGGAAAGCTTTGGGGTTCCGCCTTTCTCCGGTAGAGCTGAGTAAGTCTATTCCCAAAGGACTTGAGGGGTACTGGAAGCGTCCTCTTCATCTCTACGACGCAGGCCATCGGGATTTTCTGGGATCTTTGTTTAGTGAGGGGGGCTTACCCTTTCAGGTGTTGCGCGAGGGTGACAGCCGCTTCCAAACGCTGTTTGACCGCTTATTAAAGTATTACGACCAGTGGCATCTGCAGGGTGGCAACACCCTTCAGCAGGTGGAACAGCAACTGGATAAATCCAATCTTCCTCAGGTGTTTGCCTCGCGTACGTCGGTGGAACTGATCGCGCGAATGGCCGATGAACTCGTAGCTCTGGTTCGCAATTACGGACTGACGCAAGCCGATGAGCCAGTCACGCATCTGGATGCCATGAACCCCAAGTGGCGTGAATTGTTCCCTCTGCCTCTGGATAACCAGACCGGCAGCGAGTTGCTCAATGGCTTGCTAAAAACTGCCACCAGCGAGGGTAAAAGGCGAGCCTCAAGGATAGCGGGATGGGCTTGCCAGCATTTCTGGTATGAATCGATGGCGGATGTGCTCAAGGTTCAGGTATCTCTACCGGAGGAGGTGGTATTTCGTCTGACGACGCAGCCATCTACTACTCGTTTTGAGCTTGCAATTGCAGAAAATGGGCAAGTAATTGCTGGTCTTGGACCCGGCTATGCGCAGGTAGAAAACGGCGTTGCGCGCATTCGTTTGCGCCTGCGAGAGATCGTCGGCAAACGGCGGGATTGCAGTATTTCTCTGAGCCTGGTGGCCATGGCTGGAGGTAGGCAGATCGCTACCCTGCCAATCGATGGCAGTGCGGTGGCACTGGGAGAGGTACCGCTGGGTTTCGAGCTAGTGAATGAGCGCTGGCGGCTATGCGGCCAGGCTTCATTCAATACGGCTTGTGAAGAGTTACTGCTGGTATTGCCAGACGGTTGCAACCTGAGAACGCCTGACAGCCGTGGGGAGGCCATATTCAGTGATATGCCTCCGGCGCTGTCGCGGCGTACGGTCAAGGTGAAGGGCAAGGCGGAAGTCTTGGTTGAGGGGGAGGAGTATTACCGGATACGTACAGGTCATGTCACCGGAATGGTGAATGGGCCGGAATTGACTGGTGTTCAGACTGAATGGCCGAGCAAACCCTCGTTGACCTTTGTCGGCCTGCCTCGTGTGCAGTGGCCGGCAGCTGCGGGCGAGTTGCAACAGCGGGGCGGTGAACTCTACATTGCGGGTAAGCAGCCGGGCACAGGCAAGTTGCAGGATGTGCTCGGTACCCAGCATATATCAGTGCGTAACCGCGACGGCGATACCATGCTACGCCGTAGAGTGGGTATTTTACCGACGGATTTTCGTGTTGAGCTGCGTAGTGGTGAGACTCCAGATGCGGGCAGCATCCTCGTGTATTGCCAGCAGCGTTGCTTGCTTCAGATTGATGACGAAAGCCTTCAAGTACAGCAGGTAAGGCACGAGGATCACATCGAACTTCGGCTTTCTGCCAAGGCCTTCCCGCCGATCCGGGTCCGGCTTTCTATTATGCCGAACTTGATGGCTGATCCGGTGGAGATTGACTTGCCATTCCCTAGTTCAGGTTGCTTGGCTTTTGATGGTAATGGGGAGCAGCTTAAACGCACTTTCAGCGTCGATGACCTGCTCGGGGCCAGGTTGTTTCTATTTGGCCGGTCCGGCACGCCCACTCGCTTCAGTATTGAGTTGACCCTCAGAGGCAGCGTGGCTAGGAATGCTTGTTACAGCTGGTCTTACATTGTCGCCGACAAGCCGTTAGAGATCAGTCTTTTCAACATCCGGGAGCAGATTGTTGACCTGCTGTCTCTGCAATCGGGTATCGACCAGGTTGTCGAGCTGCGAGTGTTCGGGAATGGCCAGGATAGCCGTTATCGCATCCGCAAATATGCGATGAAAATGCAGCTCGATCATGGCCGCCAGTTACTGAGTGCTGTGAGTCTGCAAGATGGCGCCTGTGCCATTCCCGAGCCAGTGTTGCTGCTGTTGCATGATCCTATGCGCAGCTCCATCGCACTTCGTTCACGCACCAGCGAAGGTGTACTGACAGGCGACTTCGAGTTGCCTCCAATCGTTGAGAGGGATGGTCCCTGGCTCGTGCTGCCCAGGGGCGGCTCAACGGTATCCTTTAGGCCGCTTTTCCTCGCAGGCGGCTCGAAGCCGATAGCTTCTGACGAAATGATTCAGAGCCTGCAAAAGGCAGTGCTGACCTTCGATCATGCTTCACCTGTCAGTTCTTTCACGTCTGTGCTTGATGCCATGGCTATAAACCCCATGCATAGCGGCTGGCAGTTCTTGCGGGCTTTGTATGAGGGCTACGGTTATCTGCCGCTGGCGACCTTCGAGGCCTGGAAGGCTCTGGTGGGAAATACCCGTGCATTGGCAATGGCGCTTTTCAAGTTTGAGATGGAGGCTGTGTTTCTTGGTCGGTTGGAGGCTGAGTTTCCGCTTTTCTGGGAGTTTCTTCCCATTGCAGAAATTCATCTAGCGGCCAAGCGATTTGCCGCTTTCCTTAAGGTCAAGGGAGTTTCTGAAGAGGCTGTTGATGCTCTGGTGGGGCGAATGTTTTCGCGGTTGGGAGAAACCTACCCATCCTACGGCCAGAGTGTGCAGTGCTTCCTTTCAGGCAAGCCTGTTGGCCAGGAAATCAAGCTGCCTCTCGGAGTTTTCAAGGAAGTCCTGCGAGGCTGGTACCTTGAGCTGCTTCGCGATCGCTGCGAAGCCCAGTGGCCGGAATTTGGAGCCAAGCGTTTGGAGCGTTGGTACAGCAGCCAGAGTGACTCGATAATCGTTTTTAGGTCGGACATGGATTATCGCCATGCAGTGCTCTACCTGCCGCTTTTTGCTGCTGCAGTCGCTTGCGGTAAAGCTCAGTTCACCGATGTGTTTGCGGAGGGAGCGGAGGCGATTTTCTTCCTGCGCCAAGTCCGTGATTTCGATTCGAAATGGTTCAATTCAATCTTCCAGTACTGCTTGTTGAACAGCGTCATGGAAAAGCATAAGGCCGAGTCGGTAAATGGATAAGTATTTCTCTGGGTTAGTCGAGCAGGCGCTCTCCCGTAGCACCGAGTCCACTTTGAGCATCTTGAGCATCACTGACCCAGGCTTGCGCGAGCATCTTGGCAGTCTGATGCGTGCGGAGTGTGGCAAAGAGGGAGCATTCCTAGCTCCACCGCTGTTCGAGCAGACCTTCGGCTGGGAGGAGTGCCCACTGACGATGGCGCAACTCGCGAGTGATGAGCGCTTGCTGAGCAAGGAGATCGTTGCTTCGCTCGATGGCAAGGCGAATGGACGTTATCGCTTTGGGGCAGGCTGGAGGCCTTTCACCCACCAGTTGGCCAGCTGGCGCTCATTGCTTGATAAGAAGCATTCAGTAGTGGTGACCAGTGGTACCGGTTCGGGCAAAACCGAATGCTTTATGGTGCCGGTGCTGGAGGATCTTTATCGCGAGTACCGTGAAGTTGGCCGTAACCCGCTGGTCGGTGTCCGGGCACTGTTTTTGTATCCACTCAACGCCCTCATCAACTCGCAACGTGAGCGCTTGAATGCCTGGACCCAGAGTTTTGGAAATGGCATCCGCTATTGCCTTTACAATGGCAGTACACCAGAGCTGCATGCCAAGGTGCGTAGCGAGCAGAGCCAAAAACCCAACGAAATTTTGTCGCGTGAGCTGATGCGCACGCAACCGGCGCCTATTCTGGTTACCAACGGGACCATGCTCGAATACATGATGGTGCGTCAGGTAGATGAGCCCATCGTAAGAATTTCCAGAGAGCAGAAGTCGCTGCGTTGGATCGTTCTGGACGAGGCTCACACATACGTAGGTTCGCAGGCGGCTGAATTGGCATTGCAGCTGCGTAGGGTGATGACAGCATTCGGTGTTACGCCAAAGGATGTTCGCTTCGTTGCGACCTCGGCGACCATTGCCGGTGAGGACGCTGCAGGACAGTTAAAGCGGTTTCTCTCGGATCTGTCGGGGGTGCCGGTCGAGCAGATTGATGTTTGGGGTGGGAATCGGGTCATTCCAACTCTTGCACCGTGTCAACAAACGCCAGTTGCTCTGGATGTGCTCGAATCGATGCCGGAGCTTAACGCGAACGATCCAGAGGTTCACCCGCAGCGATACGATGCTCTGGTCCACTCTCCGCAAGCCCGCGTATTAAGAGATTTGCTGGTGAGCAGCCCCAAGCCATTGAAGCTGACCGCGATGGTTAGTCACATGCATCAGGAAGGGCGATGGTCGCTATCGCAGGGTGAGATGCTGCGCTGGTTGGATGTATGTTCAGGTACGCGTCCTTCGGCTAGCGAGCCTGCATTCCTGAAGTTACGGGCGCACTTCTTCCAGCGCACTACGCACGGCCTTTGGGCCTGCTTTGACAAGAGCTGCTCGGCAAAGTCAGGGACGGCTCTGCATCAGAACTGGCCCTTTGGCTATGTCTACGCGCACCAAAGACAAACCTGTAGCTGTGGCAGCCCGGTATTCGAGCTGGCGTTCTGCAATGATTGTAATGAGCCGCATCTGCTGGCGCGGGATAAGGGCGGCAAGCTGATCCAGTGGGAGAGCTCAGGGGGAGATGAGTTTTCCTTGCAGGCTGAAACACCCGTTGAAGATGACTCGGCGGGTGCTCCTGCCGGTGGTGGGCCGTCGATTAAGACGCCGTTGGTGCTATGCGCGCTCGAGAATGTGGGCAGCACCTACATACCCTTAGATATCGATAAGCTATCCGGTTCATCGGTAGCTGTTTCTGCTGAGAGGGTTCGGCTTGGGGTACGAGATTTTGATGCTGAGTGCAGTCGCAACAGTTGTGGATTTAGCGGGTTGGGGGCCTTTCCATTCCGCAGAGCGATGCTCGGTGGGCCATTCTATGTGGCCAACGCCGTGCCGACAGTCCTTGAGTACTGCCAGGACTATCAGGACGAAGATCAGAAGCCGGATTATGGTCCACAGTCTCTCCCGGGCCGAGGGCGTAGGCTGATTACTTTTACGGACAGTCGTCAGGGCACGGCGCGTATGTCTGTTCGCATGCAGCAGGAGGCGGAGCGCGGGAGGTTGCGCGGGCTTGTTGTGGAGATTTTGAGCTGGCATCAGCGGAGTCAGGCTACTTCACCGGTGGATACTGGCAGCATTCATCCATCAGCCTTGCAGCCATTGATCGTCCAGGCAAAAAAAGACGTGGAGCTGTACCGCAGTCTGGGTATCAAGGAAGAGGCTAGAGCCGCGGAGGACAAAGTCGTACGGCTAACGGCAATGCTAGCGTCAGCCACTGGCTCGACGGTTAGGCCGGCGTTGGGTTATCTAGCCTGGCCGGAGCTCGCCAACGAGCTCAAGCAGAAGGCTGACTTGAAAGGCTCCATGCTGCTTTACAACAAGTACCAGAAGCCTGAGATCTTCACGGACAATGACGGCCCCTTCAAACTGGCGGAGATGTTGCTATTCCGTGAGTTTATGCGCCGTCCAAAACGGCAGAACAGCTTGGAAACCCAGGGGCTGGTGAAGGTCGAGTACGTTGGGCTGGATAAGGTTCAGCAGGTACCGGCGTACTGGGAGCAGAAGGGCCTAACGCTCGATGATTGGCGTGCCTACCTGAAGGTGGCGCTGGACTTTCATGTTCGGGAGAACAGCTATATCCAGGCTGATGAGGGCTGGTTGAGTTGGATCGGCACCCGATTCTCTGACAAGAGTCTGCGTAATCCTGAGTCGAAAGAGCCGGATGAGATCCGGGTCAAACGCTGGCCTCAGATCCGCAACGGTAACCATTCCCAGCGACTAATCAAGCTGTTGTTGCTTGGCGCTGGCCTAAACCCGGCCAGCAAGGCCGACGTTGATCTGGTAAACGAATGGTTGCGTACTGCCTGGAAACAGTTGACTGGGCCGGGTGCAGCGCTTAAATCTGACGAAAACCGATACGCTTTGCCCAGAGAACACATGCGGTTCTCGTTGGTTGATCGGGCTTATATCTGCCCAGTGACCAACAAGCTGCTGGATAACACCTTCAAAGGCTTTACCCCCTACCTGCCGACTCATCTGGATTTCTCTAAGCTGACCGAAGAACAGCGTAAGGGGTATCAGGCTGAGCTGGTTGAGCTTCCAGACCTCTGGGAGTTCGATCGTTCCCAGGATGACTATACGCCTGGGTTGGCGCGAATCAGAGACCTGGTGGCGAAAGATCCTCTGATCAGCGATTTACGAGAGCGGAACCTGTGGACGGATATCAATGATCGGGCAGTGGAGGGTGGCTACTATTACCGTGCCGCTGAGCACTCTGCCCAGCAGTCCTCCGAACGCCTCGGCTCCTATGAAGAGATGTTCAAGAATGGTCAGATCAACGTTCTGAACTGCTCTACTACAATGGAGATGGGCGTCGATATCGGTGGCATTTCTGCGGTGGTCATGAACAATGTACCGCCGCATCCTGCCAACTATCTGCAGCGCGCAGGGCGTGCGGGGCGAAGCAAGGAATCCCGGGCGCTTGCCTACACTCTTTGTAAAAATAACCCGCATGATCAACAGGTTTTTGCCAATCCGGGTTGGCCCTTCGAGACTAAGATCCCTGCGCCGGTTGTAGCGCTGAATTCCGAGCGCCTCGTACAGCGCCACGTCAACTCGTTGCTGTTAGCTGACTTTCTCTGCAATTTTGTGGGGCGCACTCAGACTGAGAAAACAAGTCTGAATACCCAGTGGTTCTATGACGATGAGCATGGTGACTCGCAGTGCGATCGATTTATAGAGCAGTTGGGCAAGGTCGTTACAGATCTGGATGATGCGCTGAAGGACTTGGTGCGGGGTACTGCTCTGGCCGGTGTGGATGCGGTCCAGCTGCGTCGCCGCGCAGTCGATGCGATCAAGCCATTGCAGAGTCGCTGGTTGAATAGTTATCGCTTTCTGCTTTCTGAGGAGAGGCAGGCGAAAACCAACAGCCCTTATCTGAAACGCCTCCAAGTAGAAAAGACTCGCCACTGCAATGAGTATCTGTTGCGGGACCTAGCGGCGCGCACTTTCCTTCCCGGCTACGGGTTCCCTACCGATGTGGTTAATTTCGATAACTTCACGATTGAGGATTACGTTCGTGAGCGTAATGCCGGCAGCGCTCTGAAGCAGGACCGTGAGGATAACGTTTCCCGTTACAAGGGGCTTCCTTCACGCAACCTCTCGATTGCCATTCGTGAGTACGCGCCTGGCGCTGAAATAGTTCTGGATGGTCGGGTGTTCAAATCTGCCGGCGTTTCACTCCACTGGCACAACCTCAATGCTGACAGCAAAGAGGCGCAGAAACTGGATATCGCGTGGCGTTGTGACGTGTGTGGCGCGGTGGACTATGAGGAGGCACTGGTGAGGGCCGACGAGCTGACTTGCAGTAATGTCGACTGCCAAGCGCTGATTAAACCTCAGAACATTCGTACGGTCCTGCAGCCCTCTGGCTTTGTCACTGATGCTTATGTATCGGCATCCAATGACATCCAGCATCAGAAATTCATCCCAGTTGAAACCGCTTGGGTCTTTGTGAATGCCAGCAAGACTCCGCTGCCAAACCCGGCGGTTGGAGCAATGACCTATGGCACTGATGGGAAGGTCTTCCATCACAGCTCTGGTGAGCACGGAACGGGCTTTGCCTTGTGCATGAGTTGCGGTCGAGCTGAGTCCATGCAGGCGGATAGTACTTTTCCGCGAGAATTGTCACCGTCCGGGGACCACTATCCACCGCGCCCGACTAAAGAGGATAAAGACCAGAACAACAAGCGACTCCCATGCCAGGGGAGTGGGAGCATTCTTCCCAATGTGAGCCTTGGTACGGTGGCTACCACTGATGTGTTTGAGCTCACCTTGCATCATCCAGTGCGTGGGGAATTTATCGCTGACTCGGTGCAGGGGGGGGCAATTGCCATGACTCTCGCTGTAGCTTTACGTAGCGCACTGGCGGAGCTGCTGGGAGTCTCTGCCTCCGAATTGGGTTATGCCACTCGTCCAAGCAAACTGCCTAACGGGCAGTCCATTCGTATCCTTCAGCTTTTCGATGTCATCAGCGGTGGTGCTGGCTTTGCTAATAGTGCTCCATTGCATGTCGAGCGGCTGCTACGCGGAATGGTGGAGAGGCTCCAGTGCGGGCATTGCGAAACTGGCTGTAGTGAGTGCCTGCTGGACTCCCAGACGCGACATGACCACGACAAGTTGGATCGCAAGGCTGCACTTGATTGGTTGGGGGCTGACTTCATCCATTACGTAGGGCTAAGCGCCGAAAATAAACTCTCCTTGGACGATGGCCAATATGCCCCCGGCAGCATCGAGAGCGTACTCCGCCGCTTGATCAACGAGGGGGCCGAGAGGATCACCCTACTAACCTCTGGTGATATGGGGGAATGGGATCTCGTTGCTCCACAGTTCCGTAAAGCGATTCAGACCTATGTCCTGGCTGATGAGCTAGCAGTTGATCTGCTCGTGCCATCAGATATCACTGATGGGGTGTTAGTACAGGATCTCCAGCGCTTATCGAACCTTGGCGTAAATGTCGGGAATGTGACTAGCAAGCCAGGTGAGCATTTTGTTGCCCAAGTACGAATCGGTGGCGAAGTCATTACGTTGGCCTCGCGCAGCATCGTAGCAACCGTTCCAGGCCATCGTTGGCATCAAAGTGATGAGCTTGTCGTACTCTCGAAAAGTCAGCCAGCGCTTGGCTGGGAAGCTATGAATCTTTACCGTGCCGAGGGTGACTCCTCCGGTAAGGTAGGGATCGTTGATTTATCAATTCACGAAGAACTCAATGGGTCGTTGCTGCAGTTCGGCGAGCGTTTCTGGGAGCTACTTGGGGCTAAAGAACGGCAAGTCGCTGACGTGATTTCGACTGTAAATATCAAGAGACTGACCTACTCCGATCGTTATATTCAGAATCCTGCGGTTGTGACAATCCTGGGGGCGGTACTCAAGAGTTTGAAGAGTCGTATTTCTGCCGATTCGGTTGTGCAGGTGAAAACGCTATTCAAGTCAGGACGGATGCAGGGACGTAAGGCTTTTGATGACTGGGCCAGTCAGGAAGACTTCGAGTTCTTCTCGCGCAATTGGCTATCGGCAATGATTGGATGTCAAATTCAATTGATAGTGGAGTCGTCGAATCGCGAGATTCCCCATCATCGTGCGTTGGAGCTTGAGTTTGAAGACGGCAGAGCGCTGAAGGTCAGATTTGACCAAGGGGTTGCCTATTGGCAGGTGCGCTTCGGTTCGCACAGTGACATGTGGTTTGACTTTGATCAGGCTTCGCAGGATCAGCTAATGCACATGGCGAGGGTGGTTGAGACCGCACGAGTGCAGAACTCTGAGCAAAAATGGGCAACGGACGTGTTGGTTGAACTTAAAGACTAATCTCTGCTCAACGCTGAGTTCAGCCAATTAAGAGTCTGATGTCGGGGTATGGACTGTATTGTGGTAAAGCCATCCCCGACATATTTTCACTGAAAGTGTCAAACGAGCAAGTAACGAGGCACGATTTTCGCCGATTTGACGCGTGGGGCTGTAGCTTTGCTACTGGATCGAGGCTACAGCCAAATTGAAGTCAGCCACTGCGTTGATCCTGCGCTAGTTACTACACCGCAAGATTCCTGTTGGGCTGCCGCCCTTTGAGTGAGGTACAGCGACAACGGATAGGCCTTTGACTTTAGCTTGGTTTCTTGTAGTGCCTGCTCGGCAGCGAGGATGCGGTCTTCGGCCCAGGCATCAAGTTTTTCACGCTCTTGCTGGAAGAATTTGTCGTTCAGCTCCAGTGCTTGGCTCTATTTCGGAAAGCTCCTGCGCCCATTGTTTGCGCAGTGCCGCAGGGCAGATGACCAAGAGGCGACGTTCGGCCCAGAGCTGGCCTAGAAACAAGGCGGCTTCAATCGTTTTACCTAAGACGACTTCGTCAGTCAGCATCACGCCTTTACTCACAGGGTTTTGCAGGGCGAAAAGGGCGGCATCAATCTGGTGTGGGTTGAGATCGACACTGGCGTCGAACAGTGACTGGGAAAGTCGGTCTTCTTCGCTGGCTGCACGACGGCGCGTCAGCTCCCAAGCGAAATACTTGGCGTGATGGGGCGTGAGGCTGCTTGTGGAATCTGAGTGTCGACATCAACTACCCTCGGTAATTTCTATGAGCCGAACGATGTAGATCCTGCATCCGGGGCTGGTTTTGAGTCGCTGAACTGGGTTGCGACCATTTCCCAACTTTACCGATATGAGGGTTAGGTTTGTAGCTTTGTTAGGCTGGACTGGTCTACCCTGAATTTCTCGGTGCACAATGCGCCTTATTACTAACTGGATATTTGTTTGAATCGTAACGGTACATTTGAATAGATTTAAAACGGGCTGGAAGCTCTCATCCAGCAGCAACTGGCGGGGGCGTTGGAGTAACAGGGGGCCAAGCGGCTGACGCTGACCCCTTGAAGCATCGCGGTGCGTGAGTCAACGCATCATGCCGAGTTCTGCATCATCCAGTAGCGCTTTGCCCAAAGCACAGAGGTAGTGCGCCGCCCAGATCAGCTTGGGCTTGTCTTCCATCAGCCCGTCGATGGTCAGGTCCCGCGCGTAGCCCATCAGTTCCGAGGCCTGTTCGCGGGCGTTTTGACAAGGAATGCCTGCTTCGATGCGGAACAGTGGGTGGGTCTGGTTTTCACCTTGAAAGAAGATGGTTTTACCGACTGTGCATTGGGTGTCTTCGGTTGTCATTGTTCAGTTTCCCTGGTTGTGCTGATGCGCCGGTTAGCCGGGCTTCCACAGTTTTTCCGCTCGGTATGCGAATCAATGCATCGGTTGCGGGTTGGCTGTTTGCTGTATTTGCGTCAGCGCGGATTCGAGTAGCCGCCGCAGGGTTTCAAGCTCGTGCATCGAGGCCATGATCAACACCGATGCGGGTGACTTGGGCTGCATCAGTATTGCCTGCTGGGCTACGGCTTCTGCACAGAGCGCGTAGTCCGAGGCCATCATGATCGTGTCTTCCAGGGAGTGGAGGTGGTGGGGTGGGTCGGGGACTATCTTCAACATGATTGCTTCCATTTCAGGGCCGTCACCGTCTGCTG
>RCUM01000733.1_pt1 | contig 16387 bp, 17 predicted proteins | sample 2166141 | NCBI WGS metagenome assembly RCUM01 (sample SAMN09932756, study PRJNA488358) | compost metagenome | isolation source: compost soil in crotonic acid-enriched | place: Germany: Experimental Botanical Garden
GGGCGTCCGGGCGGGCTGTCATGCTGCGCACAGAGCCAGCAAGCTGTCTCTGCCCGGGCCCAAAAGCGGGCCAGCGGGTTTCCATCCCTGACGCGGCTGCAAGGTCAAGGGCAGCTTGCAGCATCCCGTGGGGATGCGCCGCCAGGTCGCGCCGGTGACGGCGCTAACAGCACGATGCCGAAAAACGGCATCGCGTAAGGCGCAGACGGCCGAAAAAAACTGGCCGTCAGCCAGTCCTCCTTCCGCATTTTCATCTGCCTTACCCCGACTCAGGTTCCTTCTCCGGGGGCTGAAGACACCACAAACCGGAGTCGGTGTACAGGTAAGGCTGAAGCCCGGTCACAAAAACTTTTCCAGGTAAAACTTTTTGTGACCGCCCTGTACACCGACCCCGGCCCGTGGTGTTGACGCCCCAACGGAGAAGGCTCCCGAACCGATGCGCTGAAAAGCAGGATGAAAAGCGCGTCAGAGGAACTTCTTTTTTCAAAAAACCATTCAGATTTAAGGAGAACCATCATGACTGACGTTTCAACCACCACCCCTGATGAGCAGTACGGGCAGGAATACCGCGCGACCTATTCCCCGGATGATAACAAACTGCGCCTGTACGTCCTGCATCGTCTGGATGAAGAAACTTACGCAAAAGTGAGAGAAGCAGGGTACATCTGGGCACCGAAACAGGGCTTCTTTGTTGCCCCAGCCTGGACACCTTCCCGGGAAGATATGGCGCTGTCACTGGCGGGGGAAATTGAAGACGAGGACAGCACGCTCTTTGATCGTCAGGAAGCCCGTGCGGAGCGCTTCACCGGCTACAGCGACAAACGCGCGGCTGAATCAGAGCAAACGCTGGCACACGTTGATGCGCTGGCTTCTTCAATCCCTATGGGGCAGCCGATCCTTGTCGGCCACCACAGCGAGCGGCGCGCCCGACGTGACCAGCAAAAAATTGAAAACGGGATGCAGCGCGCCGAAATGCTGTTTGAGCGTGCCGAATACTGGGAAGCCCGCGCAAAAGCCTCTATTCGCCATGCAAAATACAAAGAGCAGCCAGCGGTGCGCTATCGTCGCATTAAAAAAATTAAGGCTGATCTGCGCAAGGCTGAAAAATATATCGCTGATGCGGAGAAATCGCTGAAGCTCTGGCGCTCTGAGCATCTCAACTTAAACATGGCGTTAGTGATCAGTGGTTTCGATAACTTTTCAGGCAGCTTCACGCTGGAGAAATACCCCCGTCCGGCAGAGAAAAGTCAGTATGAAGGCCGCATGTCTCTCTGGTCTGCTCTTAAAGAAGAAATAGTCACCCCTGAACAGGCGCGGGATATTTCCATTCCCTGCCATGAACGCACGATCCGCCATCATCAGCGCTGGGCACGTCACTATAACAACCGCCTGACGTATGAACAGGCCATGCTCGACGATCAGGATAGCGTGATGACCCGCACCGCAGAATTTTGTGTCGGGGGCAAGGTTCTGAGCCGTGGCGAGTGGCTGTCAATCCTCCGCATCAATAAAAGCCTGGGTGAGGTCAGCTCTGTCGAAACCCCGTATTACAGCTTTATGGATCGCGAAGGTGCCACAATGCTGCTCCCGGTAGACCGCATCACCGATTACCAGGCCCCGACAGAAACGGAAGCAGGCGCGGCAGCCGTTGCCGCTAAACGCCCGCCTATCGTTAATTATCCCGGGGAAGATTTTGTTTCGATGACAAAAGCTGAATGGTCGAAAAAGCACAGTGATTATAAAGGGGTTCGCGCCGTTGCGGCTTCAGAAACACATGCTGCTTACCGCTATCGCCGTGTCATGGTTCCCGGCTGCAAACTGGCCAACGTCTATATTAGCGACATGAAAACCGTTGAAATCCCTCAAAAATAAGACCGACCGCCCCGGCACAGCCGTGGCGGAAACCAGGAGTGTGCTATGCGTAGTGATCTTAAACAGCGCCTTGAAATGATGCGCGGCAAGCTGGATAACCGGGCTCCGGTTGCTGAAATCTGGGCCGACTCTCAGCTTTTTGTGTCGCCTGACCCGGTATGTGATCGCCTGGTGGAGCTGGCCGACATTGATGATTCAGACAAGGTGCTGGAGCCCAGCGCGGGAACGGGGGCGATCCTTCGGGCGGTTCTGCGTGCTGCACCCGCTGCTCGCTGTGATGCCGTCGAGCTTAACGGTGCTCTGGCCCTGCATCTCCGCCGGAGCTTCGAGGGGGTGAGTGTTCACGGTGGCGACTTTATGGAATTTTCGCCGGATAAACGCTATAGCAAAATCGTGATGAATCCGCCGTTCCAGCACGCGCTGGACATTAAACATATTCTCCGGGCGCTGTCGTTGCTTGAGCCGGGCGGCATCCTCGCGGCGGTCTGTCTGAACGGGCCGAGGCAGCAGGACAAGTTAAAACCGCTTGCGGAAGTGTGGGAGGAGTGGCCGCGCGGCACCTTCACGTATACCGACGTTTCAACGGTTACGCTGAAAATCCGGGTGTGATAATGGCGTTTCGTCTGGTGGGGCAGTGCCCTGCCAGGCACCGCGACCAAAAACAGCGCGCCTGCGGCGCAGAAAGGTGGAGCGCTTGCGCGCCCACCTTCCCGGCGCAACAACGTTCTTTTTCGGGGGATTGTCTGACTGTCCGGTTTCTGGTGTCTGTTCCGCTGTAGGGCAAAAAGAGATGTGATGGCCTGGGCGTCCGGGCGGGCTGTCATGCTGCGCACAGAGCAAGCTTTGCTGTCTCTGCCCTGGCCCAAAAACGGGCCGGGTTTCCATCCCTGACGCAACTTCAACTTCAACTTCAACTTCAACTTCAACGGCTGCGGCTTGCGCCGACCGTTCCGGTCGGGCCGCCTTCACCGCGACGATGAACCCGTCGCTTTAATGCCGCCACGACGTTCCGCCGTGTCGTCTGTGTGCCCTCTGTTTCTCTTCTGCCAGCCATTCCCTGACGCTCTCCCGCGGAGGGCTGGTCGTAGCACCGTCATCCGCCTGCCCACAAGGGTGCGCTTCGCCGTTCCTCGCCCGTTCGCACTCGCCGTACCGGCTCCCTTGCGCTGCGGCCTGCGGTGACGCCCTTGCGTTCATTCGTCTGCCGTTGCTCCTTTGCCCTTCGCCGCGAGAGACCCTCCGGGAAACGGCTCCCACATAAGAAGGAGAAACAGAAAATGCACACACTAAACGGCGACGTCAAAAAAGGTGTTTTGGGCGCATGGGAAGTCAATTCAGCTATCCGGGCACCTTTTACCGATGAAGTCCAGACGCTGGCACTGACCGTCAATGCAGAGATTGATCGCATCGTCTCAGAGCGTCACTGGGTGTGGGAATGTGAGTATGCGTACCGGGAGGAGCTGGTGCGCCTGAAAAGCGTTAAGACGTTTCCGCTGAGAGCAGATCGACTGGCATTTTTTGGCCCGGATTTTCTGGAGTGGATCCTCAGAACCGCGCTGAAACTGTGGGAAAACGGCTACATCGTTCGGGAAGCGAAACAGAATTAATGCCTTCTTTGACGCGTCTTTTCTGTCAGTAAGGCATTAAAAAAGCAGGGTTGTGGCCCTGCTTCCTTAACGCCGGAAAACCGCTGTAACGGCAACCGGCATTCACAATCATTATGAGGAAATGATCATGATTTTTGACCCACAAATCGTCGCACAGGCGAACGCGTTTGTAAATGCCATACGAGCAGGTAAACGGGGACATATTCCGGCACTGCAATTTTCCCAGTGGCAGCAGTTTATGACCACCGTATACGCCGGACTGGGCCTCGCCTGACCGGAGCCGGGGCGCCCATGTGGGCGGCCCGTTCAGATACCCTATTACGTAAGGAGATCCACTATGATCCGTTTAGCTACCCGTTATGCTGCACCGATTTTTATGCGCCAGAATCGTCCGCTGACCACTGATGAACTGATGCGTGTTGTGCCGAGTGCGTTCTCTGCTGACAAGCATGAATCCCGTTCTGAGCGCTATACTTACATCCCGACGATCACCCTTATCGACCGTCTGCGCGCGGAAGGGTTTGAACCGTATTACGCGAGCCAGTCCCGCGTGCGCGACAGCTCCCGCCGTGAGTTCACCAAGCACCTGTTGCGCCTTCGCCGTGGCAACAATTTTTCTGGCACCGAAGTGCCTGAAATCCTGCTGCTGAACAGTCATGATGGATCTAGCAGTTACAAAATGGTGCCGGGAATGTACCGTCAGGTCTGCTCAAATGGTCTGGTGTGCTGGAAGTCGTTCGGTGAGATCAGAATTCCGCACAAAGGCGATATCGCAGGTCAGGTTATCGAGGGCGCGTATGAGGTGCTGGGCATCTTTGACAACATCACCGACAACATCGAAAAAATGAAAAGTGTGCAGGTCACTGATGCAGAGCGCCAGCTGCTGGGCCGTCTGTCTCTTGAGTATAAATATGACGGCAAGCCTGCCCCGGTCACGGCTGACCGAATTCTGGCTCCGCGCCGTTTTGAAGACAAAAAAATGGATTTGTGGAGTACCTTTAACGTGATTCAGGAGAACCTGATCAAAGGCGGTTTGCCTGGAAGAACGGCGCAGGGGCGTAACGCAAGAACCCGACCGGTTACCGGTATTGATGGCGACATCAAACTGAATCAGGCGCTCTGGAAGTTGGCAGAGGAGTTTGCAAATCTGAAAACCGGAGCCTGAAAATTTTACCGCCCATGACGTGGGCGGTTTTTGCATATGGCGCGGGCTTACTTCACGCCGCGCTGTTTTCAGATTGACCGTTTTTTACTGGCCTGCGCACGGCGCTGGCTTTCTTCGGTGACTTTCCTTTAGCCTCGCGAATAACCTCCGAAATCGCCTTTTCACTGAAACTTAACGCCATCCCATCCAGCACCGATTTTATATCGGTGGCGCTATAGCCCTTCACTTTTACCAGCTGAATCAGATCATCTTTCAGCGATTCCAGAACATCACCACGGGACAACCTTTTTTTTGACAGGTCGGGTAAATCCGCCAGTTTCATTTTTGCAGCGTTCACTTCTTCTTCGGTAAAGAACTTTTTCACCGTTGTCATTTATACACCTTTTTATTTTTGCGGTTTTTTGTTCACGACGAAATAACCAAATCGCACGGGCTTACCCGGTGGTTTCAGAAAGAATAATGGAAAAATTAAGTGATGCACATCGTCATTTTCAACTTTTTATTAACCTTAAGTTAAATTATATGTCACCACTGGCAATGTCGGATAAAATGAATTTAAAGACGGGACAGGAAATGTTTTGTCATTACCGTCTGCGCGCAGACAGCAATGACAAAACGACCTGGTCAGGGCTCCGCCCCGACACCCCAGCACCGTGCACAGGTTGAGTTATGGCTAAAAGTGAAAAACGTCAAAGGAACACACTCATTCAGCTTCGTTGTACCGAAGCTGAAGCTGAGACAATCAAAAAGAAGGCTGCAGCCGCAGGACTCACAACGTCCGAACTTCTGCGCCGTTCAGCCCTGAATCGTCGCATCATGGTGCGAACGGACATCCGGATGATGAACGAACTCAGGCGGCTGGGTGGTCTGCAAAAGCATCTGTTCGTGCAGATGCAGGCCACCATGACGGCCGAACTCAGTCGTCAGTATTCAGAGGTGCTCTCGGGCATCGTAACGGCAATCAATGCGCTGGACATGACACCGGTTCCGGCAGAGGACATTAAAGACTGATGAACGTCATCATTCCGCCAAAGCGTCGTGACAAAAGGAGCAGCTTTAAAACGCTGGTCGCCTATGTCAGCACCCGGGAGGAAAAGAAACCGGGCGATGCGGTAACTGCCTCTCCTGAGGGGCATGTTGTGGCAGTGGGGAACACAGTCTCAACACCGGGATTTGGTCAGCTGGTTGATTACGTCGGACGTAAATCTGCCGCGCCTGCCACGCAGATTGTCAGCATTTCACCTGAGGGGATTTCACGCGTCCTCTCAGGTGAAGTGCTGTGTGAAACCAGCTGCTTTTCGCTGGACACGGCGGCCGCCGAAATGAACATGACGGCGATGCAAAACCGTCACTGCAAAGATCCTGTCTATCACTTCATCCTGACCTGGCAGAGTGACGAGAACCCGTCACCGGATGCAATTTTCCGCTCCGTGCGCTACAGCCTGGAACAGCTCGGGATGAAGGACCACCAGTATGTCGCCGCCATTCACCTCGATACCGATAATGTGCACTGTCATGTGTCGGCGAACCGGGTGCACCCTGAGACTTTCCGCGCACAAAATATGTGGAATGATGCTGACACACTGCAGAAGTGCTGTCGTGTACTCGAGCGTGAGTTTGGGTTCAATGTCGACAATGGCAGCTGGCATATGGATGCGTACGGCGATCTGCACCGGACCCGTCGTGATATGCCGGCGGCACCGGGTGGGGCAGCGAAGCGTGAAATTTTCTCAGACCGCGAAAGTCTGCACGGTTACGCGGTGCGCGAAACCCGCCAGATGCTCACGGATTTCGCCGAACAGGATGTGCTGAGCTGGGACCTGCTGCATAACGTAATGTACAGCCGCGGTCTCGGGATCCGGGAGCAGAATGGCGGACTTGCCGTGTATAGCCTGACCAGTCCTGACGGTGTCAGTGTCAAAGCCTCAGATGTGCACCCGGCTATCGGCCTGACGGCAATGAAAGCCCGCAGTGGTGAGTATCAGCCAGCCCCTCCTGTGTCGTCTGATTCGGCCGAAGATGGCGTGCTTCTGATGGATTCGTTCTACATGCCACAGTTGCATGTTCGCGATCAGGAACTGCGTCGTGAACGTCGTGAAGCGCGGGCGATTGCCCGGGATATTTTGCGTGCGCGCTACGATGCATATCGTGACGGCTGGGAGAAACCTGACCTGCGCGCCGCGGAACGTTTCCGCCAGATTTCATCGCACTGTGTGGTCAGAAAAGCGCACATTCGTCAGTCAGTGCGCGACCCGCTGCTGCGCAAGCTGATGTACCGCGTGGCCGAGTTTGAAAAGATGAAGGCCATGGCAGAATTGCGGCTGACGTTACGTGAGGAGCGTCAGGCCATCCGGGACACCGGTGAACACCGACCGCTCAGCTGGAAAACGTGGGTTGAGCGTGAAGCGTTACAGGGTGATGTGGCGGCCATCAGTCAGATGCGCGGCTGGGCGTACCGTGAGAAACGCCGGGCGCGTCAGGACGTCATGCGACAGCCTGAACCTGCGGTCATTATTCACTTTGCACAGGGTGATGATGTGACGTCGTTCAGAACCAGTGAACACGAAACCCGTCTGCATCGTGATGGCTCAGTCAGCTATCTGCGCGAGGGCAAGCCGGCAGTGACCGATTTCGGCGATCGGGTGGAAGTGTATGCGGCATCCGACAGTCAGTCCGACAGGTTCAACAACGATCTTGCCGCGGAGCTGACAGCATGGCGAAGTGGTTCCCATGTTGTGGTGACCGGAGAACAGACTGCCGTGAACCGCGTCCTTTATTCCGGTGCGGTGCGTAATATTACTAAAGATGACGGGAAGACCTTTGAGGTCAGCGATCGTCAGCAGATGATGAATGTCCGTGTAACGGAAGACAGCCTGCGTCAGCGGGAGGTACCAGACGGGCTTCGTTATGCTGAACCACAGACCCGGGACGATGACAGTGTGCGTCCGGTCAGACCAGTTCTACCACGACCATAAGGAGAGTTAATACGAAGATATAAGTCAAACTGAAGTGCTTAGTCGCTGATTGCACAGGGTTGAAGGCCTGTACAACCAGCTCACCATTACAACCTGTTTGGGAGGCTGCCGTGGCTGCCATGGATCCTATTCATTTTCAAAAAACGATCAACCTTTTTCCGCAGCTCTCAGAGGCACAGGCCCTGAGTTGCTTCCTGTTTTCAACCAGCGCCAGTTACAGTGAGATCTCAGAGCTACGTGGGAACTCAGCTGTTTCTGTGAAAAAGACGCTCGAGAAAGCACAACTAAATCTCGATCTCCCTTCTGTACAGGCCATCCGACCCATGTATCTGATCCGGGTCCTGTTCAGCGCCTTTTATTTCATGCGGACAGGAACGCAGCGGAGCACCTGTCTGAAAAATGACGTCCAGCATTTTCTTCACCTGTGCTGTGATGAGGAAGCGCCAGTTCGTCTGTTGCCCGAGCTGGATATTGAAAAGGCGCTGCTTATGTATTTGTACTGCTCAGGAGAAAGCATACAGGATATATGTGAAGCCTTTTCCTGCAGCGAAAGTGAGTTTCAGAATGAACTTGATACGCTATTAAAGGTACTTGAAATTAATTCATTGCAAAAACTTCGAATTATTTTACTGGCCAGACTCGAAGCTTTTTTGATCAATGTGAGCGTTAACCTAAATTAATACATCCTTCGCCCCATTCGAAATGGGGCTTAACCTAAATTTTGAGCTTTTATTCATCAATATTTAGGTTAAGTCTCCTTTTTTTGATAATGAATTGTTAAGCACGACGTTAATAAGTTGTCAATAACCTCCGGGAGGTTATTGCAAGTAATGAGATAAATCCTATTTAATGTGTTCCATGAACTCTTTACGAACCCATTAATATAACGAGGCAGGCATGTTAACAGCTAAAAAGGACAACAGTATTTCAATGACGCTGTTTATGTCACCTGAGCTGAATGCGTTGTTGCACGCCTCGGCAAAGCGTTCCGGTCGAGCCAAGACGACTGAAGCGCTTTTCCGCCTTGAAGACCATCTCCGGTTGTTTGATTCGCTCGCCACACCAGGGCAACGTTTTCCGGTTGATGGTAACAATAACGGTTAAGTATTGATCTCCACCGGCGCTTATTCCCGCCGGGGTATTTTCTGCCTTAATTATGCGCCTTTGCGCAGGGCTGCGTTTTGCCCGAAATAACATCCACGCTCTTTAACAACGTGCCCGTTATTACCCTGATCTCAAGGTCCTCTCTTGCCGGTATACCGCACAGGTTACCGGAAGATGTCCGGAGGCTCCGTCATGGCCTGCAACACATCAGGGGAACCCGCCGGGAGGTGGGGCAGTGGCTGGAGCCGCAAATCACATTTTTTTGCTCCAGCACTGGCCGGGACAGTGCAAAGTCGGAATTGTGGTATGTTACCGTTATATCCCAACGAACAGCGTTCGATGTATCCGCGATACAGGCCCCGGGGCGATCCGTCGGGTTCCCTGTATCCGGAGATTATTAGCCCTGCACACCCTGCAGGCGTGAACGGGCAACCCTGACGGTAATACTCCACATAGCGCTAAGTGACAAAGAGCAGTCTGTGCGGGCCCACTCCATGGTGAGTGGGTCAGCCCGGAGTTGTTCATCCGTAATTCCAGTGGCCTTTAAATCCCGCCAGATGCGGGTAAATTTTTGGAGGAAACATGAAACTTTCATCTGTAAAACGTGAATCGCTGCGCATGCAGTTTGGTGGATGCTGTGCCTTCTGCGGCAGTGAGTTGCCGGTGAGAGGCTGGCATGCCGAGTTTATCGGCGAAGATTTTGTTGTGGGTGGGGTCGTTGCAGCCTGTACGGATTGCAGGATTTCAAAGGGCAATGCCACGCCTGAAGCGTTCCGTGCGCTTCTTGCAGGCCAGGTAGAACGGGCAAAGCGGCACAGTGCAAATTTTCGCACGGCGCTACGCTTCGGTCTGGTGTGCTCCGTGAAAACACCGGTCAGATTCTGGTTCGAACGTTACACCGCTGAGCAGATGCAGGTGGCTCATCATTCCTGATGCCGCAATCCTTGCCATTTCCTCTGACTGCCTCTTTCTGACACACCCTCATTTCCGTTGAATGACACAGCATCTGCTGCCCGTCATTGCATTACTCACTCTGTTCCTCTGACAGTTATCGGGTTTTCCTGCGACTGACGTGCATTGCTGCAGCCTTTTTCAGCCAGGTCTGCATCCTGACAGAGACGCGTGGCACACACTGCTGTTTTTCACCCCGGAGTTTCCTTTATGTCATTTACCGAATGGGCAGGGGTCTTTCCACTCCTGCTGTTGACTGGCTGCGCGCAGCAGGCGGTCGTCACCGGGCCACCTTCTGGCGGTGTGGTGGATAGTATGCTGTTGCGCAGTGCTGCGGATATCAGCGCGATGCAGTACCGGCTTCATCAGAGTGGCCCTTCGGCGCAGCGGCCTGTTTCTCCCTCAGCAAAACCAACGGGGCAGCCACTGCTGTTGAAAACGTCAGGTCTGCTTAATACGCCCGCTAAAAAGTTTGCGCCTGTCGTGCCCACAACGGCTACAGGTAATGGGCCAGCCAGTGGGTTTATTAAAACGGGAGGTGCAGCACCAACACTGCGTGGGGCACTGCGCAAAATTATCCCCTCGGGTCAGACCGTCATATTTGATAAAGCCGTGTCACCCGATACGCCTGAGCTGTGGCGATGGACAGGGAACGATCGCTGGCCGTTTGTCGTTGAGAAGATGCTGGCACCGCACGGCCTGAAAGCCACGGTGAACCCGAAAGCAAACACTGTCACGGTTGAGCCGCTGCAGGCGACTAAACCGCTGCTCGCGCCACCAAAATCAATCTCGTCACCCTTACCGGCTAATCGGCCAGATAAACCCGGTACTGCAGTCGCCGCTAAGCCGACAGCAACGCCTGCACCCGGGCGCAATCCCTTCCGCGGTGATGCTGTGAGTCAAACGCCGCCGGCCGCCGCGTCGTCTGCGCACGTGCCTGTTAAATTCGTTATTCCGCCGGTTGTCGTGCCGGTGCGTCACTGGCGAATCGAAACGGGTAATACCGTCAAGGACTGGCTGTACAGCCAGGCGGCGGTGGAAGCCTGTACCGTGCCGGGGATCAAAAACTGGACCGTGGCCTGGATGACACCGGTTAACTATCGCGTTGACGCACCGCTGGTCTTTGAGGGTGATTTCCGCACGATGCTTAACCGCCTCTTTACCCTGTACGGCGGGGCAAAAGTACCGCTCTATGCCGGCGTGCGCTCGGCGCAGTGTGTCGTCTCCGTCGATGATAAGGAGGTCCAGTAATGTTTATGTACTGGTTACTTATCCTGTTTGCGGGTCTGTTTATTGGCGGCAGCTCGCCTGAACAGCGTGCAGTTGAACAGGCCGGGGTGTTGCAGGACCAGACTCAATCTCTGCAGGCCACCCAGATGGTGCGCTACATGAATCGCATCAATGACTGGCGTTACCAGAATCCGTCTGTCGATAACGTCAGCGTCACGGATGCGCAGCTTGCGGGCTGGAGCCCGGTCACGGGCTTAAGCAACCTCATTTCAGGCGGGCGCACCTGGGTCTGGCGTACCGGCCAGCCCGGTCTTATGGCGGCACTTCTTATCCAGACACGCCAGTCTGCACTGGTAGGGCAGGTGACATCCCGTCGTCTGCTGGACAGTTCGGGTGCCGATATGCAATTCACCGTCCCGGCCGCCATTCCCAATGGCAGCGTGGTGTGGGTCAACTGATTTTCCTTATCTGACAGGACACAGCAATGAACAAACTTCACCGGCTTACGCTGGCGGCACTGGTCTGCCTGTTCGCCAACAGATGCAGCACGCTTGAACGGGTGGATGCGACCGAAAAACGGGCGGCGACCGCAGAGGCTCAGACCGACCTGCATCAGCGGGCACTACAGAGCGGGCAAGTCGTTCGGGATCTGACGTCACAATGGATAAACCCCGTCCCTCTGAGCGGCCTGCCCGGGCAGCGCCCGGAATTGCCCCCCTGTTCCGTAAAAATAAACCGGCCCGGCAACGTTTCACTGTCCTATGTGAGCGCGTTTGTCACTGACCAGTGCCGCATCCCCGTGATCATCACTCCGGATGCGCAGGCGATGATGGCCGGTGGCAGTGATGGCGGCGGCAAGACTGAAAAAATGAGTGGTCCACTGCCGGCACCGGATGCCAGCGGCATGGTTCCGCTGGCGTCGATGGGGCAGGGCAGCAGCCGACCGGCTATCGTGCCACAGTCCGACGGTGCCCTGAGAGGGGTCACCTGGAATGGTTCACTGAGTGGGCTGCTGGATAACGTCACGACGCGGCTTGGCCTGTCATGGCGCTACGAGTACGGACACATCGCCATCTTCTGGCTCGATACCCGTACGTTTGCCATCAACTTCATGGACAGTGATGCGAGCTTCGAGTCGAAAACGGTCAGCGGCACGACGTCGACGAGTGGCGCCAGCGGGGGCAGCAGCACCGGAAGCAGTAACGGTGAAAACAGCACCATCCAGACCACGACAGCCACCATCAAATCCAGCATCTTCAAGGATGTAGAGAACACGGTTAAGTCAATGCTGACGCCGGGTTCCGGGCGTTCTAATCTCTCGGCGGGCGTCCTGACAGTGACGGACACGCCGCGCGTGCTGGATGCCATTGGCCGCTATATTGACGATCGCAACCGTGAACTTAACCGTCAGGTGATGGTGTCGGTAAAAATCTACAGTGTGGAGAATCGGCATCAGAACCAGCTGGGCATTGACTGGAATGCGGTGCTCAACACCGGCAGCGTAGGGTTATCGCTGACAAGTCCGTTTACCGGTGCTTCAGCGGATGCGCTGAGTGGCGGGGTGGCCATCCTCGACGGCAAAGGCGACGGGACAAAAGCCTTCCTGAAAGCCCTTGATGAGCAGGCCAGACTGAGCGTTGTGACCTCCGCGTCGGCGCTGACGACCAACCTGTCCGCCGTACCCGTGCAGAATGCTATTCAGCAGGACTACGTGCCGAACGTCAGTACAACCCAGACGGCCAACGTCGGGACCAGCACCTCCATTAACACCGCGACTATCACCACCGGTTTTAACATGACGGCGCTGCCGCTGCTGTTCCCGGATTCGGCGCGAATGCAGCTGGAGTTTTCCATCAGCATGTCCGACGACTCCACGTTCTCGGAATTTACCACGGGGGATCAGACCGCCCAGTTACGCAGAACCCCCATCAAAACCACCACCCAGCGCGTCATCATGCGTTCCGGTCAGACGTTGATCCTCAGCGGTTATGAGCAACTGAGTGACTCGTCCAATCGCCAGGGAACGGGAAGTTATCACTTCTTTGGCCTGGGAGGCGGAGCGCGCGGCGATGACAGTCGTCGTATGTTCATCATCCTCGTGACGCCAGTGGTTCTGGGTTAAGGAGACTTTATGACGTCTGAACAGACGCCGCTGACCACCATCAGCGTTGTCCCGTCAGGAAAAGATGTGCTCATCGCCGGTCTGCACTGGCAATGGGAGCCTGCCCGCGGGCGACGCCGGATGCGCATTGAGGCACGCGATCAACTGGCAAGCCACTGGCTGGCACTGCCGGCAGGAACCGCAGATGAACCTGCCTCCTGGCTGGGATGCCTTGCTGACGATGCGCCGGACTTTCCGAAAGGTAAGCGTCCTGCATCCCTGACGGCAGCATTGCTCGCGAATGTTCCTGCCGACTGCTGGGGCGTGTTCCTGCTTCCGGACGGGCAGTGGTGGTTTATGGCGATGACCGGTGGTCATCCCTCGCCGTACGGTGATGTGGTCGGGGATGCGGCCGCCGTGAAGCGTGCCACCGAACGTTTTCGCTCAACGGTACCGGCTCCGGCTTCAGGCTGGACAGTGTTTGATCCGGATAAGCTACTGGACGACGTGGATGCCCAACGATCCCCACTGAGTGCGTTGCTGCCGGCTGTTGTGCCAGCGAGTGCCAGACTGCACAAAACTGACAGTCGAACCGCTCAGCACCTGACGCTCGCCGTCGTGATTCTGGTGCTTGGCGCGTGGGGCGGGAATTACTGGCTGGAGCTGAAGCAGAAAGCGGAGCATGACGCCTGGGTGCAGACAGAGCTCGTCCGGGCGCGACAGGCCGCTGAGCAGAAGACGGCAAGCCTCAGTCGCCCCTGGGGTGAGCAACCCGACTTCTCCGGCATGATAACCGCCTGCGTTCACCAGTGGCGCAAATCGTACCTTTCCATTGCGGGCGCAAGGATCCGCGAGCAGACCTGCGACGTTTCCGGAAAGCTCACTCTGCACTATCAGCTGCAGGACGGTGTGACGGTCAGTGACTTTGCCGCCCGTCTCCTGGCGCTGTATGGACCAGATGTGCAGGCCACCTTCAACATGCCGGGCCCTTCGGATGATGCGTCATTTACCTTGCCGGTACCCTTCATCGCGGCACCTGCGGAGGCGTTACTGCCGGGTGATGAGCAATTGCGACGCATGACCAGCTATGCGCAGCGCCTGCGGGCAAATCTGCGTTTCTCCGAACCTGAAGTGTTGACGCAGACCGTCGGTCAGGAGTATGTCCCGCTGCCGTGGCGACGCTACAGCTTCACCTTCATTACTGATATTCCGCCGGACCGGCTGTTTGACGCGCTGCGTTTCCCGGGTAACGGGCTGCGGCTCAAATCCCTGAAGACTGAGCAGCGCAGCAGCCGGCTGACTTACACCCTGGAAGGAATGCTCTATGCAGAGAATTAAGTGGCGTTACCTGTTGCCAGCCGTATTGCTGTCAAGCGCTCCGGGCTTTGCGGGTACGGAACTCCCTCCCGCACCGCCCGGGAATATCCCTGAACCTGCCGCGACCGTGCCGGTTCAGGCCGCACCATCGGGTAACAGTGATAACAGTTACGGGCGGCTTGAAGACATTCAGGCAAAAACCATGCTCTACGAAGCGCAGCTGGCGCAGGCCAAGGCGCTCAACGAGCTGCAGAAAAACGGCTATGACGCGGTACTTGGCGCACCGTTTAATCCTCAGCCCGCAGCTCAGTCGAAGGACAGTGCTGATGCGCGCCCGGCGGAAGAAAGCAAAGCGCTCCCGCAGATTGTGGAAATCTCCGGTGGCCAGCAGCTTTCCGCAACACTGGTGCTGGACAGCGGCAACCAGGTCCGCGTTCAGGCAGGGAGTCGTATCCCTGGAACCGCGTGGACGGTGGCCCGAATATCATTCGGTGAGGTCACCGTCAGCAGTGCTGCTGGCGGTCTGGTTTCACTGGCCTTTGCGGGGTAATGCCTATGGAGTTCAGCGAACACACCACGAACTGGCTGTTTCTGGACGACAGTAACCCTGACCAGGGTCGTCTGTATGTGTCCACGGAGCACCGCGCGAGCCCCGCTGTGCAGTCAGAAATCGCCCGCGCGCTGCGCCTGCGCCCTGCGCTTGACCTGTCTCCGGTGCATCTGAGTGAGCTGCGCCGTCTGCAGATGGGGAAAGCGGGCAAGGCAACCGGCAATGGCTCCTGGTCTCCGGAGCAGAAAAAAGTGGTCGAGTTTATGCGCCGGGCGGGGGAAGCCCACGCTTCGGACATTCACATTCTTATCGGAGCCGAAGCCATTACGGCTGTGGTGTTCCGCATTCACGGTGATCTTGAGCTTCAGTCTGAACTGAGCGTGGAGGAGGGGATGTCTCTCGCCTCAACCATCGTGATGTCGATGTGCGATGTTGCACCACAACAGTTCAGCGAAACCGATGAGCAGGACGGCCGACTGCGAAATGAGTTTGTGAAAGCCCTCAATCTCTACGCGGCGCGTTATTCCGCCGTGCCAACAGAATCGGGCCTTTATGTTGTGCTTCGGGTGATCCGCGATGAAAGCAGCAATATCCCTTCGATGGATGTGCTGGGTTATCTCCCGGAACAGCAGAAGCTTATCCGCAGAATGTTGCAACGCCCGGAAGGCATTGTGATAACCGCCGGGCCAACGGGCTCAGGCAAAAGCACCACCATGCGTACCTTCTGTCAGATGTATCTGGAATTGACCCGTGGCCGCCGGCGACTGGTGACCGTTGAAGATCCGGTTGAAGGCAAGGTGCACGGTGCCGTTCAGACCACAATCCTCGCTGACCGTAACGATCCGGACTCGGTCACCCGAGCCTGGCAGCGTCGCCTGTCGGCGTTTAAGCGTCTTGATCCGGACGCTGAGGTTGTCGGTGAAATTCGCGACGGCTGGTCGGCCCGCGCCTGTATCAGCGAAGGTAAGAGCGGCAGCCTGGTGCTGACGACCCTGCATGCGAACGACGCGACAGGCATCATCGACCGCCTGACCGATACGCTGGATATCGCACCGGGGATGGTGATGGATCCACAGGTGGTGATTGGTCTCATTGCCCAGCGCCTGGTTCAGACGCTGTGTCCATCCTGCAAAAAACGCTGGCAGGACGTCCGTGAGAGCCTGAGTCAGGACGATCGTGAGCTTGTGGAACAGTACTGCGACACCCGAACTGTGGCGTTTCGTAACCACGATGGGTGTGAGAAATGCTGGCGCGGTGTGATAGGCCGCAAGGTGATTGCAGAAGTCATCCGACCCGATGCCCTGTTTATGCAGCTTTACCGGGAGCAGGGCAAGCTTGCGGCGCGCAGTTACTGGGTTCATCACATGGGCGGTATTACCCGCGGGGCGCACCTGAAGCGTTATATCGCTGCCGGTGAGGTTGACCCGATTGATGCTGACAAACTCAGCCCGCTCGATGAAGACAGCCTGAACCTGCTGCCGCCAGAAGCGCTTACCCTGAACACTCGCGGAGGCA
>RCUM01000739.1_pt1 | contig 16288 bp, 15 predicted proteins | sample 2166141 | NCBI WGS metagenome assembly RCUM01 (sample SAMN09932756, study PRJNA488358) | compost metagenome | isolation source: compost soil in crotonic acid-enriched | place: Germany: Experimental Botanical Garden
CATCAAGATAACTGTAGTGATTTGCCAGGGTATGCTGAACACGGCGGATAAAAAATAAAATTACGCTATTCAGACGTTGCGTTCGGGCAAGGAAAGGACGGAGGAAATCCATAAGCTTAAACGCCGGCCGCTGGATCTCCCGTTCAGATCGGACGTCTTGCATCACGCCTGACCCATCAGGCGCTTCACCATATAAATGCTCAGCGGATCAGGCGAGTAATTGCCAAAGCGCGTTGTCTGTCGGTAGCCGGCTTTTCGGTACAGGCTAATCGCATCGGGTTGGTTAACGCCGGTTTCCAAATACAGTTCGCCATAACCCAGCGATTGCGCTTTTTGCTCGATAACCTCGATCAATCGGTGCGCAATACCTTGCCCGCGAAAGCGCGGATCAACGTACATGCGTTTGATCTCCGCAATTTTACCCTCAGAAGTGTACAGGCAGCCACAACCCGCATAGGTGCCCGCGCTTTTTGCGACAAAAGCGCAGGTTTCTGACGACGTCATTTCTTCAACCGACACCGAATAGAACGAATCGGCGGGGTAAAGCGGTTGCTGGTAGTTGTCCAGTGCCGCCACCAGCGCAGCAAAACCGGCATCGGTTACCGCGGTTTCTTCAATAGATACAGCCATTTTCGCTCCCATATAACAAGGTGCATCCAGATGACCACAGTATCACAGCGCTCTTTGGTTGCGTTGCGGCATTGTTACTTATCCGGTGCTCCGTAAACTTCGTCTTGTCAGGGCGGTCAATACCGGCTTGATAGTCGCGATGCCAACGCCACGCCCAACGCGGCGGCGGCCAGTACCATGGCGGCGGGGGCGGACCAGCCGGCATTGGCGACGATGCTGCTTATCGCGATGGGGGCGATCACCTGGCCCAGATAATTGCCTTGCATTACCAACCCCAGGCACAGTGGGATGAGGGTCGGATCCGGTGACGACATCGGCGTGGCGGCTAGAAGGGTGGACGGCAACATACCGCTGATGGCGGAAAACAAAAAACACAGCGGTATCAGCATGTTCATCGGCGTTACCGAGAAGAAGATACCGCTGCCGGTCAGCCCCATGGCGATAAAGGTGCCGGTGAGTAGCGCTTTGGTGCTGATCCCACGCGACAGCAGTAAACCGGCGGAGAGATTGCCAATCATATTGACGGCTATAATCGCGGCACTGATGCTGCCCGTGCCGGCGAGCGACAGCCCGAGGTGCTGCATCAAAAATAGAGGCAAAAAAGCCATTACCGCAAAGAACAGCAGGTTGTAGCTGGTGAATATCAGCGCCAGCAGCCCAGGTTGTCGTGCGCGCAACAGGCGAGATAACGCCTGGCGCAGGCCGATGTGTAAAGTCGCCGCAGAGCCGGTAGCTTCCCGGCGGGTCGTCAGCGGCAGCAACAACGCCGCTAACAGCGTCAGAGCGGCGCTCGCCAGCCAGCTCTGTTGCCAGCCGCCGAGCAACGGGCCGAAAAACATCGAGAGGGCGATGCCCGCCGGCATAAAGGTGCTCCAGATGCCAAACACCAGATTACGTTTTTGCGGCTGAACCACGCGATTGAGAATTGCCGGCGCGGCGACCACTACGATGACGAAACCCAGGCCCTCAATAAACCGCGTGGCGATCAGTCCATTGAAGTTATGCAGGCCGGCGCCGACAAAGCTGGCGACACTGATGATCACCAGCCCAAGGCACAGCAAGCGGCGATCGCCCCAGCGGCGGACCAAAATGCCGACGAGGATGCCGCTGAACACGCCCACGAAAGGGAAGGCCGAGATTACCCAGCTTAACGATTCCAGCGAGCGGCCGAACTCGCGTTGCAACTCCGGTAATGCAATCGTCGCTTTACCCACCTGCAGGGCTGCCGCAATACCGGCGAACACTATGTTCAGGATCGCCGGCCACTGGGTGGCATTGGGTGCCGCAGACTCGATGGCGTCGGATTTTGTCGATGTCATGATTCGCTCCGGGGGACAAAATCAGACTATGCGTTATGGCGAAAACAGCAGCAGTTCAATAATTGCTTCACCTGCCCGAAAAACGTTCATTTCGAGCTTTTTACCGCTCTCTGCAACGACTCAAATCGCGATTAACGCCCCCGATCACACAAAACCCCTGGCCGGGTTTCCTCCGTCATCGACACCATGATAGTTTTTATCAAAATCATGATGAGGAAGAGTATGGCAGGCAAGAAAACCACCCTGGCGGCTATTGCCAGAGAGGCGCATGTCGGTATCGCCACGGTTGATCGGGTAATAAACCAACGTGCTGCGGTACGGCCGGAAACGGAGCGCAAAGTTATCGCTGCGGCGAAAAAGCTGGGTTTTGCCCTCGAAAAGTCCCACCGGTTGTTTGAGGCGGCCGGGCAGTCGCCTGTGCGGCTCAAAATGGGCTTTATCCTGCTGCGCCGCGAACATTCTTTCTATGCGCAGTTAGCGGAAAGCCTGCTGGAACAGGCCGCGCCGTACTGCGATCCGGCTCATCCGCCTCAGTTCATTTTTCATGACATCAGCGCGGTAGGCGATACCGCCGCGGCCATTACGCAACTGAGCCAGAGCGTGGATGTGATGGGGGTGCTGGCGCTGGATAACCCGATGATCCGTTATGCGGTCGAAGAAGCCAGCCGCCAGGGCGTTAAGGTGTTTACGCTGCTGTCGGATCTGTCGGTGCACAGCAGGGCCGGTTATGTTGGCCTGGATAATCAGCAGGCCGGTCGCACCGCGGCCTGGGCGGTAGAGCGTATGTGTCGAAAGCAGGGGGAAATCGGGGTTATCATCGGCGATAATCGCTTCCTGTGCCAGGAAGCCTGCGAAATCAGTTTTCGCTCTTACCTGCGCGAACACCTGAGTGGCCACCGGGTGCTGGAGCCGCTACGCAGCCATGAACGGGCCGAAAGCGCCAGACAGGTAACCTTGAGCATATTGGCGCAGCGCCCCGAATTGGTGGCGTTGTACGCGCCCTGCGGCGGCGTGGAAGGGATTATCGCCGCGTTGCGAGAGAGCGGCAGGCAGCACGACGTGATGCTGGTTTGTCATGGCCCGGTGGAAAACGCGGAGATGGCGTTGATCGACGGCACGCTGGATCTGATGTTGACGCACCGCATTCATGAATTCGCCGCGTCGGTCATCAACACCTTTGTCGCCGCCGCCGACGGAGAACACCCCGGTTTTATGCACGCCATTAACCGCTTTGATCTGATCACCAAAGAAAATATCTGATCGCCGGCCCCGCTGCGGGCCGTTTCCCCTGAATTGCCGCCGATGCCTCACAGGTTACGGCTCGCTTGAGTTTGATAAAAAACCATCATTTTAACTATCAAATTTAACGCGATCTTCATCAAAAAATGAAAGTTTCATCATTGTCGGTTTCGAAATTTTTGTTTGATACTGGCGCCACATGCAGCCCAAAACGGAACCACAACGATGAATTTACCGATTGCCAATGCCCCTTGCAGTTGGGGGGTGGACGACCCTAAAAATCCCTATCTTCCGCCTTACCGGAAAGTGCTGCAGGAGGCGAGTGCCGCCGGCTACAGCAGCATAGAACTGGGGCCGTGGGGCTACTTGCCGATCGACGCCGTAGCCTTGAGCGCAGAACTTGAGCGACACAGCCTTTCGCTGGTGGCCGGCACCATTTTTGACGATCTGGTCAGCGAGCAAAACTTCAGCCATATCCTCGCGCTGACGCACAACATTTGCCGCAATTTGTCGCAGGCGCCTAAAGCGCAAAAAACGCAGGGCAGCTCTTTCTCCGCGCCGTATCTGGTGATTATCGATTTCGGCAATCCGCAGCGGGCCAAATTGGCCGGTCAGTATGCGCTGGCGCCGCGCCTGAGCGATGCGGATTGGAACCGGATGATCGGCCACATCAAAACGGTCAGCGAGATTGCCTGGCAGGAATATGGCGTCAGGCCGGTGATCCATCCGCATGCCGGTGGCTGTATCGAGTTCGCCGATGAAATCGATCGGCTGGCCGGCCAAATTCCGCACCAAACCGCCGGGCTGTGCCTGGATACCGGCCACCTGTATTACTCCGGCATGGATCCGGTCGCCTGGCTCGACACCTATTTTGCGCGCATCGATTATCTGCATTTCAAGGACGTTAACCCGAAAGTCTTCCGCAACGTGCTGGCGCGTGGACTGGATTTCTTTACCGCCTGCGCGGAAGGGGTGATGTGCCCTTTGGGCCAGGGGGCAATTGATTATCCAGCCGTGCGGGCATTGCTGGCGGCACGCGGTTACCTGGGGTGGATCACCATTGAGCAGGAACGCGATCCGCGCAACGTGCAGGGCAGCCTGCGGGATGTGACGGAAAGCCTTAATTATTTGCGAAAAGTCGGTTTTTAATCAGGAGAAACGTGATGATCAACGGCATTAAACCTCTGGAACGATCCCTGCGCTGGGGTATGGTCGGCGGCGGCGGCACCAGCCAAATCGGTTATATCCACCGTTCTGCGGCACTGCGCGACGGCACCTTCACTCTGTTGGCCGGCGCGTTCGATATCGACGTGTCGCGCGGGCGCAGTTTTGGGCAAAGCCTGGGAGTGGCAGCGGACCGCTGTTACCCGGATTACGCCACGCTGTTTCGGGAAGAAGCCGCGAGATCGGACGGTATCGAGGCGGTTTCCATCGCCACGCCAAACAACACCCACTTTGCTATTTGCCAGGCGGCGTTGGAAGCGGGTCTGCACGTAGTGTGCGAAAAACCGTTGTGCTTTACCGCCGAAGAGGCGCAAACGCTGGTCGAGCTGAGCGAAAAACGGCAAAAAATTATCGGCGTCACCTACGGTTATTCCGGCCACCAGTTGATTTTGCAGGCCCGCCAGATGATCGCTGACGGCCTGTTGGGCGAGATCCGTATCATCAACATGCAATTCTCCCACGGGTTCCACGCCGCGCCGGTAGAGCAAGAGAACCCCAGCACGCGCTGGCGGGTAGACCCGCGTTTTGTCGGCCCGAGCTATGTGCTGGGCGATCTGGCCACGCATCCGTTGTTCCTGGCGGAAACCATGGTGCCGCAATTGAAGGTCAAACGCCTGATGTGCAGCCGCCAGAGCTTTGTCAAAACCCGCGCGCCGCTGGAAGATAACGCCTATGTGCTGATGGAGTACGACAATGGCGCCGTTGGCTCTATGTGGTGCTCGGCGGTCAACAGCGGCTCGATGCACGGGCAGAAGATACGCATCGTCGGCGAGAAGGCCAGCCTGGAATGGTGGGACGAACAGCCTAACCAAATGCGCTTTGAAGTACAGGGCGAGCCGGTGCGCATTCTGGAGCGGGGTATGCCCTACCTGGATCACGCCGCATTGGCGGACGACAGGATTGGCGGCGGCCATCCCGAGGGGCTGTTTGAAGCCTGGTCAAATCTGTACCGCCGTTTTGCGCTGGCGATGGACGCCACCGATCGGCGGGACGAGGCTTTCCTGGCAGATTTCTGGTACCCCGACGTGCATGCCGGGGCGATGGGGGTGCGCTGGGTGGAAAACTGCGTGCGTTCCGCCGATGCCGGTGCCGGCTGGGTTGAGTTTCGCTAAAGCCCCGCTGGCGGGGCTTCGGCGGATCATTATTGGAACTGCAGATAGACTACCTGCGTTTGCAGATACTCCTCCAGACCGTGGCGGCCATCGGCGCCGCCAATGCCCGATTTGCGCCAGCCGGCGTGGAAACCCTGCATCGCTTCGAAGTTCTCCCTGTTGACGTAGGTTTCGCCGAATTTCAGCTGTTTGATCGCCATCATCGCCACGTTGAGATCACGGGTGAAAATCGACGAGGTGAGGCCATATTCGCTGTCGTTGGCCATGGCGATCGCTTGTTCCAGGCTGTCGAACACCGCCACCGGCAGCACCGGGCCGAAAATTTCCTCGTGCATGATGTCCATTTCCTGCTGAACGTCATTCAGAATGGTCGGCGGGAAAAAGTAGCCGGTGCGAGCCTCGCGCTTGCCGCCCATCACCAGTTTGGCCCCCTGGCTGACCGCCCGCGCCACTTTATCCTCGACTCTCTGCAGCGCCTCGGCACTGATTAACGGCCCCATGTCCAGCCCGGCCTGTTGGTTCGGGTCACCGAAGGTCACCTGACGGAAAGCCTCGGTCAGCCGCGTCATAAACTGCGGGTAAATGTCGCGCTGGACATAAACGCGTTCGGCGCAGTTGCACACCTGGCCGCTGTTGATAATGCGCGAGCTGACGATGGCCTTGATCGCCAAATCGAGATCGGCATCCGCCATCACGATAGCCGGGGCTTTGCCGCCCAACTCCAGCGAGACTTTGGTGACGTTTTCCGCCGCGGCGCGCAGGGTGGCGATACCGGCACCGACGCTGCCGGTCAGGCTGACCATGCCCGTTTTCGGGTTGGCCGCCAACGCCTGGCCTACCTCAGGCCCATAGCCGGTCACCAGGTTAAACACGCCTTTCGGCAGGCCGATCTCATGGGCGATCTCGGCAAACAGCAGCGCATTGCCCGGCGTCAATTCGCTGGGTTTGATGACGATGGTGTTGCCGGTCAGCAGCGCCGGTGCAGCTTTGCGCGCTACCAGGAAGAACGGAAAGTTCCACGGCAGGATACCCGCAACCACGCCGATGGCTTTTTTGAACAGGAAGATATTTTCATTCGGGCGATCGCTCTGGATGATTTCGCCTTCGTAGCGGCGCGCCCATTCCGCCATATAGTCGAGGTAATCGGCGGTGAACAGCACTTCCACCTGCGCCAGTTCGCGGGTTTTTCCGCCTTCGGCCACGATCAGTGAGGTTAGCTCAGGTTCCCGCCGGCGAACGCCGGCGGCCAGCCGATGCAGCCACTGGCCGCGCTGAACGGCGGGCAGCGCTTCCCACTCCGCCTGTGCGGCTTCGGCGGCGTCAATCGCCTGCCTGGCATCGTCTCCGCTGCCTTGCGGGATTTGCATGATGACTTGCTCGGTCGCGGGGTTGATGACGTCAATCCATCGCCCGCTGCGGTTGGCAACAAACTCACCGTTTATGTACATCCGTTTCTGGTTATGGGTCATGGCAGGGCTCCACAAGGTTATTATTAATGCCTTGTTATGGTAATGACCTTCCCGTGTTAATAACCTTTGCGCCATTGCCACCGTTGTCGCCGCAATGGCAGCCACGCAACGGTGGGCGCAACGCCGTGTTCTCCCGACATAGCGCGGCGATGAATTTGTGATCCCGGTCGGTGCCACCCCTTGTTTTTTGCCAGCTTCCGCCAGAACTGGCAGCCAGGCTAAGGTTGCGCGCCGGTCAATATTTATAGACTCCTTCGTGCCTGTTTATTGTCCACATCACTTGCAACGAAGGAATAAATAACAATGAATAACGCTGTCATGTTGGGGATTTTGTGGCATCTGGTGGGCGCCGCCAGCGCTGCCTGCTTCTATGCCCCGTTCAAAAAAGTCCGCCGTTGGTCGTGGGAAACCATGTGGTCGATCGGTGGCCTGATGTCTTGGCTGATCCTGCCCTGGGCAGTGAGCTACGTGCTGTTGCCGGATTTTTGGCGCTATTACGCTGCCTTTGGCCTGTCGACGCTGTTGCCGGTGTTTTTGTTCGGCGCCATGTGGGGCATCGGCAATGTTAACTATGGCCTGACCATGCGCTATCTGGGTATGTCGATGGGCATCGGTATCGCCATCGGCATTACGCTGGTGGTGGGAACCCTGATGACGCCATTGTTGCAGGGGCGCTTTGTGGCGCTGTTCAGCTCCGCCGGCGGCCAGATGACGTTGCTGGGCGTGGCGATAGCTCTGGTCGGCGTGGCGATCGTCTCCTGGGCCGGTGTGCTGAAAGAGCGGGCGATGGGGATCTGCGCCGAGGAATTCAACCTGCGCAAGGGGCTGCTGCTGGCGGTGATGTGCGGGATCTTCTCCGCCGGCATGTCGTTCGCCATGGATGCCGCCAAACCTATGCACCAGGCCGCTGCCGATCTGGGGATCAATCCGCTGTACGTGGCACTGCCGAGTTATGTGGTGATCATGGGCGGCGGAGCGGTAATCAACCTTGGGTACTGTTTTATCCGGCTGGCGGCCAAAGCGGACTTGTCGATCAAGGCCGATTTCTCGCAGGCCCGGTCGCTGCTGGTGGCCAACGTGCTGTTCTCGCTGCTGGGCGGCACCCTGTGGTATCTGCAATTCTTCTTCTATGCCTGGGGCCACGCCAACATTCCGGTGCAGTATGATTTTATCAGCTGGATGCTGCACATGAGTTTCTACGTGCTGTGCGGCGGCCTGGTTGGCCTGTTGCTCAACGAGTGGAAAAATGCCGGCCGCCGACCGGTCCGGGTGCTTTGTATCGGCTGTCTGACGATCATTGTGGCCGCCAATGTGGTCGGCCTGGGAATGGCAGGGTGATCAGCGTTTTAGCGCAAAAGCGGGGCGTTCGGCGCGTTCAAAGCGCTGGCGCCATGCGCTCGGCGTGACGCCGGTTTCGCGGGTGAACACCACGGAGAAATAGTTGCTGTCGTCAAAGCCGCAGCGGGCGGCCACTTCACCGATCAGTTCGTCGCCGCAGCGCAGCAGGTACTTTGCCCGGCACAGTTGCAATTGGCGCAGATAATGGCCGATGGTCATGCCGGTCTGCTGGCGGAACAGCTGTTTCAGGCTGCGCTCCGCCAGTTGATGGTGCAGGCAGAAGGTGGCCAGATCAAAACGGGCACCGCTGTCGCTCTGCAGCGCCGACATCAGCAAATCCAGCTGTTCGCCATCCGGCAAGCGGTTATCCTGCCCGGCGGCATAGCGATGGCGGCGCAGGACCAACACCAGTTGCAGGAACAGCGCCTCGGTAAGCTGTATCGACAGCAGGTCGGTTTTACGGCTTTCCAGCGCCAGCTGTTGGATCACCCCACGCGCCAGCGCCATGCCGCGAGTGGTCAGACGCCAGTGGGACTGGTGTTGCGCGTTGTCCGGCGGCAGCAGTTCCGCCCAGCCGATCGCCAGTTGGAAACGCTCCGGGCAGTAGAGAATATTATCCAGCACCAGATCGTTGACGGACTCGTAGCTGTGGCAATCGTGGTCGCGGATGTAAAACATGTCGCCGCAGGTTACCCGCCAGGGCCGATCGTTCAGCACGTGCATGCCGTTACCGCGCCACACCAGCACTATCTCGCTAAATTCATGGATGTGCGGCGGAAATGACGGCTGCGGCGCGCGATCGGCCACTGCCACCGGCATCAACGGCGACGGCAGATAATCCTCTTTGGCCAGCAGGAGTGGGGTTTTCACCAGGGCACCTCAGGTTCAGAAATCGTTCTGCCTTAGAGTACGGGGTGAATAGCCGAACTCGCGTTTGAAAAGCGTGGAAAAGTGATTGCTGTCACCAAATCCGCATTGATAGGCAATGTCGGTGATGCGTGCCTCGTCGTGCCGCAGCATCTGCCGCGCCTGGAGCAGCCGCAGCCGGTTGAGATAACGCTGCGGGGTGTTGCCGGTCTGTTTTTTCATCTGGCGGTGCAGCGTGCGCAACGAGAGGGAAAAACGCTCGGCCAGCTCGTCCCAGTTGATCTCGTCGCTGTAGTGTTCCGCCAGCCAGTCCAGCAGCCGGCGTAGGCGGCCTTCCTGATCGTCGATGGCGGCCGCTGCGCATCCGCGCCGCAGCAGCACCAACAGCTGCATAAACAACAGTTCCTGCTCCGCCAAATGCTCGAGGTTGAACGCTTGGGGCGTCTGTTCCAACCGCTGAATAATCACCTGAGCCTGCGTCAGCAGCTTATTGCTGATGCGCCAGTGCGGCAGCGGCCGATCATCCTGTGCCGCCGGCAGCAACTGTTCCAGCCCGGACAGAAAACGAAAGGCGTTGGGGCCGCGGTAGAGCACGTTGGTCAGGTGAAGATTATCGGTCTGTTCATAAAGATGGCGGTCGCAGTCGCGGATAAAACACACGCAGCCGCTGCACAGCGTTTGCGGCCGGCCATTCAGCACGTGGGTGCCGGCACCCTGTTCCACAATCACAATCTCGTGGAAATCATGGTGGTGTTCAGGGAAAGTCAGTTGCGGCACACGTGGCTCAATGGCGACCGGATACTGGCTTGAAGCGAAGAAATCACTGCCGTGCAGAATAGCCATCTGTTGATCTCCGTTAACGAATCCGTAACAGATACTAAATGAGGCTGCCGGTGGTCGCCTTTAAATTGCGACGCAAAAATGCCGTGCAGCGCGTTCATTTTTTAAGAATGGCAGGGGAAAAGGCCAAAGTGCGCGCAGCGTCACAGGCGGCGGTCAGGGTGGTAAAAGCGCGAAGTGTGAAATGCGTCACGTTAATCTTTGCGGTATTGCCAGCAGCGCAGGCCGGCTGGCAGTGGCGACAAGGTGCGGTTCGCGCAGGATTTTAGACTGATGTCATCGATTCATCAGGAAGCCACGCCATGACCCTTCGCAATATCGTCTCTGTCGATCTCGGCGCCTCCAGCGGCCGCGTCATGCTGGGCTGCTACCGGCCTGACTCTCGGCAAATCACTCTGCATGAAGTCACCCGTTTCAGCAACGGCCTGACCCCGATCGACGGCCATGACTGCTGGGACATCGAAGCGCTGGAGCGGGCGATACGCCAGGGGTTGCGGCAGTTGGATGAACAGGGCATTACGCCGGACAGCATCGGCATTGATGCCTGGGGGGTGGATTATCTGCTGCTGGACGCCGAAGGGCGACGCGTCGGCCTGCCGGTCGCCTATCGCGATGGCCGCACTCATGGCCTGATGCAACAGGCGCAGCGCGAGATCGGTGCCGGGCGGTTGTACCAGCGCACCGGCATCCAGTTTTTGCCTTTCAACACCCTTTACCAGTTGCGCGCTTTTAGCCGGCGTCATCCGGAGCTGGTGCCGCATGTCGCCCATGCTTTATTGATCCCGGACTACCTGCATTATCGGCTCACCGGGCAACTGAACTGGGAATACACCAACGCCACCACGACCCAACTGCTGAATATTCATAGCGGCGAGTGGGATGAGGAGCTGCTGGCCTGGGCCGGGGCGAAAGCGGCCTGGTTTGGCCGCCCGACGGCACCGGGCAACACCGTGGGCCATTGGCGGACGGCGCGCGGCGCGCGGGTGCCGGTGATTGCGGTGGCCACTCACGATACCGCCAGTGCGGTGCTGGCAACGCCGCTGCAGGATGAGCACGCGGCTTACCTCAGCTCCGGCACCTGGTCATTGATGGGCTTTGAGAGCCGGCAACCTTACACCGACGCCGCGGCGCTGGCGGCCAACGTGACCAACGAAGGCGGTGCGGAAGGGCGTTATCGGGTATTGAAAAACATCATGGGGTTGTGGCTGCTGCAACGGGTGTGCGACGAACTGAACATTGCCGACCTGTGCCGGTTGATCGAGGACGCGGCGGCGCAGCCGGGCTGCCGTTCGCTGATCCATCCCAACGCCCCGCGCTTTATCAACCCGCCGGGCATGGTGCGTGAAATTCAGGATGCCTGCATCGAGCAGGGCATGCCGGCACCGCAAACGCCCGCCGCGCTGGCGCGTTGCATTTTCGACAGCCTGGCGCTGTCGTATCGCCAGGTGTTGGGCGAATTGCAGAGCTTGCGCGGGCAGCCCTTCAGCCGGTTGCATATCGTGGGTGGCGGTAGTCAGAACCCTTTGCTTAACCAGCTGTGCGCAAATGCCTGCGGCATCCCGCTGTCGGCCGGGCCGACAGAAGCCTCGACGCTGGGCAACGTCGGCAGCCAGTTGATCGCGCTGGGGGAGGTGGCGGACGTCGCAACCTTCCGGCGAGTCCTGGCCGCTAACTTTCCTCAACAAATTTTTTCACCGCAGCCCACCGGCCCCCTGGCGACAGGTTGGTTGCGGTTTCAAACGCTGACTCCCTCGACCAAGGAATTTTGCTTATGACCCGACTTATTGAACAGGCGTTTGCGCTCGCCAGACAGCGCTTTGAGGACGTCGGTATCGACGTTGAGCAGGCGCTGGCTCAGTTGGACCGCATCCCCATCTCCATGCATTGCTGGCAGGGCGACGACGTGCGCGGTTTTGAAAACCCGCAGGGTGCGCTGACCGGCGGCATTCAGGCCACCGGCAACTACCCCGGCAGGGCAACCAACGCCAACCAATTGCGCGCCGATCTGGAGCGTGCGATATCCCTGATCCCGGGGCCGAAGCGGGTGAACCTGCATGCGATCTATCTCGAGAGCGAGACCCCGGTGGAACGCAACGCGATTGAACCGGCGCATTTTCGCCATTGGGTGGAGTGGGCCAGGACTCACCGTCTGGGGCTGGATTTCAATCCAAGCTGCTTTTCGCACCCGCTGAGCAGCGACGGGTTCACCCTGGCGCACGCCGATCCGACCATCCGCCGTTTCTGGATTGAACACTGTCAGGCCAGCCGTCGGGTTTCAGCTTATTTCGGCGAGCAGTTAGGCGCGCCGTCGGTGATGAATATCTGGGTGCCGGACGGTATGAAAGATCTCACCGTCGATCGCCTGGCGCCGCGCCAGCGCCTGTTGAGTGCGCTGGATGAGGTGATAAGCCAGCCGCTGGATCCCCGTCATCACATTGACGCGGTGGAAAGCAAACTGTTCGGCATTGGCGCGGAAAGCTACACCGTGGGATCCAATGAGTTTTACATGGGCTACGCCACCAGCCGTCAGGTGGCGCTGACGCTGGATGCCGGCCATTTCCACCCGACCGAAGTGATTTCCGACAAAATCTCCACCGCCATGCTGTTCGTGCCGCGCCTGTTGCTGCACGTCAGCCGCCCGGTGCGCTGGGACAGCGACCACGTGGTGCTGCTGGATGACGAAACCCAGGCCATCGCCCATGAGATTGTGCGCCACAACCTGCTGGACAAGGTGCATATCGGCCTCGACTTCTTCGATGCTTCGATCAACCGCATCGCCGCCTGGGTGATCGGCACGCGCAATGCCCGCAAGGCGCTGCTGCGCGCGTTGCTGGAGCCGGTAGAGCTGCTGCGCCGGCTGGAAAGCGACGGTGATTACACCGCGCGGCTGGCGATGCTGGAAGAGCAAAAATCGCTGCCGTGGCAGGCGGTTTGGGAGGCTTACTGCCTGCGCCATGACGTGCCCGCCGATGCCGGCTGGCTGGGCGAAGTCCGCCAGTACGAAAAACAGATCCTCAATCAACGTTAAGGGCGCCGTATGCAACAACTTCTTACTTCATGGTTTGTTCAGGGCATGGTGAAAGCCACCGCGGATATGTGGCTCAAGGGCTGGGACGAACGCAACGGCGGCAACGTCAGCCTGCGTTTGCTGGACGAAGAGGTGCAACCCTACGCCGCCGATTTTTATCCTCAGCCGCGCCGGGTCGAGCTGAGCCGGCCGGCGGTTGAGCTGGCCAACTGCTGGTTCCTGGTGACAGGTTCGGGCAAGTTTTTCCGCAATGTGCAGCTTGATCCCGCCGACAGCCTGGTACTGCTGCGGGTCAGCGAAGACGGCCACGCCTACAGCATTCACTGGGGGCTGACCAACGGCGGCGTGCCGACCTCGGAACTGGCGTCGCATTTTCAGTCGCACTGTGTGCGTAAAACGCTGACCGACGGGCGCGACCGGGTGATCATGCACTGCCACGCCACCAACTTGATTGCCCTGAGCTATGTGCTGGAACTGAATGCGGCGAGCTTCACTCGCCTACTGTGGGAAGGCAGCACCGAGTGCCTGGTGGTGTTCCCGGACGGTGTCGGCATCGTGCCCTGGATGGTGCCGGGCACTGACGGCATCGGCGAGCAAACCTCGAGGCAGATGCGTTCGCATTCGCTGGTGCTGTGGCCATTCCACGGCATTTTTGCCGCCGGCCCTTCTCTGGACGAAGCCTTCGGCCTGATCGACACGGCAGAAAAATCGGCGCAGGTGCTGGTGAAGGTGTTGTCGATGAATGGCATGAAGCAGACCATCAGCAAAACGCAGTTGATCGCGCTCGGCGAACGTTTCGAGGTGAAACCCTGGGCGGCGGCGCTTAACGTGGAACCTGAGTTATGATCCGCAAGGCGTTTGTGATGCAGGTCTATCCGCATGCTCATGAGGAGTACCAGCGCCGCCATGCGCCGATCTGGCCGGAGCTGGCGCAGACGCTGAAACAGCATGGGGCGCATCATTACAGCATCTTTCTGGATACCGGGCGCAGCCTGTTGTTCGCGGTAGTCGAGATTGAATCTGAGGCGCGCTGGCAGGCGGTGGCCGGCACCGACGTGTGCCAACGCTGGTGGTTGTCGATGCGTGATTTAATGCCGAGCCATGCCGATAATAGCCCGGTGAGCGAGGCGCTGAAACCGGTGTTTTATTTGGCGTAGCGGACAACATAACAAGGCGGGATATTTCCCGCCTTGTCGTCATTCAGGCACTGGCACCGTCAAACGAGTGGATTTTCAACCCATCCAGCGCCACAGCAGGCACGCAGCGCAGATTGATGGCGCACATCGCCGCGCCGTCCGGGCTTTTAGCGTAGGCAATCGGCCTTCACCGTAAAGGTGACGGCGCCGCAGTGACAGCTTCCTTGAAATGGCATAGGGGGGATCATCTGCTGAAAACGTCGGTTCGGTCCATTGCAGTTCGTTTTTTCGCCACCCAGGCCCCTGTGGGACGATAGAGTGATCTGCCTCATTAGAGAACCGGGGAAAGGCTGGTAGGGTAGGGGTTGGCCCAATCACAAGGAGAGAAGGATGTTAGAGCAATACTACCCGGCGACGATGAGCTCCAAACCCGTCACGGACGAACAGCATAAAAGGCTGGTGGCGGTGCAGGCGGCGCTGGAGTTGATTAAGGCCACATTGTCCGATACCAACGACGGCAACGGCGTGGATTTTCAGCTGAAAGCCGCCGAAAAGCACATTGGCCCCATGGCGGATGCCATTCAGGAAGCGTTAAAGTAAATTCCTGCACCCCATCGTCAACCGCCCTTGTGGGCGGTTTTTTGCATTTTGTCCGACATATTCGGATTGTTTGTCATAGAGCGAAGCGGGAAAAGTTGTAAAATCGACCTCAGGATTATCTTAGGAAAGAGCGTGAGGAGAACGTTGATGAAGGATGTGCATATCGCATTGTCGGGCAGCTGTGTGCGGCTGGCTTACCCGGGAGAGGACGTGCTGGATTTTCCCGACAGACTGTCATTTGGGCCGCTGTATGCGCTCGACGACGATAGCGCGGTGCAGGCCAGAACCCGCTGGTTTCGCGATCTGTACCAATCCGTTCATGCACCCGAGTGGGACACCTCTGAGGTGTGTCAGGCGGGTATGACGACGTTAAAGGCGCAGCTTGCCGCCGTCACCGGGCAAGTGACCCTGTGGGTTGGCGATAACGCCGATGAACAGCTGATGCTGCGTGCGTTGCTGCCGCTGCTTGGCGAGCGCCCCCTCTTTGTCGTCAGCGTAACCGAACACACCGGGCGACCGAGCACCCACTGGTGTCCGGCGGAGATGCTGGAACCGCTGTGGATCCGGCGGCGTGAGCTGACGCCGGAAGAGAAAACCGCGCTCACCGTCGACTGGTATCGCCTGCTGGCAGAAAATGCCCCGGTGCGGATCTTCGCGGAAAACGCGCTACAGGGTCAGGCGCAGGATTTTTACGACCGCCAGTTGCTGGATGCCTGCCCCGCAGATTACACGCAGGGTTCGCGGGTGGTGGGCGAAGCTATGGTGAATTCACCCTATCCGGTGGGGGATACCTTTCTTAATTTCCGTTTGTACGCCTTGATTGCACAGGGCGCATTGCAGGCTCAGACCGCCGGTATGAATATGAACCGCATCAAGGTCAGACAGGCATAAACGCCCTCACACCCCATGACGGTTTTTTTTGTGCCTTTCCCTGTTTTTTTTGTGCCTTTCGGCGGGGAAAGTAGGCCAAAGCGGTTTTCTCCACCGAGAGGATCGGCTTATAATGCGCCGCTGACTGTATAAATAAACAGGTGGATTGCATGGCGCTGGTTTTGGATGGTGAAAAAATTGATCGTAACCGGTTTACCGGTGAGAAGATTGAAAACGGCATTTTTCGCAACTGTGATTTCTCGGGGGCTGATCTGACCGGCACCGAGTTTATCGGCTGCCAGTTTTATGATCGCGAGAGCCGGCAAGGCGGCAATTTCAGCCGCGCGTTATTGAAAGACGCCGGCTTCAAAAGCTGCGATTTATCGATGGCGGACTTCAGAAATGCCAGCGCGCTGGGTATTGAAATCCGCGAGTGTCGCGCCCAGGGTGCCGATTTTCGCGGTGCCAGTTTTATGAACATGATCACCACGCGTACCTGGTTCTGCAGTGCTTACATCACCAAAACCAACCTCAGCTACGCCAACTTTTCGAAAGTGGTGCTGGAGAAGTGCGAGCTGTGGGAAAACCGCTGGAATGGGGCGCAGATCCTCGGCGC
>RCUM01000747.1_pt1 | contig 16154 bp, 15 predicted proteins | sample 2166141 | NCBI WGS metagenome assembly RCUM01 (sample SAMN09932756, study PRJNA488358) | compost metagenome | isolation source: compost soil in crotonic acid-enriched | place: Germany: Experimental Botanical Garden
ATCTGGATAACATCCGGAATCTTCAATGAAATAAAGTGCATAGGTGTTTTCTTTGGGATAATGGGTATGGATATATCGCCATATGGTGTAGCTCATCAATCCCAATCGGGATGCATCCTTCCAAATGGCTCCTGCAAGAGACGCAACAGATAGGCGCCATAGCCGCTCCTTGCCAGGGGCTGTGCCAGCACCTCCAGCTCCTTGTCGGATACCCAACCATGGCGCCAGGCGATCTCCTCCGGGGCCGCCACCTTGAGCCCCTGGCGTTTCTCCAGGGTCTGGATGAAGCTGCTCGCCTCCTGCAGGCTGTCGTGGGTGCCGGTATCGAGCCAGGCTGAACCTCGCCCCATAAAGCAGACGTCCAGACTGCCTTGTGCCAGATAGCACAGATTGACATCGGTGATCTCGAGCTCTCCCCGCGCCGAAGGTCGCAAGGTACGTGCAATCCTGCTCGCCGTGCCATCGTAAAAGTAGATGCCCGTCACCGCATACTGACTCGCCGGAGAGGCCGGTTTCTCGACGATCGTCTCTACCCGTCCCTGCCCATCGAACCCCAGCACGCCATAGCGCTCGGGATCCTGGACATGGTAGGCAAACAGGGTAGCCCCTTGCTCCTTGGCGCAGGCATGTTGCAACTGGCGAGGCAACTCAGCGCCATAGAAGATGTTGTCCCCCAGGATGAGACAACAGGGGCTGCCCGCCAGAAAAGGCTCGGCGATAAGCAGGGCCTGTGCCAAACCATTTGGTTCATCCTGTACCGCATAGCGAAAGCGCATGCCCCACTGGCTGCCATCCCCCAGCAGCAGCTCGAAGCGGGGCAGATCCAGCGGCGTGCTGATAATCAGAATATCGCGGATACCCGCCTGCATCAGGGTCGAGAGGGGATAATAGATCATGGGCTTGTCATAAACCGGCAGCAGTTGCTTGCTGATGGCCAGAGTCGCCGGATAGAGCCGGGTGGCAGATCCCCCGGCCAGGATGATGCCTTTACGCGATATAACAGAAGAAACGTTCAACAACATCGAATCCAGTTGGCTATTTTAGGATTTTCCAAAGTGTTTCTCTCACTCCGTCGCGCCAATTTGGCAATTCAACGCCAAACGCTGCACGAAACTTTACGGTATCAAGACGAGAATTCAGTGGTCTATGGGCTACGACGGGATATGCAGGACTATAGATAGGCTTTACTTCACTCAACTTAAATTCACTTCCCAATGCCTTAGCCTCAGCGAGGATAAAGCAAGCATAGTCGTACCAGCTAGTTTCTCCTGCCGCTGCTACATGGTAGAGACCACATAATGCTGAATTGACCATAGTCTGCTCGATCGCTTGCAAAGTCACTTTGGCCAGCATAACCGCAGAAGTAGGAGCACCAATTTGATCACATACGATAGAAAGAGATTTTTTTTCTTGCCCAAGATGAAGCATGGTCTTCAAAAAATTATTTCTATACGGGCTATGCAACCAGCTAGTCCTGAAGATCAGATGGCGGCAACCACTAGCCATGACGGCCAGTTCACCTTGCCATTTGCTATGCCCATAGACATTAAGTGGAGAGGGCTTATCTTCTTCCCGCCAGGGTCTATTACCACCGCCATCGAAAACATAGTCGGTGGAAAAATGGACCAACAGGGATCCGACGCGCCTTGAGGCTTCCGCCAATGCCGCCACCGATTTCGCATTGATTTGATAGGCTAGCTCTGGCTCGTATTCAGCCTGATCGACCTGGGTATAGGCGGCGGCATTGATGATCACTCGGGGCCGTAGTCGCTCAACCAAAGTAACCAATCGTTCAGGTTGCAAATAATCTACCTCTGTCCGCAAAGGTGCTGACAATGGAACAGATTCTAATTGTTGGCGTATTGCCCATCCGAGCTGACCATTACCTCCCAACAATACAAAGGGTGACGATCTGACAATAAAAGGTGAAGGTAATTTAACGAAACTCATTGGTAGTTTTTGGCCTTAGCTTTGCCAGAATACGCCAGATATTATTAAGCAACTGGTAATAGAGGGAAAACACCAGAATAAACAGCAACAAACTAATCCACTCAGGCACACCACCATATTCAAGGGCAATCCCCACGACAGCCAACAATGTCGCAACACCGCAGATAACCACCAACGCCTGGTGGGATGAGAGCCCGGCCCGCAGGCAAATATGATGTAAATGTTCGCGGTCAGGCTTAAATGGTGAGACACCTTTACGTATACGCCGCACCATAATGCAAGTCATATCCATCAGCGGGATAGCAATGAGCCAAAGCGCAGTAACAGGGGTCATTTGTGCCTTTGGCCCTTGAGTTCCCTGCAACAATACCCAAATCACGGTGAAACCGATCAGCATGCTGCCCGCATCCCCCATAAAAACCTTTTTGCGTCCTCCAAAGGGAAAACCCAGGTTCAGGAAGATATAAGGGATCACCACGATCATTATCAATAAACAGAAACGGGCTAACGGCAGTTGCCCATCGGCGTAGTGGATATAAGATAGTGCACCAAAGGTGACCATCGTCAACCCACCCAATAATCCATCGATACCATCCACCATATTAAACGCATTAATAGCACCAAGAACAGCAAATACAGTTACGATATAGCCCAAGGGGCCCAAAGTCAGTTCATAACCGAATAGCAAGTGCCCAAGATTTTTCAGCGATAATCCAGCTCCAAAAATCATGGCACAAGAGATCAATATCTGAACGACCAATCGTATACGATAATCGACATCATATTTATCATCGATCGCCCCCATCATCACTAAAACGGATGCACAAAGCACATAGACATCTGAATTAATAAGTAGCTCTGGTTTAATCCATAGCACCAGCATCATAGTAAAATAAATTGAAACCCCCCCCACCAATGGAATTAATCCTTGATGTATTTTGCGCTCATTAGGGCGGTCCACCAGATTTATTTTCTTTGCAAGCTTCCTAAAAAAGAAATGAATGATAAAAGAAAAAGCAAAGAATAAAATATACTCCATCCCCGACTCCATAATTATGGTAATTTATGGTTATAACTTCCTCATTATCCCTACCAAATCGTTCAACAAACACAAGGGATTATAAAATTCAAGATACTATTTATCTATCTGAGTATATTTTCTATTGGAGTGCTCCTTTCCATGCTACCTTCGCATTCTGTGGGTCAAAGGGTCCTTCTTTTATTTCTATTAAAAGGGCTTTATCTGACAGACACTCCACGCTGTGAATATCTCCAGGGAGAAGCTCAACTATCGGCAATATATCATTCTCATTTATAACTCTATCTTGTAAAACCTCACCGGCAACGGAATATAAACAAACACGTATCCGTCCATGTATAAGAATGAACATCTCCCATTGATGAGCTAGTTCATGATAGTGAGGTTCAACATAACTACCTTTAAGCATAGCAATGAGTAACCTCTGCACTTTCTCCGCATGGCTAGCATGTAACATAAAATGGCTGCGCAGTCGGCCTGATACAGAAGCATCATGATATAATTGAGCTAGTAATGCCGGCTCTAAAAGCTTCATTGCAAAACCTTATTTTATTAGTTTAATGATTAGCTTTATTCAAAGTCTGCAAAATAATTTCGGCGGCGTTTGAAACTGAAAACTCATGCTGTAATAGCTCATTCGCTTTTCGACCTAGCGCCTGACGATGATTAACATCTTTTAATATCAGCACGGCTGCCTCATACAAGCCAGAATCATCACCATTTATTCTAATGATACCTGCGCCATGAGTGTTCACAAGCTCCATTAAGTCATTCCCCTGATTAACACTGCCAAGAATAGGAATATTTTGCACCATATAACCAAGCAACTTTCCGGGGAAGTTGTGACTAGTGTGATCCGCGGATAATGAAAACAACCCAATATCTATCTCGGCAAGCATAAGCTTGAATTCGTGTTGGTTGACCGATGATAGATAAGTAAAGTTACTTAGGTTCCACTCCCTAGATAATTGATTTATTAGTGCGACTTCATCACCTTGACCAACATATAAAAAATGTGCTTGTGAATGGTTGCTCATCGCTTTGGTCAAACGCATCAGATTGGCCATGTCCTGCGCGTGGCCGATATTGCCACCATAGAAAAATATCACTTTATCTTGCAGCTTCAGGCGCTGACGAAGGGGCACATAATCTGTAGGGAATTGCGTGACAGGTGCAAGTGCGGCCCAATTTCGCAGCACTTCGGTAGGGTAATGATTGCCCTCTTCTTTAAACACCTTGATATTGTTCTCTGACATCAGGCCAATCATCTTGGCCTGACGATAACTCAAGTGTTCAAAAAAGCGAAAATAACGGGAAATCAAAGATCTCTCACCAATCATTCCAGCATCAATAGCCCAACGGGGGAACAAGTCACGCAGCACCAAATAGGCTGGGCATTGGCATCGCTGGCAAAGCCAGCGCACAAAACCACCGAAAAAAATAGAAGGGGAATAATACACCACCCCATCAAAACTATTTTTATCGATGTTTACTCGCACCGCCCACCAAGCGCGTAACGATAACAAGCTTTCGTTAACAGCTCGCTTAACTTTGCCAACATCTTTAATTTCGCCACTTTTAAAACGCCAAATGGTCACACCATCGAGCACATCACACACTAGCGTTGACGTTTGGCTAGAGTCTGGAGTAATCACCGTAACCTGGTGGCCTTGCTGTTGCAAATATACCGCCAGATCGTGAAACATTTTTGCCCCAACACGTGTACTGTCTGGCAAATAATCATCTATCAACAAAGCGAGTCGCATTAATACTGCTTCCACACTACGTGCATTACATAATCACGATAACTGTGTACAATACGTACAACCTTGTCGGACACATTCGGCATACTGTAGTCATACACAGGTCGCAGTAACCGTTTATCACCAGCAGGTTGGGAATTCAATACTTGTAACGCTTGGAATACTCGTTCAACCTCTAACCCTACCATCATGACTGAGGCTTCTTCAAACGCTTCTGGCCGCTCATGAGCTTCACGGATATTCAGTGCAGGGAAGTTCATAATGGAAGACTCTTCACTGATAGTACCGCTGTCAGAAAGTACTGCCTTGGCAGATTTTTGCAACTTGTTATAATCATGAAAACCCAGAGGCTTAAGCAACTGCACCAAAGGATTAAATTCAAGCCCTTGCTCCTCGACACGCTTACGAGTACGTGGATGGGTTGAAACAATCACGGGGTAACCATATTTTTCAGCCAAGCCATTCAACACCTGACCTAATTTCATAAGATTTTTCGGTGAGTCGACATTTTCTTCACGGTGAGCGCTGATAACAAAGAACTTACCAGCATCCAATTGCAAGCGAGTCAATATATCAGAACCATCGATCTGCGGCATATAGTGATGCAGCACTTCAAACATTGGACTGCCAGTTTTAATAACTCTATCAGCAGGGATCCCCTCAGCCAGTAAATAATCGCGGGCGATGCTACTGTAGGTCAAATTAATATCAGCAGTGTGGTCTACAATGCGCCGGTTGATCTCTTCCGGCACCCGCATATCAAAGCAGCGGTTACCAGCCTCCATATGGAAGGTGGGAATTTTACGGCGCTTAGCTGGGATCACCGCCATACAACTGTTGGTATCTCCAAGCACCAGCATGGCATCGGGGTTCACCTCGGCCAATACCTTATCCACGCCAATGATCACATTACCGATCGTTTCAGCACCGGTGCTGCCTGCTGCACTTAAAAAGTAATCAGGCTTACGAACGCCAAGGTCATCAAAAAAGACTTGGTTTAATTCAAAATCATAATTTTGGCCAGTATGTACCAAAATATGTTCGCAATGTTGATCTAACGCAACTAGCACTCGTGATAAACGGATAATTTCTGGGCGTGTACCCACTACTGTCATTACTTTCATTTTACTTTTCATAGCTAATATGACTCATGCTAATGGGCTGGCGATGGTATCTGGCTTGCTACGGTCAAAAATCTCGTTTGCCCACAGCATTACGATTAATTCATCTTCACCGATATTAGTAATGTCGTGCGTCCAACCTGGGACGGTTTCGATGATTTTATACTCCCCAGCATCAACGGTAATTGAATATTCCTCACCGGTAATCATCTGCTTAAAGCGATAGCTCGCAGTGCCTTTAATAACTAAAAATTTTTCATTTTTAGTGTGATGATAATGACCACCACGAGTCACCCCGGGATGAGCAGTGAAAAATGAAAACTGCCCCGCTGATGGGGTTTTTAACATTTCAACAAAACTGCCACGCGGATCGTTATAACCCGGTACAGTATAGGAAAAGTCACTGGGTGAAAAATAACTCAAATAGGTAGCATAAAGAGCACGCATTAGCCCGGTGCCCACCTCTTCAGTGATCAAGTTAATACGACTTTGTTTAAATTTCTGCAAAGCCTCAGCCACTTCCCCTACTGTGGTATGATAAACAGGCTCAACTTCTTTATAACCGCATTGTTGATAATCATCTCTTAGCAAAGAGATAAAGCTGGCACATACATCATCAATATAGACCAACGCCAATGGCGCCTTGGCATCATGAATAGTGATGGGCAAATTATGCACGGTATTATGACAGAAAGTAGCAACTGCCGAATTATAGTTTGGGCGACACCATTTACCAAAAACATTGGCCAAGCGATACACATAGACAGGGCTACCCGTTTGACGCATATAATCAAAAGCGACTTGTTCTGCCGCCGCTTTGCTTTTGCCATAGGCATTATCGCGATCAGCCTGAATGGATGACGTTAATACCAGAGGAATGTGTCGGCCAGTCGCACCTAACAAGGAAACCAAGTGTTGGGTTAAATCAGTATTACCTTGATGAAATTCAATTTCATCTTTAGGCCTGTTCACACCGGCTAAATGAAATACAAATTCGGTTTCGGCAACCATATCAGCTAGATCTGCTAGAGAATGGCCTTGTTCAAAGCATGTCACATTCGTAAAACCTGCTTCGGCTAAAAAAATTCGCAGGTTTTTACCAATAAATCCGTTGGCGCCGGTGACAAGAATTTTCATTTATACCCCTTCTGGCACAATCAGGCTACCAGCCTCTATATCCCTGATAAAGTCGAGTTTATGCAGCAATTTGATCATCTTCGCCACATCCAGGCGCTCAGTATTGTGAGAGTTATAATCTTCAACGCTCGACAAATCCTTTTCACCCTCTTCGTTATATTTGGAGTAGTTCAAATCGCGATTGTCGGATGGAATACGGTAATAACCACCTTGATCTTCAGCCACAAACATCTCTTCACGGCTACATAGGGCCTCATAAAGTTTCTCACCATGGCGGGTGCCAATTACATTAACCTGATGATCAGGCTTTTTAGTTATTTGCAGCAATGCGTCGACCAGCACATCGATAGTAGCCGCAGGCGCTTTCTGCACAAAGATGTCGCCGTTGGTGCCATGTTCAAAAGCGTGCAATACCAGATCGACCGCGTCATTGAGCGTCATCATAAAACGGGTCATATTTGGATCAGTGACGGTCAACGGATCACCGTTGATGATTTGGCGCAAGAACAACGGGATCACTGAGCCACGTGATGCCATGACGTTACCATAGCGAGTGCCACAGATAACCGTTTTATGAGGATCTAAATTACGAGCTTTGGCTATCATCACTTTTTCCATCATCGCTTTGGAAATACCCATCGCATTTATCGGATAAACAGCCTTGTCAGTACTGAGACAAACAACACGAGCAACACCATTTACAATCGCAGCCTCCAGCACATTATCAGTGCCCTGAACATTCGTTTTTACTGCTTCCATGGGGTAAAACTCACATGAAGGCACTTGTTTCAATGCCGCAGCATGGTAGATAAAATTAACGCCTCTGGTTGCATTGAGCACGCTGTTATAGTCACGAACATCACCGATATAAAACTTCAACTTTGGATGATTATACTTTTTACGCATATCATCTTGCTTTTTTTCATCACGAGAGAATATTCTAATTTCTTTTATATCTGTTTCTAAAAAGCGATTTAGCACTGCATTACCAAATGAGCCCGTACCACCAGTAATCAAGAGTATTTTATCAGTAAACATAATTTTTCTCATTTTTGATTCAAACACTGCCAATAAGCCATTGCACGCTGTTGTGCTGTGGGGATATTTTTTATTAACTGTTTTCCATTTTCAACTTGTAGGGCTATTTTATCTGGAGAAATGAATAGTTCATATATCGATCTCGCGATATCTTCGGCATCATTAGCATCGAAATAAGTTGCGGCATTTTTGCATATTCCACTTACAAATGGATAGTCAGAAGCAAGTATTGGCTTTTGCATTTTCATCGCTTCAAGTGGTGTGGCCGAAAAACACTCAAGTAGACTGGGAAAAATTAAGGCATCTATTTTTTGATAAAAAGCTGGGCACTGTACCAATGAGATAGAATCTGTGGTATAGAAATTATCTATTTTATCAAACTTGAGATATTTCATCTCATCAGCATTCAATGTAAATAAGAAATTCACATTCAATCCATAGCGTGATGAAAGAATTTTATTAACGGGAATAAGAATATCTAGATTTTTGTGTGGATAGGCCCTACCTACAAACCCAACAACCGGAGCATTATTATTATCAAACTTTGGAAAATCAATCGGCACCCACATTTCTGGGTTGTCAAAAATACTTGCATAACTATTTGAGACTATACTGATTGGCATAGTATAGCCTTTCTTGAGCAAGGCATCTTTCACATGTTGGTGTTCAACGACTAGGTGATGGTATCGCCTAAATAGAAAATCTTGAATTAAAAACTTAACCTTATTCTTGAGCTTCTGAATGAGTGATAACTTTCTATATGCATCATTATTAGCATAAGCTATCCAAGGTTGAGCAAAACCTACTATATATTCTTTTGAGTTTAACGAATAATATATCGGACCAAATATGACAAAGCATCGCTCGTATTGCTTTAACATATTCCCATGATCCTTTGATTTTTTCAGTCCATAATAATCTTTTACTTGATATGAGTTAAACATTTTCATATCTAAATTCAATTTAGCTAGTTCATTAGCTACAACTGAGGATACGACAACATCGTAATTAATAATTGTGTTCTTACTTACTTGGTTTAAAGTGACTAGTTCGCTAATAAAGGAGGTTGCAACTTGAACCCCTCCACCGGTATGAATATTACCTGCAAAGATCAACATGTTCAATTAAATACCCTAACTCTCTTGTGCATTGCGATTATCGCAAGCATGCCAAATACATATGGAAAAAATATAACCATTTCGCCAAAAAAGTAATTTCCAAAAAAGAGAAAAAATATAGCCTTCTGCATAAAAGACAGCATTAATGAATATCTCACATCCCTTTTACTGACAAGATAAAATAAACTCACTAGAGATGAGATTAAGGAAGAATATAATGCCACACCAAACAACCCTAGATCATGATAAAAATAATAGATAAATGGTTTCGCATTAAAAAATAACGTATTGAAGTCTTTAATATCACTATATTTTGAATTGTACAACTCTGGATAAAAGGGATAAATAATGAACTTGAGAGAAGAAAGATAATATGTATAGTTAAATCCTTCTGACAACGTCAACTTATTGAAGTTTTCAAAATTAATCGCTACATATGTATAAATGGGGCTGATATATGATGCAGCACCATCCCCAAGGTAACTTGCAACCATACCTCCGGTTGAAAGCCGCAGGTAAGTGAACAGCAAAAATACTATAATTATGCACACAACAACTGATAGCATTTTAGCTAAAGAAAATCGATATTTGTAATATATCAAATAGAGCCATCCTAATATTATTATTAGAAGCTCCCCTCTGGAAATTTTATAAAAAATAATAGTAGTCAAAGAAAAAACAATAAACAGCCTAAAATACCACACTCTGAATCTATTCATTCCTTCAGAAAAAAGAAGTGCATGAATGACTGTAATTGCTAGAAATGGGGTAAGTAAATCGAAATAATGAATTACAGGAATACCACTTGGCACACTTTCTTTAAGATCACTGAATCCGAAATAGAGTATTGGAGGTTGAAATATAATGGCCCAAAATCTAATTATGAATGACAATATTGATACACATATAAAAACATCCAAAAACAAAGCATATTTATTGCTAAAATAAAAATACTCAAGATGGTCATCTTTTATTTTTTTCGAAGAAAATGACATAATGAAAGCAGGGAGAAACAGTGACATTCCTGAGGTTAATATACTAGCATGCGCTTCAAAAGAAATTGGTGACTGTATATCTGAATTATACAAAGGTTCATAACTTGCCAAGGCAGATGACAAGAGCCAAAGTAAAACAAGCATAGCACCTGGATGATAATAGTCCTTATTTAGGACTGCTAATATCAAGTAGAGAGATATAGCCAGCAGGAAGTATATTTCGCTCATATTTTACTGTATCTTAATGTGAGTGCCATAGCCCCAAGCAGAACAAATCCATATGTAATTTTTGCGAATACAAAAATATCAATCTGCTTAAATGAGTGTGCAACGAATAAAAACAAAACATAAATAAGCAAAGACACTAAATTTATGATAAACAATAACCATCGCTTATCTAATGCATTGAATACATGGTTTAAAATTGCAATACATGAATATGGAATCACACCAATGGCTGCAAGTTGCATCAATGGGACAAGCTCAGCATATTTAGTAAAACGCTCGACTAAATAATACATACTAACATTCGCAATCAGAATAACCATACATGTTCCAAAGAAAACGAGTGCTGATTCCTTCCAATGAAATAGCTTTTTTTCTTTTACTGTACTACGAATTATTTTTGGATAGATTAACTCTGTCAATATTGATGGAATAGAAAAGATGGAAGCAAAGACAAACATAATAATACTATAAGTACCAAGGGCATCTCTCCCCAAGCTCCAATCCACAAATAAACGATCTATAACGAAACTGAGGTATATAATCACTGAATTTAAAAATAAAAATTTAGATGCTCCAACCATCCTCCTCTTTATTGCTAAAATATAATTCCACCTCATACTCATATCAAAAGTTATATTAAAACCATATTTTAAAAAAAAGATAATTAATAAAACCCAGAAAGAAATAGGGTATATTAAAATAAAAGCATTGAATGAATACAAAGATGCTAAGAGAGATATTGTAAGAGGGAAGGCATAAAGCCATCCCATCAAAATATTTACTGACTTTATATTTTCTGTTGCCCTGAAGTAGGCTTTTATTACATTAGTAATCGCAAGAGATATGCCAACCAAACAGAATGAAAATATAGTTATATTAGCATTCTCAATTATTAGTGAGATAAGCAATATTGCTAAAGAGCCAAAAAAAGAAACTAATAAAGAAAATAGAAGGTACGCGCTCCTATGACCATCATTTTTGGTCATAGGAAGATAACGGTCAAGAGCAAATCTAGTGCCTAAATGAGTATAATCAAAAGTTTGTAACCAAATTTTGGCGATAGCCACATCACCCAATAATGACACGGGAAGACGTTGCATAAAGACTAAATTAAGAAGTATATTCAAAAGTTGTATTGAATAGCTCAAAAAAATATAAATTATTTTACTTCTCATTGATGCACCGCTCTGCATCGCTTAAAACCATGTAATAGAAATCATCTTTCATTAAAATTCCATTCTCCATATTAAAAACCATCTCAGCAAATTTCCCACGGTATAATAATTGATAATTATCCCCTGGTCTAATTTGTACTTTTGGTAGCACATCAGAATGGAATAAGTTATTAAAACTATGATATAAAACAATGAGTGCCTTGCGGATCTTATCGTCATCCAGTCGTTTTATATTTTTTATTTCAGATAGCATTTTATAAAATTCGCTCACGGATTCTGGTTCGAAACAGATACCAAAACCATGATAGTATCCTTTTCCTGCTGTTATTGCTGGTATACCTGCGCAACTAAATTCAAGTCCGGCAGTTCCTTTCGCTGTGACAATAACATCTGCAATATCAATGATTGAATTGGTATTGTAATCCATGGGAAGAATGCAAACATGATTAAGCTTGTTCTTCTCTACAATAGCTTCAACCCCTCCTTTCTCCCCCCACATATATGAACTTGGATGGGCTTTCACAAAGCAGTTAATATCGTTATTACCATTAAGGGTTATTAACGTTTTCTCTAGAAAATCATAGTAATCTTTAAAAAGTAAACCCTCGCCGACATGGGGCGCGTCCGAAAATGCATGAGCCATTACAAACACACAAACTTTTTCATCACTAAAATCTGAATGTAAGCTGAGACTTTCCTTTTTCGTATATGTTTTTTTGTTTTTAAAAGCATTTTGAATATCAATCTGAGCCGATATGCCTAGCACTCGTGATTGATAATATGATATCTCACCTGTCAAGTCTGAACAGCGGAATGCTTCATCAATGACCTTTTTATCTGCCTTTAAAAAGTGCTCATTTATATTCATTTGTGGAGTATACATTTTGTATACATCCATATCCTTTAATAAAATAGTTGCCCCTCTAGCATGCGCCTGTCGACATAACATGCCATATTCCGCATAAACATTATGGCTAGATACAACGAACCGAATATCGTTTTTCTTTAAAATGTTTTTGTTACCATAATAAAAGCATAGTGATCTAAATATAACTCTACCATGTGAAAAAAGAGACAGTCTATCAATAGTGTAGCTGTTAGGTATATTTCTAATTAATGAATCATAAATCAGATCACCAATTAAAATATCATCTTTACGGTAATCAACAAGTTTATTTCCATTCTTCAAAAAAAACAGTACATAGAAGAAAGAACAAAGTGAAAAAAATACTACACCAGGATTAATATAATTCAACCACCAGCAGAAAAAGTTATTTATCCCAAAAGAGCGATAAATGGGAATGACGTTACTTGCCTTTTGCTTTATGCCCCTGACAAGCACCTTAACATTGAGCCCTGAAGCCTCCCTTGCAGCATTTGCCAGACGAGATTTTTCAACAATGCTCGTTGGTGAGTCCAGAAAGCCCTCGACCAATATTCCGACTTCACCATTATGCCTATATGACCAATGCTTTTGATTTAGCTCAATGAACTTTTTTTCCTCCGGAGAGAGTTTATAGCTCAAAAACAAAGTACCCAATATCTTTTTAATTCTTTCGAAATTCATAAAGAGAAACCATCATCTACTATAATATTTTGCCCAGTCACATATTTGGCCTGTTCTGACAACAGGAACATAATGCTGCCAATGATCTCCGATACATCCAGCATACCTGCACCATGAGTATGGCTCTTGTATGCCTGGCAAAACGCATCAGGCTGATTATCAAATATCCCACCCGGGCTCACATTGTTCACCCTGAAACGGCTGTCATTGACATATGCTACCGCATACTTGCTCAAATGCTGTATCGCGGATTTGATCGCCGCATACTCGACCGGCATGGTCATTTTGGTATTGTTGTAAATATTAAACTTAGGTGCAACAACACCATATATGGATGAAATATTGACTAATGAAAAGGCTGTTTCATGTGCTTTGAAATAAAAAGCACATTGCTGGGTAAACAGGAAAGCACTGCCAAGATGGAGTGAAATATTTTCATTGAAACTGGCAAGGGACACATCAAAAAAATGTGCGCCATAGGTTTTGTTTCTCGGATAGGTCGTGTTGACAGCCCCATCCATATGTTCTTGTTGCGCAAAAAATGCCTTGAGGCTTTCCTCACTGGTCACATCCAGCTGTATCAACGTCAGATTGTCGTCTGCCATATCCACACCCTGATTGGAAAGACGCTGGGCCATGGCATCGACATTGATATCTGCCGCGATAACTTTGCCGCCCTGGGCAAGAATGGCAGGCACCAGACGAGAGCCCAGCAAGCCGCCGGCACCGGCCACCAGAATGCGTTTTTCGTTCAACAGTTGTTCCATTATTTCTGCTCTCCTACGATAGCCTCTGCCAGTTTGAAGTCGTAAATATCGTCAATATCGACAGCTCGTTGTTTCGGCACTTCAATACTGGTGACTTTCCCCGAGAACAGCCCGTAGTGTTCCAGCACAAAGGTAGGTGTCGTCGCATATACCACGGTCGTGATATCAAAAACCTGGGGCGCATCCTGACGTCGAGCAACATTGCCCGCCGGTATATTGACCAATTCGACCCAGCCATCCACCGTTTCCTTTACCATATTGAAATAGGGACTGCGATTGGCTGGTGTGACGGAGATACAGATATCGGCATTCTGCTCACGGCGTTTGGCAATGGCCGCTTCGACATCACTCACACTGCGCAGCGGGCTGGTTGCTGGCAAGCTGATAAAACCATCGAATGCGCCATAATGCGCGGTCGCCCATTCAATGGCATGTCGCCAGGAAAGCCACTCCGGGCTGGTATCTGTCGCCAATTCGGATGGGCGCTCGATAACGACCGCGCCGGATGAGATTGCAACGCTAGCAATGGCAGCATCATCCGTAGAAACAAACACCTGGCTAATCGATGGTGATGCCAGCGCCGTATCTATGGAATATTGCAACAAAGGTTTTCCCGCTAATGGACGAATGTTTTTTCCTGGCAACCCTTTTGAGCCACCTCGGGCGAAAATGAACGCAAAATTTTTCATCTGATTCGAGATCCGGTTAGGTGTTATCGATGATGAGAGTACGCTTTGATTGCTTCAATCAGTGCAACCGTTCGTGTGGCATCATCGATAGAGATGCTGTGATTCTTGGCACCCTGAATAAGATTGACAAAATCGGCAATCATGCCGAGGTACATCTGGTTTTTATCCCAAGCGGGATCACAATGAATGACCTCAATACCCTTGGCCGAGCTCAATGAGACCGAATTTTGAATCAGGTCCCATTCCAACGTACCTTCACTGCCAATTACGCGGCATTTGCGATGTGCTTTTCGTTGGAGAAAATCCAGATGAACAGTGGCAATGGCGCCCGTTTTGTCGCCAAGTATGATATCAGCCATGTCCTCAACCGACAGACCAAGCTCTTCGGAAGAAGACAAGCTTGCATATTTGACTTGAAGTGGCCCAAGCAGCCACTGGATATAATCGAACTCGTGACTGAGCTCCAGCAACACCCCTCCCCCCAGCTCCGCACGAGCAGAAACGCTGTGCCGAAAATCTTTGCTGGGGCGCCAATCAGGCAGGTATTGCCCGGTTTCAACTTGGACATGGTAGCAGCGGCCCATTTTCTGCTCAGTCAACAGATCTTTCATGAGCATGGCCGACGGCAAATAACGAAGGCAATATCCGACAGCCACCGGAGTATTATGCTCATGGCTGGCAGCCTGAATGGCCTCACAATCGGCAAGTGATGCCGCCAGGGGTTTTTCAATCAGAACGGGAATGCCCGCTTTTATCAGAGGGATAGCATGGGCAGCATGCAAGGTCGCAGGGGACGCGATGATCGCAAACTCAATGCGATGCTGGATAAGTTCCCCTACTGAAGAGACAAACACATCGCAATCGCTGATATCCGTTGCGGTAGCCTGACCACTGGCTGACATGGCATAGATGGAAGCGGATGGATAAAGGTGCTTTAAATTTCTTCTGTGACGAACCGAGATATTACCGAGGCCAATGACAGCAATACGTTTCATTATGAGAGCAGCCCCAGTGAAGATATATCAGATTGAGCACGATTAAAGTCTTCCATACGGCCAATATCCAACCAGTACTCATGAATGGGGAACATCAAAACTTGCTTATTTTTGTTCATATGTTGTTCAAGCAGAGTCGGCATATCAATACGTTCCCCTTTGGCCACAGATTGCACTACATGGGGGGCAACAACATAAATCCCGGCATTGACAAAGAAATGATGTACCGGTTTTTCAATCATGCTAATGATTTTGTTTCCCTCACCCGTAATGACGCCGTAAGGAATTTGATAATCATATTCCCGCACACACATGGTGGCATCAGCACCGTTTTCAACATGAAAATCGAGCAGGCGATTGAAATCCACTGTAGTGAGCACGTCGCCATTGATCATGACAAGCGGCAGGGCTGGAATGTCGGCAGGCAACAGACCCAAGGCCCCCCCCGTGCCGAGCGGTGTCTCTTCATGAACGTAGCGAATATGGGCGCCCCAGGCTGAACCATCGCCAAAATACTCGGTGATCTGCTCGGGCATGTAGTGGGTGGAGATGTAGATGTTCTTGAAACCCGC
>RCUM01000752.1_pt1 | contig 16074 bp, 12 predicted proteins | sample 2166141 | NCBI WGS metagenome assembly RCUM01 (sample SAMN09932756, study PRJNA488358) | compost metagenome | isolation source: compost soil in crotonic acid-enriched | place: Germany: Experimental Botanical Garden
CTCCAGCGTTTCGCCCGGTGATTATCGCAAAACCGTTCGCGCCAAGATGTTCCGTGCCGAACACTCCACCGCTGAGGCTGAATCAGAGTTTTAACCTGACGGGGCCCCGCAAGGGGCCCCAATCATGGCTCATGCTCAATCAGTCAGCTTTCGCCGCTCGCTCAATGGCAAGCGCCACAGGTCGTAACGTTCTTCTCCCCGTTTAACGGTTCCCGCAAAGTGATCATTCAAGCTGCTCGAGGTAAAGATAAGCTCTCCTCCTGGCTGGATAGCCGGCGTGTCTGGCCAACGTATGCCCTCGTCGGCGGCGAGCAGCGACATCACCCTGCTCTTGGGATCAAACTTCACGATGCCATTGTGAGTGACGTCGGTAATATAAAGGTTGCCGACGGCGTCGGTCACGATGCCATCGGTATTACCGCCGACGGAGCCAAGATCCTGGATTTTTGCGGCAATCTGTTCATCTGTGGCCGCCGCATTGCGCAACATCTCGGTCGGTACCGCATGAGCGTGCGTGCCTGTCGTCACTGTCCAATACAGCGTGCGGCCATCCGGCGACAAGGCGATGCCGTTAATGCCGATAAGTAACGGGTTACCTGGCCAAACGTCTGCGCCATGCGCAACGACCTTCACGCCCGCCTCAACCTGTAGGCTCGCATGCCGGTCGAGTACCCGGCGGGCATTGCCGGTGGCAAAATCCACCACGATCAGGCCGACCTTATTGTTCGGTGCGCTGCGCGAACCGCTGTCGGAGATATAGGCAACGCGACGGCGCTCATCGACGACAATGTCGTTCAGGAAGCTGCCTTTGCGGTCGGCCACGCCATCCAGGCCGATGCGCTTGATCGTTCGGCCCGACTTCAGATCCAGCACCAGCACCTTCTGCGAGCCGGCCGGAGCCTCGGCTTCGCCGGCGACGAAGCCCATGTCCAATGCCCACAACCAGCCGTTCTCGCGATCGACATAAAAGCCCAGCACATTACGCAGACTTTGCTCCGGCGCGGCATTCACGGCGTTGCCCTCGCGGGACGGGAATGCCGCCAAGCGTGCGGGGCCGGACGTGGCGCGGGTGTCCAGAATGCTCAATGTGGCAGGCGCAGCGGCGGACACCAGACGCGGCGTACTCACGAACGCGGTGCCTTGCTTATCGAAATGAATACCGGCGATAGGCGCGTTGACCGACCCGGAAAAAACAACCGGATCTTTGCCACCTTTGGGCGATTCCCAGCTCACACCGGTATAGCTGCGCCAGCGTTCGAGGGTTGGTGAATCTGCCGCTATCGCCGCGTTTTCGAAAGACAGCAGAGCCACCATGGCCATGGCGGAAAGACGAAAGAAATGTTTGGGCATAAACGTGCTCCGTTGAAGGTAAGGAAAAGCGGTGAATGGGGGCTCAGGCGTTTTGGCGAGGCTGCAGTAAATCCCCCTTTAATAAGGAATAGGGAAATTGTATTGATAACTCTCAGGGTGATAAATTGGCTTAATAGACAAAGATTTGTTCTTTAGAGGATAAGATGAGCCGTAAATTTGACTACCTTGGGGATGTAGAGGCTTTCATTGCGGTGAGCGAGAAAGGTTCTTTTACTGCAGGTGCCGTGGCGCTTTCCACCACGGCTTCCGTGCTGAGCCGGGCCGTTTCCCGCCTTGAAACGCGCCTGGGGCGACAATTGCTGCATCGAACCACCCGCCATCTGGGCCTGACCGAAGCCGGGCGGCTCTACCTGGAGCAGGCGCGATCGGCATTTCAGCAGTTGGACGACGCCGGGCGCGAGATCCAGGGGTTGGAAGGCGAACTGACCGGTCGCGTGCGGATAAGCGTGCCCACCACTTATGGGCACTACCGTCTACCGCCGCTGCTGGCGCGCTTTGCCCAGCAGTACCCGCAAGTCCGGGTGGAGTTGAATATCACCAATCGCAATGTCGATTTAGTCGCGGAGGGTTTTGATCTCGCCATCCGCCTTGGCGACTTGCCCGACAGTGGCCTGGTCGCGCGAAAGCTCGAGGATGCGGCGTTGCTTTTGGTCGCCTCACCCGGCTACCTCAATCGCGCCGGTACACCCAAAACATTGGAAGAATTGGAGCGGCATATGTGCCTGCCATTCGTCATGCCACGCACCGGCCGGCTCGCACCCTGGGTATTTCGCGACGGTGAGCGTGACGTTGACTGGCTGCCCAGCTCATCCATCGAAATTTCGGATGACGTACTGGGTGTGGTTTCCCTGGCCGAACAGGGTATCGGTATTTGCCAGAGCTATGAATTTATCGTTCATGACCGAATGGAAAACGGCCGGTTGGTGGAAATACTGCCGCATTTGCGCGGCCGTTCACGGCCCTTCTCGGTGGTATACGCACCGCATCGCCGCCAATCGCCGGCAACGCGAGCCATGATCGAGCTGCTGTGTTTATAGGGGGGGATAGTTGGGTTAGCTGTCTATGGAATAGAGGGTATTCCAAGTCCCGACCAAGCCCCATTAAGGGACACTAATGCTTGAGGCATCATCGGCTGTTCTCCAAATAAAGAAACTCATGATATCCAGGAACTTTGCATCAGCTTCCGCATAGGTACTTGGGCTATGTCCGGAATTATTTTCAGCGAGAATAAGCACTGGATTTGGTTTTTTTTCCCTTAGAGCTATCTCTTCCAGGCGGGCGGCAAACTTGGCCGTTTGCCATGGGGAAACCCGGGCATCATTTAGCCCAACAGTCAGTATTACAGCGGGGTAATGTACACCGTCTTGCAGGTTGTTGTACGCATCGATTTTTCGCAGTTCACGCCGCCCAGGTTCGGTGGATGGTGAACCAAACTCTTCAAAATTCATTGGGCCAATTGGAATTTGGTCCAGTCGACTGGTATTAAGAATGCCAACATCAATTGCCGCGGCGGCAAACAACTGGGGGCGCTGTACCATGGCCATTCCAATAATGATTCCGCCAGCACTTTCTCCGCTTATAGCGAGTCGTGCAGGTTTTGTGTAACCATGACTCACCAGATATTCTGCACATTGTATGAAATCAGTAATTGAGTTTTCTTTGTTTGATCCACGTCCACCTTCATGCCAGGCTGGCCCCAGTTCTCCCCCTCCACGGACATGAGCGATTGCGATGATACCGCCATTTCTGAGCCAGATAAGGCGTGACGGATCAAAGTTGGGAAACGTACTTGATCCATAAGCTCCGTAGGCACTTAGCCAGGTTGGTGCAGATCCGTCTAACCTCATTCCGCGCCGATGAATAATGGTGAGAGGGACGCGCACCTGATCTTTTGACATGACCCACTTTTCTTCCACCTCATAGTCAGAAAAAGAATAGGATTTCGGCTCAATCAAATTGGTATTCTCGACTGAGGAGTTATCAGGGTCATAATGAAATATCCTTGGCGGACTGGTCCATCCCTGCAACGTGAAGAGTATTCCTCGCCTGTCAATGCCTGAAAACAAAGCTGTAACCTCGCCATCAAATGGACGAGGGACATTCTGAACATGATTAATATTCACGAATGGCACACGCACAAACTTGTTCGTACCTGAATCATGATATGTGATGTAAAGCGCATCACCACTGATTGTAAAACCAGTTAACTCGCCATTCGACCACTCAAGCACTTTTTCTTCAGCAGTATGTGGCTTACCGAGATCCAGACGCGTCACCAGGTAGCCCGAAGATAAATTATACCTTGCCAGATATAACCATTTCCCGGAAAAAACAAAGTCAGATACATTTTCCTTGCCGTCAATAATTTTCATCCACGGAGTTTTTCGTCCATTTAACGCTTCAGCACGCACTGCAAATATTGATCTGCTGTACCCACTGATTGAAGGCGATATGGATGCAAGCAGCCAATCTGAATCCGGTGATACATATAAAGCCACATCATCGTAGTTGTTTGCATTCGGACCAGAGACCATGTGGCTATCAAAAACAGTTGCATCATTTTTATAATTTTGTCCTATATGGTGAAGATAAACCTTTTCACCAGCCAGACGCTCGGAAACCAGGTCATTGATTTTTACGGATGGTAGTCGCGTGTAGAAAAAGGATCTATTATCAGGCCTCCAGACTATATTTGGATAGCGAACCCGTGGAATAACATCGTCAAACCTCTTTCCACTTCTGACATCAAGAATTTTTATTGAGGTAATTTCGGCACCATTTTCGGATAGCCCATAAGCGACATATCGACCATCATGTGAAGGAGAAAAAAAGTGAATACCGCTACCCACCGGAGGATCAATAATCAGTTGCTCACTGCTACTTTTTTGTTTTACAAAAAGGCGCAAATAAGGAAACTCAGGAGTGGTACGTAGATAAAAACGACTCTCACCTGCATCGTAAATATCTGAAAGGGTGCCTTCAGCACTGATAAAAGCATTCAACTGGCTTTCGGCAGCTTCTCTCCAGGGGAGGGCATCTATCGTTTTTCGCGATTGCTTCGTTCTGAGCTTAAGCCATTGAGCAGTATGGTTCTGCTCAACTTCCATCCAGCGATAGTGATCCCTGGTTTTTTGAGAATCAAACAAAACATCGGTTCGGGCGTAACAATATGATACGCTTGCCAGAAGATACAACGAAACCATAATAATTTTTTTTATTAACATAATCAATCCATTGCACCTCATTTCAATCAAGCTTAACGGCCATCTTTCCCATCATGCCCATTGTGTCCCTCCCTTCCACCCGCCCCCCCTTTTCCGCCCTTACCACCGGGTCCTCCATTTCCTCCGTTGCCGCCGTTACCGCCAGGTCCGCCGTTCCCTCCATTTCCACCGTTGCCATTGCCACAGGTTCCACCATTGCCACCTGCGCCCCCATTACCTCCTCTTCCTCCATTCCCGCCCCTGCCCCCGTTACATTGGGAACCTCCGGCAATGAGCAACATTTCTGAGTGAAGCAATTCGCGCATTTTTTTCTCCTGAAATTGTTTAACTGAGTTACTCACAACGGCTCACTCTCCTTCGGATCGGCGAACCGTTGCTTTTTTGGGACCTGATTAACTCTTAGTGGCGACCCCCACTGCTGTTACCACCACCGTTACCGCCGCCGCAATTGCCGCCATTACCACCGTTACCGCCGTTACCACTTCGCCCACCGCTGCCGCCAGGACCTCCGTTGCAACTACCGCCGCTCCCACCACGGTTGCCGTTACCATTCCCGTTGCCGTTGCCGTTGCCATTCCCGGCACCAACTCCCCCGGCTACACTTACCATTTCATACGATTCAAGCTCACGCATTGGTATGTCCTTTGTGAATTATTAATCCCCTTATCGGGTCATTACAATATGCTACATTAATCCATTAAATTGAAAATATATTCTAATTATAATGTGTTTATTCTTTCTTCATAGAATATATTTTCATGGGATTTGCACTGGAGAATATTGTCACAGGAGTTCTAATATGAATCAGACTACCAACAAGGAATCCCTCCCACTATTCAGACACGAGGCGATTTCCGAGCGTAGTGGTTCCTATTTCGGTAACAGCATAGCACTCAGGCCACTTGGGATAACATTTCTTACCGGGATAAGTATTATTGTAACTGGTGCAGTACTGTCTTTTCTGTATTTTGGGGAGTACACCAGTCGAGTTAAAGTTACAGGACTGGTCCAACCGTCCTCAGGAGTTGCGCGCGTTTATGCCTTAAGGTCGGGGTATATCACTAGGCTCAATGTTAGCGAAGATAGTGTAATCACTCGTGGGTCACTACTCCTTTCCGTAGCGTCTGATAATAGAACAGCTATAGGTGGTACACAAGAAAACATACTGTATCAACTACGTAACCAGCGTTCCGAGCTCAGCCAGGAAATGGCTCGGCGAATAGCACGAGAAAAGATTGAAAAACCCTCCCTGCAGCACCAAATCACATACTTTCAGGAAGAAATAAATAGAATAGAACAGCAAATATCTCATTATGATTCTTATATGAATGAAATGCGCAGGAGCTACAATAGCTACAAATATTATTCTGAGAAAGGGTTAATTAGCAAAATAGATTTAATGGACAGATATGAAAACTATCAAAGAGTAATTAAAGAACTTGATGAGCTCAAAAAAGAGCGCATTCAGACAGCCAGAAAATTTGATGAAATCAATTATACTCTTTCCGCTTTTGATTCAAAGGCTGCATCCGAGAACAGTGAAATAAGTAGGCAGATTGCCTCAATAGACAAGGATATTGCCGAAAATGAATCCTTAAGAGAGATTGATATCTCTGCCCCGGTATCAGGAACCATCACCTCCATATTATTCCAGCAAGGTCAGTATGTTGCAGCGGGTGCTCCCCTTCTCTCCATACTTCCCGCATCATCAAATTTAGATGTTTATCTCTTCGCAAAAAGCTCACAGATTGGCTTTTTGAATAAAGGCGCGCGGGTATTGCTAAGATATGCTTCTTATCCATATCAAAAATTCGGGACCTATCCAGGCACAGTGAGCATCATTTCAAGAGCGCCTGTTTCCGGTGAGATCTCTGATGCAGAGCGGAAAAATGGTCAAATGTGGGCTCAGAATGCAGACCTTTACCGAATCACCGTAAAACCTGATAGCAACCAGGTCATCGTCTATGGCCAGCGAGTCCCATTGAAGGCCGGAATGGCGGTAGAAGCTGATGTTCTGCTTGAAACCCGACGAATATACGAGTGGCTTTTTGAACCGATCCTTGGTCTGCGTAGCATCTAGCGGAAATTAAGATATATGAGATTTAACGATATTCAATTTAGCTTTACCAGACGACTTCCTGTTGTCCTACAGACAGAGGCTGCAGAGTGCGGACTGGTATGCCTGGCTATGGTGGCCGGTTTCTATGGGTTTAGATTAGATTTAAGTACGCTGAGACACTACTTCTCTACCTCTTTAAAGGGGATGACGCTCAAGGATTTGGCAGATATGTGTGGAAAGCTGTCTTTAACAACCCGAGCATTACGCATAGAGCCGGAAGAACTTCATGAATTGCGCTTACCTGCAATTTTACACTGGGACTTCAATCATTATGTTGTACTGGAGCGAGTTAATTCTAAGGAAATAATTATTCATGACCCAGCCCAAGGGAAAAGAAAAATTTCGCATTCAGAGGTCAGAAAGCACTTAACAGGGATCGTTTTAGAAGTGTTTCCTACACCAAGTTTTCAAAAACGTATTGAACTGAATAAATTCAGTTTATCAGGACTTTTCGATAAAATAAGTGGCCTCCGGCGCAGTCTGATTTCGATATTTTTACTAACTTGCTGTCTAGAGTTTTTTGCCTTATTAGGGCCAATAGGGCTTCAGATGGTAATTGATCAGGCTGTGGTCAGTAGCGACATTGAACTTGTTACCATGACCGGAATAGGATTATTAATCGTTCTAATCTTACAAGCATTTATCAGCTTTGGACGATCATGGATGATGATGTTCTTAAGTACTCACCTCAGTCTACAATGGGAAATAGGACTGTTTTCTCATTTAATTCGCCTTCCATTAACATTTTTTGAAAGCCGTCATATCGGAGATATTTTATCTCGATTTCATAGTCTTGATTCAATTCAACATACCCTCACGACAGACCTCATAGATGGCATAATCGACGGGTGTATGCTCGCGGGGCTTATTGCAATGATGCTCGCATATAATTCATCTCTGGCTGTTTTAGCATTTATGATTATAACAGCTTATATAGCTATAAGAATCCTGTTCTATAACACCTATCGCCAGTCCTCTGAAGAAAAACTAGTTCTTCAGGCCCGCGAAAACTCCCATTTTATGGAAACAATTCGCGGTGCTGCCAGTTTAAAAGTTTTGGGCCTTGAGACAAACCGTCTGGCATCATGGATACAGAAACTTGTTGACGCCACAAACTGCAGTTTAAGGATTCAACGGATTGATATTTTATTCGATTTTATAGAGATTTTCCTTTTTGGCGTTGGAAGGATCATTATGTTATGTTTGGGAGCTCGTGCAATTATACATGGCCAAATGACTGTCGGTATGTTCATAGCATATTCATTTTATCAAGAGCAATTCTTCAGTCGTTCAAATAAATTAACTGACATAGCTTTTCGTTTAAAAATGCTGAGCCTGCATTCACAACGTCTTGCAGATATAGCTCTTACAAATGTTGAAGAAGACAGTAGCCTGCACGTACCACCACCTCATCCAGGGTTTCAAAAAAATGCCATTTTTGAGGCGAAAGATATTCATTTCAGATATGGAACGGGTGAAGCAGAGATTTTAAAAGGAATCAATTTGACTGTTGAGCCTGGTAAAAGCATTGCCATTGTGGGGCCTTCAGGTTGTGGTAAAACAACTCTACTGAAAATCCTTGCTGGTTTGATTTCTCCTTCCAGTGGCCAGGTTATGTATGGCGGGAAAAATATCCAAAGCATTGGACTTTCTAATTACCGCGCACTCACAGGTTGTGTGTTACAGGATGACAGACTTTTTTCCGGTACCATCGCTGAGAACATTGCATGTTTTGATCCTGTCGCTGATCAGGGCTGGATTGAAGAGTGTGCACGCACCGCTCAAATTGATTCAGAGATCGTCGCGATGCCGATGGGTTATTCTTCATTCGTCGGCGATATGGGAAATTTGCTTTCGGGAGGCCAAAAGCAGCGGCTTTTTCTTGCCCGGGCACTATATCGCAAACCGATGCTTCTTTTCATGGACGAGTCAACCAGTCATCTCGACGAAAACAATGAAAACCTCATCAATGAAGCAATTTCCGATTTGGGAATTACACGAATTGTTGTCGCCCATCGTCCCAAAACTATTGCGCTAGCGGACAAATCATTTTCTCTCATAAATAAGGGGAAATAAATATCACCAGTTAATCCTCCACCGGATAGAGACGAGTTTCCGCCTCAATGGCATACGGTGCTACCGAAGCGCTTCTGCACTTTCGTGGTGTATACGGACGGCGCTTTAACATACGTATTGCGGAATTTTCGACAAACACGTGCCATGCTGGAATTCGATAACTTCCGCGAGATTCTGAGCATTCTGTTCTATGGTTTTTCCCGTAAAGTGATAGAAATTCTTCTGTAGAACAGGGGGGGGGTTACTGTTAACAACCCCGTTCTACAGCACCTTATTAACACTTACCTATTTTTGTCATACCTCTTGGCAAATGCTTTGAACATCGTCATCAATAAATTGCAGTCCCGTCTCCAGAGCCTCATGTTTGCGGTAACTATAAGTGTACTCAATTGTTTTTTTCAGGAGAGACAAGCGAGAGGATATTTTATCAGGTTCGAGCACAAATATCCTTCGATGGTACTCATGAATTCTGTCATAAGCCATCTGGAAAATATTAAACTCAAACTCAGACATAATCATATTATTATACTCAAGAAATATATCAGATAATTCAGTCCAGTTTAAATTATCAGATAATGCAGAGGTGATGCGACTGCAAGCACTTTTCAGATAGTCTGGTGAAATTTGTAACGGGCACAAACGATTAATCGCGCTTGTAAATATTGTACGTTTCATCTGTAATATTGCGGCGCACTCTGACAAACCACACGATATTACTCTAAATCCACGTTTCCTTTCCCATATAAGCAACCCCCTCTCGGAGAGACGAATCAATGCCTCACGCACAGGCACCGGACTTACTTTCAGCGAGGTGCATAACTCTCCTGGATTTATATACTGCCCCTCCTGAAAATCCCCTTCTATTATCCTTTTCCGTAATCTGTTAAAAACATCATCCTTTATTTCGTACACTGGCGTCACATCCTCTAAAACAGATACTGTTAATTAAAGATGACCATAGTGTGCCTGAACTCCCACACATATATCTATACACTTTTTAACCCTTAACTCAGTCTTTGATCTTACCCACCATTTCCAGACAGACTTTGTCCGGTGGCCGTGCGTATCTTTGTAGCTCAGCCCTGACTGCAGCTTGCTAGCAGGTTTATTCATGGTCATCCACCAACCACTTGGTCAGCGTAGTTCCACCACCGAAATCAAATGTTTTCCCTTAGAGCATTCAAAGCTAAATAGTTGATATTTTGATTTATCCATGTGCATAAAATATTCGGGAGGTTCCGTGAAACATAGACAATGCTCTCCGCCATTTTTTACAATGCCCCCAGACTTAAGATACCCATCATACAAAATATTCACTAACACTTTATAAGCAAACTCATAATTCGTTTTATTTGTTTTTTAGATGCGGCTCAGACTTAACCCAGTAATATAAATAATTCGCGCTATCTATTCTTTTCATTAGAAACCTATCAGATTCCAATAAAATTACAATTTAACCATCTATTAAACAAGTTTTTCTTTCAGTGGCGAGTCTTTCTGAAAATCCTTCGTTAACTACTTTTCTTTCATCATCAATAATCACAGGTATCTGGCTGCAGTAGCAATTATAGCGGTGATCATTCTAGGAGTTGGCGGAATAAAAAAGCAAGCGGCCCTGTGAAGTGGACCCAATGCGTGATGGTGGTTCGATTTTCGTCACCTTCCAATTCATGTCCGAACTGCATACGGCAAAGCGGCGGGCGACTCTCGATGGTGAAAGACCTTTCACACCCTACCCGTTCGCGCAGTTGGCCACGCTCAAGCAGCGGGGCAGAAAAGTCGGTGCGAACCGCAGGTAGTATCGTGAACAACCACGAACGGGTATCGCGTTCTGCCATTTCAGTCAGCGCCTGGATCAGCGGATCATCACGCCAGGTAAGCCGGATGCTTACAAAGAATGTTAGAATTCGCTGATTCAAAAACGTATGGACTGCTCACAACAAAAAGGAAACATGATGCCCCTGCGACGCGGATTACTGTTCATATGGTTAAGTTTCGCGGCGGTCTCAATAACGCTAGGGTGGCTTATCTTCGAGCTTAGCCGACAGGGAGCGGATGAGCAGATTAGGCGCGTTCGCCAGGAAACAGCCACAAGCTGCGAAACTTTACGGGCTTCCGCCACGCGGGCGGGCATTCGCGCTGTCCCTGGCAATATGGGCACAAACCCGCAGTGGGCTTCCACTGCGCAGGCGGTTATCGATTTAACTCTGCGAGACAGGCCTGGCGTTGAAGGTGGATTGTGGAGTGCCCACTCGGGAGTCGTGGCCTACGCCTTCCCCACTTATGACGGAAGTGGGATCAAACAGGACCCGCCAAGTGCTGAATTGGCACGAATTGAGTCAACAGGCCGTCGCGCATTCGAAGGGCAGCGTTCCGTTACCGATTTGCGTCCAGGTCTGCGTGAAGCCGTCGTTTTTTCAGCCTGCCCGATGGAGGCTAATACGGGGCTGGTTGCGTGGACATTATCTCGCGTTCCGACAATCACCGGTGATGCGCTTGATAAGTTGGTATTGGCAATGGTGCTTTTGTTGGGGTTTGTACTCTTATCCGGCGGTTGGTTGGGCTGGGCACTCACTCGCTGGTCACGCGGTGTACATCATCTGGCTGAGGTCCTGGACAAATCGCGGACTAATATCGACCCACCGGCCCTCGCAGAACTATCAGGGTTGGCCGAGCTTGATCGAGTGACGGTGGCGCTGAATGATTATGCGCAACGCCTGGCTGATGCCCAACGTGAATCTACACACCTGTCGGCTGAATTGGCGCAGGCAGAAAAACTGGCGGCGCTAGGTGAGCTTTCCGCCGGGCTGGCGCATGAAATTCGCAATCCGCTCGCCACTATGCAAATGAAGGCCGAAAATGCGCTGCTCGCCCCCGAAGCGATCAGGCTGGTACGGGCAGAAAGTGCCTTGCAGGCGGTGTTAGAGCAAACGGAACGGCTAAACCGGTTGGTTTCCAGCCTGCTGGCCTTAACACAGCCATTTCGCGTTGAGCGCCACGCAGTCAACATTGAGGCATGGTTGCAGGAAAGGAAAACAGTGCATGTTGAGGCTGCCCAGAAGCGGCAAATTGAACTTGTGCTGACCATCGCCCCTGAGTTGCATTCCCAGATGTACGGCATCACATTGTTTGACCCGTCACAAATGGCGCGAGCGCTGGATAATCTGATATTAAACGCGCTGGCCCATGTTTCCGACCTTGGGCGTATTGAGATGGGGGCCAGACGTAATGATAACGGTAACTTGTTATTGTGGGTGGCCGATGATGGCCCCGGCGTATCCGATGAGTTGCGGGCTCAACTCTTCAAGCCATTTATCACAGGCCGGCATGGCGGCACCGGATTAGGTCTGGCGCTGGTACGTGAAATTGTTCATGCCCACGGTGGACACATTTACTTGGTCGATTGTGCGCGAGGGGCGCGTTTTGAAATGGAGCTGACATGGCCGGTGTGTTGATTGTTGATGACGATGGCGCTTTTCGTGCCAGCCTGGCTGAAGCCGTGACCGATTTGCATTATCACGCGATAGAGGCTGACGGTACATTGGCCGGACTGGAACAGCTTCGCGCAGGTCATGTCGCTGTCGCTATTGTGGATTTACGCATGCCGGGTGATGACGGACTGGCCTTCCTGCGTCAGGCCCGCAGGCTCGCACCCGGCGTGCCCTGCATTATGTTAACGGCGTATGCCAGCGGTGGTAATACCATTGAGGCAATGCGGATGGGTGCCTTTGATCACCTGACGAAACCCATTGGCCGGGCAGCGCTGCAAGAGGTGCTAATGCGTGCTCTGAGGCAGAGTGCGGAAGATCAGAACGCGTCAAAGCCATCTGCCGAGATGCCATCACCTGACGATGATCTGGTCGGGAGTAGCGAGGCCATGCGACAGATTTTTAAACGTATTGGCCAGGTGGCGAACAGTGATGTCACCGTACTGGTTATGGGGGAAACAGGAACAGGGAAAGAATTGGTGGCCCGCGAGCTACATCGTAACAGTTCGTGCTCCAGCGGGCCTTTCATCGCGGTAAATTGCTCGGCAATCCCGACAGATCTGATAGAAAGCGAATTGTTTGGGCATGTAAAGGGAGCGTTTTCGGGTGCCATATCGGATCGTATTGGGCGATTCCGAGAGGCAGAGGGAGGCACCCTGTTTTTGGATGAAATCGGTGATATGCCATTGCCGACGCAAGCGAAAATTTTACGAACATTGCAAGAGCGAGAGGTCACTCCCGTTGGGGGATCACGCACTTATCCGGTGAAGGTGCGCATCGTTGCCGCTACGCATCATGATCTGCCTTTGGCGGTGCGGGAAGGCAGTTTCCGTGAAGACTTATGGTATCGGCTACAGGTCATCACCGTTACGTTGCCCCCGCTGCGTGAACGCCTGGGAGACGTGATTTTATTGGCGGAACATTTTTTACGACGTTCGGGGGGCGATACCCCCAAACGTCTTTCCCATCAGGCCGCTCAGGTGTTGCTGGCGCATCTGTGGCCGGGGAACGTGCGTGAGCTGCAAAATGCCATAAAAAGGGCATCAGTGCTCAGTCAGGGTTCGATTATTGACCCCAGCCAACTGGGGTTGTGTGCCTCTCCGGTGGAGAACCCGGGGCCGATGCTGAACTGGGATGGTACGCTGGAAGAGACCATGGCGGCCATTGAGCGAGAGATGATTATGCGCGCATTGGCGGCAACCGGAGACAACCGGGCTCAAGCGGCCCGTCGGCTTGGTCTTTCGCGTCAGCAGCTTTATCGTAGGCTTGAACATTTTGGCATTAAATAGCGAAGGGGTGTCCGTATTCCGGACATCAACCTGTCCGGTTTTCGGACACTTTATAAAAATCAATTAATCTAATTGACTGAATAAATTAAAATTTTTAGTTGGCACACTCCTTGCTCCAGGAAAAGACATGGCTGTTTTTTCTCGGGAGTTATCATGAAAGTGTCCGTTACGGTTTTATCTTTGTTCTCTATTTTGGGTGGAATAGCGCCGGCTATAGCACAGGTCCCACCCACTCCTCCTCTTGTGTCTCTTGAACCCTTGCCTCTGCCCCCGATTAACAATGCCTCGAACGCTTTGGCGGCGGTAACGGAAGGCAAGGTACAGCGTCTTCTCATCAATCCTTTCGGGGAAGTCGATGGTTTGCGGCTGGAGAACGGCATCGTCGTCGCCTTTCCACCCCATATGGGGGACATATTGGCCGTGGTCGCCTCGCCGGGTCAGTCCGTTCGTATTATGGGGTATCGGGAAACGGCGGAACGAGTAAAAGCCGACAGCATAGTCAATGTTGCGACAGGCCGTGTTCTGGTTGATCAACCACCGGCTATCGGTAATGGAGGGGTTCCTCCCCATCTGCGTGCGAATAATTTGCAGCAAATGGAGGTCGAAGGTTCTATCGAGACTGTCCTGACAGGACCCCGCGGTGAGACCAATGGCGTGATCCTCAACGACGGAAGTATCGTGCGTTTCCCTCCCAATGGCATGCAGATACCCATTAAAGCCGGAATGCCGTTTGCTGCATCGGGACTGGGGACACGTAATAATTATGGGCAATCGCTTGAAGCCATTAGTGTGGGTGCTCATCTCTCGGCACTTCAGCCTCTGTATCGCGGCGTCCCCTGATGGGGACAAGCCTATGGATTTTGCTTGTTACCCGTTCGCCGTCCACTATTTTGTGGCTAAGCGCATTACGGCAAGAAGGGCTACTTTCGGCATGATTCAGTTTTTCAAACTGGGCCTGTTGGTGATGCCGTCTGTGCTATTGCTCTCGCTCTTGGTACTACATGGAATGTCACAATGACCGTGCTAAGTGATCTACATACCCACATTCGAACCCGAACGCTCGTTTCGCTGGCGACGCTTAACTTCTTTCTTGCAGATGCCCGTGATGGAATGGGGCCATTTCTTGACGCCTGGTTAGTTACCCAAGGTTGGACGCCGTTTCAATTGGGATTATTGGCAACCTCCGGGGGAATTATCGGGCTGCTTGGGGGGATCCCTGCGGGGGCATTGGTCGATGCAACCCGCTTCAAACGCAGTTTGATCATCGTGCCGGTGATACTGACCACCTTGTTGGCTTTTGCCTGTATTTTGTGGCCAACCAAACCTGTGGTTTTTGCGACCCAGGCATTAACAGCTCTGGCAGGACTGCTTATCGGTCCCGCAATGGTTGCCATCTCACTGGGGCTGGTCGGGCGCCAGGATTTTGGTAAACAGGTCAGCCATAATGAAGCCTGGAGCCACACCGGCAATATTATCCTGTTAATCGGCACCTGGTGGATCAGTAGTGAAATAGGGTTATCCGGGGTAGCAACGCTAATGATCCTGACCACCGTAGTCACGGTACTCGCAACATTATCGATCAATGCCCATGACATTGATCATGAAGTGGCACGCGGGCAAGGTGAAGCGCGACAAAAGGGGCGACCCAATCAATCCTCCCAATTACAGGTTCTATGGTCTAACCGCATTTTGCTGGTTTTTGCATTAACACTGATGCTGTTCCATTTTGGTAATGCGCCGATCTCTCGTTTGTTGATTCAACAATTTGCATTGAATCTGGATCAACCTTTTAAAACAACGGCAATTATCATGATTGTCGGGCAAGTATCGGCCATCGCCGGGGCATTATTGGCACCTGCCGCAGCCCGGCGCTTTGGGTTACGCCATATGGTGTTGTTTGCGTTGGCCACATTACCGATACGCGGCGTGATTGCGGCCCAGGCCCAAAGTTTTGACGTGATTTATCCGGTACAAATTCTTGATGGCCTGGGTGCCGGCTTACTGGGTATTTTGACGCCGTTGATGCTAGAAAAATTATTGGTAGGGACGGGACATTTTAACCTCGGGTTCGCCGCCGTACTGACCATACAGGGTATTGGCGCCACGCTAAGCAGTGTGGTGGCGGGGATGGTTGTTCAGGAATCGGGTTATGTCGCTGCATTTTTATTTCATGGCTTGATTGCACTGTTGGCACTGCTGCTATTTGGTTTAGCAGGCCGGGGACAGCGGTGACCTCCTCCGATTTAAGCTCTGTAAATCGCTACGGGTAACCGCCTTTCAGGAAATGGGGGGTGGGAGAGCATTGAAATGGTTCAGAGATATGCTCACCTATCCCCTTCTCATTTAACCGGACATGCGAGAAAAATTGACGAAGTCTTGGCGGGCAATGTCACCAATCTGGCACTTTTGGAAAATTTTGCGGTTGGGGAATAGATGTAAGTCTTTGAATCTTAATGGTACGCCCTACAGGGCTCGAACCTGTGACCTACGGCTTAGAAGGCCGTTGC